>Ga0065720_1003499_pt1 | contig 21518 bp, 24 predicted proteins | sample Thericmetagenome_FD_59107 | JGI IMG/M metagenome (GOLD analysis project Ga0065720, IMG submission 59107) | Thermophilic microbial communities from the Joint Bioenergy Institute, California, USA of rice/straw/compost enrichment - eDNA_2 v2... | ecosystem: Engineered > Solid waste > Grass >...
CCCCGGTAACCGAGCTGCGTGACCCTCGACGTGCGTCTACGCCAGCCAAACAATGCGGCGCCAAGCGCGGTTACGGCTATGGCGATACCGACATGCAGCGGCCGTAGCAGTCTGGCCACCGCAATACCGCCGCCAAGAGCACCGGCCAGCAAGATCGTCGCAAGAACGAGCTGTCGCCAGAGCCTACGATGACGATTGGACACACAGTGATGATGCAGGGCCATTCGACTTGGCGCGCACCCGCACAAGGTCCTTTACATATAGATATCGCCCGCATCTGGACGACGTTGCACGGGTAGCGGTAGCGCGGAGCGCCCAAGCCAGGGCTCCGTGATGGCGAGCGGCTCAGGCGGCCGTGCTGGGTGGGAGGAAACCGACGCGGTCGTAGACGGCGGCGAGCGTGGCGGAGGCGACGGCCCGGGCCTTCTCGGCCCCGATCGCGAGCAGCTTGTCCAGCTGGGCCGGGTCGTCCAAGTAGGACTTCGTGCGGGCCTGGATCGGCGCCACGAAGTCGGCGACCACCGCGGCCAGGTCCTTCTTGAGGTCGCCGTACCCCTTGCCGGCGTACGCCTCGACCAGTTCCTCGATGCTGCGCCCACTCAGCCCGGAGTAGATCGTCAGCAGGTTCGACACCCCCGGCTTGTTCTCCGGGTCGAAGATGATCTCCCGCCCGGTGTCGGTCACCGCCGACCGGATCTTCTTGGCCGAGCGGGCCGGGTCGTCGAGCAGCTCGATGATCCCGTTGGGCGAGGAGGCCGACTTGGACATCTTGGCGGTCGGCTCCTGCAGGTCGGTCACCTTGGCCGTGCCCTTGAGGATGTACGCGTTCGGCAGCGTGAACGTCGGCCCGAAGGTCGTGTTGAACCGCTGGGCGAGATCGCGGGTGAGCTCAAGGTGCTGGCGCTGGTCCTCCCCCACCGGCACCTGGTCGGCCTGGTAGAGCAGGATGTCGGCCGCCTGCAGGATCGGGTAGGTGAACAGGCCCACCGACGCCCGGTCAGCGCCCTGTTTGGCCGACTTGTCCTTGAATTGGGTCATCCGGCTGGCCTCGCCGAACCCGGTGATGCAACCGAGCACCCAGGCGAGTTGGGCGTGCTCGGGCACGTGCGACTGTACGAAGAGCGTGCACCGCTCCGGATCCAGCCCGATGGCCAGCAACTGGGCCGCGCTCACCCGGGTCCGGCGGCGCAGCGCCTCCGGATCGTGCCCCGCCGTGATCGCGTGCAGGTCGACCACGCAGTAGAACGCGTCATGGCTCTCCTGCAACGCCACCCAGTTCCGCAACGCCCCCAGGTAGTTGCCGAGGTGGAACGAGTCAGCGGTCGGCTGGATCCCCGACAGCACTCGCGGCCGGGCGGCCGGGGCGGCGTTCTTGCGTTCACGGGCAGGCATAGCCGCCATTCTCTCAGCCGAGGGTCGGGAACGAACACGGTGGTCGCCCGGCCGGAGCCCTCCGCTCAGTCTTCAAAGCCCCGTACCTGGTCACCGCCACCCACGAATTCACGGTGGCCAGACGCACACAGACCCGACGGGCGGACGTCCGGCTGTATCGGCGGCCCGTTCCTCGTGCCGACTGGGACATTGTTGACGACCTTCCCGTGACCAGGCCACACCGGATCGTCGCCGATCTGCTGACCCAGCATGAGGACGGCAGCGCCGTCGCCACGATCGTCATTGAGGCCATCCGCGCCTGCGTCATGACCACGGCGCGACTCCGTGACGCCCTCTCGCCGCTCGCCCACCGCTACCAGGCCAAGGACGGCGCGGACCTAGCCGCCCAGCTGATAGGAACCGACCAGTGAACCCGCCTGCCGTATGGTTCGCCACCCGCCCTGCCTAAACAGCCGAGTCGGGAGAACGCGTCACACTCTCCCAACCCTGGCACCCGCTACTCAACGTTTGAGCTGTGGTACCACAGCGTCGATATCAAAACTGCCCCAGCAGGCGGTGCGGAGTTCGTGGCCCCGCGACTTCCAGGCTGCATTCACAACCTTAAGTCCCTGAGCCTGGACATACTCAACCGCCGGGACGTAATCGGCATCGCCGGACACGAGCACCGCCACGTCATAGCTCCGCTGCCATGCATGGGACAACAGATCAGTGACGAGGGCCGCGTCGACTCCCTTCTCCACGGCAGCGACCAACGGAGCGGTGCATCGTGGGCAGTCCGCGGCGGCCGAGCCACACGCTTTGCAGTGCACCTTTCGGGAACGATCTTGACGACTACGGATCTTTACATCAAAGCTCGGTTGCCGATCGAGCCAGTTCGTCAGCCATTCCCGCAGGTTCGCCTCGGTTGCATGATTCACCGAGGCATGCACAATCGTCTCCTCCACTGTGAGCGGTTCCGTGTTGCCGGTAACAGCCAGAACATTGGCCGCCTCTTGTACGAGGACTCGCGGCAGCGATCGCCAATTGCACTGGGCACGGTTCGTCACCGCGTTCCAGCCAAGTTGAAAGTTCCAGAAGTCAACGAAGACCCGCGCCCGCACGGCACGCCTCCCCACAACGGTGCGCGAACGAAATACGGGGAGCCTACTGGCTCCCCGGGGCAGTAATACGCAGCGACACACCGTCGCGCGGGATGTTGATAGCGGAAGTGTATGCCGCAATGGAGCCCACCACAAGCAGGCATGCCTGCTAACAATCCCAGGGGGTAAGCACATTCCCCGCACGTCACCGGTTGATCGGGGGCAGAAGCCACTGAGGTGCCACCGAGCTCGGCCGCCGCCGGACCGCCGTACGTGTCGGCGCCGAGACGCGGGCAAGCGGCTGGGCGGGGGGCTTCGCCGTACGCGCAACAAGCCTGAAGGTCAAGGAGCCTGGAGCGTCGGGAGGAATTGAGTGACCAGATGTCGAACGCGGGCCGGATCCTCGAGGACGGCTACGAGACGCCCGTGGCGGACGCGTACGCCGACTGGACCCGCTGGGACGGAGCCCGCCCACCACGGACGCCTACTCGGGGGTGGCCGCCTCCATCAAATTGACCTCCACCGCGACCAGTCCGCGCCCCGTGATGGCCGCACCTTCCACGATCGGCGACCGCGTACCCGCCCGCCCCAGGGCCGGCGCACCAGGCCGCGCAGCGTCCGCCCCGCTCCCCGGCCCGACGCAACCAGAACGGCCACCGCATCGGTCGCCTCCCGCCAAACGCCAGCGCAGGCTAGCGCACGGCGCCGCCCTTCCGACCTCGGCTAGCCGGCTAGGCCTAACCGGCCAGCCCGAGGGGCCGGCCATCCCACCGTGGGCCAGCGGCCGGGTGAACGTTCGTCAACGCCCAGGGGGAGGGGGAGGCCGTCAAGCGCTCAGTCGGCTTCCGGTAAGCTGATCGGCGTTGCCACGGCGAGGGCAGCGCCTGCGCGCGCACCGGGTGGGGCTCGTGTGGGTAGCTGCCGTGATTCGACGCGGTGCCCCGGACACCGCTCCGACGCGCCCTCGTCCGGGCCACCGCCCACCTACCGAGCTACGAAACGTGCAGGAGTTACCCCGTGTCCGAGGTAAAGATCAGCGCCGAACTGCGCACCGAGTTCGGCAAGGGCGGCGCCCGCCGTACCCGTCGGGCCGGAAAGGTGCCGGCCGTGCTGTACGGGCACGGTGAGCCACCCAAGCACATCGCGTTGCCCACCCGTGAGTTCGCGGCGGCGCTTCGCCACGGCGGGATGAACCAGATCTTCAACATCGCCCTCGCCGACGGCACGCAGACGCTCGCGCTCACGAAGGCCATCCAGCGCAACCCCGTCAAGGACACCATCGAGCACGTCGACCTGGTGATCGTGCGGCGGGGCGAGCGGGTCACCGTCGAGGTGCCGGTTCTGCTGGTCGGTGAGGCGGCCAAGGGCACCCTCGTGGTCGTGGAGCACGACCGGGTCGCGGTCACCGCGGAGGCCATGCACCTGCCCGAGCAGGTGGAGGTGTCGATCGAGGGCCTCGAGGTCGGCGCCCACGTGACCGCGGGCAGCGTGAAGCTGCCCTCGGGCGTGGCCCTCGCCGGCGACCCGGAGCAGATCCTCGCGGTGATCACCGCCGAGCCGACGGCCGAGCAGCTCGGCGCCGTCGCCCCGGCTGCTTCCGAGGCGGAAGAGGCCGAGGAGGCGGAGCGGGCCGCCGAGGGCGAGGAGGGCGCCCCGTTGGCCGAGGCTCAGGCCGGCGTCTGATCGGGGGTTCCGCCCGTGTGGCTCGTGGCCGGGTTGGGCAATCCCGGCCGCGCGTACGAGCACAACCGCCACAACGTCGGGTTCATGATCGTGGATCTGCTGGCCCGACGTACGGGTTCGCGGTTCGGCCGGCACCGGCGGGCCGTGGCTGAGGTGGCCGAGACCCGACTCGGGGTCGGCCTCGACGCACCGCCGCTGGTGCTGGTCAAGCCGATGTCGTACATGAACCTCTCGGGCGGACCGGTGGCGTCGCTCGCCAACTTCTACAAGGTGCCCCCGCAGCGGATCATCGCGGTGCACGACGAGTTGGACCTGCCGTTCGGGGTCCTGCGCACCAAGCTCGGGGGCGGCGAGGGCGGCCACAACGGATTGCGATCCATCAGCCAGGCCCTGTCCACCCGGGACTACCTGCGCGTACGCTTCGGCATCGGCCGGCCGCCCGGACGGCAGGACCCGGCTGACTACGTGCTCTCGGACTTCACCGCGGCCGAGCGCAAGGACCTCGACTACCTCGTGGACCGGGCCGCCGACATCGTCGAGTCGCTCATCCGGGTCGGCCTCGAAGCGACCCAGAACGTCTACCACGCCACCCCGTAGCAGCCCGGTCCGCCGGCCGCCGATTCAGGCCCCGTCGGCGAGCCGGATTCGCACGCGGCGATTGGCCTTGCCCTTGCTCTCGACCTTGACCACGCTCACGCGGCCGATCTGGCGGGTCGAGGCGACGTGCGTGCCACCGTCGGCCTGCTGATCGAGACCCACGATGTCGACGATGCGGATCTCCTGCTCGTCGGGCGGGATCAGGTTGGCCTGGGTCCGGATGATGTCGGGCAGGGCGAGCGCCTCCTCGCGCGGCAGCACCCGCACGTCGATGCGGCGGTCGGCCACGACCTCCGCGTTGACCGCGTCCTCCAGCCGGGTCTTGAAGTCGGGCGGGACCTCCGGGAGGTTGAAGTCCATCCGGGCCTCGCCGGGCTCCATATTCCCGCCGGTGACCAGCGCCCCGAAGTCGCGGAACACCACCCCGCACAGCACATGCAGGCCCGAGTGGGTCCGCATGAGCAGGCTGCGCCGCTCGTCGGCGATCGCGCCCCGCACCGCCGTGCCGGGAGCCGGGATCGGGTCGCCGGGCGCCGGGATCAGGTAGAGATCGTCGCCCTTGCGGGTACCGATGATCCGCGTCTCGACCCCGCCCCACAGCAGCACGCCATGGTCGGGCGGCTGCCCACCGCCACCGGGGTAGAAGGCGGACCGGTCCAGCACAATGCCCGCCTCCGGGTCGGCCGGGTCGGACCAGACGACCGTGCAGTCCCACTCGCGCAGGGTCGGGTCAACGAGGTCGAGGCGCTCCGTACGCCCATGGTGCGTGACACCCACGGCGGCCACCTTACCGTCCTTCTGGCGCTNGTCGCCGTAACCGTCCTTCTGGCGCTCGTCGCCGTAACCGTCCTTCTGGCGCTCGNCGCCGTNACCGTCCTCATCGAGCCGAGCGCCGGTACCGATCCCGAGCTCGCCGCTAGCCGTTGAGGAACTCGCTGATCCGGAGCCGGAGGTCGGCCCGGTTGGTCCAGAGCACGGCCGGCTGATCGTAGATGTGCAGGGTCGCGTTGGGCAGCGCCGCGGCCAGTTGCTCGGCGACCTGAGGCGGGTGGGTGGCGTCGCCCCGGCAGCCGATCACCAGGGCCGGGGCGGCGACGCTGGCCAGGACCGAGCGGTCGGGCACGGCGGCCTGCATGGGCAGATCGGCGATCTCCGGGGCGAGGCCGTCGCGCAGCAGCGCGTCCATCCGCTCGCGGATGTACCGCCAGGCGGCCGGCCGCTCGCGCAGCGAGGTCGGAATCTCCGCCGCCAACAGCGTGGCGATCGCGGCCGCGTCCTCGGCCTGCACGGCCTCCAGCAGCGCCTTGGTCCGGGTGGCCGCCGCAGTGGGGCGGACCTCGTCGAGCACCGCGGGCAGGTAGAAGACCACCTTCTCGAACCGGTCGGGCGTCTGGGCGAGCAGCCGGCACAGCGCGCCCGCGCCCAGGCTCACGCCCAGGGCCCGGGTGGCGCCGAACTCGTCGGCCACCGCGCGCAGGTCGGCGGCCAGGTCGGCGTACGTGATCCCGTCGGCCGGCGGGTCGGAGCGGCCGTGCCCCCGGAACTGGAAGAAGACCTTGCGTCCGGTGACGCCGCTGCCCAGCGGGCGGGTGTCGGCGATGCCACCGGCGATGCCGTGGGCGAACGCGGTCATCGGTTCGCCCTCCCCCGCCACCAGGTACTCCAGCGTGACGCCGTGCGGCATCTGGCGTCGTTGGGTGGGCATGAGACTGAGCAACGGCCGCCCGGGCTCGTCCCGGCCCCGCGGCGCAGGCCACCGCTTCGACTTGCCCTCGGGGGGCGGCGGCCACCGGAACGTCTTCACCAGCCGCCGCGTCCGTTCGTCACGTCCCGCAAGGCCGGCCGGACATCCAGCAGGTAGACGGCCGCGGCCGTGATCGCGGCCATCAGCAGGATGATGCGGAAGATCGGGGCCGGAAGCAGCAGGCCGCACATCAAGGTCACGAGCACCGCGCCCAGCAGGATGGCCAGCCATTGGTTCTTCGACAGGTTCCCCACCACCGGGAACGCGTCCGCCCGCTGCGTCATGCAATTTATCAATGCGACAACCTCAATGACGAGCAGTGCGTACGTGATGACGAGGTCGAGGTAGTACTGCACGTCGTCGAAGAAGACCAGGGCCAGAGCCACGGCCATCAGCTTAGCCAACGGCTCTGGCCACCACCCGTACCGTCAGCCCTTCGCCGGCGCTGCCTTCTTCACCGCCTTCTTGGCCACGGCCGGCGCGCCGTTGGCGGAGGCCGTCGCCGCCGTACGCCGGCGGGCGCGGGCCGCGTCCACGACCTGCTCACCGCGGGCGACCAGGCCACCGTAGACCTCACGGGCCTCGGTGACGAGCATGCTGACCCGCGCGGGCAGCTGGGTCCGCAGAGTCTCGACCCGTCCGGGCAGCTCGGCCCGCAGCGTGCGCACCCGCGGCGCGACCTGCTCGCGCAGGGCCTCCACCTGCTCGGGCAGCGTCCGCAGCCGGCGGTAGGCGATCTCGCCCGCCCCGGCGACGGCGTAGATCGGCTTCGGCAGCCGGATGCTGCCAGTCGCGTCCGTCGTGCTCATGATCGTTCTTCCTCTCCCTGGTTGGCGCGCCCCCGCGGCGAGGACACGGTCTCGCGCCGGGCCCGCCGGGGGCGGGAGCCGGCCTGGTCGCTCCGGGCCGCCCCGCGGGCTGCCCGGGCCGCGGTGGCGTGATGAGTGGGGACGTGGTCGGTGGTTTCCGGCTCGGTGGTGTCCGGGTCGGGGGCGGCCTGGTCGGTCGCCGCATGACCGTTGGCCGCCCGGGCGTACGCGTTCTCGCGCCGGAACGTCTCGTAGATCTGGGTCAACGACTGCTTCTGAGCGGCCGTGAGATCGGGGTCGGCGGCGATCGCCCCGAGCACCGAGTGACCGTCCTTGTCCGGCAGCAGACCGGCTCGCAGGTACATCAGCGCGGTCGACACCCGCAGCGCACTGGCGATCTGGGAGAGCACCTCGGCGGACGGCCGCCGCAGCCCACGCTCGATCTGGCTCAGGTACGGATTGGACACGCCGGCCCGCGCGGCGAGCTCACGCAGCGAAATGCGCGCGTTGTTGCGCAGGTCACGGATGAATTCACCGATGTCACGCAGATCAGTCGGGCGGTGCACGCCAGCAACGCTAGCCCCGACTGCTAACAGTTGCAAGCACGGTGCTAACAGCCGCAAGCGTGAGCCTGCTCACCGGCATCGGCGGCGACGCAAGGCGATGGACGGGTAAGCGTCGATTCCGGACGATCGAGTTGCGGGCACGGCCCGATCGGCGGCCGAGCGCCCGCGCCCCAAGGCCAACCGGCTCGGACCGTCAGCGGCCGGGGATGGCGAGCAGCTCCCGCGCCTGGGCCGGGGTCATCGGCGGACGCTGGGCGAGGCGAGCCAGGGCGGCGGCGCGAGCGACGAGCTGCGCGTTGCTCTCGACCGGCTGGCCCTTGGCGTACGTGATCGTGTCCTCCATGCCGACGCGCAGATGCCCGCCCGCCGACAGCGAGGCGAGCATCACCGGCAGCGTCGCCCGCCCGATGCCGGTGGCGGAGAACGTCGTCCCGGCCGGCAGGTTGCGCATGGCGTTGACGCAGGCCACCAGCGCGTCGGCCGTACCCGGCATCCCCCCGGGCACACCCATCACGAGATCGACGTGGACATGCCCGCCGGCCGGCAGGCCGTACCGGTCGAGCAGGCGCTCCAACGCCGCCAGGTGGCCCAGATCGAAGATCTCGTACTCCGGCACGATCCCGCGCTCCTGCATGCGGGTGTGCAGCTCGACGATGAACTCCCACCGGTTGAGGAAGACATCGTCGCCGAAATTGACCGTTCCCATCGTGCAGGAGGCCATCTCGGGCGCGGCCTCGAGGACGGTCAGCCGGGCCGACTCCGGGTCGGTGACCGCGCCCCCGGTGGAGAGCTGCACGACCAGGTCGGTCGCCTCCCGCAGCGCCGCCACGGTCTCCCTCAGCCGGCCGAGGTCCAGCGTCGGCCGGGTCTCATCGTCTCGAATGTGCACATGGATGACGCTGGCCCCGACCGACTCGCACTCCGTCGCGGTCGCCACCAGCTCGGCCAGCGTCACCGGCAGCGCCGGAACCTTCGCCTTGTCGACCTCGGCCCCGGTGGGCGCCACCGTGATGAGGGTCGCGGCGGTCACGATGGATCCCCCGACGGCGCGGCGACGCTGTCCGGGTCGGGGTCGATGGCGGCGGTCGCCGGGCCCACCCGCAGGGTCGCGTCGTCAGGAACCGTACGTTTCACGACCGCGAGCGCGACCGGCCCGAGCTCGAAGTGGCGGGCCGCCGTGCCGACGAAACCCACCGCCCGGCCGTCGTCGGTCGTGACCGGGGTGCCGGGCGCCGGCAACGCGTCGGTGGACAGGCCGTCGAGGTGCAGCAGCACCAGCCGGCGGGGCGGCCGCCCCAGGTTGTGCACCCGCGCGACCGTCTCCTGCCCGCGGTAGCAGCCCTTGTCGAGGTGCACGGCACCGGCGAGCCAGCCCACCTCGGCCGGCAGCGTCCGGTGGTCGGTCTCCTTGCCCAGCCGCGGCCGACGCTCGGCGACGCGCAGCGCCTCGAACGCCCACAGGCCCGCCGGCGGCAGGCCGAGGGAATCCACCACAGTGGACACTGTGGCCCGCGGCACGAGGAGGTCGAAACCGTACGGCATGCGCCGCGCGTACCCGCCGGAAGGAACCGCAGCCACGGCGTAGCGGGCGCTGGCCGCCTTCGCCACCGCACTACTGGCGAACTTGGGACCGGGCACGGGCGCGATCACGGGAGGATCGAGCGCCGGCACGCCCAGCCGGGCGACCGCCTCGGCGCTGGCCGGTCCGACCACCGACAGGACCGCCCAGGCGTCGGTGACGTCAGCCGGCTCGACCCGCATCAGGAACCGCATGCGGGTCAGAAACTCCAGCAAGGCTCCCGCGGTGCCGGGCTCCACATCGAGGAACGTGGTCGTGCCGTCGTCCAGCGCGACCGCGTGATGCTCGACGTGGCCGTGCGGCGAGAGCACCAGCAGCTCGGTGCCGGTCATGGGCGGCAGCGCCGACAGGTGCTGGGTGGTGAGGCTGTGCAGCCAGGTCAGCCGGTCCTCACCGGGGACGGCGACCACACCCCGGTTGCTCCGATCGACCACGCCGGCCGCCGCGGCCAACTGCCGCTGCTCCCGAACCGGGTCGCCGTAGTGCGCGGCCACCCCCCGGTCGATGTCGTCGGCGTCGATCGCCTCGACGGCCACCGCCCCGGGGACGGCGAAGCCCACTCCGCTCGCGGCCATCAATCCTCGCTTCCGCACAGACCACAGACACCGAACAGCGCCACGTGTCCCCGGTCGACGGAGAACGACTTCTCCTTCTGCAGCGTGTGCGCGAGCGCGTCGAGCATCTCGGCCGGGACGTCGTCCACGCAACCGCAGCTTCGGCAGACCAGGTGGACGTGCTGCTCCTCCGATACGCCGTGATACGTGGGTGCCCCGTGCGAGAGGTGGGTGTGGGTGACCAGACCCAGTTCCTCGAGCAGCTCCAACGTACGATAGACCGTCGTAATATTGATGCCCGCCGCCGTCCGGGCCACCTCGCTGTGCACCTGGTCCGGCGTCGCGTGGCCGAGCCGGTACACGGCCTCGAGCACGAGCTGGCGCTGGGCCGTCAGGCGCAGCCCCCGGGCGCGCAACGTGTCGGCCAGGGACGGCTGGCTGGAGTGCAGGCGGGCAGACGGCGACACGGCTGCAATGCTAGTTCGCCGACGTCCCGCATTCCGCCCACCGTGTGGGCCATGGGCGGCCGGTGTCTGCGGCCCGGCCCCGGGGCCGAGGGGCGGACGGCGCCTGCGGCCCGGCCCGGAGCCGAGGGGCGGACGGCGCCTGCGGCCCGGCCCCGGGGCCGACGGGCGCCCCGACCCGGGTCCGGCCCCGCGCCGCAGGTAGGCTCGCGGACCGTGAGCGACCCGACGCGTGTGCTGGCCGTCCTCGGCCGCGGGGTCGTTCCGGCCGACACCCCGTTCCTTCGGGGCGACGACCTGGGCATTCTGCGCGGCGACGGCATCTTCGAGGCGATCCACGTCCGCGACGGGCGCCCATGGATGCTCGAGGAGCACCTGAACCGCCTGGCCGGATCGGCTGCCCGGATGGACCTGGCCCTGCCGCCCCGCCCGGCGCTGGTCGACCTGGTCGAGCAGGCGGTCGCCGCCTGGCCGGCCCACGTCGAGGGCGCCCTGCGGATCGTCTGCACCCGGGGTCCGGAGGGGGGCGGCGAGCCGACCATCTTCGCCAGCGTCTCCGCCATCCCGCCCGAGAGCGTCCGCGCCCGGCGTGACGGGGTGCGTGTGCTCACCGCCACCATCGGCCTGCCGGCCCGGCTCCGCCCCGAGACGCCCTGGTTGCTCGGCGGGGCCAAGACCCTGTCCTACGCCACGAACATGGCCTCGGTGCGCTGGGCGAAGGCCAGCGGGGCCGACGACGTGCTGTGGATCTCCTCCGACGGGTACGCCCTGGAGGCGCCGACCTCGTCGCTCGTCTGGTGCCGGGGGTCGACGCTGTACACGGTCCCGGCCAAGGAGACGGGGATCCTCGCCGGCACCACGGCGGCGTACCTGCTGGCCCACGCGGGAGACATCGGGCTGACGGCCGACGAGGCGCTCGTCACCCCCGATGAGCTCCGGTCGGTCGACGGGGCCTGGTTCACCTCGTCGGTGCGCGGGCCGGCGCCGATCCGGACGCTGGACGGCATCCCGCTGCCGTACGACCCCGACCTCGCGGCTCGCGTCCGTACGGTGCTCGGCTTCCCACTCCCGCCCGAGCCGGCCGCCGAGGGTTGACCATCTCCCCATAAGGGGCAAACCCCCCTGAACCCGGGCCGACGGTCCTACGCTGGCCGCATGGTGTACGCAGCGGACGGCGGTGGGGTCACGGGTGTCATCGACAACGTGATCAACGTCGCCATCAAGGTCGTCATCTTCCTGGCGATCATCGCGCTCGGCTGGCTCGTCGCCCGGTGGATCCGCAAGCTGCTCGGCGCCTTCCTCCACCGCGTCGGCTTCGACCGGGCGGCCGAGCGGGGTGGGCTGCACCGGATGCTGGGTCAGCGGACGGCGAGCGATCTCACCGCCCAGTTGGTGATGTTCGCCTTCCTGCTGTTCGTGCTCCAGCTCGCGTTCGGCATCTTCGGACCGAACCCCGTCAGCGACCTCATCTCCCGCGTCATCGCCTGGCTGCCCAAGCTGTTCGTCGCCGTGCTGATCGTGGTGGTCGCCGCCGCGGTCGCCGGCTGGGTCAAGGACGTGATCTCGGGCGCGCTGGGCGGGCTCAGCTACGGGCGGGTGCTGGCCACAGCCGCCCAGGTCGCCGTCATCGTCCTCGGCCTCTTCGCCGCGCTCACCCAGATCGACGTGGCGGAGTCGGTGATCACGCCCGTGCTCTGGGCGTTGCTCGCGGCGATCGTCGGGGTCGTGGTGGTCGGCCTCGGCGGTGGCCTGATCAAGCCCATGCAGCACCGGTGGGAGCGGATGCTCAACCGGGCCGAGACCGAGACGTCGGTGGCGGCCAGCCGGGTCCGGGCGAACCGCGGCCAGTCGGGGCAGCGCGAGCGCGACCGCAACGAGCCGGCCGAGTTCGGCCAGCCGGCGTACGGCCGGACCATGCCGTCCGACACGCGCCCCCAGGCCGCGACGACCCGCCCCGAGGAGGCCCAGGCCGAGCGCGAGTGACACCAGAGGCTGGTGTCAGTCAGGGGTGCCTGGTGTCAGGAAGGCTGCCGGTGTCAGGAAGGGTGCCGGTGTCAGGGGTGCCGGTGTCAGGAAGGACGCCTTCCTCGGCAAAAACCGTCAAGAGGGCGTCCTTCCTGACAACGAAGGCGTATCGGGCCGGGCGGGGTCAGCCGGCGATGCGGCGGAGGCGGGCGGCCAGGTGGGTCGACATGGGCTGGCCGACGGCGGCTATGTCCTGGGCGTAGAGCAGATCCCGGTCGACGATGCCGTACAGGCGCTGGCCGGCGGTGACCTCCTTCGCCGTGGCCGTCCGCATCACGGCGTCGGTCGACATCTCCAGCTTCACGCCGTCGATGCGTCCAATGTAGAACTCCATGATGCCGTTCGGCGTGCAGAAGAGGGCTTCGATCTCGTTGGTCGCGTTGCCGTTGGCGTCCATCACCGGTCGCCACCAGCCGACCTCCCGGGCCGCCGGGCGGATCTTCTCGCCCTCCGGCGTCACGAGCCAGGCCCGTGACTCGTAGGCGACGAACGGCCGCCCGTCGTGGCTGATGCGAATTTCCTGCGCATACTCGAATGGTTCGATCGTTGGATACTCCCCGCCGCCGCGCCCACGCCACACGCCGATGAACGGCAGCAGGCGTTGCACGGCCTTGTGCAGGGGCGGGCCGACCCGCAGATCGTGGCTGTCCGGGTACGGGTAGTCCCCGGGATCGGGAGCGTCCCAATAGGACGGTGGCGCGCCGGTCACGGTCGACTCTGCCCGGCGTCGTGGGCTCGCCCGACGGACCGAACCGGCCGCGCGGTCGAGTGCGTGGCGAAACGCACACCGAGGTAGGCCAGCGCGCCCGCCAACGCGCCGAACCCTGCCACGAGCAGGCTGACGAACCCGATCTCAGTCATGGACAGGCCCAATCTCAGTCATACGCAGGAGTCTAGGGTGGCTCGCGTTGCCTAGGCTGGAGCCATGACGACACGGTCCCTGGTGGTGAAGGTGACGGCCGGTGCCGACGCACCTGAGCGCTGCTCGCAGGCGTTCACGGTGGCCGCCACGGCGGCCGCGTCCGGCATCCGCGTCTCGTTGTGGCTGACCGGGGAGGCGTCGTGGTTCGCGCTGCCCGGCCGGGCCGAGACGTTCTCGCTCCCGCACGCCGCGCCATTGCCCGATCTGCTCGGAGCCGTGCTCGAGGCCGGCACCGTCACGCTGTGCACGCAGTGCGCGGCGCGCCGCCAGATCACCGCGGACACCGTGATCCCCGGCATCCGGATCGCCGGAGCACCGACGTTCGTGGAGGAGGTCACCGCCGACGGCGTGCAGGCACTGGTGTACTGACCACCGGGGCGTCAGGGTTGGGGGGCGTCAGGGTTGGCACCCGGTGGTCACGGTGACCACGGTGACATCGTCGTGCGCGCGCACCGCGACCTGGGTGTCGCCGCTGCGGTAGGCGTACAGGCGCGGTGACTGGACGACGACCGTGCCGTCCAGGTCCGCCAACGCGTCGACGAGATTGCCCACGTACGGGTCGGCCCGCACCTCGACCGTGCCGAGCGACCCGCCGTCCACACAAGCCACGGACGCGGTCGTCCGGGTTCCGGTACCCAGACCCAGCCGGGCCAGCACCTGCGTGGTCGCCGCGGCCGGCACCGACGGGACCGGATCGGCGGTGTCGGGATCGTCGGCGTGACGGCAGTCCCCGGTGTCGGCCACGAAGCTGACCTCGCCCGGCGCGACCACACGGCCGGTGAGCAGGACCCAGAACCCGGCGTCGGCGGTCAGTCGGGGCGGGTCGCTGCGGCTGACCGCGGCCCGGTAGCTGGCCGGCAGCGCACCGGCGACCCGGGCGAGCAGGTCGGCCTCCGAACCGGGGGGCACCACCGCCACGAGCACCCGCCGGTAGCGCGCGCCGTCCCGGAACACGCTGATGTCGCAGGGGCCGACGCGCTCGAAACCGGCGACCGCCACCACCCCACCACCGTCCGCGGTCGCGGCGGCGGCCACCCGGGCGATCGCCTCGTCCACCACCGGCCGCGCGGCCGACACGGTCGTCTGCTCCCGGTCAGTGGGCGAGGGGTGAATCACCCCCCACCACCCGCTGACCAGCAACACCACCAACCAGACGACGCCGAGAACCGCGAACCACCGGCGCGACGCCTGGCGATCCGTGGACGGGCGCGGTGTCCGCGGATGCGTGGCGGGTGGCGTCACGCGCTCATCTTGCCATGGGGCCCAGACAGTCGTGGGAGCCCGCGGCGGACCGGCGGGCTCCCACGAACCAGTGCTCGGATGGGGTGATTGCGCCGTCAGGCGGCGGCCAGAGGCAGCGTCACCTCGGTGATGCCACGGTCGGCCGTCACCTGGGTGTCACCGGTGCCGGCCCGCGACAGCGCCCGCAGCGTCCACCTGCCCGGGGCCGCGAAGAACCGGAACTGGCCCGCGGCCGACGTGACCACCTCGGCCGCGAACTCTCCGCTCGCGTCGAGGAGCCGCACGTAGGCGCCGGAGACCGGCTGGTCGCCCACGGTCACGACGCCGCTGATCACCGTCTCCTTGGTCAGGTCGACGCTCGGCGGCAGGGGCAGGCCCTGCGCCGGGGCGCCGCAGCTCGCGTCGGCCGTCGAGGCGACCGCGGCGGGGGAGGTCGTGCTCGCAGACATGGACATCCTCCAACAGAATCAGGCCGAGCCGGGCTCGTCGCCGAGCACCACGGGAACACCCACGAGCGAGCCGTACTCGGTCCAGGAGCCGTCGTAGTTCTTCACGTCCTGGTGGCCGAGCAGCTCCCGGAGCACGAACCAGGTGTGCGACGAGCGCTCACCGATCCGGCAGTAGGCGATGGTGGGCTTGGACCCGTCGAGGCCGGCCGCCTCGTAGAGAGCCCGCAGCTCCTCGTCGGACTTGAAGGTGCCGTCCTCGTTGGCGGCCTTCGACCACGGCACGTTGATGGCCGTCGGGATGTGGCCCGGACGCTGCGCCACCTCCTGCGGCAGGTGGGCGGGGGCGAGCAGACGACCGGCGTACTCGTCGGGCGAGCGGACGTCGACCAGGTTCTTGGTGCCGATGGACGCCACGACCTCGTCGCGGAAGGCGCGGATGGACAGGTCCGGCTCCGAGGCGACGTACGTCGTGGCCGGCCGGGTCGGCACCTCCGTGGACAGCGGGCGGTTGTCCAGCTCCCACTTCTTGCGGCCACCGTCGAGCAGCCGCACCTTCTCGTGGCCGTAGAGCTTGAAGTACCAGTAGGCGTANGCGGCGAACCAGTTGTTGTTGCCGCCGTAGAGNANCACGAGGTCGTCGTTGCTGATGCCCCTCGCCGAGAGCAGCGCCTCGAACTGCTGCTTGTTGACGAAGTCCCGGCGNACCGGGTCCTGCAGGTCCTTCTTCCAGTCGAGCTTCACGGCGCCGGGGATGTGTCCGGCGTCGTAGGCGGTGGTGTCCTCGTCGACCTCGACGAAGACGATGCCGGCGGCACCGAGGTTCTTCTCGGCCCAGTCGGCGCTGACGAGCGCGTTCTCGCGGCTCATGCTGACTCCCTCGCTGATGCTGATGGTCGGGTACGGATGGTCGTGGAGATAGACGGACACGGATTGTCGATCAGAACGCAGCCTGGGCGGACGGCCGCGCGAGGCCGGGCGTGGCGAGTGGGAGGATCTCCGTGGGCACAGACGACAGCGACCGCCGGATAGAGATCACGCGCGGGTCAGCCGCGCGACACCGCCGCCCTCAGTGGCGGGGACACAGGCACGTGGCCACACGGCACAGGTCGACCGCGCGCCGCTTGGTGAGCAGGGTGCCCATGACAGAGCAGGCTACCAGCGCCGGCCACCATGGCCACCATCTGACCGGATGGTGAGATCGCATCGACGGTGCGTGACCGGTTGGGAGTGCCCGGGGGCTGGTGTCAGGAAAAACGCCTTCCTAGGCACCAGGCGTCAGGAAGGCGTCCTTCCTGACAACCCGGGAGCGTCAACCAGCCTGGGTTGGCTGGACGAGCGTGATGTCCCGACCGGTGGCGACGATGCGGAGCCCGGCCGGGGTCACCTCGAGCGTGTCGAGCGTGATGTCGAAGGGCAGGGGCGGCATGGCCACGACGATGACCGCGTTGACTAGCGCGTCCAACAGAGCCAACCCGGCCTCCGGCATCTCCAGTCCCACCGCGGCGGCGTCCCGGAACTGCAGGTTGATCTGCCCGTCCAGCAGCGACACCTCGGCCGTCGCCTCGATGGGCAGGCTCAACCCGGCGACGTGCACGCTCCCGCTGGCGTGCAACGCCCCCGCGCGCTCCGCGAACGTCACGTCGCTGACCGAGTAGTCCTGCAGGTTGACCAGACCGGCGAGTCCGGCGTACGAGACGACCGCCCGGCCGACCACCCGCTCGGCCACGACCGAGGCCTCGCCCCGCGCCACCGCGGCCGCGTCGGCCGCCACCCCCGTGGCCACCACCTGCAGCGCCGGCAGCGTCGCCTCGAGGTCACCGGTGTGCAGCCGGACCTCCGTCATATCGATGCTGATGGAATCGTAGTGGCCTCGGGCGACCTGAGTGAGGAACGGCACGCCCCCGACCGTCACGTCCAGGGAGGCGTAGCCGACCTCGCGGGCCTGCAGCTCCTGGGCGACCCGCGACTGCAGCTGGTTCGCCGCGACCGCCGACGCCGCCCGGTCGGCGACGACGACGATCACGGCCACGATCAGGACGAGGCCGAGCACGAACTGCCACCGGCCCGGCCGCCGCCGCGGCCACCCGCTCGGTCCCGCCACTGACTCCCCCTGGCTGCTGTCTGTCCCGGCTACTGTCCGTCCGCCCGGGGCGGGTACGACCGACTGCCGGTGCGCCGACCGTACGGTCGGTCGGCCCGGCCTCCATCACACACCCGGTTGGCCCGACCCTACGAGGACGACGCCACGCCGCCGGCGTACCGACGCCGACGACCGTGGGTAGTGGCGCCGGCGACCGTGGTAGTACCCCGGCGCCGGGCCCCTAACGCAGGATCGCGGCCACGACGTACGAGACCGGGGCGGCGAAGGCGAAGGCGCCGAGCGGGCCCTGCAGGTGCCGGGCCAGCCACATGAACGGGGCGTCGCCCTCGAGCTGGCGGCCGGCCTCGGCGTAGCCGGTGCCGAGGTCGACGATCACGGCGATGAGCACGACCGCCATGCCGGCGAGCGCCCCGCCGAGGGTGTTCATGCCGTCGACGAGCGAGCCGGCCACTGCCGCCGCCGCGGTGCCGGTCATTGCCCCAGCTACGACACCCGTCGATCCGCGGGGAACCTGGGGGGAGATCCGGGGCGCCGCGGCGATGACATCGCACCAGCGGGCGGTGGCGAGCCCGACGCCGACCGCGGCCATCGCCGTGAGCAGAACCTGGTCGCCCAGCGGTTGCCGGGTGAGCACCGGCAGACAGGCGAAGGCGCAGACACCGACGACGACCACCACGGTGACGCCCAACGACTCGGTCACGCCGGCCCGGCCCCCACGGAGGGCGAGCTGCCCGATCACGGCCGCGAACAAGCCACCCGCGATGACGTACCCGATCGGGTACAGCGATGCCTGGACGGGCAGGTTCACCGCGATGCCCGAACCGGCGGCGGCGAGCAGGCCGACCACCGCCACGATGCCCGGGCTGGGCGGCCGGCTCGCGACCGTCCAAGCGAGCACGAACAGCATCTGGGCGCCGAACACGACGAGGGTGAACCCGGTCTGCGTCGCCTGGGACCCGATCACGATGCCGAAGGCGAGCAGCAGGGCGAACCCGCCGATCGCCAGCGAGAGCATGCGCCGAACCGGCACGACCGGCCCGGACTCCTCCTTCTCCTTCGGCTCCCGGGACCGTGGACGGCCCGCACGGTCCCGGCCCCGGCCCCGGCCGGGGCGTCCCGGTCCGGAGCGGGCCGGCGGCGGGCCAGCGGTCGCGGGGTCGCGCGGTGGGGCGGCCAGACCCGGGCCCGAGCGCCCAAGGCGGGGGTCACCCCCGGGGCGTGGATCCGGGGCACCGCCGCGGGCCCGGTCGTCGGCTCCTGCCAGCACGCCCTGATCGTGCCATGCCCGCGCCGTCGGAACGAGTTGGGCCGTCGAACGAGGTGGCCCGTCCGGGCTGGTCGCCCCCGCCGGCGGGCCCGGGCACCGCCCGGCGGATCTTGTCCGGGCCGTTTACGGAAGTATCCGACCTGTTACTGAGATGTCTGGGTTATTACGAAAGGGTCGCGTGCCGGTTGCGGGTGGGAAAGGTCACGTGAGAAGAGTTCGCGAAGTCAGGAACTGGTAGCTGACGGGCTGGGTCGGTGGGGGCTAGGGTGAGCGATATCCCACCCGTCAGCGAGGCCGGGCCTCACCTGCGGCCGGTCCTCGGGCGCCCCGGGACAGGTGCAGGGGGACCGCGCGCGGCGACCGTATCGATCGGTCGCACCGGCGCCCAAGGGAGACAGCTGCGGCTGCGAGACGGAGGTTGGCGTTGGAGATTCTGCTTCTGACCACGGCGACCGGCTCCGCCGGTGTTCTGCCCGCGCTCGATCTGCTGCCCCACACCGTGCGGACCGCTCCCCGGGATGTCCGCGCCCTCGTCACCGGTTCCAGCCCGGACGTGGTGATCGTCGATGCGCGCGCCGAGCTCGCCGAGGCCCGCGCGACGTGCCGGATGCTGCACGCCACGGGTCTGGGCGTGCCGATGATCGCGGTGGTGACCGAGTCCGGGCTGGTCGCACTGAACGCCGACTGGGGTGTCGACGACGTCATCCTCAGCACGGCCGGGCCCGCCGAGACGGAGGCCCGCCTGCGCCTGGCCATCGGTCGGTTGACCAGCTCGGCCGCGCCGGGCGGCGGCATCATCCGCGCCGGCGACCTGACGATCGATCCGGACACGTACGCGGCCAAGCTCAAGGGCCGCCCGCTCGACCTCACCTACAAGGAGTTCGAGCTGCTCAAGTTCCTCGCCCAGCACCCGGGCCGCGTCTTCACCCGCGACCAGTTGCTGCGTGAGGTCTGGGGCTACGACTACTTCGGCGGCACCCGCACCGTGGACGTGCACGTCCGGCGGCTGCGGGCCAAGCTGGGGTCCGAGTACGAGTCGATGATCGGCACCGTGCGGCAGGTCGGCTACAAGTTCGTCACCCCGCCGAATCGGACCCTGCCCGAGGGCGAGCCGGTGACTCCGCTGCGCGAGCACACCGCCGTCTCGTCCTGAGTTGACCAGCAGCGCCGCCACCCCGGCCGCGACCACCGCGGGTTACGCGGTGGTCGCGGGCGAGGCCTTGGTTGACCTCATCGAATCCGATGTCGGCGGGCAGACCGTGTTCCGCCCGATGGTGGGCGGCGCGCCGCTCAACGTGGCGGCCGGGCTGGCCCGACTGGGTGTATCGGCGTACCTGATTACTTCAATTAGTTCGGACGCGCTCGGGCAACGGATCTGGGATCTGCTCACCGACCTGGGCGTCGACCGGCGGGCCTGCCGGCGGGTGGACGTCCCGACCACGCTGGCCGTGACCAGCCTGCGCGACGCCGTGCCGGAGTTCACGTTCTACGGCGACCCGCCGTCCTTCGCCCAGGTCGACCCGACCGACCTCGACGCCGCTCTGATCGCCGGCGCGGCGACGCTCTACTGCGGCTCGATCGCGCTGCTGTACCCGGCCGCCCGCGAACTCGCGGCCGCGGCGTGGGCGACGCCGGGGCCCCTGCGGGTCCTGGACCCGAACGTCCGGCCCCGACTGCTCCGCGACCGGGAGGGCCTGCGCCGGACCATCGAAGAGTTCGCTTCGACAGCGGACCTGGTCAAGCTCAGCGAGCCGGACGCGCGGGTGCTGTTCGACCTCGACCCGGTCGCGGCCGCCCGGCACCTGCGCGCCGCCGGGGCCCGCGCGGTGGTCGTGACACTCGGGCCGGACGGGGCGTACGCCGACACCGACGGCGGCCCCGTGACCGTCCCGGCTCCCCCGGTCCAGGCCATCGACACCACCGGCGCCGGCGACGCCTGCGTGGCCGCGCTCATGTACGGCCTGCTGACCCGGGGCTGGCCGACCGACACCGGGGCCTGGCAGGACCTGGTCGGCTTCGCCACCACCGCCGCGTCCCTGGCCTGCGAGGTCCCCGGCGGCGCCACGGCCATGCCGGCCCTCGACGCCATCCAGGCGCGTCGGGCGGCCTGAGTCGTCGCGCCGGGTGTCCTGAGTCTTCACCGCGACAGCGTCCTGAGTCTTCTTTCACCACGACACATGACGCAGCCACCGCCGGCCGCCCCGCGCCGTCACCATTCGGCCCGCCGGCCGACCGTCTGACCTCGCTCCGGCCAGGGTCATCGGCGCCCCGAGCGAGCTCTTGTATCCACTGTGGACTGTGTACGTCGATCTTGTCGGTTGGACACGTTCAAGATCTATAGGCATACTTGGTTTGGCCGTTCCAGCCGTCCCACACCAAAGGAGCCCATCCTCATGTCGGAGAGGTACTCCCGACGCGACTTTCTGATCGGCGCCCTCACCAGCGGAACGCTCACGGCGGGAGCTTTGTACCTGCTCCCGGGCGGGCGATCCACGCCGGCCATCGAACTGACGCTCGCCACCGGGGCCGACGACACGGGCGCTCGCGCACTGCTGATTGACATGTGGAACCGGGCCAATCCTAACGCGACAGTGCGCCCCCACACCCTTCGCGGCGATACCGGCGACCAACTGCGGGAGATGGACGGCCTGGCCCGTAGCGGCCAGGCCGATATTCTCAATCTCGACATCATTCACATTCCCTACTTCGCCAGCCAGGAGCTCATCACCCCGATCGAGCTGGAAAACCCGAACGTCTTTCTGGAACGAACGCTGGTGGCGAATCGGGTGGAGAACGATACCCGTCAGTACTGGGCCGCGCCGTTCAACACCGACGTCGGACTGCTGTTCCAGCGCCGGCCCGACGACGAGACGGCGGCGGATCCCACCACGCTGGCCGAGGTCATCGACGATGCGCCGCCCGGATCCCGCCAGTTCGTCGGGCAACTGCGGCCGACCGCCTCGGACTCGTACGAGGCGTTCGTGGTCAACTTCCTGGAGCACGCCCTGTCCCGTGACCCGGAGATCCTGAGCGACACCGGCGCGC
>Ga0065720_1019673_pt1 | contig 21517 bp, 13 predicted proteins | sample Thericmetagenome_FD_59107 | JGI IMG/M metagenome (GOLD analysis project Ga0065720, IMG submission 59107) | Thermophilic microbial communities from the Joint Bioenergy Institute, California, USA of rice/straw/compost enrichment - eDNA_2 v2... | ecosystem: Engineered > Solid waste > Grass >...
GGGGGGGGGGGTTAAAAAAATGATAACTTTTACACTGACGCTAAACTATTAGGTTCAGATTAGTTGAAAAGTTCATGGACTTAAGTTCTTTACTAATATATACTTATGATACAGTATATATTTAGAAAACAGAGATACAAAACAGTAAAGACCTAGTCCGCTAACACTGCTGGCATATTAAGGATTTATTACAAGATTAGTATCATTTATGTCTAACAACAGCCACCCTCCTTATTACGAGATTTATGGTTATTCCTTATTCTTGTTCGGGTAGGATCAAGTTCATCCTCTATAATATGCCTTCTCTTTATGAGCTCTTCACAAATGGAGTTAAACATTTCTGTTACTCCTATATTCTCTTTTGCACTAGTTCTGGCATACAAAGCCTTACAATCATGAGCAAAAGCTTTAGCATCATCAATACTGACTCTTTCATCATCTCTAAGGTCAGCTTTGTTTCCCACAACAGCTAATATCACATCCTTTGGTCCTTTTTCAGACAATTCGATGAACCAATTCTTTAGATTGTTAAAGCTTTCTTTATTAGTGACGTCATAGACAAGGATTGCAACATCTGCATCACGATAATACATCTGTGCAAGTGGAGCATATTTCTCTTGTCCTGCTGTATCCCAGATTTGGAATTTGAGAGTTCTCCCTTTGTATTGAATTTGTTTATCCATAAATGCAGCTCCTAGAGTTGTTTGAATATTCTCGTCCCATCCATTTGTGACATATCTGTATAATAAGCTACTCTTTCCTACTCCAGAGGTCCCCAAGAGGACAACCTTTATGATATTGGGTTTGGTCATCATCTGTAATGAACAATGTATTAGATAAGGTTTTAATAAATTGATCAACTATATAAAGATACAGTGTAATGATTTTTTCTTCGTAAAGGAATCTTGGTTAACATGAAGATAGTCTATTTAAATTATAACGTACTTGAATACTCTTACGGAAGTCCCATACCAATAAAAGACTACAAAAGAGTTACACAAAAGTTAGGAAAATATGTTTAATGAATCAGAGAAGTTTCTTGCTTGGCGATACTCAAAATACCCTCCCTTATATTTATATATCTTTTCTCCAGTTAATTCATCAGTCACCTCCTCAAACCACCTAGGTACATGGACTTGGTTAGCCTCTTTCATTTCCCTTCGACGAGCTCTCTGTTTTTCTTCAATTCTATGCTTCTCATCAGCGGCCAACTCCCTTTGTCCAAACTCAAGAGCTCTTTGATCAGGTCTTAATCTAGAATCCGTGGGTGGCAGATAAGGCAACAGTTCAGCATGTAGATAATTTAGTTGTTTAGTGAATTCCATGAAGGAATATTGTTCCTCAAATTTGTCTCCTTTTGGATGAGGGGTCCACAGAGTGATCTCTTCCTTAGTGTCTTCATTGATTGCTTTTAAATGAGAATCCCATCTTCCAATCAGTTTATATCTGATTTTGCCATCTTTATCCTTGACCCATCCTTCCATTTCATACGCGCCCTTTCCAGTCCAGGACCTCTGCTTGAACTCTAAATTGGCCGTCTCCTTAGTTGTATGATTAGTGTAAGGCATATCTCCGTAATAGTCAATATACATAGTTCCTATGATGATATTCTGGATGGAAATAGTTGGTCTTTTGTAAGTGATATGATCCCCATGTTTCTTCAGTATGATATGACTTGTACCAGGAGCCTTCATTTCCATAGACTTTCCCCAGAAGCTAGTCTTGACATCGGTATCTCCGTACCATTGAAAATGAGAATTTTCACCATAACCAGCACTGATAGGAGGATGATGACTTACTTGCTCAGAAATAAATCTGAAAGCTCCATCAACTGGTAAATACTCAAAGGTCTCTCCCAAAACTGGATTAAAGGGTTTCTTGAGTCGTCCAATACTGGAATAGAAGGCTGAAGCACCAAATGCAACACAATAGGCTAGTCTGAGACAAGAGTCAGTACATTCGTCAGCCTTGTTAAGCAATTCATAATATTCTAATTGTTCACACAGACGTTGGAGCATTGAAAGAGGCTCATTAAGGAAAACTACAAGTCATTAAACGTAACGAGATCTTACCTGGTACAGAAAATCTTGTGAGATCTTTTCCAATAAGTTCCTTCAAAATATTCCAAATATTTAATTTTTCGTTAGGATCAATCAAGTGGGGCATGACTTTACGAACCTTTTCAGAAGGGATACCTCCGACCTTAAATGCAGGATTAGTGTTAACAATTTTCTAACACGTTAAATTAGACTATTAGAATTGTTACTGCCACCACAGGATCCAATTGATTAATAGAAGGGCTTCCAAGGATACCACTATCCTTGAATGAGGGTAGTAAAAGGGGTGATTTATTTCTCTCGTCTCTGTCATCATCAGTTAGATTGATAATATTGGGTTGATTTGTTTTCTTCATAGTGATTGTGGAAACTTTTTCCTTGTCAGGATTATAGAAAAACTCACTATTCGCAGGCTCTTTTTCCTCTTCTTCATAGAAGCTCTCAAATTGAGTATCATCACTTTGATCATTGGCATATGTGTCAGGATAGCCATTACCACTTTGCTCATAGTTGCTTATAGCATTATACCTTGATGGCAAGGGAGACCCTAATTGGGATCCTAGTTGGCTTCCAGCAAATGACTCGTACTTATGCATAATCACAACCATCTTCTTCTTTTCTTGCTCAATCTTTTGCACACATTCTGTTACTTGGTACTATTATTTTAGTTCATTTTTCCAGATTTCATACCTTAATCTCTTTACCAAGCTCTTCTAGCTTACTTGCGAGTTCATTTATGCCTGGAACTTTTTGCGCTTTGGGTGCGAGTAAACTTAACGTCTCATCAAACTGGGATTGTTTTACCCAGAGCTCTGCTAAATCATCCTTGAGCTTATCCAAGTTGCTCTCATTGAGGATTGCTTTTGTTCCAATGCTCAGCCTTCCTTCGTAGAGCTGAATTTCTTGTTCTGGGTAAGATTTATATTCATCTTCTTTTAGAGCTTTCTCTTGGGCATCTTTAAGGGCTGAGAACCATTTGATTTTCTCTGACATGGTGCTTGTCCTAATATGGATCTCGCTTGTCCCTGTTTCTAAGACGATCCTAAGAGGATCTTCAGGGATTGAAATAATATTCGCAACTTTCAGAGAAATATTTCCTTTAATGGGCTCTCCTTTCTTATCACAATATGTGAGAATTCCATCGTGCAAAACAAAGTATCGGCTTTTCCAACCTGAAACTACATTAACCCACTTTTTTAGATATCCTTCCATAAACTCTGTAAACTGATAAAAGTTAATGCAGACGTGATTTTATATACTCTTTTATTCAAAATTATTTGAATAATCAAACCATGAACCCAATGATGATGATGCCGAATTTGAACAGGATTGCTATCCTGCCAAAGCCAGAAATGCCGGCTGCTATTCAGATTCTCTTTGCTGCTAGGTATTTTTTATTTTGTTTAGTAACAAATAGGCCTCCTTTGTCACAAATAAAGCCGGCTCCAAAAAATAAATGTCGCCCATATGACCCTATTATTAACCCATATATAAATTACCTCGAGAAATTTGAAGAAGGAGATCCTCCTGAGAGAATAGTCGAGGAAACTCCAAGACAACGCAAGCAAAGACTCATACGAGAAAAAGTGGAAGCAAAAAAACAATTAAATAAAGAACTTGCAAAATCATGTATATATTTTCATCACCAAAATTCAATCCTAGACAACCCCAAAGAAGATCTGAAGGTCGACACAGACCCTTTAAAAACTCTTTTCGTAGCAAGACTAGTATGTGAATAAAAATTTTTAATCCATCCCAATTAGAACTACGAAACCGACGAGAAAAAGCTTAGAAAGGAATTCGAAGTCTACGGACCCATAAGGGATATAAAAATTGTCCGAGATATCAAAACAAATAAATCCAGAGGATATGCCTTTATCGAATATGAAAACAAGAGTGATTTCGTGAGTACTTTGAGACAGAATGTATGAGTAATATTACTAGGGGCATATAAGCAAGCTGATGGAAAGAAGATTGATGGAAGAAGAGTCCTGGTCGATTTTGAGAGAGGAAGAACCGTGGAAGGTTGGCTGCCTCGTAGGTTAGGAGGTGGTAAAGGTGATACTAGAAAGAAAAAGGAACCAGAAAGGTAAGTTTAGTAATTCCGTTTTCAAATTCTCCCTCAGAGGAGCAATGCTATTTTTGCTTTTTTCAAATTATTCCAATTATGTCTGACATATTATATAGAGAGCGCGAAGACAGGTAAAAGTTCCCCTTTGAGGAATTAATCATTGAAGGAGAAGAGAAGGATCAAGATCAGCTTCCCCAAGAAGACGAGACGAAAAGCCTAAATTTGGAAGAGATGCTTATCTTGAAAAATTCAAGAGAGGAACAGAAGGAGGGTTCGACAGAGATAGAAGAGATAATAGAGGAGGCAGAGATAGAAGTTTTAGAGATAGGGACCGCGGAGATAGAGGTGAAAGATCAGACAGATATGGAGGAAGGGATAGATACGGCGGGGACAGAGATAGGGACAGAAGCGACAGAGATAAATATGGTGATAAGGATAGATATGGTTCCAGAAGAGATGATAGAGATAGAGAAAGGAAATCGTATAGAGAGGAAAGGACTGAAGAAAGAGAGAGAGACAGAGAAAGAGATAGAAAAAAGAGATCAAGAACTAGATCTAGAACTAGATCTCGATCAAGATCATATTCTAAAGCAAGAAGACATGATAAAGAGGAAAGGAAAAGAAAGAACTCTATTGAGGCTGGACAGATAGTTGAAGATGATAAATCCGATACAGAGAGAAAGAAGAAAAAGAAGAAGGATAAAGGTAAATATGATTGGGCACGTACTTAACTTTCAATAGAAAAGAAAGAAAAGAAGGACAAAAAGAGCAAGTAAATTTGTTATAAGACTCTTTTTAAGCAATAATAGGCACAAGAAAAAGGATAAAAAGAAGGATAGAGATGAAAGTAGTGACGAAGAAGGAGAAAGAGATTCGTAAGAAATTTAAAGTTTTAACTGATCTTTCTCAGCGCCGGAAGAGATTAGACAACTTGATTCTAAGATTCGAATAGGACATGTCTATATTAATTCATATTCATATTAACCTGAGTTTCATATTTGAAACATAAAACCTAGGATTTTAGAGTACTGGTAACTAAAATAAAATCTTAAACGAAAAGTAACTATCAAAGATGGAAAATATTATTAAGACCTCTACACCTCTTACAAGCGAGCACCCTATAAGAGAAAAAAGCAAAGACTATAACATTCTCGTATACCTCAGAGTCAGACCTTTGGTCAAGAACGAGTACGGAAAAGAGGTCGCAATAACATGTGATGATGATGTAGTGTTGTTAAAAGAGTTCTATTTACAATTTAGAACAAGAGTATATCGATTAATACCCAGGCAAATATTATAAGATCTTCTTTAGACCGGGTCTTCAATGAGAAATCCACCCAGTATGAAGTCTTTGAAAACTTAAAAGATTTTGTTCCGGCAGTTATTCAGGGATATAATTGTACAGTTTTCGCATATGGACAAACAGGATCAGGTATGAATTCAGTTCTTGTAGTATTACACCCCCTTTGAGTATAAGAAGTGTCTAATATAACTAGGAAAAACCCATACTATGTTCGGATCAGACTGGGAAAATGTTGTGAATCAAGCGATAGCAAGGACAACATTGCAAAACACTTATATTGAGAATATCGAGGAGGACCAACTCTACAGTGGAGTCATCCCTAGAATGATCAACGCACTTTTTAAGGAGCTCGATAAAGAAGAGAATAAGGCCTCTAAATTCACAGTATATTGCTCTTTCTTGCAAATCTACAATGAAAAGATCTATGATTTACTAACAGTAGAGGCTCATTAAAAAAACCATAATCTACTAGGATAAATATGGAACAAAGCCTTTGGATATCAGAGAAGACAAAATAAATGGTATTTATGTCGGTAATTACTTGAAATTTGTTCTCTGAATATTTAAGAGGGCTTGATGGAATACTGCGTCACCAACCAAAGCGAGTGCATCATGCTTATGCAAAAAGGAGAGAGAAATAGATATATTCGTTCTACAGCAAATAACATCAAGAGCAGTAGATCTCACACAATTTTTCAATTGAGTGTTGAGTCCACCAAGGCCGACAGCAAAGGAAGACTCCAGAAGGCTAAGCTAAATCTATGTGATCTAGCTGGTTCAGAAAAGATCAAGAAATCAGGAGATGTTAAAGGTTCTCATTTGGATGAACTTAAAAATATCAATCTTTCTCTTACTACTTTGGGAAAAGTGATCCACTGTCTTTCACAGAATAATAAGAAGATCGTTGTACCTTACAGAGAATCAAAATTGACCAGACTCCTACAGGACAGTCTTGGAGGAAATACAAGAACTTGCTTAATTGCAACTCTTTCTCCTTTATTGTAATTACATCTCTAAGTTCTCTCATTCTTTTAGGGAAAGTGTAGATGAATCAATCAGCACTTTGAAGTTTGCAGAGAGAGCCCAACACATCATAACACATGCGCATTCCAACAAAGTTAGTGCTGTCGACCATGAACTTGTCGAAAAACTTCAAAGGGAAATCAAATATCTTCGAGACATCTTGAACCTTAGAAGACAAGGAGGTGGACTAAGTGATGTTCATAACAAGCTTCTAATCCTCCAACAAGAAAATGAACGTCTCCGTCAAGCTCATATCTCTATTCAGGAAGTAGAAAATCTGATTGAAGAGAATAGAAAGATGAAACTTGAGCTCCAGAAGCTAAGAGCAGCCACAGCTTTCACCTCTGAAATAGATACAGGACTAATACAAGATTCAGAATTGAATCAGGGTCTCCCTAACCTGAATAACCTTGAAAACAGCACTCCTAATAGGAGTTACATTAATGAAACAGCCCCTAATGATGACTCTCCCCATAACAAACCTACTTCTATAATCAAGTTCCCTCCGCTTGTCGGAAGGTCCAAGCAGACATCAATGGATTCTGTTGCCTTGGATAGACTTGTATTTCCAAGCAGAAAAGTTTCTCACCATGAATATTCGAGTCAAAGGACACCTGATCTGTCACTAAGAAGTGGTCAGTATAGTGATTTGTCAAGACTCGGCAGGATGATCGCACAAACTCCTGGGCCTGATGCTCAAAGATCTAGTGGTCTGAACTTGCCAGTTAGAGTGCGTGGAAGAACTTTTGATGGTAAAAAGGAGGTTAGCAAAAGCCCAACCCACATCCAAAAGATTGAATTAAGAAAGAAAGAGCACAATAGAGCAATTGAAAGACTCAGGGAACTTGAAAACTTATCGAAAAAGCAACAGGAAAAATTGAAAGTATTCAACTTTGATGATCGGTCCTATGCAGCCAGTCAATCTACGGCAACCAACACAGACATCCTGAGCTCTAAATATACTGAAAGATTCAATCCTGATAAGGTAATTTGTTAGAAAAAGTCTTTAATAGTTTAGGTGAGAAAGGAAATCGAAAATAAATACAATAACAGGCATAAAGAAAAATTGAAGGAAATGAATAAAAAGAATGAAGACTATATGAAGAACAGACTAAAATATCTTGAGCAAAGCTTATTTAAAAAGTAAAAAAAAAAAAACTTCTCTCAAAAGAGATATTAACACACTTTCAAATTTTTCCTTTGTATAATGACTTCACTAACCTCACTCAGATGTATTCTGATGTACTATCATTGTATTTTACATATTTACTCCCTGGTTTTATTCGTAACTAAACTCTATACTAAGAAAACATAGAAAAAAATAGACTCAAGCCAATATCATTTAAAATCTAGTTAAAAGGACCAGATTGTTCTATGTTCATTAGATATGATTCTAAGAGGAGACAAGAAGTTCAATATCTAGACGATATGCAACAATGTATAAGTGAAAATCTCAATTTTAACCCCAGAATTTTCCTCTGAAATGGGCGGCTCTAGAGTTTCTTCCTCCCTTCTTGAAGTGATGGTAGTAAACACCATCTCTAACAGCGTACATTTCCCATCTGGCTATTCAAAGTTAGACTAAATTATTTTCGCAGTACTTGACAAGAGGTTTCTATAGAAGGCTCTGGTTCTGAGGTACTTGAAGGGATAGATCAAGCAAATACCAGTGAAGACCCTAAGGAATTAATAATCTCTTTTTCAAAATATTACATGAGCATTTTAACTTTCTTGTCAGGTCTCTTGCTACCGGTTCTTCTTTGCATGTAAGAGATAAAGTTGGAGACATCATAGGCCATTTGAGGAGCAGAGGCGGGAGTACCGTCTTCGTATTCAATCATACCATCATAAAGTTGCTAATCTATTAATTCCAAATATTCAGTTTCTTACTCTGGGCATACCAATGATCATGTGATCGAAGTAGGGGTTGAAGTATTTGCCCTTGGGAATATCAATACCATAGGGAGGTTTATAGTGATAACCGGTCAAGATATTATAGACGTAGTTAATACCACCGGGTCTCAATCTGATCTTGGACAAGTCAACGGGCCAGACTCCTCCGTTGGCATTCTTGGCCTCTAAGAAATATGAGTCTTAAGTTCACTATATCTTGTACCATCTTGAGAGAAGTAGGGAGGGTAGATTCTATCGTGAGGAAGTCTATCTCTTTCGTCCCATTCTTGGTAATAGTATTGTTTGAAATGGTGGTGAGCAGGATGGATGGAGAAGTTGCTGACTAGAGCCTAATATGTTAAATTTCTTTATTACTCCTTACGGCCAGTTCCAATTGCTTGTAAGCCTTATCCAACAAGGCATCGTATTTCTTGAAAATCATACCGTGACAGTTGGCACAGTTTCTGGCGAAGACCAAGAAACCTCTTCTGACACTAAAAATATTATTCACCTATTCCATTAAAACTAACCTAGCACCATCATAGGTACCCAAGAATCTGAATTGAGGCCAGTCAAGGTGACCATGATGGGTACCAACCTCAGTAACCATTTCTTCGTAACCTTTAATACCCCAATGGGCACCAATATCGTCTCTGTAAATCCAGCACTTAGCTGAGTCCTTCTCTTCAGACATGGAAGAGAAAGCGAAAGCTCCAAAGATACCGACCGAAGCTAGCTTGGTGAACTGTTAAGGGTTTAGTGAGGAAAGGCAAAGTTTTACCATCTCTGAGATCAAATGACAAATTAATTATTTGCTTAGATAAAGGCTTAGATATCCAAATAAATTAAAAGTTAACTGCAGCAAGTTTAGTCAAAATGAAGAAAGATCACCAAAACTTCTTTATAAAGATATAGATTTGTGCACATAAGGTCAAGCCTTCAAATAATACTAATTCAAAATTTGTGTTCTAGTTAGTTCACTTTGCATTAAATGCCATTTTCAAATTCTTTAATTGCTCTATTGTGTTAATGTCATTTTCGTCCTCCAGCAACTCCGTGATCGAGAAAGGCTTGAAATTCAATTGAGACTCTGCATGAGTGATAGGAGTACTCAATTTTCTACATCAAGTTATTTTAAAATTTCCTTTATTTACTTAGCACTAATAATATTCAGGTCATCTAGAGTCTGATTTAGGTAATAATCGATGAGACTCTTCCTATTATTGTGAAGGTTGATATCATCGAGGGCAGAAGCTGTAGGGTCAGTGTCAATAAATTTAAAGTCAGCACAGCTGAAGACTAAGTATAAGTTGTTAAGTAGTCTCTTCAAATATTCCACTGCAATAGAGGGATCAGTCTTATCAACACGAGGACTAGAAGTTAAATAATTTACACAAGATAATACCCAATAGAACTATTCCAGAATCTAACCACAGATCCCCAGGTATCAGGGCAGTCCACAGTCTTGAGGAAGACTCTAACCTTGATGTCATCTTCTAGATCAGGGTTTTGACCATTCTCAATTTGTTCTTGGTATGCTTTTCCAAGATAGTCTCTGTAGGCTCTGCATAAAGAAAGAGCATTCCTCTGAAGGATGATCATTGAGGGCATGAATTCCAAGCTAGTCTAATAAATTTAGAACATATACACAGCACTTCTTACCACAAGTTCCCTGCTGAGCTTTTCCATGGGCCTAACTTCGATCTTTAATTTAGAGACAATAGGTCTTCCGAGGAGCTTAACAATATATCTCCAGCCCTTTCTGCTGGTTCTGACATCTTGATCATGAATGATTGTTTCTCTAAGGGGTGATCCACCGTGCAATTCAAGATCAAAGGTTCTGTTTTGTCTCAATAATTGGGTCTCAATACTAGCATATCCAGAAGACATTTCAATGACGTTGTTCTTTTCATTTCTGAAATAGACGACGAATTCGAAAACTACAATTGTCTGAAGCATAACGTCAGCCTGGCTGTCAGCTAATCTCAGGAGGATACAGTTCTCATGAGCGGTTCTGGTTGGGTTGAAGTACCATCTATCTACACAAATTAATAACAATAACTAGGGGATTACCTTCATATTCTGGTCTCCAGTCAGCTGGAATTCTTTCAATGTTCCCAATAAACTTGTTTGTAGTCTTGTTGAATAGACAGACTCTGACTTCTCTGCCTATTATACTAGTAGCTCTGTTTACATTTCTTTCTGAGGGGATGGGAATACCAGTTGCAAGAACAAGCTTGATTTCAGAGGCAAGGGATGAGGGAATAGGCTTGATACTGAAAGCATCAATATCTGTGCCTTTCTTCTTTCTGGTAAAAGCTTGGCTACCTGTGTGGATATTAGGCTTGACATCCACATAAACTACCCCTGAGGAATTGACTCTGGGCTTTAATGTGCTAGAGGGAAGATTTTCAAGTTTTCTCATCAGATCTCTGGTGAAGGAGTATATGAAGTTGGAGGGCATGTTTCTGAATGAGTGAAGAATATCCAATAATGAGAGTTTGTTTGCCTTCTTGATATTAAGAATTGCAGCATCAACTTCAGAACTATAGGCTTTTCCTTCAGGAGGGGAAGTAATGAATCCAATAAATTCATCAATGTCAATTGTTCCAGACTTGTCCGTATCAATTTCTTGGATAAGAGCACTGAATTCATCATTCTTGAGGTCAATGCCCAAGTTAATCAGTGCTTGTCTGAGTTGGTCTGGGGTTAGTTCTCTTCTATTGTAAATGTCAACTTTCTTGAATTCTTCTCTTAGGGAACTTAGGAGATCCTCAAGTTGAAGAATATCCTTCTTGAGCTTCTCTTCCATGACAGCGTAGAACTCTTCTTTTGTGATCTTTCCGTCTTTGTCTTTGTCGTACAAAGCGAACATCTTGGAAATTTCCTCTTGAGTTGGGTTTCCTCCCAGTTGAGTAAGGGATCTAACGACTTCATGGATATCTAAGGTTCCATTCCCGTCCATATCGAGTTCCCTAAACAAGTCCATTATCTCATCTTGAAGTTCTTTGGTAAGCTTAATATTTTGGTATGAGACCATACTTTCCTCATCATTGTCATCAAAAGTATATCTAAACTCATTCTCAGAAATGAAATTGGTGCGATTGACATCTATTCTATAGAATAAGTCTGTAAGATCCTTCTCTGGGATGTCAGTGATACCGAGGAGCTTGATCTTCTCTACCCAGGTATTGAAAGAGAATCTGCCTTCTGCCTTCTCGTCGAAGAATAAGAATCTTTCATTGTTGCGCATTCCCCTAGACCTGAACATAGTCTTCAGATCAGCAACTAAATCACCAGTATATTTGAGGCTGGTAAGAGGAGTAGACTTAATTGTAGGTTTGCTTTGATATGGATCAGGGAATCTAGAGGTCTTCATAACTCCAGATTGGCCAAGGTTAGGATCATAAACATTTTGGGATATATTTTGACCTTGGGTTGGCAACTTTGAGATAGTTTGGGAGTTGTTGAGGCCTTGAATTCTAGGGTCAGCATTGATAGTTTGCTGTCTTTCAGGGAGTTGTTGGGTATAGTCAGGGATCTTATTGGGGTCATATTGAATAGAAGGGTTTGGGAAATTAGGAGTTCCAGCAATAGCAAGATTCTTCTGCAAGTAGTTAACATCAATAAGACCCTGAGGATTGGTGATCAATCTGAGGAATTTTTCGGATCTTTCGTCAAATTCTATTCCAAGTTCTAAGTTTAATATTTTTTCGAAGTCATGTCTGGTAATGAAGCCATTTGGGGTCTTGCAATTCTGCTTGCGGAGCATGGAATCAAAGGTCTTCTTGTCTTGGATCATGAAAGTTCTCAATTCGTTGAATCTTTCGTCCAGGTACTTAGAGTCTTCTATACTGAGTCCTCCCTGGTATTTGTCAAAGTTATTGAGGATATATTCAAATTTTATGATGTCTACAACGCTCTTATCAGTAGCATCCAGACATAAGTCAGTCAGGTATTTGATATCATTGGAGTTCTTTGCACCAAGTGATTCAATTCCGTCCACAAACTGTTTAACAGGGATAAATTCGTCTTGGGTCTTGAACACTTTAAATACTGTATCGAGTCTGTATTGATACATTGCAGTCTTAATTTCAGATAGAAGGCCCTTAATATACTGGGCTTGTTTAATCAATTCCTCTCCTGAGTCAGCCTTCTTTCTTCCATTGAAAATAGTTGTCACAAACTCTTGAATATCTACTTTGCCATTCTGGGGTTGGAAAACATTGCTCAACAATTCTCTCTGGTCTCTGCTGAGAGAGATTTTATACTTTGAAAGGAATTCATAAATCTTGTTAAGTTCTAGCTTGTTATAGCCTTCTCTATCAAGTCCCTTCAATGAGTAGGCAAGATCAATATTATTCATGAGGACTTGTTTCTTCAATCTGGCAAGGAGCTCGTCGATTTCTGTGCTCTCCTTTTTGGCTTCGTCCTCTTTGATAATTGCATCCACCATGGCTATATAGTTATATCTATCATAATAATCCCTGTCAAGTCTCAATCTCTTTACTAAATATTCAAGATCGCTGATATCGACGCGGTTCCCGCAGTTACTGAAGGCAATTTGGATATGATTGAGGGATAGCATACCTTGTCTTTGTTCATCAACCATTTCTAATCTTCTGAGTAATTCATTCTTATAATCTAAGACAAATTTTCTAATCTCCTTGAAGTGTCGTTTTTTCTCAACAAGGTCGGATTCAAGAGCATCTGTGAATTCAATAATAGTTAAGTTCTCTGGATCAGCTTTTTCAATTTGATCGTAGTAGACTCTAGCTTCTTCATGGGGTATGCCAAAGATCTTGTTACAAGTCATCAAGAATTCTCTTTGACTGATGCTTCCATTTCTATTCTGGTCGAATGCCTGGAGAATTCCCTCGGTGTTGTTGTTAAATTTTTGTTTCACACGCAAAATAAAATCACCAAGAGTCTTTTGAGGAGCAGCTTGCTTGTTATGAGCATCAAGACCTTCCTTGATCTTGCTTAAGAGGAGGTTTCCATTTAGATCTTGACAAGACTGCATGAGGAGATAAAAACCTTTGTCCATCTGCTGGAAGAATTCATTAATGATAATGTCTTCAAAATCCTTGGTTGTAATGAATCCTCTGTTGGCTCTGTCTCTATTCACAAAGACTTGATCAAAAGTAAGAGTATCCCTAGTCATAATCTTGTTTATCAGAGCAAACTTGTTGCTAATGCTCTCAAGCTCTTCCTGTGTAAAGTCCTTCTTGATTTTTTGATGTAGGTGAGCTTCTTTAGCTCTCTTTAAACATTCTTCAAAGGCGTCAAAGTTAATAGTATCGGGTCTGTCTTCTGACAAAACTTCTATGATTTGCTGCAATTCTTGCTCATGTTTGTCAACATCAAATTCAAGCAAGAAAAGTGCTTGCTTAAATGATTGTTTAGTAACAAGTCCTCTATCTACCCTCATCATCGTGTACAAGTCTCTTTTGTTTTTTTCAACACACTTATTAATTTGTTCGAAGATAGGGTTGGCCCAAGTCAAGAAGTCTGGGATCTTATGGGTGGGAATCTTGGAAAGGGATTTCACAAATCTAAATTTGTTAATTGATCCCTTGCGATCCTTATCGAGCATATCAAACAGACTTTTAACCTCGTCCTTTCTCAGTTTTTCGTCAAAGAATTTGATTCCCTTCTCAAATTCCTCAAGAGTGATGGTGCCATCCTTTTGGGCATCAAATCTATCAAATACGGTTTCAGCATCTAGTCCTAAGCTCTCAATAGTTCTTCTAAGTTGGTTCAAAATAGCTTCTGGGTTGATGCTCCCTCCGAAATTGCCACTACTTCTGACATCTCCCAAGAAACTTCTAAAGTCATTCATGCGAATGTTTCCTGAATAATCTCCAAGTTTCTTGAACAAAAGTTTCACATTTGAATTGCTTCTAATTCCAAGTCTGTTAAAAGCACTTTCAAGGTCATATTTACTGCAAGTTTGAGTTGTATAATGAAATAAATTTCCAAAGGCTCTATCAAAATCAAGTCTTTCTCTGTTCAAACGATCATTGATTTCAGCCCTGATCATGTCAAGATGAGCTCTTTCGAAGTCATCTGGTAATCTTCTGGAAGTAGCTTTAAAGTGTTCAGCGCAAGCCTTGAGCAGCTGGATATTGACATTTCCATTTCTGTCACTGATTTGTCCGAGCCATCTATCAGTATCAAAATTCACAGGGATTCCCAAAGCATCCAATCTTCTTTTAACTTCATTCTTATCCATAGTTCCATCATAAGTAGTGAAGTAAGCATCAATAGTCGTATTCTCAATCGATCCTACAATATAGGCGAGTTCCTCAAAGATATCGCTGGCCCAGCTCAAGCTATCAAGAAGCTCTCTACTTGGTTGGTTTCCAAGAATTCCATATCCACTATTGCGTAGAGGATTGCCATAATTTCCACTATCATATCCTCTTGAGGCTCCATAGCCAGTATTATCTCCGCGGTAAGGTCCCGGGATAGGGGTGTCTCCATATCCTCTGGAGGGTCCATAGCTACTATTATCACCGCGGTAAGGTCCCGAGATAGGGGTGTCTCCATATCCTCTTGAGGGTCCATAACCACTATTATCTCCGCGGTAAGGTCCCGGGACAGGGCTTTCTCCATATCCTCTCATGTCCTGAGATCTTCTGGGATCAAAGGTAGTTTCTGCAGTGAAGTTTCTGATAAAATCATTGTAATATAAAGAGTTGGATCTATCAGTATCAAGTAGTCTGAAGATCGCCATTGTATCATTAGAGTTCAATCTACGATCAATACTTCGGCAGAAAAGATCAAAGTCATCGTAGTTGACTCTTCCACTTCTATTTCTGTCAACTAACTGATAAAGTTTGGTGACTTCCTGAGAACTCATTCTGCTAAGGGCTGTCTGAAGTTCACGAAGCAGGCTTCGAGCAGCATTTTCATTATATTGGTCGAAGGAATTGTCAGTGAATTGCTTGATGAACTCAGCCTTTGTGATTCTTCCATTCTGATTGGTATCGAACTTTCTAAAGAGGAAGTTAATGTCATCCTTAGAGAGATTTCTGTCAAAGTATTCCATAATTCTGGTGAAGTCGTAAATTTCAATGTAGCCTTGTCTGTTGCTATCAAACATATCGAAGGTTCTTTGGGCATTAAATCCACCTCTTCTAACAGTTTCCTTGAGTGACTCCAGGGCTCTTTCAGCTCTTGCATTTTCATCTTCGAAAACAGTGAAGAATTCATTTCTATTGATCTTGCGGTCAAAGTCCTTATCAAGGTAGGAGAAAACAGCTGCTATCACTTGAGGGGACACCTTAGGGTCGATCTTGCTAATAATCAAGCTAAATTCATGTTCGTCAATGAATTCATTATTATTGAGGTCGAAGAGCTTGAACAATGAGTGAGGAGTCATATTGGAACTTTTCATGAGCTGCTTGAGTTTATTAATTTCTTCAAGAGCATTATAGTTGTAATTAATCTGAGTATCAGGGAAGATGTTCTTTCTGAGCTTCACAAGGGAGATCTTTCCTCCATAATCTGAACATTCATCAATAATTCTTTGAATGCTCTCAGGACTCATATTGAGTCTAAGTTCATCTCCAAGGAGGAATTTGAATGTCTCAGCTGAGATAGTGCCATTTCTTGCCAAATCATATTTCTCAAAGCATTGCTCGAAGCTTTTTCCAGGTTGATTAAGAGCGAATCTGATGTCCTTATAGTAATCAACAGGAGCCCTAAACCTGGACTCTTCAGCTTCATAGGCGTCTTTATGGTAATTGTAAGCTCTTTCAAAGAGTCTAATATCGACCATGTTGGGTTGGATGTCGTCACATAATTCATTCAATAATTGACTAATCTGATGATCAATCCTAATTCCCAAATTTGCTAAACGATTTCTGCAATCTACGATATTCATCTTTCCGTCATAGGTACTAAAGCATGAGGGGAAGTTTTGTCCTTGCCTGGCCAGAGCTGCTCTGATATCCAAGAAGATACTTTTGGCCCATTTAGTTTGTTCGATGACATCCTTTCTTCCAAGATAGGACTCATTTGAACCGGACTCTCCCCACCTATTTTGTCTATCGTCAGCCCTGAAAGTGCTATCACCCAATCTAGTGTTATTTCCTCCTCTCCTAAGGACGGATTGTAATTGATTGTCAGTAAGAACGTTAAGTCTTTTTCCTGCAGCATCGAGCTGAGCAAACAAATCGTCAATTGAAACTTCTCTAGTGGGATTGATTTTCACAGCCAAGTTGGACAAAAGGAAAGGCACATCATCCTTGGTTATTCTTGGGTCTATTCCTTGGAAGGCATCAATAAGATATAAAAGTTTGATGTAACCACCATATTGTTGGAAGCTATTTAGGACTGCTTCTAGAGTCTTTCCTTGGTCGTACAGAGTACCAAGGATTCCGTTAAGGATCCTTCTGGTGTCAGTATCGATATAGGTCTTTAAAGCCATAGCGAGTGAAACATAATAAATCTTCCCGAATCCCTTAGTATCAATCTTATCGTAAAGAGCATCGATTTCATCAGCCAGAACATCTATTCTGAGATCTCTCAAGATACCCACGAATTCATTTCTATTGATAGATTTGCTGCCATCTCTGTCATATCTTATAAAGAAATCTTCAAGAGTGGCAAAGTTTTGTCTAATTGCAGTGTATAGTTGCTTCAGTCTTTCTTCAAGTCTGTATGGATCGATGATCCTTTTAGGAATGTCTTGAATCACTTCGCTTTTATCGAGAACTCTGGCATCATTAATAGCATCACAAAATTTTCTGTAATTGATCTTTCCTGTTGAGGGGTTTCCGAAGGCAATTGAGACAATCCTTGCTTCAGCCTCGGTGAGGCTCATCTTTTGGGCTTTAAGAACAAATAAGAATTCATCTTTTGATAAATAGTTCTCGTTTCCGTAGTCAGCTCTTGTTAATTCATTAAGAAGATTAATCCTATTCTTAGTGGTGTAGGCCTTAAATTCCTCCAATAAATTATCCAATTCGGTCTTTTCTGTAGGACTCAGGCTGTGCAAATTAGGAGTAGATGCTCTAACATCACCCTTGAAGTTGAAAATTGCCGAAATATCCATTGTATTGGTACGGCCGGGGTCCATTTCAGCTCTGAGAATATTCATTTCGAATGTATCGCAATGGATCCCCAAGTCGCCAAGAGCTTGCTCGAAGCGTGGGAATGGAACAGTTCTGAGGTATTTATCGTAGTCATACTTATAGAAGAACTCTTCGATGGAGGGGGCCTTAGTTCTGACTTGGCTGACAATTTTTTGGAGAAGCTCGTTCAATTTTCTCTTTCTCTTGGCTTCTGTGTCTTCAACGTCAGCATAAGGGGTATCATTGATGATAATAGTGTAGATCTTTCGGAATTTTTCAATAGAAATTTTGTTCTTGCTCTTGTCTTCTAGTTCATTAATAAGTCGGTAAAGTTGGCTCTTATCCATATCTACGACTTTAGATTATTGTGCATTAATGTTACTTGGAATGAGGATATTCATGGCTTCAGAGAATTCATATTGGGAAATAGTCCAATCATCATCCATACCATTGATCTTGAAGAATTCTTCTATGGTTTTTCCTTCTTTTCTGAAGTATTGATGAGACTTGATAAATATATCTCTTCCCCAGTATCCTTTAGGGTCTAATGATATTAGAAAAGTGAGATCTATTTTACCTTTAAGATAGCTAGACCTTGAAAGATCATTGATATTTTTTCCGATGGATTTAAGGTATTTCTCAAAGAAGGTAAACAGTTCTCTATAACTGATTTCACCATTTGCGTTTGTATCAATAAATAAAAAGAAGACGTCTACAGAATCACCGTAAAGACGAATTCCAAAATTTTCAAAAATTTTGATGAACTCAGCTTTATCTACATAACCATTGTGGTCAGTATCCATCTCTTCGAATAAGTCTAGGAGTGTTTTTTCATTGCTAGAATATCTTTGGTAAATCTGTTCTAGATAAGTTGTCAAGACTTTTTTCTTATTCCTAAGGTCATCCAGAAGATCCAAGAATCTAAGATATTCGACTTTTTCGGTTCCTGGAATTTGATAATCTTGAGAGAGGGATGAAATAACATCTTTTGGCATCTCAGGAAATACTTTCTCAATTGAATTTTTAAAAACCGCAAATGTAAGTTGTTTGGAGCCATAGCTATCTCGCTCCATCATGATTGAACGAAGACTAAGATTTTTCTCTTGCTCAGCGGTAATCAAATCAATCAGAGCCTTCTTTTTCTCTGGGTTAAGGTTCCAGTTCATCAGAATCAATATTGAAATTAGAAGTTAATTATTTAAAAGAATTCTCAAATTTAAAATATTACTGTTTAGGAGTGCTATCAGAAAAGGGTACCCGCTAGCTGCCTCTTGATAAATCAGATAGAAAAATAACTATATTTTCGCAAAGCTACATGGGTCAATTATATGGTCTAAGTTAGATAGCTCTAATTCAAAAATGGATCCTCTTTTTAAAAAATCTCTTAAAAGTCCTTAAAGAAAGATCTGAACAATGCAATCTTCGTATATGACTGTGGTCTTTTATTAAAAACTGAGGTGTCAGAGTTAGTTCAAAATGAAAAATACCCAAAATAAAATGCTATTAGTGTATCAAGCTATTAGGAAGTCTAAGCTAAAATTTGCAATTCAAAAAAAAAAAATTACTCGAAGCCCACCACTTTCAAAAGGTAAAAGCAAGTGTTTAATCCAGAGATATAACTTATTCAGTACAAATAAGAAGAGTATAAACACAAGTCTATTATCTTGTATTATTTCTCCTTTGGTAAGGGTTCCACTCTTATGATAGCTTCCTTAGGGAAGTCAGGTCCTGGAGTTGTCCCTCTCTCAATTGTAAACATTTTGGTCCTTGGTAACATGTGAATTGCATCTTGTACAGGGCATGCAGCATGGCAGATTGCACATCCAGTACAGGCTTCTTCAACGATCTTCGGAAAGGTATTATATCCATCAAATTTAATCGCTTGGTATCCAGAGTCTGAGCACGCGACATAGCATCTCCCACATTGCAAACAATTAGCCTCATTAATTACAGGAGCCAAATATTCTTTTCTAGTCATCTTTGCTAGTGGTGAAATATGTTTTAGCTTAGTTCCTACAAGATCTAGGAGTCCTTTCTTAGCCTGCACGGGAGAGGTTTCAAACTTTGTATCCAATTTCTCAAATCCATAAGGTGGGAACTGTCCTCTCCATCCCTTTTCATAGAGCTCCTTCATTGATAGACAATAAATATTTGCCTGCATACTAGTTTTCAAATCATAAAAGACCGTACTAGCGTCAAGATTTTGAATAGCAGAACAAATTTGGAAAGCCCTAGCTCCATATTGAAGGAAGCTCATTGCATGATCTCCTGAGATAATTCCACCACTTCCAAAGATATCAATATCAGGGACATTAGTAGCCACATCTGAACACTTTCTTAATGCGAAAGGTCTTAAAATTGGCCCTGTCATACCACCAGCACTATGGTGCTTCTCCTTTGTCCCAACTCCCACTTCGGGCTCACCGCTCGGAAGTGGATCTTGCAATCCAGGCATGGTATTGGTTAGAGTTACAGCCTTGGCTCCGCCTTCAAGTGCAGCTCTAGCAAGCACTTCAGCTTCTCCATAGTTAGGAGTAATCTTTACAATGACAGGCTTTTTAGTAGCAGAAGTCACCCATTGTGTGATTTGTTTGACTATTTTGGGGTCTTCACCACAAGCTCGTCCCATTCCTTTTTCATTCATGCCATGAGGACAAGATAGATTGAGTTCATACATGTCAAAGGGAGCTGTTTCAGACATCCTTACTAGCTCGAGCCAGTCCTCTCTGTTGTAGCTGACCATTAAAGAACTGATTAGGATCTTATCAGGGAAGTCACGTTTGATTTCATGAGCTCCTTGAATCCAGTAGTCGGCTGTCTTCTCAGAAATAAGTTCTATATTGCCAAAAGAGGGTTCTAGCTTAAGAGAGTCTCCTGTAGGTTTGAAGATTCTTGGTGATACATTGACGACTGCATATTTATCAAGGGTGTAGGTTTTAACAACTGCAAAGTCATATCCTAACTCAAATGCTCTCCTAATCATTGGGTATGAGGTGGTTGGAGGAGCAGAAGCCAAACCGAATGGATTGTTCATCTTGACTCCTGCAATTTCAGTGGATAGATCTACAGTATCGATTGCAGTAAAGAACCCTGGTAGTTTCGGCTGCTTTGGTACCTCATATCCATTTCTCTCCTGAATGTATTTATGAATGTACCAAGAGGCCGTCTTGCCATCATTGACTGCATCAACTAGATTCTTTGTACCGATAGCATCCCCTCCTACGAATAGCCACTCATAGGCCTTAGTTTGACCAGTTTCATAATGTACATCAACCAAGTTATTAGATTTTTTGATTTTCTGGATCCACTCTTCATCAGGGAGCTGGCATCCAAACGCTTGGATAACATAGTCTACAGGGAGTTCGTATTTTTGATTGGTTTTTTTATACTTTAGATTATTGTGATCATTGTTTTGGGGTAGGCTCTTATCAAATTCAACTGCAGTAATAATCTCACCTGATTCATCCAGCTTATAACTAATCGGAGCTGAATAAGGAATGAAGTTGATCCCTTCCATTCTAGCTGGTTCAAAGATTTCATCATTAGCTCTCATATCTTGGAAGCCCCTTCTGAAAGCTACTGAGACCCTTTCAGCACCTAGTCTGAAGGCCGATCGGGCACAATCTAAAGCTGTATCACCAATGCCAAGAACGAGAACATGTCCCTTGAGTTTTGGAGCTTCATTAGGCTTGCCTTCAAGCTTTACTAATTTGAATACTTCATTTAGGAATTTCTTAGAATCTGAGAAATTTTTGGCATTCTGAGCCTTTTTAACGCTTGGTGCTAAGGTTTTGTCATTAGTTGCCATATTGGGTTGTTGCAATCCAATGCCAAGAAAGACAGATTCGAAGCCTTGCTCTCTAAGATCTTCCAGAGAAAAATCCCTTCCGAGTTGTTTTCCATAATGGATTTTGACTCCAAGTTGCTTTACCATCTCTACTTCCCAAAGGCCCTCTTCGATAGGAGCTCTATTTTCAGGAATTTCATGGGTAGTAATACCACCTCCATGTTTATTTTTCTCAAAAATATGGATATTCTCATAACCCAAACGTCCCAGAAATGAAGCACAACTAAGAGAAGCAGGTCC
>Ga0065720_1003196_pt1 | contig 21493 bp, 19 predicted proteins | sample Thericmetagenome_FD_59107 | JGI IMG/M metagenome (GOLD analysis project Ga0065720, IMG submission 59107) | Thermophilic microbial communities from the Joint Bioenergy Institute, California, USA of rice/straw/compost enrichment - eDNA_2 v2... | ecosystem: Engineered > Solid waste > Grass >...
CTTGTCTTTGCCGCCGGCCTTCTTCCGGTCGGGTTGCGGCGGTGCCGCCGGAGCCAGCGCCGCGCCGCGGAAGCCTCCGCCCGCGCCGCCGCGGAAACCGCCGCCGCCGGCGCCGCGCATGCCGCCGCCCTGGCCGCCCTCCGGCCGGCCCCCCTGCGGTCGGCCGCCTTGGCCGCCCTGCGGACGGTCGCCGCGCCGCTCGCCCTGGCCGGATTCCGGTCGGCCGCCTTGCGGCCGGTCACCACGGCGCTCGCCAAACCCGCCGCCTTGCGGCCGGTCGCCGCGGCCGCCGCCCTGGCCGCCTTGTGGTCGGCCCCCTTGGGGACGGTCGCCGCGCCGCTCGCCAAACCCGCCGCCTTGCGGTCGGTCGCCGCGGCCGCCGCCTTGACCGCCTTGCGGCCGGTCGCCGCGCCGCTCGCCAAACCCGCCGCCTTGCGGACGATCGCCCCGGGCGCCGCCATGACCGCCCTGCGGACGATCGCCGCGGCGCTGGGCGCCGGCCGCGCCCGCCTGCGGCGCCGCGTTCACGGTCGCCGGCCGGTTCTGCGCGCTTTGCTGCCGCGCGGCTTCCTGCGCCTTCGCCTGCCGCTGCTGCGCGGCCTGAAGCTCCTGCTGCGCCCGCTTCGCCGCGGCGTTCTCCTTGATGCTGCGGAAGAAGCCTTCCACTTTCTCCACCATATGGTCTTCCATGACGCTCATATGGTTNTTGACNTGCAGACCGAGCCNTTTCAANATGGTCAGAATCTCCTTGCTGCTCATGTTCTGGGATTTGGCATATTCATATACGCGAAGTTTGTCCTTGTTCTCCTGTTTACTCAATATTCTCCACCTCCGATAGTTCGCCGAGCCGGTCCGCGACGAGCGCCGCCAGCCCCGCATCCAGCACGGCCGCGACAACCCGTTCCGCCTTGCCGATGGCGGCGCCCAGCGTCCGGCGGTCGAACGCCTCGACGCGCCTCACACCGTACGCCTTGCATTTGTCCCCGTACTTCTTCTTCGCCTTGTCCGACGCGTCGGCCGCCACGACGACGAGCTTCGCTTTCCCGCTGCGGATCGCGCGCAGCACCGTCTCGTCGCCCGAGGCCAGCCTGCCCGCCCGCGCGGCCATGCCGAGCGCGGCCAACGCGCGGACCGGGTCACGCATCGTCTTCACGGGCGCTGGCCGCCCGGAATTCATCCTCCACCCGGATGAACTCCTGTTCGAGACGGTCATAGATCGCCGGGTCGACGGCGACGGCGAGCGCCCGGTCGAACGCCTTGCTCTTCTTCGCGAGCCTGAAGCAGGACGACTGGCCGCACANNTACGCGCCGCGNCCCGATTTCTTGCCGGTCAGATCNATCGATACTTCGCCGTCAGGCGANCGCACGATGCGGATCAGCGNCCGCTTCGGCTTCATTTCCTGGCAGGCGACGCATTTGCGAAGCGGTANCTTGCGCTGCTTCATGTNCGTGNGCCCCCTCCATNCCCCAAGGCGCAGCCCGCTAGCCGTCGAAGGAGACGGAATCCTGGTGCATCGCCTCGCCATGCGATCTCGGACGGTCGAATTCCGCCTCGGCCTGCGACTCGCTCTTGATATCGATCTTCCAGCCCGTCAACTTCGCGGCCAGCCGCGCGTTCTGGCCCTTGATGCCGATCGCGAGCGAAAGCTGGTAGTCCGGCACGATGACCCGCGCCACCCTTTCCTGTTCGAAGACGATCACTTCGAGCACCTTGGACGGGCTGAGCGCGTTGGCGACGAACTCTTCCACGTTCTCCGACCAGCGGACGATGTCGATTTTCTCGCCCTTCAGCTCGTTCACGATCGTCTGGACGCGCATGCCCTTCGGTCCGACGCACGCGCCGACCGGATCGACCTCCGGATTGCGCGAATGGACCGCGATCTTCGAGCGGAAGCCCGCTTCGCGCGCGACGGAGCGGATTTCGACGATGCCGTCGTAAATTTCGGGCACTTCCAGCTCGAACAGCCGCTTGAGCAGTCCGGGATGCGTCCGCGAGAGGATGATCTGCGGTCCCTTCGTCGTGTTTTCCACTTTCGTGATGTACGACTTGACCCGGTCGCCGTGCTTGAACTTGTCGTTCGGCATCAGCTCGGTCAGCGGCAGCACCGCCTCCACCTTGCCGAGATCGACGTACAGGTTGCGCGCGTCCTGACGCTGCACGATGCCGTTGACAATGTCCTCTTCCTTGTCAATGTACGCATCATAGATTAGACCGCGTTCCGCCTCGCGAATGCGTTGCGTGACGACCTGCTTCGCCGTCTGGGCGGCGATACGGCCGAAATCCCGCGGCGTCACCTCGATCTCCGCGATGTCTTCGAGCTGGTAGTGCGGGTTGATCTCCCGCGCGGCGTCGAGCGAGATTTCAAGCCGCGGGTCCATCACTTCCTCGACGACCGTCTTGCGGGCGTACACCTTGATGACGCCGGTGTTGCGGTTGATGTCGACGCGCACGTTCTGCGCCGTGTTGAAGTTGCGCTTGTAGCTCGANATGAGCGCCGCTTCGATCGCCTCGAGCAGCACATCCTTGGAAATGCCTTTCTCCCGCTCGATCTCCGCCAACGCTTCGATAAAGTCGATGTTCATGGAAACTGGATTCCTCCTCTCGTCTGATTGCGGGAACTATTCGAAAACGATGGCCAGGCGCGCGCCGGCGATTTTCGCCCAGGGCAGCGCGTGGCGCTTCTTGCCGACCTCGACGACGGCCGTGCCGTTCTCGAACGAGACGAGCCGGCCTTCGAATTCCTTCAGGCCGTCGATCGGCTCGTACGTCGTCACGAACACATGCCGGCCCACCGCCTTCGCCATTTCTTCCGGCTTCTTCAGCGGCCGCTCGGCTCCGGGCGACGACACCTCCAGGAAATAGGCTTCCGGAATCGGATCGAGTTCGTCGAGCCGCGCGCTGACCCACTCGCTGATCCGCCCGCAGTCGTCGATGTCGATGCCACCTTCCTTGTCCGCGAAAATGCGCAGAAACCGGCTGCCGCCTTCCTTCACATACTCGATGCCGACGAGCTCGAAGCCGTTCTCNTCCAGATAGGGCTTCACCAGTTTCTCGACTACGGATTCAATCTGGGCACGATTTGCCGCCACCTCTCGATTCCTCCCGGTANGCTTCAATAGCCGCAGACAAAACGTAAAGAGTGGGTCTCCCCACTCTTCGTCGTCGGCGAACCTTCAGTTNCAACATTACCGGAAAAATTATAGCACAGTCGGATGAGCATGACAACTGTCTTCNNGNCAAAAGATTCGCCTCAGAACAGCGANAGCTGGTTCGTCTCCGGAAGTCCGCGGAANCAGCCCATCGCGGCGAGCTGCTCGACGATCGTCTTCGACGCGCGCGACCGCGTCTGGAAGTCTTCGANCGAGAGGAACGGNCCTTCGTCGCGCGCNGCGGCGATGTTGCGCGCCGCGTTCTCGCCGATGCCGCTGATCGCCGCGAACGGCGGNATGAGNGCGTTNCCGTCGATCTTGAACTTCACCGCGTCCGAGCGGTACAGATCGATCGGCTTGAANANGAAGCCGCGGGCGGTCATCTCGAGCGCCATCTCGAGAATCGANACGCTGTTCTTCTCCTTCGTCGTCGCGTTCATGCCCTTNTCTTCGATCTCGTTCAGCCGGCGCAAAATGGCGTCATAACCCTGGCACAGCGTCTCGAGCTCGAAGTCTTCGGCCCGCACCGAGAAATACGCGGCATAGAACTCGATCGGATGGTACAGTTTGAAGTAAGCCGTCCGCACCGCCGAGATGACATACGCGGCGGCATGCGCCTTCGGGAACATGTACTCGATCTTGAGGCAGGAGTCGATGTACCAGTCGGGCACCCCGCACTTGCGCATCTCTTCGATCCATTCCGGCGTGAGCCCCTTGCCCTTCCGCACGCTCTCGGTGATCTTGAACGCGAGCCCCGCGTCCATGCCCGCCTTGTAGATCAGGTACAGCATGATGTCGTCGCGGCAGCCGATGACCGTCTTGATCGTGCAGGTGCCGCTGCGGATCAGCTCCTGCGCGTTGCCGAGCCAGACGCCGGTGCCGTGCGACAGGCCGGAAATCTGGAGCAGGTCGGCGAACGACGTCGGCTTCGCCTCGCTCAGCATCTGCCGGACGAACTTCGTGCCCATCTCGGGCACGCCGTAGGTGGCGACGGGCGTCCTGATTTGCTCCGGCGTGACGCCGAGCGCCTCCGTCGAGCTGAACAGGCTCATCACCTTCGGATCGTTCATCGGNATCGTCGTCGGGTCGACGCCCGTGAGATCCTGCAACGTCCGCATCATTGTCGGATCGTCGTGGCCGAGGATGTCGAGCTTGAGCAGATTGGCTTCGAAGGCGTGGTAGTCGAAATGGGTCGTCTGCCATTCCGCGCTCGTGTCATCCGCCGGATACTGCACCGGCGTCACGTCCTCCACCTCGATGTAATCCGGAACGACGACGATGCCGCCGGGGTGTTGGCCGGTCGACCGCTTGACGCCGGTACAGCCCATCGCGAGCCGCTTCAGCTCGGCGCTGCGCCATTTCTTCCCGTGGTCTTCCTCGTATTTCTTCGCAAAGCCGTACGCCGTCTTCTCCGCCACGGTGCTGATCGTGCCGGCGCGGAACACNTTNTTCTCGCCGAACATGACCTTCGTGAANTTGTGGGCGTGCGGCTGNTATTCGCCGGAGAAGTTCAGGTCGATATCNGGCACCTTGTCGCCCTTGAAGCCCAGGAACGTCTCGAACGGAATGTCCTGGCCTTCGCCCTTCATCGGCTGGCCGCACTTCGGACAGTCCTTGTCCGGCAGGTCGAAGCCGCTTGGCACGCTGCCGTCGAGGAACCATTCGCTGTGCTTGCACGCCTTGTTCTNGCACAGGTAATGCGCCGGCAGCGGGTTGACCTCGGAGATGCCGAGGAACGTCGCGACGACCGACGAACCGACCGAGCCGCNGGAACCGACGAGGTANCCGTCCTCGTTCGANTTCCTGACGAGCGCGGCCGAGATCAGGTAGTTCGCCGAGAAGCCGTACTTGATGATCGGATTCAGTTCCTTCTCCAGCCGCTCGACGACGACCTCGGGCAGCGGATCGCCGTACATGTCCTTCGCGAAGGCGTAGCATTTTTCCCGGATTTCCGTGTCGGCTCCCTCGATGATCGGCGTGAAAAGCTTGTCCGGAAACATGTCGTACGTCTCGAACCGCTCCGCCAGCTCCACCGTGTTCTTCACGACGACTTCGTATGCCTTCTCCTCGCCGAGGAACGCGAATTCCCGCAGCATCTCGTCCGTCGTGCGGAAATGGGCGTCCGGCTTGCGCTGCTCCTTGAGCGGGCTGTAGCCGGTGATGCCGTGGATCGTAATGTCGCGGAAAATCTTGTCACGCGGGTGGAGGTAGTGGACGTTGCCCGTCGCGATGACCTGCTTGCCCAGCCGCTCCCCGATCTCGCAGACGCGCCGGATCGCCTGTTCGATCTCCGCGCGGCTCTGCACGAGCCCTTTCTCCACCAGATGCATGTAAAAATCGACCGGCTGGATCTCCAGCACATCATAGAACCCGGCGACTTCCTCCGCTTCCTCCACCGTCTTGTTCAGCACCGTCTCGAAAAACTCGCCCTTCTCGCATCCGGACAGGATGAGCAGCCCTTCGCGCAGCTCGCTCAGCTTCGACTTCGGCATGCAGGCGACCTTGTTGAAATATTGCGTGTGCGACAGGGAGATCAGCTTGAACAGGTTCTTCTTGCCCTGCGCGTTCAGCGCGTAGACGCCGCAATGGAACGGGCGGGCGTTCGACAGGTCCTTGCCGGCGTGGTCGTTCAGCTGATCGAGCCCTTCGATGCCCCGCTGCTTCGCGTCGGCGATCAGACCGAACAGGATGCCGCCGAGCGCCGCCGCGTCGTCGACCGCGCGGTGGTGGTTCTCAAGGCTGATCTTGTATTTCTCCGCCAGCGTGTTGAGCCGGTGGTTCTTCAGCGCCGGATGGAGCATCCGCGCCATCTCCAGCGTATCGAGCACCGGATTCGCCAGTTCCGGCATGCCGAAATTTTTCAGGTTCGCCTGGATGAAGCCGATGTCGAACCGCGCGTTGTGGGCCACAAGCACGGCGTCGCCGACGAAGTCGACGAATTCGCGCAGCTTCGGCTCGAGCTCGGGCGCGTCCTTCACCATGTCGTCCGTAATGTTCGTGAGCTGCTGAATGTTGTACGGAATCGGCTCATGCGGATTGATGAACGTCTCGAACCGGTCGATCACCTTGCCCTCGCGCATCTTGACGCCCGCAAGCTCGATGATCTTGCTGTTCAAGATCGAAAGACCGGTCGTCTCGATGTCGAACACGACGTATTCCGCCGAGGCAAGGGCCTCCTCGCGCGGATTCAGGACGATTTCCATCCCGTCGTCCACGACGTTCGCCTCGACGCCGAAGATCACCTTCATGTTGTGCTTCTTCGCCGCCTTGAACGCCTCCGGGTAGCAGTGGACGTTCGCATGATCCGAGATGGCGATCGCGGGGTGACCCCATTTCGCGGCTGTTTTGATGTAGACGTCGACCGGCGTCACGGCGTCCATTTGGCTCATCGTCGTATGGAGGTGGAATTCGACCCGCTTCTGCTCGGCCGTATCCATCCGCTCCGGAGGAGCCGGCACTTCGTGCAGATCGTTCGGCATCATGACGAGCTCCGGCTCGGCCATGAACTTGTCGTATTCGACGCGGCCGCGGGCGCGGACCCACAGCCCATCCTTGAGCAGGCTGAGCACGGCGGCATCGTCCTTCGTCTTCGCGAACACCTTCATCATGATCGAGTCGGTGTAGTCCGTGACGTTGAACGTATACAGCGTGCTGCCGTTGCGCAGCTCCCGCGTCTCGAGGCCGAAAACGGTTCCCTGGACCGTGACCTTCTTCTCTTCTTCCGTAATGTTCGAAATGGGCACCGGCTCTTCGCGGATTTCGTAGCCGTACACGAGCCGTTCCGCCTGAGGGCGGTCCGGCGGCGCGGCCGCCGCCGCGGCGCTTTGCATCATCGCCTGCGCGAGCTCGCGATCGGCCTGCTCGCGCTCCTGCAGGAACCGCTCGTATTCGCCGCGGCCCGAATCGCCGGCCGTCAGCTTCACCCTGCAATTGCGCCTGAACCGCCGCTCGAAGAACCGCGCGGCCGCCTCGTCGATCTTCTTTTTGCGCGCGAGCTCCAGTCCCATATCGTCGAGCAGGACGACCGTCAGCCTCCCGCCTTCCGTCTCGATGCTCGCCTTGCCCAGCCAGCCGTTGACCGAGACGATCTCGCTCGCCGCCCACTCGACGAAATTGTCCCAGTGCGCGCGCAGCACCTGATCCGTATCCGTCTCCGGGGCATAATCGAAGACGAACTCGACGTCGGCGACCAGGCCGAACGTCTCGCGCGCGCGACCGACCAGCAGACTGTATTGTCTGGCCGGCAGCACGGACGTTTTCCGGATGAAGAACGTCCACCGTCTGCTTGCGGCGGACACTTCCACGCGTTCAAGCGCGCCGTCGGCGAAATCCGAAGCGGCTTCCTCGCCGGTCAAGCCGATTTTCTCAAGCAACAGCCCGAGTTTCTCGCGTCTGCCGTCGGTACGGTTCATTCCCCATCCTCTCCCGTTCCTGCAGCCGTCAACCGATTGCGGGTTGTTTTGGCAATGCCTGTTGTCCGGATATTTAACGAAACTGAGACCACGCTATTCGCCACGAAGCGGGTCAAACCCCGCTCCGGGCAAAAAAGAGCGCTCCGTTTCGTTGCGGCGTGATCCGGTTGAACTTCCTCTGTCCAACGCCGCATGTCCGGCCCGGCCGTCGATCAGTACGCGCGGGCGAACACGACGGTATGCGCCGCTTGATCGCCGCACACCAGACATTTCGTCTTGCGCGCCGACGGCTCGAACGGAATATTTCGGCTCGTCGCGCCCGTTTCGTCCTTCACCTGCCGCTCGCACGCTTCGGACCCGCACCAGCCGGCCTCGACGAAACCGCGCGACTCTTCCANGTAAGCCTTGAGTTCGTCCAGCGTGTCAACCGAAGNCGAATGCTCTTCCCGGAACNNCTTCGCCCGTTCGAACATCGCGNTNTGGATTTCGTCAAGCGCCTTGAGNACTTCNTCGACGANCTNNTNCTGCGGCACCGTNCGCTTCTCGCCGCCGANCCGCGGNNCGAGCACGACGACGCCGTTCTCNATGTCCCGCGGCCCCAGCTCGATGCGCAGCGGCACGCCGCGCATTTCGTACTCGTTGAACTTCCAGCCCGGGCTGACGTCGTCGCGGTCGTCGACGCGCACGCGCACGCCCGCGGCCTTGAGCTGCGCGTACAGCTCGTCCACCTTCGCGATGACCTGCTCGCGCGTCTTCGGCGGGCCGACCGGCACCATGATGACCTGGGTCGGCGCGACCTTCGGCGGCAGCNCGAGCCCGCGGTCGTCCCCGTGCACCATGATCAGGCTGCCNATGAGCCGCGTCGAGACGCCCCACGATGTCGTATGGACATATTGGAGCTGATTGTTCCGGTCCAGATATTGAATGTCGAACGCTTCCGCGAACTTCGTGCCAAGGTAGTGGGACGTGCCGGCCTGAACCGCGCGGCCGTCCTTCGTCATCGCCTCGACGGAATAGGTGTCGATCGCGCCCGCGAACTTCTCGGACGGCGTCTTCTGGCCCGCGATGACCGGAATCGCGAGGAAATTTTCGATGAAGTCGCGGTAAATTTCGAGCATGCGCATCGTTTCCGCGCGCGCGTCTTCCTCATTCTCGTGCGCCGTATGGCCTTCCTGCCACAAAAATTCGCTCGTGCGGAGGAAAGGCAGCGTTCTTTTCTCCCACCGGACAACATTCGCCCACTGATTGATCAGCACCGGCAGATCGCGGTACGACTTGATCCATTTCGAATACATGTGTCCGAACATCGTCTCCGACGTCGGCCGGATCGCCAGACGCTCCTCCAGTTTCTCGCCGCCCGCCTCCGTCACCCACGGCAGCTCGGGATTGAAGCCTTCGACGTGCTCCTTCTCCTTCTGGAAGAAGCTTTCCGGGATGAAAACGGGGAAATACGCGTTCCGGTGCCCGGTCTCCTTGAACCGGCGGTCCAGCTCGCGCTGGATGTTCTCCCACAGTTCATAGCCGTCCGGCCGGAAAACGATGCAGCCCCTGACCGGTGAGTAATCCATCAGCTCCGCCTTCCGGATCACGTCGATGTACCAGCGCGAGAAATCTTCGCTNTGCGGGGTAATTTCGGTTACAAAACCTTTCTCNTTCGACATAAGCAGCGCCTCCTGCGATTAGCCCGATCCGTCGCCGCGGATCAGGTACAGAATGTCGTTGTACGTGACGGCCAGCATGATGAGCATGAGCATCGCGAAGCCGATGAAATGCACCATGCTCTCCCGGTTCGGGTCGATCGGCCGGCCGCGCAACGCTTCGAGCCCGAGGAACATGAGCCGGCTCCCGTCGAGCGCCGGAATCGGCAGCAGGTTGAAGATGCCGAGATAGAGGCTCAGGATCGCCGTCCAGCTCGTAAGCTGCTCGATGCCTCGCGCCGCGATCTGACCCGTCACCTGGGCGGTCCTGAGGACTCCGCCGACGTTGTCCGGATCGAAGTCGGTGACGAGCATCCTGAACCCGGTCAGAATGCTCATCGTCATGTTCTTCATCGCGGTCAGGCCGAATTTCACCGTCTCCACGAAGGTTGCCCGCCGCGACGGGTAGCCGGTCATGATGCCGACCTTGCCCGTTTTGCTTTCCTTGTCGTACACGGGCGTGACCTCAATCGTCATCGGCTTGCCGTCCCGCACGATTTCCCAGGTCATCGGTTTGTCCACGGACGAGCCGATGAGCCGCAGCAGTTTCCCGGAATCGGTGCCGATCGTCTCGCCGTTGATCCTGATGATTTCATCGCCGGCTCTCAGCCCGGCCTTGGCCGCGGGCACGTCCCTGCCGATCACATCGCTGACGATGAGTCTGTCCGCGTTCGTGTCCGGCAGGCCGACCATTTGCACATAAGCCATGAACAGCACGAACGCCAGGATGAAATTCATCATCGGTCCGGCGAAAATCGCCATCGCCCGCTGGCCGACCGTCTTGCCGCCGAATTGCCGGTCCATCGGCGCGATCTGGGTTTCCTGGCCGCGAGCGATCACAAGCGCCTGCGGATGGACCGCGTACGTTTCCCGCGCGCCGTCCACGTCAAGGACCACCTTGAGCGCGCGCTCCAGATCGATCGACGCGATTTCGCCGCGCACGACATTCGTACGTTCGCCCAGCCGGTCGAGATAGATCCGATTCACCGCGCCGTCCTTGAGGCTCACCGCGATCGTCTGGCCGGGTTTGGCCTCGACGACTTCCGGGTCTTCGCCCGCCATGCGGACGAAGCCGCCCACCGGAATCAGGCGCAGCGTGTAGCGGGTCTCACCCCGTTTGTAAGACAGCAGCATCGGTCCGAAGCCGATCGCAAATTCGCGCACGAGAATGCCCGCCCGCTTGGCGAAAAAAAAGTGCCCCCATTCGTGAATCGAGATGATCACGAAGAAGACGAGAACGGTCATGAACACGACCTGTACCATTTGCATGCAATGAGCCTCCGTTCGTAACGGCCTGTACATAGATTATCATTATTCCGCCGTACGAAACAAGAGAACTGGACGGTCGTTCGTCCTGCACGGATGTGGCAGAGCCTGCAAAGCCACATCGGTGCAGGACGCGGCCGGTAAGAGCGGAAGGGCGCTCGACCGGAGAAGCGGTGGCGCAGGTTGTTACGACACTGCGGCTCCGGTCGCGGCCGTAAGCGGCTGGTCGTTCGTCCTGCACGGATGTGGCAGAGCCTGCAAAGCCACATCGGTGCAGGACGCGGCCGGTAAGAGCGGAAGGGCGCTCGACCGGAGAAGCGGTGGCGCAGGTTACAGTGATGCCCAAAGCCCCGCCGAGGCGGCTGTAGCGTGAATACCGCGTTACAAAACCAGCCGCTTACGGCCGCGAACTGTACCATTTGGCGCCGCAGGTTCGCCTCAATGGTACAGTTCGAGCGCCCTTTCGCTCTTAACATGGTACTCACGCTACCTCCACTTGCCAACACCAAGAGGTAATTACCAAGATTGCCTCTATCGGAGCTGTTATCCGAATCCGGCGTTGAGGCAGCGGGACCCAGGATATCCACTGCTACAACGCCGTTATCCGATTTCGGCGTTTAGGCAGCGGAACCAAGCTAACCGCTGCTACAACGCCGTTACCTCCCTCCGCACCCGCGCGTCCAATTCCGCGATTGCCTCGTATGTATCGACCGGTTCCGGCAAGAAGCGGTCGAGCATCGCCGCGATCGTATCCTCGATTTGCAAAAACGCGATCTCGCCGCGCAGAAACTTTTCCACCGCCGCTTCGTTCGCGGCGTTGAAGACGACCGGCGCCGAACCGCCGGCGCGCCCCGCCTCGTAAGCCATCCGNAGGCANGGATANCGCTCNANATCCATCGGCCTGAAATGCAGCCGTCCGANCGCCGCCAGATCGAGNGCGGGCGCGGGCGANGGNCGNCGCTCCGGAAAGCTCAGCGCGTACTGGATCGGAATGCGCATGTCCGGCACGCCGAGCTGCGCGATCACGCTGTTGTCCGCGAATTCGACCATGGAATGGATGATGCTCTCCGGATGGAGCAGCACGTCAATCTGCTCGTATGGCAAGGAGTAAAGCCAGTGGGCTTCGATGACCTCAAGCCCTTTGTTCGCCATCGTCGCCGAGTCGATCGTAATCTTCGCTCCCATCGCCCAGTTCGGATGGATCAGCGCCTGCTCGACCGTCACATCCTTCAGTTCCGCGCGCGTCCGGTCGCGGAACGCGCCGCCGGATGCGGTAAGCGTGATCTTCTTCACGTCTGCGCGCCGTTCGCCGTTCAGGCATTGGAAGATGGCGGAATGCTCGCTGTCCACCGGCAGAATCGGCACGCCGCGCGATTCCGCCAGCTTCGTGACNAGATGTCCCGCCGCCACGAGCGTCTCCTTGTTCGCCAGGCCGATGGCCGCCCCCGCTTCGATCGCCGCGATCGTCGAGCGGATGCCGCGGCTGCCGACAAGCGCCGTCACGACCAGTTCGGCGCCTGCGCCGGCCGCCGCTTCAATCAGCCCCTCCTCGCCATGCAGCACGCGGATATCGGCCGGCAACATCGACGCCGCCCGCTCAGCCGCCTCCCTCGTCGCGAGGCTGACGATCGACGGCCGGAACTCGAGCGCCTGCCGAACGAGAAGATCGACGTTCCCGCCCGCCGCAAGCGCAACCACGCGGTACCGCTCGCGGTCGTGGCGGATGACGTCGAGCGTCTGGGTGCCGATCGAACCGGTCGAACCGAGTATCGAGATCGTCTTCATCCTGTCCTCCAAATCCGATTGTCCGATGTGGGATCAACTAACCATGTTATGCCAGGGGAATGAAACCGGTCAGGACGAGCAGCGGGAAGACGATCAGCCAACTGTCGCAGCGGTCGAGCACGCCGCCGTGNCCGGGGAGAAGCCGGCCGNTGTCTTTCACTCCGCGCAGNCTTTTNTANGCCGATTGGATCAGATCGCCGATCTGGCCGGCGACCGACGCGGCGAGACCGATGGCGAGGGCGCGGACGACGGACAGCCATTCCGGCGCGGTCAGCGCAAATGCGGACGCGACGGCCAGGGCGGCCAGCACGCCGCCGACGGCGCCTTCGACCGTCTTGTTCGGGCTGATGGCCGGCCACAGCTTCGTTCGGCCGAACCATCTGCCCGCGAAGTATGCGCCGGTATCCGACGCCCAGATGCAGCCGAACGCGAGCGCCGTCCAGAACAGGCCGTTCGGCTCGATGTCCCGCACGTCGATCATGGCGGCGAAGCCGTAGCCGATGTAGACGGCGCCCATCAGGAGCAGCGCCGCCTCGTCGAGCGTCGCTTTGTTCTTCGTCGCCACGGTGAGCGCGAGGAGCAGCGCCGCCAGCGGCCAGATGACGTCATGGGCCGGAAAGGAAGAGAGCCCGGCCTGCTCCCAAGGGAAGACGATGACGGCCAGGCCGACAAAGGCGCACAGGACGAGCGGATGGCCCAGTTTCATGCCGTTCAACCGGACGTATTCGTAAAATCCGATCAATGCAAGCAACAGCAGCAGGATGTTGTAGTACCATCCGCCGAGCGCGGCTGCCGCGGCAAACAGCAGACCGGCCGAGAGGCCGGTGGCGATCCGTTGCTTCATGCCCGCTCACGCCCCCATCCTACAAGCCGCCGTAGCGGCGCGTGCGGCGCTGGTATTCGCCGACCGCTTCGTAGAAATGCGCTTCCGTAAACTCAGGCCAGTAGACATCGGTGAACCACAGCTCGCTGTAGGCGAGCTGCCACATCATGAAGTTGCTGATTCTGAGCTCTCCGCTCGTCCGGATGAGCAGATCCGGTTCCGGCAATCCGCAAGTCTGCAGGCGCGCCTCGAAGTCGGACTCGGTGATCGCCTCGGGATCGAGATGGCCCGCCGCCGCCTCGCGGGCGAGCGCGCGGACGGCCTCGAGCATTTCCTTGCGGCTGCCGTAATTGAGGGCGAAGTTGAGCACCAGTCCGGCGTTGCCCGCCGTCCGCCGGATCGCTTCGTCAATCGCTTCGATCGTATGGGCCGGAAGGCCTTCGCGCTGACCGATCATTCTGACCTGAACGTTGTTCTCGATCAGTTCATCCAGTTCGATCGCGAGAAATTCCTGCGGCAGCCGCATGAGAAAATCGACCTCCGCCTTCGGCCGCTTCCAGTTCTCGGTGGAGAACGCGTACAGCGTCAGAAACCGGATGCCGAGCCGGTTCGCCGCCCTGACCGCCCGCTTGACCGCCTTCATGCCGGAGCGGTGCCCCGCCGCGCGCGGCAATCCCCGCTCCTTGGCCCATCGTCCGTTCCCGTCCATGATAATCGCCACATGCTGCGGCAGATTGTCCGGCGACAGCACTTCCGGCCCCATCGAACGCGATCCAATCCTTCCGCGAATTCGCTCGAACATGCGCACCCTCCCCGCAGGCTGCCTGCGGCCTGCCGCAAAGCCTGCCCATAACTTCAGCAGCCCCGCCTGCCGGAGGGGCTGCTTAAGCCGCACTACACTTCCATGATCTCTTTCTCTTTGGCCGCGATGATGCGATCCACTTCGGCAATGAACCGGTCCGTCAACTTCTGGATGTCGTCCTGGTGGCGGCGCGATTCGTCTTCCGAGATCTCGCCTTTCTCCAGCTTCTTGATGTCGTCGTTCGCATCCCGGCGGACGTTGCGGATCGCCACTTTCGCTTCTTCGCCGAATTTCTTCGTCTGTTTCACCAGGTCGTTCCGGCGCTCTTCCGTCAGCGGCGGAACGCTGAGCCGGATAATCGAACCGTCGCTTACCGGCGTCAGACCGAGCTCGGACTTCAAGATCGCCTTTTCGATGTCTCCGAGCACCGATTTGTCCCAAGGCTGAATGACCAGCGTCCGCACGTCGGGCGTATTGATCGTTGCAAGCTGGTTGATCGGTGTGGGAGCCCCGTAGTAATCAACCAGAATGCGGTCAAGCATGGCAGGCGTTGCCCGGCCGGCGCGCAGCGTCGCCAGATCCCGGCGCAACGCGGCGATCGCCTTGTCCATTCGTTCCTCGGCATTCTTCTTGATCGTTTGCGGCATCATTTCACACTCCCTTTGACGATCGTTCCGATTTTCTCGCCCATGACAACCCGCTTGATGTTCCCTTTCTCCGTAATCGAGAAGACGATGAGCGGAATATTGTTATCCATGCAGAGCGACGAAGCGGTTGAATCCATGACGCCCAGATTCTGGTTCAGCACGTCAAGGTACGTGAGCTCATCGTATTTCCGGGCGTTCGAATCTTTGAACGGATCGGCCGAGTAAACGCCGTCGACCTTGTTCTTGGCCATCAGGATGACTTCCGCCTCGATCTCCGCCGCGCGCAGCGCGGCCGTCGTATCGGTGGAGAAGAACGGGTTGCCCGTGCCGGCCGCGAAAATGACGACGCGGCCCTTCTCCAGATGGCGGATCGCCCTTCGGCGAATGTAAGGCTCCGCGATCTGCTGCATCGCGATCGAAGTCTGCACACGCGTCGGGACGCCGATCTGTTCGAGCGCATCCTGAAGGGCAAGTGAATTCATCACGGTCGCGAGCATGCCCATGTAATCCGCGGTTGCGCGGTCAATCCCTTTCGCCGAACCCGCGATGCCGCGCCAGATGTTGCCTCCGCCGACGACGATGGCGACTTCCACGTTCATCTCGACGACTTCCTTGACCTGTTCCGCGATCGACGAGACCATGCCCGCATCAATGCCGTACCCCGTCTGCCCGGCGAGCGATTCTCCGCTGACCTTCAGCACGATCCGTTTAAATCTCGGTCGCTCCAATCGGATTACCTCCATCTTGCACCTCAGGCTGAGGCTATCTGTGTTGGGAATAGAGCGACGGCGGAGCGGTCCGTCCGCCCCGCCGTCGCTAATCGGATTACTTCTTCACCTGAGCCATGACTTCTTCGACGAAGTTGTCCTGTTTTTTCTCGAGACCTTCGCCGAGTTCGAAGCGGGCGAAGCGGCGGATCGAAATATTTTCGCCGATCGTGCTGATTTTCTCGTTCAGCAGTTCCTGCACCGTCTTGTCCGGATCTTTCACGAACGGCTGCTCCAGCAGGCAGTTCTCTTCAAAATATTTGCTGATCCGGCCTTCGACGATCTTCTCGACGACCTTCTCCGGTTTCCCTTCATTGAGCGCCTGCGTNCGCANAATTTCGCGCTCCTTGTCCAGCTCTNCCTGCGGCACTTCCTCGCGGCGCACATATTTCGGATTGGAAGCCGCGATATGCATCGCGATGTCACGGACGAACTCGCGGAACTGGTCCGTCTTGCCGACGAAGTCCGTCTCGCAGTTCACCTCGACGAGCACGCCGATCCGGCCGCCGCCGTGGATGTACGATTCGACGACGCCTTCCGTCGCGATCCGGCCGGCTTTCTTCGCCGCCGCTGCCAGACCTTTCTCGCGCAGAATTTCCGCGGCGCGCGTCATGTCGCCGTTCGCTTCTTCGAGCGCCTTCTTGCAGTCGAGCATGCCCGCGCCCGTCTTCTCGCGCAGTTCTTTCACTTCTGCTGCAGATATTGCCATATGGTAACCTCCCGAAATCGTTTCGTTCAAGCCGCGCCCGCAGGACGATGTTCGTTCGCGAGCGGCCCGCCCCAAACGCGCATATAGTCGCTTATAGTCTTAAAAAAAGGGCGGCGAGAGGTTTGCACCTTCCAACCGCCCTTGCTGCCGGGTCCATGGCCTCGACGTCAAGCGGACGTCTCTTCCCCTTGATTCGCTTCCACGATCGCATCCGCCATCTTCGAAGTCAGCAGCTTGACCGCGCGGATCGCGTCGTCGTTGCCCGGGATGACATAGTCGATCTCATCCGGATCGCAGTTCGTGTCGACGATGCCGACGATCGGAATGCCGAGCTTGCGCGCTTCGGCCACCGCGATGCGCTCCTTGCGCGGATCGATGACGAACAGCGCGCTCGGAAGGCTGCGCATGCCCTTGATCCCGCCGAGGAACTTCTCGAGCCGCTCCTTCTCCTTGCGGAGCAGGATGACTTCCTTCTTCGGCAGCACGTCGAACGTGCCGTTCTCTTCCATCTTCTCGAGCTCGCGCAGACGGTCGATCCGCTTCTGGATCGTCTGGAAGTTCGTCAGCGTGCCGCCGAGCCACCGTTGGTTGACGTAGAAATGGCCGCAGCGTTCCGCTTCTTCCCGGACCGAATCCTGCGCCTGCTTCTTCGTGCCGACGAACAGAATCTTGCCGCCGCTTGCGGCGACGTCGCGGACGAAGTTGTAGGCTTCCTCGACTTTCTTGACCGTCTTCTGCAGGTCGATGATGTAAATCCCGTTCCGTTCNGTGAAGATGTATTTCTCCATCTTCGGGTTCCACCGGCGCGTCTGGTGGCCGAAATGAACCCCGGCTTCAAGAAGCTGCTTCATGGAGATAACCGCCATCTTCACTTCACCTCCTCTGTGGTTGAATATCCTCCGCCAATCGCATCTTCCGCCAAAACTTCCCGCAGGGAAGCACCGTTGACGAAATTGACCGGCGTGTGTTCTGGACACCGTCAAATACTATACCATATCTTGTGCGGGGGCGCAAGGCAGATACCGGTTGCGGCCGACATCAATCCTCGGGCGGACTGGTGATGATCGTCCGCACGTCTTCCAGCGTCTCGTTGCCGGTAAACGTATAGTAGCCCGCCCTGATCCTGGTGCTCATGCGGGCCATCAGTTTCATGAGAGCGTCCGCATCGTCGATGACGCCTTTCGATTCCAGCAGCCTGGCCGTTTCCGTGAGCGTCATGCCCGGTTTGATGCGCACGTCGATACCGCCGGCTGTCGCCCCGTTCGCCGCGCCGGCCGCATCGCCCGCCGCGCCGCCATCCGCCGTGCCGGCCTGCCCGCCGCTTGCCTCGGGAGATGCCCCGCCGCCGGCCGCGGATGGTGCGCCGCTTTCGCCCGCGCCATCGTCCGCCGGACGGTCATCCGCCCGGTCCGCTTCCGCTTCGCCGCCGCCGGCCGCCGCCTGTTCGTACTGCCTCCGCACCCGCGCTTCCGCCTCCGCGATGCGCGCGTCCAGCTCGGACTGCGTATACAACGCGTCTTCTCCGGAGAGCCTGCCGATATCCGCAAGTCGTTCGGACTGTTCCCTGCCGGCCAGCATGAGCTGAAGCAGCAGCGCCCCGGCGATCATCCCGATTCCGAGTCCGAGGAGCAAAGACCGCTTGTCAACCATGCCGCTCTTCCTCCTGCTTCGCGAGCTGCAGAATCAGCATCACTTCGCCTTTGTTCATGCCGGTCTGCCNGGCGATGGCGTCGACGGNCTTGCCNTGNTCGTGCANGGCGAACAGCTCGGCGTACCGTCTGCGGAATGTCGATTCGACCGTTTCCTGCCGCTCTTCGCCTCCCGTTTCCGGCTCCGCGGCCCGAATGTCGGCCGCAGCGTCGGCCGCCGGCGCCGTGTCGGCCGAATCGTTGCGGTCGAGTCCGTCGATCCGGTCTTCCAGCTTGCGCCCGGTCCGGCTCAGCATCTGTTCCAGTTCGGCCGCGCGCCGTTCAAGCGCGGCGATCCGCTCGTCGCGGTCCGCATTCTCCTCCCGGACGCGCTTCTGCATGCCGGCGATCAATTCGGCGATCTCCCGGTTGTCCGCTTCCATTGTCTCCATGAATTGCTCAAGCGCCGTCTGCAATTGCACGGCGCTTGCTTCGTCGGGCCGGGAGCCGGCTTTGCGGCGCGGCACGAGGAGCGCGGCCGCCGCGGTGACAGCTCCGAGCAGCACGATCAGTTGCCACGGATCCACATTCAATCCCCCGCAATCGTCGTTCAGAACGAAATATCGATATGCTTTCCTTTGTACGGATGCGGAGCATCCTTGGGCGGACGGGGCCCGTCCGGCTTGCTCTTCCCCTGCCGCTGCCGCCGGCCGCCTCCCTGCTGCCTTGGCTGGCCCTCGCGGATCGGACGATTCTCGGTTTCCTCCGGAGCGGAGCTCGTCTTCCTCATCCGTTCCGTCTCCTTCTCGCTTTGCGAAGCCAGCATCTGCTGTTCGGCCGCAGGCCTTGCCGACTGATTGCCGTAATAGCCTGAAGCATCGGGTGTGCGCGGGATCGCGATTTGAAAGTCGATCGGTTTGAACGGCATCGCCATGCCCTCCATTCTTCCGGATCGTCTTCGCCACTTGCGCAGCCGGCTTCGTCTCTAGTACAGCGGCAGCATGATGATTTCGCCGTCTGCGAACCTGAAGTAGACGCGCGAACAAGGCTCTTTCACGAATCGGGTGTACCGGCCGATGACAATTTTCGTGCCGCCGTAGATGGTGTTCACGGCTTCAACGCGCGCGTTCTCCGTATCTTCCAGCAGCTTCTCGATCTCGAGAATCCGCTCCTTCACGATTTCCATCTCTTCCATCACCTGACGCTTCGTCGTCGCAAGCTTCGACCGCATGAGCAGCTTGTCTCCGGAGAGTTGTCCCGCGGCCGCCATCTGGTCAAGCAGGGCAAGCGCCTTGTTGGTCTTGTCGAGATTCTCGCCTTGCTGGCGCTGCTGCTGACGCAATTGGGCCAGCTCGCCCCGCAATTCCGGCGCGACCCCGACTTCGATCGCCGTCGCCGTGGAAAGCGTGTTGCCGATCGTTCTGGCCTTCACCTTCTCGCCGGCCTGTACCGTTCCGCCGACAATCAACCCTTTCGCGCCGTAGCAGATGACACTGCGTCCCGCGCGGATGTTGGAGTGCATGATGCTTTGCGAGACGATGATGTCTTCCGCCGCGAACACGTTCGCATCCTGGATGAACGAACATTTCACGTTCTTCCCGGCTCTGACGAACCCCTTGTTGCCGGCCATGATGCCGCCGGTGATCTCCAGGGAACCATCCGCCTCGATCTCGGCTCCTTCCACGCCGCCGACGATGCGGATGTCCCCGCCGGCCTTGACGCGGAATCCGGTAAGCACGTTGCCGCGGATGACGACGGTGCCGACGAAATCGATGTTGCCCGTCTTGTAATCCACGTCGCCGTTCACTTCGAAAACGGGAAAGACGTTGATCTTCTCCCGCTCCGTCTTGGCCACCATGCCGTCGATCGCGGCGTACATCGCCGTCTGTTCGGGGTTGACCACGACGTTTTTGCCGATTCTGAAGCGGGCTTCCTTGCCGTTCTTCGCCGGGATCACTTCGCCGTTCACCGCCTTGCCCGGAACTCCCGCTTCCGCCGGCACGCGTTCGGCGATGAGCTGCCCTTTCTTCACGTTCCGGATCTTCGACAGTTCCTTGAAATCGACGGTGCCGTCCTCGAGCTCGACGGGCTTGTGCTCTTCTTCGTCCAGATCGAATACGAGCCGAATGACGCCGTCCTTTCCGTCAATCGGCGGCTGCCCGGACGCTACGACGGTCTGGCTGTAGAAATAGGCCTTCGGATCGCGCGCGATGCTCTCGAGAACATCGTCGCGAATGCCGAATACGACGCCGCGGCTTCGCAGAAACGATTCCAGTTGCGCGGCGGTGCATCTGAAGCTGTCCGCCGCTTTGTGAAAGTATAGGACTGCCGTCAGGTTGTCCGGCGAAATGGTCACGCCGATCGCAGATTCCAGTTCGGACGGCTCCATGAAAATCACTCCCATCTGAAGTTCAGTTCTCGAGCAACTGCTTCTTCTGCTTGTCGAGCGCCCCCCTCAGACGCAGGATGGCTTTCGAATGCAGTTGGGATATGCGCGAAGGCGAAAGCGACATCACTTCAGCGATTTCGCTCAAAGAAAGCTCCTCGTAATAGAACAGCGAGATGACGATGCGCTCCTTCTCCGTCAGCCGCTCGATGCCCTTGATGAGCGTCTCCTTCAGGAATTGTTCCTGCACCTTGTAGTCCGGATTTTTCGCCTTCTCGTCCACGAGCATGGAGAGCCGCGTCTCCGTCTCTTCCTCGCGGATCGGATCCTCGAGCGAACAGATCGTCGTCACCGCGATTTCTTGCAGCATCTGCTGAAATTCCCGTTCCGACACGTTCAGGTAGGCGCTCACTTCCGCGTCGGTGACGGAGCGGAGCATCTGCTGCTCCAGGTGCGCGTATGCCTCTTCGATCTTCTTCGCCTTCTCGCGGACGGAGCGCGGCACCCAGTCTCCCTGGCGGAGGCCGTCGATCATCGCGCCCCGTATCCGCCAGGAAGCATAGGTTTCGAACTGCAGCCCGCGGCGGTAATCGAATTTCTCGATCGCATCGATCAGACCCATGACGCCGTTGCTGGTGAGATCGTCCTTGGACACATTCTTCGGCAGCCCGATCGCCATCCGGTTCGACACATACTCCACAAGCGGCAAGTAATGCTCGATCAACCGTTTTTTCGCCTCGATATCGCGGTGCTCTTTCCATTGCTGCCACAGTTCGAAGTTGGACAGACGGGACGTCTTCGGTTCGATCATCGTCCTCTCACCCCTTTCTGCTTTCTTCAAGGAAAAACGGCTCGCGCCGGCCTCCGCGGGAAGAGCTGGCCCGTTTGCGGCTCGCGCCGTCCCGATCAAGCGAGCGCATCCTGTCCGGATGATTCGCGTTTTGCTTAATGAAAGCGTTCCTGGCATCGTTGCGACGGTCAATTTCTGGCGGTCAAATTGCAGACGGTCAATTACAGACGATCAATTGCAGACGGTCAATTGTCGCCTTCCTGCGCCAGATGGCGCACGGCCTGCACCAGATCTTCCGGGTTTCGGCCTTCCACGGAGAAGACGCGCTTCGGCTCAAGCGGACGGAACTCCGCGGCCGCCGCGTTGTCGGAAGAGCCGGATTCACGCTGCGCCTTGAGCATCTCGCTTAGTTCGGACCCGTCGTCCGGCGTCTTGAGATCGACGTGCGCGCCGACATCCAGCAACTCCGCCGACGCGCCGACCGGCCGTTCGGTTTCGGCCGAAGCGACGATCAGTTGCAAGGCTCCGCGCAGCAGGTATCCGGCGGCGAAGAATGCGGCGAACGCGTACAGCGCGCGGAGACACGACACGGCAAAACCGTTGTTGCCCAGCGAGAAGAAGAAGGTAAGCA
>Ga0065720_1003199_pt1 | contig 21475 bp, 20 predicted proteins | sample Thericmetagenome_FD_59107 | JGI IMG/M metagenome (GOLD analysis project Ga0065720, IMG submission 59107) | Thermophilic microbial communities from the Joint Bioenergy Institute, California, USA of rice/straw/compost enrichment - eDNA_2 v2... | ecosystem: Engineered > Solid waste > Grass >...
CCCGCAGGCGCTGCGCGCGGTCGGCAACGCGCTCACCGCGAACCCGGTCTGCCTCATCGTGCCCTGCCACCGGGCGATCGAGTCGGAGGGCAAGCCCGGCAACTACGCCGGCGGCGGCGAGGCGAAGCGCCACCTGCTCGCGCTGGAGGGCGTGGCGCTGGATTGAGCGGGGCCGGCGCGGCGAACGCCGGCCCCGGACGCGACGTGCGTCAGGACGACGCCGAGGCGGCGGCCCGCGGACGCCGGGCCAGGCGGCCGATCGCGAGCGTGACCAGCGACGACACCGCGAACGCGCCGACCGCCGCGCTCATCCAGGGCGCGGGGGTGAAGCCGACCGCGGCACGCGCCGCGACCCACAGCGAGTCCCACCACGAGCCCTCGGGCTGCGCGGCGAGGATCCACCAGGTGACGAAGCCGAGCAGCCACGGCGGCACCATGAGCCACCGGGACGGCGCGGTCTCCGAGGTGTCCCACCGCGCGCCGCCGCCGAGCACGAAGTAGTCGATCACGAGCACGGCGAACATCGGCACGAACACCGCGCCGATCACGGCGAGGAAGGCGCCGTAGGAGTTGACGTCGACCACGAGCGCGATCAGCGTGGTGAGCACCCCGATCGCGACGCTGAAGACGCGCCGGTCCACCCGCGGCATGAGGTTCTGCAGCGACATCGCGGTCGAGTACACGTTGGCGAAGGACTGGTCGGCCTCACGCAGCACGAGGATGCCGAAGAACAGCGCGCCGAGCGGCGCCGCGACGAACACGCTCCACACCCGGGTGTCGTCGTTGTTCACCAGGGCGAGCGCGATGATGCCGAGCGCGAGGCAGGCGACCTGCGCGATCGTGTAGCCGCCCACCACCCCGGCGAACGCGGCCCGGCCGGTGCGGGAGTGCCGCGCGTAGTCGGCCGCGACCGGCACCCAGGACACCGACAGGGCGATCACGTAGTCCATCGCCGGCGCGAACGCCTCCCAGGACCCGCCGCTCAGCGACGGCCCCTCGGCGACGAGCGCCACGGTGAGCCAGATCATCGAGACGATCACCCCGGCCGTGACGTACCGGCGCAGCAGCCGGATCGCGCCGAGCGGCCGGATCGTCAACGCGGTGGTGAGCACGCCCGCGCCGATCACCCAGGCCGCGTACGGCACGGCGTCCCCGAAGATCGCCTGGGCGCCCATGGCGATGACCCAGAGCTCGAAGGCGCCCCACCCGAGCATCTGGATGATGTTGAGCACCGTCGGGACGTACGAGAGTTTCGCCCCGAACAGCCCCCGGAGCAGCACCATCGCGGGCCGCCCGGTCTGCGCCCCCGGCACGGCGGCGAGCCCCACCATCGCGGTGCCCACCAGGCTGCCGACCACGGCCGCGATCATCGCGCCGGTGAAGGTCAGCGGCCGGTCGCCGAGGGGATCGATGAGGAACAGCGCCCCGGAGAAACCCAGCAGGCTGACGCCAAGGTTCGCCCAGAAGGCGCCCTGGTCGAGCAGTCCGAGGGTCTGCGGAGGGGCTTCGTCGAGAGTGAGAGGTACTTCGTCGCGCTTATCCCAGGTAGTGGATTTGTCCTGGGCGGCGGCATGCCCCATCACACGCTCCCTACGCCGGCATTATCCGGACAGGTTCGGCGGTCGGCGGTGCGCCTTCACAGCGAAGGAAGAACCGCCCTCTCAGCCCGGTTTCCGCCCGAGCTCCCGCGGTTGTTAACTTTCACCCGGATTATGCCATTCGGGGGCGAGCCCGGTAAGGGGCGATCAGCCGTGACGCCCCATACCGGGAATCAGGCCACGTAGGGCTCGTGCCCGCCCTCGGCGACCATCGGCTTCCCCGCGGCGGCCCACGACATCATCCCGCCGCCGACGTTGACCGCCTCGCGCCCGAGCTGGTTGAGCCACGCGGTCGCCTGCGCGGAACGGCCGCCGACCCGGCACACCACGTACACGGTCTGGTCGGCCGGCACCTCCTGCACGCGCGCCGGCAGCTCGCCGAGCGGAATGTGCACCGCGCCCGGGGCGTGCCCCGCCGCCCATTCCTCGGGTTCGCGCACGTCGAGCAGGTAGGCGTTCTCGGGGACGGCCTGGACAGGGGGTTTCCGGAACATTCACGCGGCCATTCTGGCAGGCTCGCCGTACCCGCCCGGCACCAGGCCGCACGCGTCACTTCAGCAGGCGGGACATGCGCCGGTCGGCGAGCGGTTTGCCGCCGGTCTGGCAGGTCGGGCAGTACTGCAGGGACGAGTCGGCGAAGGACACCTCCCGGATCGTGTCCCCGCAGACCGGGCACGGCTCCCCGGTACGGCCGTGCACCCGCAGCCCGCTCTTCTTCTCCACCTTCAGATCCCGCGCGGCGAGCCCGCGCGACCGCGCCACCGCCTCCCGCAGCGTGCCCACGATCGCCGCGTGCAGCTCGGCGACCTGCTCGTCGGTGAGCGTGCCCGCGATCTTGAACGGGGACATGCGCGCCGCGTGCAGCACCTCGTCGGAGTAGGCGTTGCCGATCCCGGCGATCACCTTCTGGTCGCGCAGCAGCCCCTTGATCCGGGTACGGCTCCCGCTCACGATCCCCTTGAGCGTCGCCACGGTGAAGTCCGCGGCGAGCGGGTCGGGCCCGAGGCCGGCGATGCCCGGCACCTCGGCGGGGTCGCGCACCACGTACACGGCGAGCCGCTTCTGCGTGCCCTGCTCGGTGAGCTCGAAGCCGGGCGACCGCCCCTCCGCGTCGGCCGTGAAGCGCACCCGCGCCGCGAGCGGCCCCTTGCCCGGCCGGGCCGGCCGCGCCCCGGCGAGGTCGTCCCGCCAGCGCAGCCACCCGCCCCGGGCGAGGTGGACGACGAGGTGGATGACCTGGTTCGGGCCCGCCCCGCCGTCCCCGAACGCGAGGTCGAGGAACTTGCCGTGCCGCGCCGCCCCGCGTACGGCGAGGCCGCGGAGCGCGGTGACCGGCGGGTCCACGGTCTTCAGCGCCTGGAACGCCGGCACCTCGACGTCCAGCACCTTGCGGCCGACCGCCCGTTCCCGCAGGAACTCGGCGAGCGACTCCACCTCCGGCAGCTCTGGCATATCCCCACGGTATGCGCATCCGGCCGCGTCCCGCGGGCGGCGACCCGCATGTTATCCACAGGCCGCGGGCCGCTTGTCCACAGGTTTTCCCACAGATGGGCATAATCGTCCACAACCTGTGGACAACTCGGCCGTTAATTCACATAGCCGGGCGTGCCGCCGATGCCGCGATCAGATGCCGCGATTCGCGGATCTCACGACAGGGCGGCCGCGCCGAAGGAGACCCCGAACCGCTTGCACCAGATCGACACGCTCTTCAACGTGTCGAGGTCCGCGTCCGCCGGGATCGGGTAGTTCGCGTTGCCCTTGTTCCCCTTGAGCTCGCCCAGCTCCAGCCACTTGCCGTCGTCGAACACGAACCAGCCGTCCCGGCCCTCGATCACCGGCTGGTCGCTCAGCCACACCCGCAGGTCCGGGCCGTCGGAGGTGTCGAGGTTCTCGATGCGCAGCACCCGGCTGCCGTCGGCGAGCTCCAGCACCCGCACCCGGCCGCTGGTGGAGTGCTCGTGCGAGATGAACGTGCCGGTGGCGAGCACCTTCGGCCTGCTCGCCGCCGGGGTGCCCTCGCCGCCCGCGGCCGCCGCGTCGCCGGCCGCCGCGTCGCCGCCCGCCGTGGCCGGCGCGGCCGCCGTGGGCTCGGCCTCGTTCACCTCCACCGTGGTGAACAGCCGCCAGGGCTGGAACAGGTACAGAAGCACGCCCAGGACCACCGCGAGCAGCACGGCGGCCACCCAGGTGAGCGGGCTCCGGGCCAGAACCTTGAGACTCATGGTGTCGCGCGGCGCCCCGCCCCGGCGCCGCCCCTCCTCTCACTGCAAGCCGTACGTCCGCCGAGCCCACCCGGCGCCGTGAGCCGTGGCCCCGGCGCCCGGCGCGGCCGTGGTCCCCTGCATCTACAGGACACCGGATCTGGCTTGCCGAGGCCCGGATTCCGGCTTACAGATCGCTTACGGCTGCGCCAGCCGACGCGCCCGCAGCCCCCATACAGCGACAAACGGGACATACGGTGGCGCGAGTGCGCCCCCGCCCGGCATCCCGCCGCGGTACGGCCGAGCCGGGCGGGGACCACCCCGCCGCCCGTTCCGCTACTTGCTCCGCAGCACCTCCTTGGGCACCGGCTTGTCCTCGGCGAGCGCGTTGAACAGCTTGAGCGCCTTCTCCCGGTCCCACTGGGCGTAGTTGACGCCGTTGATCGTGGGGAACGAGCTCACCGGCACGATCGTGGTCACCGGGTCGTCGCTCATCGCCAGCCCCAGCGACAGCAGGTCGAAGGTGCCGGTCCCGTTGTCCACGGTGACCGCGTCGGTCGCGGCCGCCGCGAGCGGGATCGCGGTGAACGGGTTGAACAGCACCCCGGGGCTCGCGGCCTTCTTCACCACCGCGGAGAAGAACTGCCGCTGCCGCTGGGTGCGCTCGAAGTCGGGGATCGCGCCGGTGGCGCGGGTGCGCACGTAGCCGAGCGCCTTCGCCCCGTCGAGCTCCTGGCAGCCCTTCTTCAGGTTGATCCCGGCCTTGGGGTCCTTGATGTTCTGCTTGACGCAGATGTTCACCCCGCCGACCGCGTCCACGATGTCGACGAACCCGGCGAACCCGACCTCCATGTAGTGGTCGATCCGGATGCCGGTGATCTTCTCCACGGTGCGGGTGAGCAGCTTCGGCCCGCCGCCCTTGATCGAGTACGCCGCGTTGAGCTTGTCCCTGCCGTGCCCGTCGATCGGCACCAGCGAGTCACGCGGCAGGCTCACCAGGGTCGGCCGGCCGCCGTTCTCGGGGATGTGCAGCAGCATCATCGTGTCGGTGCGCTTGCCGGCCGCCCGGCCCGTGGCGAGCCTGCGCCGCTGCGCGGCGCTGAGCCCGGCCCGGCTGTCGGAGCCGACGAGCAGCCAGTCCTGTCCCGGCGTCTCGGCCGGCCGGCCCTCGTAGTCCTCCAGCACCTCGATGCCCTTGATCCGCGAACTCACCCAGACGTACAGCCCGAGGGCCGAGACCAGCACCAGGACGAGGAAGACCGCGAGCGACCGGACGATGATCTTCCCGATGTTGCGCGGCGGCCGCGGCCCGGCGCCGCCGTCCGCACCGCGCGGCCGCAGCGGCTCGACCGGCGATCGCCCCGATCGCACCCTGCCGTAGACGCGGGAGACCTTGCGCACGACGGTCTCGTCCAGCCTGCGGTCCTGCGGCGCCTCCTGCCGGTTCGGCGCAGGCTGCACAGGCCGCACAGGGGGCGCGGGGGGCGCGGCGGACCTGTCGGGGCCGGCCCACCCGGGTGGTGGCGGCGGCGGCATCTGCCCCCGCGGCCGTACCACCCGTGTGCGGTCGTGATCCGCACCCGGCCATTCACTCACCGCTTCTCCTCCGCTCTATGACGTGACGTCTTCGAATCCAATTCGCACTAATTCGGACCAGTTCGGACCGGCACGGCGCAGGGCACCTCGCCCGTGCCGTGGGCCCGTCGCCTCCCGAGGCCGGACCTCCCGGGCGGCCGACGGCCCGCTCGACCCTACCGGCGCTTCCCGGTCTTTGGCCGTTTCCGACCCTTCTTTGACGCTACGCCGTCACGCTTGCGATCCGCTTACGAGTGAGCGATGTGTCGCCCCGGAGAAGTAAGCAGAACGAGAGGCCATTGGCACAAAACCGGAAACGAGGAACACTCGGAACACACGGTCGGGCGTCGCCCGTTATCGTGGAGAGACCTTGAGTGAAGGGATGGACGTGTCCGCCTCGGACCCGTGGAGTACATGCCCGTGCCTCGGCACGGGTGACCCACATCCTCGGGCGCATCCCCGCCTCGCGGGACGGTGTGCTCGATGGCAATGAGTACCTTTCTCGGCCTGCTGGCCGTTCTCCTGCTGACCCTCGGAACCGGCTACTTCGTCGCCCAGGAGTTCGCGTTCCTCGCCGCCGACCGGCCCCTGCTGCGTGAGCAGGCCGCCGCGGGCGACGCCGCCGCCGCACGCGCCCTGGAGGTCACGAACCGGCTGTCGTTCATGCTCTCCGGCGCGCAGCTCGGGATCACCGTGACCACCCTGCTCGTGGGCTTCATCGCGGAGCCCGCGATCGCGGACGTGATCCGCCCCGGGCTGCTCGCCGCCGGGCTCTCCCCGGCCGCGGTGCCGGGCATCGCGGTGGGCGCCGGGCTCGTCATCGCCACCGCCGTGCAGATGGTGCTGGGCGAGCTCGCGCCGAAGAACCTCGGCATCGCCCGCCCCGAGCCGGTGGCGAAGTTCCTCGCCCGCTCCACCCTCGTCTACCTCACGGTCGCGGGCCCGGTGATCCGGCTGTTCGACGGCGCCGCGACCCGGCTGCTGCGCCGGGTCGGCGTGGAGCCGGTCGAGCACGTCGAACAGGGCGCGACCCCGGAGGAGCTGTCCCGCATCATCGCCGAGTCGGAGGCCGCGGGCGAACTCCCGGAGCGCCTCTCCGAGCTGCTGGAGCGCGCCCTGGAGTTCGGCGACCGCACCGCCGAGGACGTGATGGTGCCCCGCCCGCGCGTGGTCTCGCTGCGCGCCGACCGGCCCGCCACCGACATCCTCGACGTGCTCAAGCGGGCCGGCCACTCCCGCTACCCGGTGCTCGACGCGGGCGACGACGTGGTGGGCGTCATCGACCTGCGCGAGTACGTCCGGGCGGTGGAGAACGGCGAGGGCGACGCGCCGCTCGCCCGGCTCGCGCGGCCCGCGCTGCTCGTCCCCGACACGCTGCCGCTGCCGGCCGTGCTGAAGCAGATGCGCGCGGCCGACGACTACTTCGCCTGCGTCATCGACGAGTACGGCGGGCTCGCCGGGATCATCACGATCGAGGACCTCGCCGAGGAGCTCGTCGGCGAGCTCGTCGACGAGAACGACCCCGAGCCGATGCGCGCCGAGCCCCGCGACGACGGCACCTGGCACGTCGCGGGCACGCTGCGCCTCGACGAGGTGGAGCGCGCCACCGGCGTGCGCCTGCCCGACGGCGAGGAGTACGACACGATCGGCGGCCTGGTGATGGCGAAGCTCGGCCGGCTCCCCGTGCCGGGCGACACGGTCACCGTGCCGCTCACCGCGGAGCCCCTGCTCGACGACGACGGCCCCGCGTACACCGCCGTCCTCACCGTCCTCGGCGTGCAGCGCCGCGTGCCGGACAAGGTACGGCTCGCACGCGTGTCCGCCTAGACCTACCCCGTCGCCGCCTTCCCGGCGGCCACTCCGCTATCCGCGAAAGCTCATGAACACTTCCAGATCCCGTCGCAGGTTCCCGCGAAGACCCCAGCGCGAACCCCATCGAAAACCCGTCCGGCCCGGCTCCCGCGAAGCGGTGCGCCGATGAGCAACCTCACCGCGATCCTGCTGGGCGTGCTGCTGCTGATCGGCAACGGCCTGTTCGTCGCCGCCGAGTTCGCCGTAGTCACCGCCCGCCGCCACCGCCTGGAGGAGACCGCGGCCCGGGGCGGGCGCCTCGTCCGCACCGTCGCCCGCGCCGCCGTGCGCAACGGCCGGGAGCTCTCCCTCATGCTCGCCGGCGCCCAGCTCGGCATCACGCTCTGCTCGCTCGGCCTCGGCATGGTCGCCGAGCCCGCGATCGAACACCTCCTCGAGCCGGTCTTCGGCCTCGTCGGCGTGCCCGAGTCGCTGCGCGTGCCGATCGCCTTCGCCTTCGCGCTCGCGCTCGTCACCTTCCTGCACATGGTGGCGGGCGAGATGGCCCCCAAGTCGTGGGCGCTCACCCACGCCGAGGCGGCCGCGATGGGCCTGGCGCTGCCGTTCCGCGGCTTCACCTGGCTCGCCCGCCCGCTCCTCGCCTTCCTCAACGGCTGCACCAACGGCATGCTCCGCCTGTTCGGCGTACGGCCGCGGAACGAGCTCGGCACCGTCCGCACCCCGCACCAGCTCGCCATGATCGTGGGCGAGTCCGGCCGCATGGGGCTGCTCGACCGGGACGAGCACGACCTGCTCACCCGCGCCCTGAGCGTGGACGGCCAGACCATCGAGCCGCTGACCCGGCCGATCAGCGAGGCCGCGTACGTCTCCGCCGACGCCGACGAGGCGGAGGTGCTCCGGGTCGCCGCGCGCACCAACCACCTGCGCCTGCTGGTGATCGGCGCCGACCCGCAGGAGGTCCTGGGCGTGCTGCACGTCCGCGACGCCCTCCTCCAGCCCGGCGCCCGCCCCCGCGACCTGGCGATCCCGGCCCCGCGCCTCGCCGCCACCACCACGATCCCGGACGCCCTCGCCACCCTGCAGGACGCCCGCGCCCACCTCGGCCTGGTCACCACCGACGGCCGGATCACCGGTCTGATCAGCCTCAACGACCTGATCAACCAACTCCTGACCGCCTGAATACGCACCCGAGGCCGCGGAAAAACCGATCTCCAAAAAGAGATCTCCAAGCGAAAGCCCCCGCCACAACGGCGGGGGCACCGTCAACCGGCCAGGAAAAGCTCGGCCCCGCGACAAGACCGTCGAGCACCTCGGCGGCCGAACGCCGAAACCAAAATCACTCAGGGATACCGCACCAGAACCGCAAAGGCACCCGCATGCCGTACCCCCGGCGTCCCAAAGCCTCCAGGCCACGCCCGGACCGGCCACGCCGCGGCCGCACGCGCCCCGGTCAGAGCCGAGAACCGATCCACCCATTCGATCGGCATCACGGGGCGGCCGGCCACAGCGGCCTGTGGCCCGACGGCACTGACCACCGCAAAAACCACCAAAAAACTTCGAGGAGGCCAGGCCCGGGCCGACACAACCCGGCAGTGAACCGGCGAGGATGAGAACCTGAACCCCGCGCAGACCGTCGTACCGCGGAGACATCAACCGCAACGGCCTCAAGGATGGGCGGCGCCNGCCGCCCCACCGCAGAGGCCACGCGGGGGTTCCAGGGGGTCGCCCCCCCTGGGCGACACAAAACGAGAACCTCCGGGAGCGAACCAACGGTTCGCGACCAGCCGGAGGCTTCGAGTGGGCGAGGAGGGATTTGAACCCTCACGTCCTCTCGGACACACGGACCTGAACCGTGCGCGTCTGCCGTTCCGCCACCCGCCCGTTTTTGGGTGCGCTGAAAGGCTAGCACGGAACCGCCAGTGGTGAGGAACCCGGATACGATCCCTGTAGACGGCGACGCTGGAAGTGAGGGGCGGTACCCGGCTTCCGGGGCCGTCGGAGTGGCACAACAGGAGAGGTGCCGAGCCGGGCACGGTCGGTGCAGCGCGCAGCGAGCCGGCCTGCAGGGGCGAGGCGGACTCGACCAGTGAAGTACGGAGGGGAGGTACCCGGTGGGAGTCCTTCAGCGCTTCGAGCGTCGGCTCGAAGGGTTGGTCGAGGGGGCCTTTGCGCGGGCGTTCAAGTCTGACCTTCAGCCGGTCGAGGTCGCCAGCGCTGTCCAGCGGGAGATGGACGAGCGGGCCGCGATCGTCGCCCAGGGCCGCACGCTCGTACCGAACGATTTCGTGGTCGAACTGTCGCCGACCGACAACGACCGGCTGGAGGTGTACGCCGACAGCATCAGCCATGAGCTCGCGAACCTCGCCCGGGAGTACGCGAAGGAGCAGGGGTACTCGTTCGTNGGCCCGGTGCGGGTGCGGTTCGAGCGCGCGGATGATCTCGCGGTCGGGCTGTTCCGGATCCGGTCGGGGGTCATCCGGGGTGCCACGGTCGAGCAGGACGAGATCAGGCAGCCGGTCACGGACCTGCCGCAGCCGCGTGGCGGGGTGTTCCACGGCCGTCCGCGCCTGCTCGTGTCGACGCAGGACGACCCGCAGGGGCAGCGGTCGTACGAGTTGACGACTCCGGTGACCCTGCTGGGTCGCGGGACAGATTGTGATCTTCGACTGGTGGACCCGGGCGTTTCGCGGCATCATGCCGAATTGCGGGTCGAAGGTCAGCAGGTCGTCCTGGTGGATCTCGGCTCCACGAACGGAACCTTCGTCAACGGGCAGCCGGTTCGCCGGGTCGAGCTTCAGGACGGCACGCGAGTGACGTTGGGACGCACGACCTTGGTCTTCCGGCGTGATTAGAGGTAGACAGACGGTCCATGTCCGAACTCACGCTGCTGCTGATCCGGCTCGCGTTCCTCGCGGTGCTGTGGTTCTTTGTGATTGCCGCGGTCGGCGTGATCCGGACAGACTTGTTCGGAGCACGCGCCACCTCCGCCGCTGCACCGAAGTCAACCAAGCCCGCGGAAGCCGGCGTCTAAGCCTAAAAGGGGGGAGCCGAGGCAAATGGTCGTCACCGGTGGCCCTCTGCAAGGCACCGTCATCCACCTCACGGAGCAGCCCATCATCATCGGCCGGGCCAACGATGCCACGCTGGTGCTCAACGACGACTACGCTTCAAGTCGGCACGCTCGGATCTTCCCGCAGAACGGCCAATGGATCGTAGAAGATCTCGGTTCGACGAACGGGACCTATCTCGACCGTACAAAAGTCACCCGCCCAACTCCGGTGCCGCTCGGCGTTCCGATCCGCATCGGTAAGACCGTCATCGAATTGCGCAAATGACAATCGCACTCCGCTACGCGGCCCGCTCGGACGTCGGCCTCCTCCGCGAGGGGAACGAGGACTCGGCGTACGCGAGCGCGCGCCTGCTCGCCGTCGCCGACGGCATGGGCGGGCATGCTCACGGCGAGGTGGCCAGCTCGGTCGCGATCGCCGCGTTGTCGTCCCTGGAAGACGACATCCCCCGGGGGTGACCTGCTCAGCGCGATCGAGGCCGCGGTTCGGAACGCCAACCGTCAGTTGCACGACATGGTCGCCCGGGACCCGAGCCTCAAGGGCATGGGCACCACGCTCACCGCGATGCTGTGGAACGGCCCGGAGATGGCGCTGGTCCACGTGGGCGACTCCCGCGCGTACCTGCTGCGCAACGGCGAGCTCTACCAGATCACGCACGACCACACGCTCGTGCAGTCGCTCGTCGACGACGGCCGGATCACCCAGGAGGAGGCCGCCACCCACCCGCAGCGCTCGATCCTGCTGCGCGCGCTCGACGGCAGCGGCGAGGTCGATCCGGATCTGACGTTGCGCGTGGCGCAGGTGAACGACCGCTACCTGCTCTGTTCGGACGGGCTTTCCACGGTGGTGAGCGCGGACACGCTGCACCACACGCTCACCACGTACGAGGATCCGGAGGCGGCGGTCCGCCAGCTCATCGACCTGGCGAACCGGGGCGGCGGCCCGGACAACATCACCTGCATCGTCGCGGACGTGATCGAGGTCGAGGACGGGCAGGAGCTCCCGTCGACCGGGAAGGTCGTGGTGGGCGCCGCGGGCGCGAACCACATGCGCCCCCTGCTGGACCAGCCCGGCGGCGGCGGGGCGGCCACGATCACGGCGCCCCAGCCCGTGATCGTCGAGGACGTCGAGGAGGGCCTCGCGGGCGAGGAGGCCTACGCGCCGGCCGCGCCGCGCCGCGCCAGGCGGCGGCGGATGTGGCCGATGGTGATCGCCACGCTCGGCGTGATCGCCGCCGGACTCGGCGTGGGCGGATGGTACGCCTCCCAGTGGATCAACGAGCAGTTCTACGTGGGCGCGGACAAGGATGAGATCGTCGTCTTCCAGGGCATCGACGCCGAGCTCGGGCCCTTCCAGCTCTTCGAGGTCAAGCACCGCAGCAATCTCGCCGTCTCCGCGCTCCCGGCGGCCCAGCAGAGCCTGGTCCGCGACGGCATAACCGTGCCGAGCCTCGACGCCGGCAAGGAGGAGATCAAGAAGCTTCAGGCGGCGTCCACCCAGGCCGCGCGGCAGGCCGAGGCCGAGGAGAGCGCGGCCCGGCAGGACGCCGAGGCCCGCGGCGAGGACGACGCCCGCGGCGACCGGCGGGAGGACGCCCGGAACGCCGACGAGCAGGCCGCGAACGGCAACGGCAAGGGGACGAGCCGCAAGGGCACCGCCGACCAGGAGGACGCCGACACCCAGCCGCCCACGACCCCCGCCAGGAGGACCTCGGGGTGAGTTCCGCAGACGTGGGCGCCGTCCCGATGACCGCGAAGCGGCGCGGGGCGCAGCTGTTCATGCTCGCTTTCGCCGTGGCGATCATCATGGCCGCGTACGCGAGCGTCGGCATCGGCATCGACGGCACCGTGCCCGCCGGGATGCTCACGTACGGCCTCGGCCTCGGCGGCCTCATGCTCGTCGCCTACCTCGTGCTGGCGAAGTTCGCGCCCTGGGCCGACCCGCTCATCCTGCCCCTGGTGACGCTCGTCAACGGCCTCGGCCTGGTGATGATCTACCGGATCGAGCAGGCGCCGCCGAGCTTCCAGACCGGCGCCTCGGCGACCCAGCAGATCACCTGGACCGCGGTCGGCATCATCATGTTCACCGCGACGCTGGTGGTGCTGCGCGACCATCGCCTGCTGCAGCGGTTCACCTACACCGCCGGCGCGGTCGGCCTCGGCCTGCTCATCCTGCCGCTGCTGCCGTTCATCGGCCGGGAGATCAACGGCGCGCGCATCTGGATCAACGTCGGCTTCAGCGTGCAGCCGGGCGAGTTCGCCAAGCTCGCGCTCGTGGTGTTCTTCGCCGGCTACCTCGTCGCCAAGCGGGACGTGCTCGCGCTCGCCGGGCGGCGGCTGCTCTTCATCGACCTGCCGCGCGCCCGTGACCTCGGCCCGATCCTGGTCACCTGGGGCATCAGCGTCGGCATCCTGGTGCTGCAGAAGGACCTCGGCACCTCGCTGCTGCTGTTCGGCGGCTTCATCGTGATGCTGTACATCGCCACCCAGCGCACCGCCTGGGTGCTGATCGGCATCCTGCTCTTCGTCGGCGGCGCGTTCGTCGCCGGGCAGATCTTCGACCACGTCGGCGCCCGCTTCGAGGTCTGGCTCGACCCGGGCAACAACGAGTTCTACACCCGCGCCGCGGGCGGCAGCTACCAGCTCATGGAGGGCCTGTTCGGCATGGGCTCGGGTGGCATCCTCGGCACCGGCCTGGGCCAGGGTCACCCGTACCGGATCCCGCTGGCGTTCTCCGACTTCATCTTCCCCGCGACCGGCGAGGAGCTCGGGCTCACCGGGCTGATGGCGCTGCTCATGTGCTACGCGCTGATCGTCGAGCGCGGGCTGCGCACCTCGCTCGCCGCCCGCGATCCGTTCAGCAAACTGCTCGCCGGTGGCCTAAGCTTCATCCTGGCCTGGCAGGTGTTCATCATCGTCGGCGGTGTGACGAACCTGATCCCGCTGACCGGTCTGGTGACACCGTTCATGTCGCAGGGCGGGTCGGCCCTGCTGGCCAACTGGATCCTCATCGCGCTGCTGGTGCGCATGTCTGACTCGGCGCGCAGGCCACCGCCCCAGGCCATTCAGGACGAAGGGCTCACGCAGGTGATGCAGCGATGAACGGCACTCTCAAGCGGGTTGCGATCGCCTGCATGGTGATGTTCGGCCTGCTGCTGGTCAACGTGAACTACCTGCAGGCGGTGAAGGCCGAGGAGTTCCGCTCGGACAACCGCAACTTCCGCCGGTTCTTCGAGCGGTACGAGAACCAGCGCGGCCGGATCACGGCGGGCAACGAGGTGCTCGCCGAGTCGGTCGACACCGAGGGCGACATCCGGTTCGAGCGGCGCTATCACAACGGCCGGATGTACGCGCACGTCCTCGGCTTCTTCGCGCCGGAGAGCGAGCGCGGCATCGAGGCGACCGAGAACCGCCTGCTCGACGGCACCGCGGCCGACCTCGTGGTACGGCGTGCCGTCGACCTGCTCACCAACAAGCCGACCCGCGGCGCGAACATCGAGCTCACCATCGACCCGCGGGCGCAGCGGGCCGCCTACGAGTCGCTGCGCCGGGTCGGCAAGAAGGGCGCGGTGGTGGCGCTCGACCCGAAGACCGGCGCGATCAAGGCGATGGTCTCGCTGCCCACCTACGACCCGAACCAGCTCGCGCTGCCGAACAAGGCGAAGGTGGCGCAGGCGTACAACAAGCTCGACGCCGACAAGGACCAGCCGCTGCTCAACCGGGCGATCGAGACCACCTACGCGCCCGGCTCGACGTACAAGGTGGTCACCACCGCCGCGCTGCTCGCCGAGGACGAGACCGCGGGCCCGCAGACCCTCGTCGACGCGCCGCAGGTGCTCGACCTGCCCGGCACCACGGTCGGGCTGCCGAACAACGCCGGTGCGGCCTGCGGCACCGGCCGGGTGACCCTGCAGTTCGCGCTGGAGAGGTCGTGCAACACGCCGTTCGCGAAGATCGGCATGGAGCTCGGCTACGAGAAGATGAAGGAGCAGGCGGCGAAGTTCGGCATCGGCGAGCCGCTGCAGATCCCGCTCAACGTGGCCCCGAGCAGCGTGGGCCCGAAGGAGGACCTCGCCGCGCTCGCCCAGGCGTCGATCGGGCAGCGCAGCATGCAGATGACGCCGCTGCAGATGGCGATGGTCGCCGCGGCCGTCGCCAACGACGGCGTCGTGATGAAGCCGTACCTGGTCAACAAGGTGGTGAGCCCGGACGGGGACACGATCGACGAGACCGACCCCGACGAGCTGAGCGAGGCGATGTCCGAGGACGCGGCGCGCAAGCTCAAGCAGATGATGGTGTCGGTGGTGCAGCAGGGTACGGCGACCGCGGCGCAGATCCCGGGCGTCTCCGTGGGCGGCAAGACCGGCACCGCCGAGACCTCCGACAACGCGCCGCCGCACGCGTGGTTCATCGGCTTCGCCCCGGCGGACAACCCGCAGATCGCGGTGTGCGTCTTCGTCCAGTCCGGCGCGGCCGGCGACCAGGCCAGCGGCGGCCGGACGGCGGCCCCGGTCGCCCGGGACGTGATGCGGGCGGTGCTCCAGCAGTGACCTCCGGCAACCTGCTGCTGGGCAACCGATACCGGCTGACCGGACGGATCGCCGCCGGCGGGATGGGCGAGGTCTGGCGGGCGGTGGACGAGCTGCTCGGCCGTGAGGTCGCCGTGAAGCTGCTGCGGCAGCACGTGGCCGCGGATCCGTCGTTCCGGGAGCGGTTCCGCCACGAGGCGCGGATCACCGCGGGGCTCACCGACCCCGGCATCGCCCAGGTCTTCGACTACGGCGAGCAGAGCGACGCCGCCTACCTGGTGATGGAGCTGGTGATCGGCGAGCCGCTGTCGAACATCCTCGCCCGGCACGGCACGCTCAACGCCGAGGTCACCCTCGACCTGATCGCCCAGACCGCGCGCGGGCTGCACGCCGCGCACCGCCAGGGCATCATCCACCGGGACATCAAGCCGGGGAACCTGCTCGTCAACGAGGCCGGTCAGGTGAAGATCACCGACTTCGGCATCGCCCGGGCGGTGGAGGCCGCGCCGATGACGCGGACCGGCATCGTGCTCGGCACGGCGCAGTACGTCAGCCCGGAGCAGGCGTCGGGCAGCTCGCTCACCCCGGCGACCGACATCTACTCGCTCGGCGTGGTGGCGTACGAGTGCCTCGCCGGGCGTCCCCCGTTCGTCGCCGACACCCAGGTGGCGATCGCGCTCATGCACCTCAACGAGCCGCCGCCGCCGCTGCCCGCGCACGTGCCGCCGGCCGTGCGCGACCTGGTGCTGTCGATGCTCTCCAAGGACCCGGAGCACCGGCCGCGCGGCGCGCAGGAGCTCGCGGAACGTGCCACGAGGCTGCGCGAGTCGCTCGCCGCGGGCGCCTCCGCCGAGGCGGGCACCGACCTGAGCATGGTGACCGACCCCTCGGGCTCCCCGGTACGGCCCGGCCGCCCGTCCGGCGCCTCCGGCCCCGTGTCAGGGCCCGCGTCAGGCCCTGGGGCGGGCGCCGGATCGGACGCCGGATCGGACGCCGGATCGGACGCTGCATCGGACGCCGCGTCCGGTGTCGAGTGGTACCCGGGGCGGCGGGCCGGCGTGGGGCCCGGCACCGGCCCGGGGGCGCGGGCCGCGGAGACGGCGGCCTCCCGTCACGGGGGGACGGCGCTGCCGGGAGAGCCCGGCGTGTACCCATCGGGCGCGATTCCGGGGGTGCCGCCCGGCGTCGCCGCCGATCTGGGGCACACCGTGCCCACGACGCGGCGGCGCGCCTCGAACGTGCTGCTCGTCGCCGCCGGGTGCGCGGCCGCGGCCGGCATCGCGGCGCTCGCGTACGCCGGGCTGCGCGACTCCGGCGGCACCCAGGCGAGCGGCGGGCCCACCGTGCCGGTCACGGACACGCCCACCGCCGTGGTGACCTCCCCGCCGCCCAACCGGCAGGCGACGTTGCCCATAGCTCCTGGGAAGTCGGCACGGCCAATTCCGCCTCCTTCGGCTACGGTTGATAGGTCGGCATCTGAGACGCCACGCCCGTCCCAGACTCCGAGCACCACCCCCACGCCGACGCGTGAGGAGACCCCGACCCCGACCCCGACGCCGACCACCCCCACCCCAACAACGCCAAGTGAGACTCCCACACCTTCGGTCACCGCTACCGCGACCGACACGGAACCCCCGGATGGGGAGACGTGATGCGGTATTGGGTCGATGATGTACAGCGGCAGCCTCAGGGCGCGTCGGCACCCGAGATGAATGGCAAGGGACAGTGCAGGACATGACGACTCAGCCTCGGCGGCTAGACAACCGCTACGAACTCGACGGAGTCGTCGGGCGCGGCGGCATGGCCGAGGTGTACCGCGCACGTGATCTCCGGCTGGACCGAGTGGTCGCCATCAAGACGCTCCGCGCGGACCTGGCCAGGGACGCGACCTTTCAGGCGCGTTTCCGCCGGGAGGCACAGTCGGCGGCGTCGCTGAACCATCCCTCGATCATCGCCGTCTTCGACACCGGCGAGGACCGCAGCGAGGGCACGCCGGTGCCGTACATCGTGATGGAGTTCGTCGAGGGGAAGACCCTGCGCGAGATCCTGCGCAGGGACCGCCGGCTGCTGCCCGAGCGCGCCATGGAGCTCACCGATGGCATCCTGCGGGCCCTCGACTACAGCCATCGCGGCGGCATCGTGCACCGCGACATCAAGCCCGCGAACGTGATGATCACCCGCAACGGCGACGTCAAGGTGATGGACTTCGGCATCGCCCGCGCGATGGCCGACTCCGCCGCCACGATGACGCAGACCGCGCAGGTGATCGGCACGGCGCAGTACCTGTCGCCGGAGCAGGCGCGCGGCGAGCGGGTCGACGCGCGCAGCGACATCTACTCGACCGGGTGCGTGCTGTACGAGCTCCTCACCGGCCAGCCGCCGTTCACCGGGGACTCGCCGGTCGCGATCGCCTACCAGCACGTGCGGGAGGACCCGATCCCGCCGTCGCAGCTCGACCCCGAGATCCCCCAGTGGGCCGACGCGATCGTGCTGAAGGCGATGGCGAAGGACCCGGCGATGCGCTACCAGAGCGCGGCGGAGATGCGCGCCGACATCCAGCGGGCGCTCTCCGGCATGCCGGTCGAGGCCGCCCACACCGTGGCGATGAACAACGCCGCCTACGGCGCCACGCAGACCATGGTGGCGCCGCAGGGCGGCCCGGCGACGCAGCAGGGCACCACCGCGCTGCCGCCGTACGAGTACGCCCCGACCGAGGTGGGCACGCCCGTCGCGGGCGGGCCTCCCGGCTCCGACGGCCACGGCGGCCACGGCGGGCCCGGTGGCCGGTCGGGCGGCCGGCGCGCGGCGAAGAAGGGCAACCAGGGGCTGAAGACCGCGGCGTGGATCCTGATCCCGCTGCTGGTGATCGGCGCGTTCATCGGCGTCGGCTGGGCCTTCCTCAGCGGCGGCAGCGGTGACAACAACGCCTCCAGCGAGGTGACGATCCCGGAGGTCGCCGGGCAGACGATCGACGGGGCGAAGGAGCAGCTCACCGCGGCCGGGCTGAAGGTCGCCGCGCAGGTCAAGCAGCAGAACAGCGACGAATACAAGAAGAACACCGTCATCGGCACCGAGCCGGAGGCCGGCACCAAGGTGGAGAAGGACTCCTCGGTGACGCTGATCGTCTCCAAGGGCCCGGAGACGGTCGAGGTGCCGAACGTGATCGGGCAGGACGAGCAGGCCGCGAAGGAGGCCTTGGAGCAGGCCGGGTTCAGCGTGCAGACGGTACGCGAGGCGACCACGCAGCCGGCCGGCAAGGTCTACAAGACGCAGCCGAAGCCCGGCACGAGCCGTCCGAAGGGGTCGGTCGTCAAGATCTACGTCCCGATGGAGGCGACCGAGCTGCCGAACGTGGTCGGGCAGACGCTGGAGGACGCGAAGGCGACGCTCGAGGGCGCCGACTACAAGGTGCGGGTCCAGGAGCAGCCGAGCGCCACGGTGCCCGCGGGCAACGTGATCAGCCAGAGCCCGCAGGGCGGGACGAAGCTGCCGCCGGGCCGTACCGTGACCCTGGTCGTCTCCACCGGCCCGCCGCAGGACCTGCCGAACCAGCAGCCGAACGACGACCCGTCCGACGGCGGCTTCGGCGGCGGCGGTGACGGCGGCGCCGGCGACCCGGGCGGCGACCCCAGCGATGGCGGTGGCAACCCGGACGACGGCAGCCTGGAGGACGGCGGCGGCGGCTTCAACCCGGGCGGTGACGACGGGTTCGACGACGGCTCCTCCGGCCCGTTCTAGGGGCCGCCCGGTCCGGACATGAAAGGAGGGTCTCCGCCGCTCGGGGGCAACGGCGGAGACCCTCATCTGGTAGTCGTCTCAGGGGGCGGATGCGTTACACGATTCCGGTGAGTCTTTTTGGCGAATTTGTCCGCGGGACCCGCCGGGGTCGTCCCGAGGCCCGCCGCCCCCGCGCGACGTGGACTTTCCCGTCCCGCGGCCGCGACGACTATCCTTGCTGACGTCGGCATCTACCCAGGAGAGTTACCGTGCCCAAGTCCAGGACGCGCAAGAAGGCGGTCTACACCCCTCCGCAGAAGGCGAAGGAGGTCAAGGTCAGCCCGCGCTGGCTCGCGCCGCTGATGGTGACCTCCTGGATCCTCGGGGTGGGCTGGATCTCGACGTGGTACGTCTGGCAGGACGCGCCGCTGCTGGGCACGCTGGGCAACTGGAACCTGGCGATCGGATTCGCCCTCATCATCTTCGGCGTGATCCTGTCCACCAGGTGGCGCTGACCGGATTCGACCGACTCGTCGGTCGAATCCACAGGTTTGTCCACACCCTGTGGATTCAGGCGAACCCGTTCAGCGATATCGCGTTGGTCCGCACCACGACCAGGGCGGCGAGGATGAACAGGATGGCGACGATCGCCGCCACCTGCACCGGCGTGCGGGCCGACCGGGGCGCGTAGGCGAGCGCCGCGGCGACGAGGCCACCGGTGATGAGGCCGCCCAGGTGAGCGGTCCAGCTGATGTTCGTGCCGGGCAGGAACGTGATCACCAGGTTGATCACGATCAGCACGACGATGCCGCGGATGTCGACGTTGAGCCGGCGGCCGATCACGAACGTGGCGGCGAACAGGCCGAAGATCGCCCCGGAGGCGCCCACGCTGAGCACCCGGGGGTCGTCGAACCAGTAGCCGAGCACCGATCCGCCCAGCGCGCCGAGCAGGTAGAGCGCGAGGAACCGCACGTGGCCGAGCGCCTGTTCCAGGTAGGGCCCGATCACGTACAGCGCCCAGCTGTTGAACAGGATGTGCAGGATGCCCCAGTGCAGGAACGCGCTGGTGATCAGCCGGTAGTACTCGCCGCCGAGGGCCACGTACGCGACGTTCATGCCGAACTCGGCGGTGATCTGGTTCTCGGTCAGCTCCTGGGCGAGGAAGAGCAGCACGTTCAGGCCCAGGATGGCCAGGGTGACGTACGGCCGCGCGACCAGGCCGCCGCCGAACACGGTGCGCGCCCGGCGCGTGGACCGGTTCGCCTCGGTCACGCACTCGACGCACTGGTGCCCGACGGCGGCCTCACGCATGCAGTCGGGGCAGATGGGCCGGTCGCAGCGCTGGCAGCGCACGTAGGTCTCACGGTCGGGGTGCCGATAGCACGTGGGTACGGCTTCCGAACCCTGCGCGGGGGTGGGTGGCTGAGTGCTCATCGCCTGCCTGCGGTCCTTGCCGTTGCTGACAACCTTCTCCCGGCCGTCGCCCTGCGGCGCGCGACACGGTTATCCACAGCCTGCCATCGAATCCGGGTTCGCGAGCACGGCCGCGGCCGTACCGGTCATGCGAGGGCGGCGGTGCGCCTCACTGCGGCACGCGCTCGATCGTGACCTGCTCCAGCACGACGTCCTCGATCGGCCGGTCGCCCCGGGTCGGCACCTTGGAGATCGCGTCGACCACGTCGGTGCCCTCGATCACCTTGCCGAAGATCGTGTGCTTGCCGTTGAGGTGCGGCGTGGCGGCCACGGTGATGAAGAACTGCGAGCCGTTCGTGCCCCGCCCGCCGATGATGCCCGCGTTCGCCATGGCGAGCAGGTAGGGCCGGTTGAACTTCAGCTCCGGGTGGATCTCGTCGTCGAACCGGTAGCCCGGCCCGCCGGTGCCCTCGCCGAGCGGGTCGCCGCCCTGGATCATGAAGCCCTCGATCACCCGGTGGAAGATCGTGCCGTCGTAGAGCCTCGCCCGGGTGCGCTGGCCGGTGCGCGGGTCGAGCCACTCGCGGGTGCCTTCGGCGAGCTCCACGAAGTTGCGCACGGTGTTCGGCGCCTGCTCCGGGAACAGCCGGATCCTGATGGTGCCGCGGTTGGTCCGCAGCGTCGCTATCAACTTCTCAGCCACGCGGGCCGCCCTTCTTCGACACCTCTCGCGGAGGTGGGATGTGCTCTGACCGCCTGTCCCACCGGGCCTCCCGGCGGAACCTGCGGTAGCAGCCTACGCAACATCTCCCCCGCCACGGTCACGGTTGAGGCCCGATCTGACGGGAAGCTAGCGTTCCGGGGCCCCAACGACAGGGGAGGTTGTCGTGTCCCTGACACTGAAGAAACGCCGCGTCGAGTTCGGTATTCCGCAGGCGCGGCTGGACCGCGTGAAATCCCAGGCCGCCTGGGCGATCGGCAAGGTCGGCCCGGCGGCCGTGAACGCACGGGACGTCGCGGTCCACACGATCGAGGACGCCCGCGTCTGGGCCGCGCCCCGGCTGGAACGCGCGGCCCACACCGTGGAGGAGCAGCTCGCCCCCAAGGTGAGCACGATGCTCTCCGACGCGGCGAAGCTGGTGGATCCGGGCAAGACGGTGAAGGCCCGGCGGCGCTGGCCGATACTCACCCTCGTCACCGGGGTGGCGCTCGGCGCGATCGGCTACCTGATGTACCGCAACAACCAGCAGTGGGTCGACTCGATGACGGACACCGGCAACGGGGTCCGCGAGAGGGTGGCCGAGACGACCCGCGAGGCCGCCGAGACGAGCGAACGGGCCGCCGAGGCGAGCGAGCGGCTCGCGGAGCGGACCGAGCACCTCACCGACCCCCATCGCGGGTCCACCGAGCGGCCCTGAACGCATCCCTGAAACACGAGGATCGGGCGGGCGGATCGTCAGACCTGTGGCCGGCGTCGTCGCGGACGGCACCGGCCACAGCCGTACGCCCGCGGCCCCTCGGGCGGCCTCGGCGCGGCGCGGACACCCCCGCCGGGGCGGGCGG
>Ga0065720_1019675_pt1 | contig 21473 bp, 17 predicted proteins | sample Thericmetagenome_FD_59107 | JGI IMG/M metagenome (GOLD analysis project Ga0065720, IMG submission 59107) | Thermophilic microbial communities from the Joint Bioenergy Institute, California, USA of rice/straw/compost enrichment - eDNA_2 v2... | ecosystem: Engineered > Solid waste > Grass >...
GACTCGATCGGCTCCTGACTGGCCGAGGCGCCGCGGACGGCCTGCGCTCGTAGCTCGTTGAGCTGCTGGATCCTCCGCTCTTGTTCCGTCTTGCTCATAGGCTTGTTCTTTTTGGTTTTGTTGGGCTTCTTGGGCGGATCGGCCGCCGCGCTGGTCTGTTGCTGTTGCTGCCGCTCGACCTTAAGGTGCGGGAAAGCCTTGATGACGATGTCGTACAATTTGGCCAACGCGTCTTCCGACAGCGAGTCGATGTCCAGCTCCAGCTCGCCTGAGTCGTTTTCGCCCTGGCCGGTGTCCTTCTTGATAAGATCGATAGCCTTATCAAGCCACGGGCTCTGCAGGTTGCCGAGCGAGTCGACAATAACTTCCTTCTCAGCTTGAGTGACCCTACGCTTGGGGGTGACCTTCTTGGGCGCACTCTTTTTGGCGCCACCAGTGGCACCGCCGCCCGAGACGGAGCCCTTCTTGTGAGAGGAGCCAGAACCGCCAGACTTCTTGGACTTGGACTTGCTCTTCGTAGGTTTCTTAGCCTCGAGAGCGGCAATCTTGGCACGCTCAGCCATAAGTTGCTTCTGCAGCATGGCGACGACAGCTTGGGTAATCTCAACATCGGCGATCTCTGCGGTGCCAGAATTGACCATCTCGTTGATCTTCTTCTGCTCCTCTTCGAGACGCTTTTGGATAGTAGCCAAGCGATGCCGAGACTGCTTCAGCTCTTCATCCTCGACGTCCGGCTCCGAGTCGGCGTCATCCGAATCCGAGTCGTCGCGGTGTGGGCTCGTCCGAGCCTGATTTTGCTGAACGGGCGGGGCGTGCTTGGCCATCCACACATCCTTCTTAGACATCTCGGCCCGGTACAGGTCCTGGAGCTTGAGCGCCTGGTGATAAACGATGTGATCTTCACCATTGAAAGTACGGCAATTCTTGATTATCAGTTCGAAGTCCTTCTCAAACTCCTTGATGTTGCTGTACTCGCCGGCCGCAAGCTTATTAGCCATGGTCCCTAGGTCCATCGGCTTCTTGATGATCTTATGATAAGAAGGGATGTTGAGGGCAACGGGGTCCACGGGCTGCAGAAAAGCAGTGTTAAATTCGTAATACTTCGCCTTCCTGAGCTCCGTGAGCACCTCATCGGCGAAGCGCAGCTCCAGCGGCAGCTTCTTTTTCCGCTTGGTCTCATACACAAGATCCTTGGGATGGGTAGGCTTGACAGGCCGCTTCATGCGGCTCTCGGGATCGGTCGGGTTGCGCCGGACGGGAGGCACGCCGTTGCTTTCGCGCGGGATCGCGAACACGGGCGACTCTGTGACGGGTTTAGCGGCAGCAGTAGAAGCCATGCTCTTGGACGTGGAGGCAGCACGGGGCTCGCGGGTGTGCGCCTTGGTCTCCTTCTTCTCGGGCTTCGGCGGCTCGTGCGGCGGGTGAAGAGCCATGCGGCTGAGGATGGACTCGCGGCAAGCGCGCGCAGATGCTGTCACCTCGTGAGCGTCGCCGTTAAAGGTGATCGAGTTCTGAACGAGGAGATCGAGGTCTTTCTTGAAATCACCCATTGTGGCATAGGGGGGGCCGTCACCACGAAGACGCTTCTCCATTAAGCTGATGTCGACTGGATTAGGAATTCTCGCAGAGTATTCAGTCCAAAGCATAGGCCATAGATCTTTGACAGGCAGCCGGAAGTTGAACCCAACCTTTGTCTTCTTGACACCGGCCAGAACAGCACGGATCTGCTTCGCTTGCCACTCAGAAATAGGCTGATCATTTAGGAGGTCGTCCGCAAGATTCTTAGGCTTTGGCTTCCCGTCCTCTGGCTGCTCTAGCTGCGCAGCAGTTTGGCCGGATGCGGCCTGCCGGTCAACCTCCATGGCATCCTTGACCGCCTCTCCTTGCCCTCCCTGCTCTCCATGCTCAACTTTGGTCCTCTTCGCCACAGGCTCGTCTTCGCTATCGACATCTCGCTCCCGGGGAACCTTAGCCGACGCCTGAGAGCTTTTATTCGCTTCAGATCCGCTAACATCGGCAGTGCCGGTCGCAGCTGGTGTACCCTTAGCCTGGTCAGTTGACCCAGCCGGCGCCTCTTCCAAGGCGTTTGTGTCTGCCCTTGGACTCTCTCCCACATCTGCCATTTCCACATCCGGCTTGCTCTCGGTCGGCTCGAGCTTTAACGGATCCGGAGCTGAATCGGTCGTCAAGTCTGGTTGGCCTGCGGGCTGTGCAGTTGAATCCTCCGCCTTGTCAGTCGCGGGCACATCGGGCATCTCTGTGTCTGTCGGCGAGACTCCCTCGTCTCTGGCCTTAAGCTCGACTTTCGGTTCGCTTACTTGCTGATCCTTGCTAGCGGAGTCGCTGCTGGGCAAAGCCTGGTTTGCGGAGAAAGCATTCTTGTTTTTGCTAACCTCATCTGCGGCTTGTTGCGGCATCTTGCTGGAGTCGCGCGCGACTTCGGATTCTGATGCAGCTTGTTTCGCAGCTGGCGGAGGATGCCTGAAAGGTAAGCGTTCAGCATGTGGGATGTCGATGGCTTGGGTCGTGACAGAAATGCGAGTCCAGGGAACATACCCGTTGACTTCAGGGACGCCGTTTTGTTTCTCGGAGTGGATCGTGGTTTGGAGGGGCTTCTCGTTGAGAAGCACGCCTTCCGACTGAGGGGTGGTCATGATGACTGCCATTCGAGAGGAATAATGTTGCAGGTAATGAGCTTAAGCTCGATGCGACATTAAAGCGTTGAGAGCTGCGCTTAGTCGCGTTAGCGATTCAGGTCATTGCTGAAAACACGGAAGCAAGTACTGGACGGCAACAGCGCGGCGCAAAACTCACGATGCGAAGGTCACAAATAACTATCGAGTTGCAAGTCTCGAGCAGCCGACGCGATGACAGCGCTTTCAACTTTGAAAGGCAATTCTGCAGCGTCGCCAAAGACAAGCAGGGATAGGTGACGGTAATGGTCAAGAAAAATTGCGTGCACTAGTCGCAATGCGGCGGCGACAGCCAATGCGCTGTTTTGGAGATGGCTGCGTCGATGCGGTTGTGGTGGTGAGGCAAGGCGATGCGTGGCGGGGAAAGGATGGAAGGCGGCCGCGGGGACGTGCGCAACGCGTATAATTCGCGAGATGTGGGAAAGCTTGGGGATGCGCTGCGAAAAACGAGAATAAACGGAAAATGCAGCCACTCACAGGTTTGCTCACTCAAAAAGTACGGTAGCACGCGAGGTCGATGCTGCAAATTGAATTAAATCACTCTGTAATCCGTACCAAAACGAATAGATCACAGAGCTCTGGTTGCCAGCTTCGCGACAGCGGGGTTGGGATCCTGCAGAAGGGCTGGACGGAAAAGGAAAAACTTGTGTGCGGGTTGCGAGGTAAGTGGGCTGTGGATTGTGCGCTGAAATCGAGTGCTCTGGCGTGGCCAGGAACTGTGGTGGCTGGAAGGCTGAGAGCACTCGAAAGAAGAGCGAAACAAAGGACGAGCTGTCACAAAAAATAAAGGCCCGGTGCTTGGCCTCAAATGGATCCAAATGGATCAGTCCAATCAGTCCAGGGAAGTCGCGCCAAACGCCTGCACGTGGGAACGACCTCTGGTTGGCTGGTGTGGGGGAAGGAGGGGCGATCGTGTTGTGGTACCGAGACCATTTGAAAAATCTGGGTTGAAAAGCTACGTCGGTCCCAGTCGGAAGCTCGGGGCTATTTATCACGTCGCTGCCTTGATGCAGCGCGCTGGCAGTGGCTCCGCCCTGTTCAGTCTTATCGATTCGGCTTCGACGGGCTCTGGTTGGCCACACCCAGTCCGAGTGGACCGTGCGCACGTAACACGGAGAGGCACAAAACCCTCGTCCGTACCCCCAAGCTTTGCTTTCGTTTTATTTAAATTCCACCTTCCATCCAGCTTCCCGCCGCTGCTCGACCACCACGCATCGCAACAGCCGCGTGTTCTGCTCCCATAATGCGCGTTGCTGGACTGAAGTAAGGCTTTCAAAGGATCCGTGAGGAAGAAGGAGACCATCGGGCGCCCGACACGATGATATGCGCGTGCAATGCCTGATGCGCGACCTTCAAAGAGGACAGCCACCGGTACATTACACAGTATTGCCGGTACGGAGTATTGCCGGCAGGGAAGCTTCTCAGGCACGAGGGACTTCTTGATCCGCATCAGTAATTTCAAAAGGCATAGACCAGGCTCCAGACGCTCAACTGGCCTGCGGAACACCCGGCTTTGGCACTGGATTCGGAGCTCGACACCAAGGATGTGCGACATGTTACAGTCCAAATCCGGATCACTCAGATATTGAGCTCTGAAATGTCGTTGCGGTTGTTGGCACCCTCAAACCCTGAAAACAGCCGCAGCAAACACGCCAAGACAACGAGGACTCGCGGGAATGACGCGACCCCCAGGGTCCAGGGTCTTCGATCGGGAATGTTTGGTTTGGACGCGTCCAGTTTAAGAATTCGGGGGCATCATATTCAATCACGGTATATCAGGCATGGCGTTAAGTCTTACCAAAAATGCCCTAGTCGAGATCGTTGATCACCATCAGCTACTAAGCAGCAGGATGCGACTATGATAGCCTTGCTGGCTTTGGTACTGCTACAGGGTTTTCGCCGTTTGTTGTAAGCCATCCATCCGGATGAGAAGCGCAAAAAGACGCAAACAACGAAAAAGTCGAAGCTAAGCCTCGATCCAGAATTGACTTGAGAAAGGTTAGTTTCGTCTGCCTAGCACGTATCTCAACGTGCTTGGCTCCAAAGATCCAGCAATGGAATTCTCGAGTATTGAGCTAGGACCTATTTTCAGGAAGCAAGAGGTCAAAGGTCGTTCGCCAACGTCATCGGGTGTCCAGTCACAAGCCCAAAATCCAGTTTTGGCCACCGGCAACGCATGGCCACTCAAAACTGTTCCACCCATGTCACGTGTTTTAACAAGGTCCATCCGAAGGAAGATGACTCATTCCCTCCCCACAACATGCACAAGTCACGTGGTACTGCACGTGGTAATTTTGGCCGCCCGCCACACATGGAAGCCACGTGTACCATTTGTGGCTGTGTGAGCGAGTTGCTCACGACAATGTGGGTCAAGTGACGATAAGACGATAAGAAAGCAGCTTTGCCAAGCCCAGACCAGATGGAAAAAAAGTCTGGCGCTGTCCCCGAAATTTTTGCTGCTTTCAACCTCCAAGCACAACCAAAGCCGCAACCTCAATCCAATTCCTCGTTATTTCTACCCGGCGCAACTTCCTTTTGCCGGAATCTTGTTTGTTAATATTCAGGGTCGGCAAGTCTCGCAATTGGCATTCGGCCAAGCATAAAAAAGCAGCGTTTTCATCTCCGCGACTAGATCGCGAGTCGTGGAAGCAACCGCCAGGCGACATCCCCGCGCCAACCCAGATATTGAACATGTCGACTAAAAGGAAAGCGGCGACGGCCATTGCCAAGCCTGTTGTGAAGCAGAACGCGAAGGCGCCTACTAAGACAAGAATCGATGAGAGCAGGACAGCAGTGTCTACTGGGTTAGCCTTGAAACCCGTCTCGACGCACATCGAAGAACCCATCGAAAGCGACTCCGAGAGCCGTCACAGCGCGTCCGAAGATGACGAGGAAGTCAGCGGTGATGAGGGCCAAAGCGAGGAGAAGGAGACAGAGGCAGACTCTGGGAAGCAAAAACCTGCTGCCAGCGAGGCAGACGGTGACGCTGTGATGCAAGATAACGGGGAAGCTTCCGATGGGGAGCCCACGTCGCCCACCTTTGGCGACCTTGTTCGCGGTACCACGACTGTCGACGTATCCGCATCTCTTGCTGCGCAAACAACCCGGCACGAAGTACAGAGATCCACTGCCCCGATCAGCGCGACATCCCTGGGCACTGTGCTCAACCAGGCCCTCCGGACCGACGACTCCGACCTACTTGAGTCATGCCTTCAGACGAACGACCTGCTAATCATACAAAATACCATTAACCGGATGGACTCTTCTCTTGCCGGCACACTTCTCTCTAAGCTCGCTGCGCGCATGCATCGCCGTCCTGGTCGCGCCTTTGGGTTGATGCGGTGGATCCAATGGACGCTGGTCGCTCACGGCGGTGCGCTTGTCACGCAGCCTGATCTCATCAACCGCTTAACTGAGCTCAGCCGAGTCCTGGAGGAGCGCTCTCGGGGTTTGTCTAGTTTGTTGGCTCTAAAGGGTAAGCTCGACATGCTGGATGCGCAGCTCAAGTACCGGAAGGCACTCAAGATGGCTGGGTCCAGCCGGAACCGGCCTAGCGACGACGATGAGTCCAGTGCTGGAGAGGAGGACGACGCCGACGAGCCTGCTGTTGTCTATGTGGAGGGGCAGGAGAACCTCGGCAATGCCCTGCCTAACGGCAGAAGCGCACGACACGAGGATGAAGATGAGGATAAGCAGGTCCAAATCGGCGACATGATCTCTGATTCTGAAGAGGACTCAGAGGACGATATCGATTCTGAGGCGGAGGATGATATTGAGGAGATCGAGTCCATCGACGACGAGGATGAGGTCGATCATGACGATGTGGAGGAGGACGAGGAAGAAGAGGAGGAGGACAGCGAAGCTGAAGACGCTCCGCCAGCCAAGGTTCGGAGGACCTCGGCCAGGCTTTCAACGAAACGAAAGTAATAACACAGCAACAGGATGGAATGGGGATCGGCTCGGTAGATTACAGCATGGGGACTCTTAAGGCATTAGTTGGTGCAATTTACGGTAGCAAATAGACGGCACCTGGCATGATGGTTGCCGTAACTATGTAAACAGGAAATGTATAGGTTTGTACGGAGTACGGGGATTTTTCGTTTTGAGTAGATGTGCTGTCCCCTTCTTATGTAGGGGTCTTGTCCTGGACCTGTCGAGTCTTTACACATGAGCCTCTGTTCCGGAGAGACTGTTGAGGGTCTGCTGGACGCCTTCAAGCAGTCTCATTGTAGCATCATGATATGAGTGTAAAGCTCCGGCTTCCCTCGAGGTGCTTACCTTGTAGATCACTGCCGTTAATAGAAAGCTTAAGAACGCTTGCAGGGCCCTCAGGATCTCCGAAGACTTGCAGTGCTTCATACGTGCGGGTAGATCGGCAGATTCCGCACCTCGAATACCTTAACTGGGTGGTATGTGTGTAAAGCTGCAGTCTAACCGTTTCCCGACGATGTAGCGTGTTAAGACTTCCCTTGGGGGCCGAGAATGGGCTGTTCACCTTCTGAGGGCTTGCAAGCTCAATTTCATGGGATAATAAGAAACCAGGTATTATAACATTACCGCAGGACGGCTATATAGAAAAGGAGCTCATTAGTGGCCATGATAGACTACGGTAGATGATGCGGAAGCGAGAGACCGATTACAGTCCTACTATCAGGGCTTCTTTGAATCGAGTCTAAAATACACTGTCAGTGATCCGCTTATCTGAAGCAATGGTTATAAACACCAAATACGTCAAAGATTTTTGGAACTTGTTATCCTCATGAACTCAACATTTCCATTGTCAACGCTTGTCAACAGAATCTCTAGTGAGCCAAACATATTGCAAGGCATCAAGATCAGCATATCAACCGGTAGGGATGCTAATAGCCGGAGTAAGGCGTCTTCAGCTTGAATCTCCATAGGCCATGTTTTAGGTCCCTTAGTTCCCGATTTTGCAACCGAGCACCTTGCTATTAATGCCATCCATCCCGTAGCTTCAAGATGTTTGTTTACCTCACTGTCCGAGACTTGGCTGGGTAACCTGCCTCAGTGCTACCTCATGAGAAATGACTATAACAAGAGTCCATTGAAACTACAGAAGCTTCCTGAAATTGGAAGCAACTCCAGGTCAACCTCTCTGCGCAGCCCTCTGGTGCCCATGGACCTGATTCTTCGGATTATCTAAGGGGGGGATAGAGAGTTCTTGCCGGTGGAGAGTTTGTTCTTACGCCAATCCCTCATTTCACTCACTTCAAATTGCCTATTCCAGGTGTTCTGCAATATCTCTGGCACCAGCCGGCTTCGAAACCGTTGAGGAGATCCACGGACACGATCTGGAGAGCCCGACCAACTGCATAGCAGGGAGTTGGCATTGACTTTCTTCCAGAGCGAATCTCGGGGGACTACATGGGCTTGAGGGCTTCCTTGGCAGTTCTGATATGAATAGAGGAGGTTTCTCATTGTGCTAGACCCGCTGACAGAGAGTCGGCAGGTGCGCGCCTTTTTTCGAAATTCATGGCTCATGTGTCTCTATGGACACTCGGTGAGACAGACTTGCATGGAACAATGCAAACTGCAGATGGCAAAGATTCCAACAGGCTTATTTGGTGTTTAAAGTGAATGCTCGGAGACGATCGTCTTAGATAAGGGAACGGTTTCACCCCATTAGTGGCCATGGGGTGGGTTGAACAGTTCCTAGTCCTCCGAAGTCACCGGCAAGCATATCCCGCTGATTGCTTCTACCTCACCCCCAATAGACAGCAAGATGCTTAGCTGAGCAAGGACACAGTCGACGTTCTAGGATCCGTATAATGCCCAGTAAAATCCAATAGCAGAGCGATTATCAGGTACTATCCAGCTTAGGGGCTTCATCACTGCAGTGGCTGTGCACGACTAGAGTACTAGAGGGTATGTCGAAATATGACGTGTCTCTTTCTGGCCTTCTGTGGCTTAGATGGAATGCTCTCGTGACATGAATCCTAAATGGGGTAATGCAAGGACTTGATATCGCGCACCGAAAGTCTGCGAGGGTCTACAAATACTTTTGATGGTTTGCTGGTGCCGTGGCCAGATGCCATTTGAACATCATACTCTGTGTTTTAAGATCGACAAGGAGGTTAATACATTGAGTAAGGGGGCTTTAGGGGAACTATTATCCCAAACATCACGAGGACACCAGAGACTTGAACAGAGCAGCTATTCTTGCCACGACTCAACAAACCCTAGGATCACCTCACGTTCACTTTAGCCCTATCAATGATGGCTTTGATTTCAGCGTAGTGTTTGGGAATTGTTTTCATGCACCAAAATCATCCAACTTCCTCGGTCGGGCTGAAGGCCCTGGTCTTTCAGCTGTCTCTGGCAGTTGTAACTTGATCCCATCTCCAGCTTGCAACACGAAGCTGTCGCGTATGCAGGCTGGCTTGAGGATAGCCGCACGACAGATTCAACAATTAGATGACCCATAAGGAGACGGTCTAGACTCTAGGCAGCTCGTGAAGCTCCATTGGCAATCTGATTAGAGGCTGCTGAACAGCGTAGCATCATATCCGCGGAACAATTGCCGAACCGTTAACCATTAACGAGTCTCAGCGCGGAAAGAACAAAAAGTTTCTCGCTGATTCCCAAAACCCCGAATTCATCCCCTCATCGCCCCCTCATCGCTCGTGCCAGCAGGAAGTCCCTCGGGTGTCGGCGCCTTGCCCGCAGCCTGAATGGCCCAATGAGGCCAGTAAGAGCAAAAGGATCAGGGAGCTTGTTTTTCTGGCTAACAGGGAAGGCAAAACAATTCACTCCGCTGCATGCGCTACATCAGCATGAGAACCCACAGGCTTGGAGCTTGTTGGTACTAAGAGACGATCTTGCTGACATACAGCATCCAGCATCTGCGTCTATTGACTGGGCTGCGCCAAGAGAAACTCAGCTATGCGCCTAAAGGCCTGGAGTAGCATAGCTTCATGGCTGGAGACATTCCACTGCAGTTAGCGGACCAATAAAACGCCATGTAGCGAACCAACAACACCAACAAAGATAATACTAGCGAAGAATCGAATGCGAGGGGAAGTGTGGATTGGGGCATCTGTAGCCTCAGTGGCATCAGACTTTCGAAGCCTGATCTCACCCCGCATAGGCTCCACGGCTCATAGCCGGACATTCACGGACGCCGTTGTGGTCTGGGGCTGGCTCGTGAGGATCATGGGTTTTGCGGACTCGCCCGGACATAATAAGCACGCAGCGACAGCTTGCGGGATAACAGCCTATTTTCTGTCCCCAGCACATGTGTGTATCTTAACATCCTCAACAAATAGTCCCCAAAGGGCAGGCGAAAAGCCACGCCAGGGGTTCAGGGGTCAGGAGGAAGCGCTTGAAGGTCAGCAGAGGCCAGAGGCCGATCATCTACCAGCGCCGGCGGGGTGGGGGACAAGTACAACATACAACATCACATATCCCTGCGCGTCGTTGAGTTGCGCTCACGCTAAGCATCCGGAACCATCCATATCCCTCGGGGGTACAAACAGTCCGCTGACCTTCTCTGATTCGCTCGGGAGATTTTCCGAGCAGGACGCTCCTGCTTGATAGCTGCTGGCAGCTGGAAGCTGCTCCTCATTGTTACCCTAGGGCGATTTCGTGGAGCCCGGTGGACCAACGGGAAGCGACTCCAGCGAGTCCTCGAGGCTGGATCAGATCGCTGACAGTCTGGCTTTTTTCGGAGTTCACTGGGTTCCCAACATCAATCGGCCTTACTGCGGCGTGCTCGCATTTTCTGTGGTGCCCGAGACCCAGTTTGACAATGAAATTAAAGCCCAGAAATCCGGCACAATGCCTTACCAGCTCCAGGTCTCCAGGTAACGGGCGTTCGAGTGTCTGAGCAACCTTTGATTGCCGTCATCCACATGTCAGGAAGTCCGTGTCAAAGCTCCTCAACGGCTCCGCTCCGCCCCATTCTGCCGCGTCCCCAGCCTTTTCACAGGGGAGGTGCCGGAGGTACTGAATCATCCCAGCCGCAGGGCTCGCGGAGGTCGTATACTCGCGCAGCTTGCGAGCAATGTAGGCGTCGTAAGGTCAAGGTCGGTTGGATGTTGCCCGGTTTCTTATCATGATATTTTGCTCTTTCCATATAATCAGCAAACCTGGCCCCTCAGCCTTCTTGGCCCCTCCCAGCCTTCTGTGGCCTTGACCCCATGTCGACACTTAAGGCTGCGGCTCCTTTAAGGAGGCTACGCCAACATCTTCCGGTCATGCCTAACTGACATCTTTTCGGCCATAGTGCGATGGCAAGCGACCAGCCTGCTCTTCCTGCGACGGCGCCAGCGTCAAATGCACTTATCTCAGTGAAAACCCCGAGGAGACCAGAACCTCAGCTACCAAGCGCAAGTACGACGAGGTTGCCTCTCGACTCTCTCAGTACGAGGAACTTTGGACCCTTTTACAGACCAGAAATGATCAAGATATCCAAGAGATTGTGCGTCTCATCCGCGAGAAAAAAGATGCCGAATGGATTGTCCGATACGTCCGTGGCGGCGACCTGATCAAACAAACGCGTGTTTCCCCGGAGACGAGATTTCGCTACGCCTTCCCTGACTTCGCCAACTGGCCGACGCTCTTTCATGACCCCGATGATCCTTACCTAAAGGCTCAGATTTTCGATATCTCGCTACCTCGGACCAGACCAGCACTTCCTGACCCTCGAGGATTCGCGTCTGCTGAAAGCACTCCTACTCTGCGAGGGGCAACTATTCGAAAAGTTTACCCAGAATTTGTTTACGAGGTTCCTTACCATGCTGCCGCGGTGCATGATCCTCGCATCTCTTGTGTCAAAGCGTCTATGTGGACAAGCGTGACCAGTGACGACGACCTTGTGAGGAAGCTCTTGGGTATTTACTTCCAGTTTGAGTACCCGAGGAATCGATTCTTCGCAAAGGAACCTTTCTTAGACGACTTGGCCAACGGCGAGATGAGATTTTGTTCTCCTTTGCTGGTCAACGCTATACTCGCAAATGCCGCTGTAAGTCTTCCGTGTGAAATATTGAGGGTCGTTGCTAACCCCGAGATTGTTTCCAGCATGGACTGCAAGATGACACTCAGCGCGTGGCATACTGGACTCCTCAATCCTTGTCGTATCTTTTCCTTGCGGAAGCGAAGAGTCTCTGGGACATAGAGTGCCAGCGGGAACCTTCGCTACCTACCATTCAAGCAGCAATGGTTCTTAGTTTGCGCTACGGGGTAGACGGTAACGATAAACTGGGAGTTCCTCTCCTCCAGCAAGCAGTAGCGATTGCAGAGCACATGGAGCTCTTTACCCGATATGACTCGAAAGATCCGGTGTTGAGCAAAGCCCGCGCTTTCACTGCATGGTCTCTTTTTAGCTGGCAAGCGTTCGTGCTCCCCTTCCCCTTACCAGCTTAGTCGGTACTGATTGAACCTGATTCATCACAGAGTGGCCTGCTATCATAATATGAAAGCTCCATATGTCTCCGAGCCGCCCTCATTTGCCATTCCAGATCTCAATACGATCAGCGGCCTTACGGGAGACATATATCTGAGATATCCAGGTCAGGAGACGATAATACAATCATATCTTGGTTCAAGTGTCAAGGCAGAAACCGAACTACATTGTATCATGCAGGACATAAACGTTGAGTGCCGCAGGGCCGGCGTTCTCGGAAACAGTCCGCCCGCTCTACAGAGTGCTGTCGGGTTTTACACCCGGCTTGATAAGTGGTTCCAGGAACTTCCCGAGGAGCTTCAGCCCCATAATATTGTGATGCCACATCAACTACATCTTCAGTACGTGAATGTCTGAATAATGTCAACAAATTCGTCCTAACTTATTCAATCAGCATGCAGTATTACACAGTCTTAATCCAGCTCTTTGAGTCCTGGACCAGCAATCCAGCAGCCATCTTCAACGGTCGCACGGCTCAAGACATCGCCCTGATCGCGCGTGCCCGTCTCGAAACCCTCATCCGAATCTATTACCTCCGCCACAGCTTCACCCATCTCGATAGCATTCTTGTCTTGTACCTCTTGCTCCTCGGATCGATTTCCCTTCGTCTGATCGCTCCTCGTCGTTTCTCTTCTCCATACCCGAGTAACTTGCTGGCTCTTACCGATGCCCCTAGCTCTTCAACCAACCCGGGTAGTAGCAGACACAGCAGCCCTTCAACAACAGTGACTCAAGACCAGTCGAAACGCTCACCCAATTCCCAGACCGAGGGTCTCTCGAGTGAAAACAGCCCGCCACCACCAACTACAACATTCCTCCTCTGCGCTCAGGGCCTGCGCGACCAGGGACAGAACAATTACCTAGGTATGATGATGTTCAACATCTTGTACAATCTCGCCAAAAAGATCAAACCCGATCTGTGCAAGGACTTAGACAATATCAAGTTGAGTTATACGTATGATCCAGTAGAGAAGAGAGCGCAAGATAAGGCTAAGCTTGGGGATGTGGTCAAGGATATTGAGATGCAGTGGCCTGTGTTTAGGTGGGTGGATGAGAAGTGTAAGGGGATGGGCACTGTGTTGAAGGAGTTGGAGAAGCTTAGTATTGATGAGCAAGAAGAGGGGGAGCAGCAACAAAAGCAGAAAGAAGTGAAAGATCTGAATGAGGCTGAGCTAGAAGAGGAACTGGGGGTTTTGCCGGTTAGGCAGGCTGTGGATCGGTAAGCAGAAGCTAGAAGGCAAGGAAAACCGCAGAAGAGCCCCAATTCCAGCAGAGTGAGGTGTATATTTGTCCGATTCTGCCCAAGCAGAAGATTGCTTACTCCCGATGCGAGTGTTTAGGTGACAGTGCAGTTTAGCCGAGTTTGTCCAATTCCTACATATACCCAACGCGACATTACTTCGGATCGAGCCTCCGAGGACGAGGTCTTTGTTAAAATCATAAAGCCTCACTCAACCAATCTCAGCCTCCACTTGACAGTCATCGTAACCAGACATCTTCAGGAGACTCTGAACAACTGTTCAACACCTAAAACACCCCAAACAATGCTTCCTCACATCCTCCCTTTCATCTCCTTAATCTTCGCAACCCCCATCTACTCCATCCCCTTAACTCCCCGCCAACCAACCCCCGAACCTTTCACCTACCTCAACCTCACAGCCGGCGACATTCACACATCCCTATCATCTCTCCCCTCCGACCGCTGTGCAGTCCTCTTCTCAGACGGCTACCTTATCTTCCCCAACGCCGTTTTAAACGCCACGGATCCGAATTTAAACATACTGCATTGTCAGAAGGAGCTGCTGTTCAACCTTGTTCCATCGAGATTACAGTTTTCGATTCTCGCCGCCAAGTTCGATGGACAGTTGAGTCTAAAAGGGGGGTATTTTGTAGAGGAGGTTGGAATGTCGGTTCACTACGTGCAGGTACGTACAACCCCAACCCTCTACATCGGGGAGGAGGACTAACACCACCGACCAGAGACCCCTATCAGGTTTGCCAGTAACCGACGTCGGCACGAGTACCCTGCCCTATGGTAAACAAAGGGAGGCTTACGACGGCGTGTTCAATGTCACGATGAACGTGTTACCTCCAAGGGATGCCAACGGACGCCCGAATCGGCCAAACCGCGGGGCATCGAGTTGTGTTGGACAGCCGAGAATCGTGTTAGATGTTTGGGTTAAGCTTGGGCATGTTGAGCAGAAGACAGATGATGTACTGCCGGAGCTGGGTGTGGTAAAGGGTGTAAGGGTTGCGTTTGCGGCAACAGAGTGGAAGGTTTGTGGGCTTATTGGATGGCCGAGAGATTGACGTTGATGCGCAGGATGCTGGCATATCTGCACTGTGGCAGACCTTTAAGTACATATACCTAATCTGTTTGAAGGAATTCTTCGAGCAGTATTAGTTTGCCTTTCTGGATTTGTTTTCGAGGCTTCCTTATTGAACTATGTATGATCCCAAAGCCTTCGGAGTCATGTTGCTTATTGAGAAAAAAAAAAGAAAAAAGATATACACATTTATTTCAACGGATAAATGGACCACCCTGAAGCTTTCACGATAAGCCCCACATCTCTAGCGAGGCGCATGACTTTGCAGCTGACTCCTCACTTAAGCCTCATACATGGAATTTTCCTGAAATTTAACGGCTGCGAACGACGCCGAAATAGCTTCAGGAGCTGTTGTCCAGACATGGTGTGCTCCCATTGAAGATAGCCTTTTCCACTCGTGTTTTAAAAGCCAACGTTGTGCTAATGTCAGAGCAAACTGACAGTCTTCAGAGAATGTCTCATATCTATTTCATCACCACAGCACAACCAAACCGAAGCCGTCGTTCTTCTGGGACCAACCAAGGCTCACCTCATACATTAGCTGTAACGGGATATTTGGTCTGATGCAGGCAGGGATCGACAACGGGTCAAATGGGTTAGATGATAGTCATTGACGATATGAGGTGCACAACGAAGTCAATTGATACGTGTAATAATCTTTCTTGGTCCTCGGTGTCCTTGTGTTAAGGTGAGGAAGAACCAAGAGAAGTCCTTCATCATGTCTGGGCAGCTTCCTTTATGGAATCCTCTTGCCCTTGTGAGTCACTCGCCCTCCCAGGCTTTTTAGGGGTCTCCTCCTCCTGCCTCGGCCATCTGGCTCATTCGGTCGTGTTGCTCCATATATCTTCCGGGATCGACGATGTATTTGTGTTGTTCACAAGAGAAGTCTATCATGACCTGGCAGCTTCTTCTATAGAATCCTCATCATGCCTTGGCCATATGGCTCATTCTCTTCAGTCATCCGGCTTTAGATATCTTCCGGGATCAACCGCGTATTTGTGCCGCTCATAATCATCCTGTCTTTGGTGTCCCTTGTGTTGGCAGTCGGGGACATCCCTTTCTTTGGACTACCGTGTCCATGTGACAACGTATAACTGGCTTGAGCTTGGAGATCAGCATGTTACCGAAGTTGAGATGTCGCTACTACTAGCACAGCTTGCAAAAAGGCGGATGACACAATTTCCATTAACACTGTACAACAATCCCCAGAAACATCCAAGCTCTCTAACTTCACTTTAGCTAGGAGGTCAGGAATATGAAGGTTGATGGATGTTCTCGAGTGCCTACTTCTACAATATGCATGTATTTAGTGGCAGCAGCTGAGGACATAGGTGGGCATCATGAGCTCTTGCTTTCCATCTAATATTCTAGCGACAGTCCTTTGTGTTGCCGCACGTGAACGGTAATCCTGTTCCATACAAAGACCCAATATCACAGAAAGTTATCCAGACCTTGCGCTGAAAGGGATATTTTGGACTTGTTGCCCGGCATTCACATCATGTTAGATAACAGGATCTTTCTCCGCTCCATGATGCAGTCTCGTTACCACCCACTTAACTATAAGAATCTGCAAATGCAGCCCCAGGTGCCAATCGCAGTTCAAATTTCCAGTAAAACAACTCTTATATATACTTTTAGAGGTGAGAGTCTTTACAGTCCAATATCAGTCTCTCTCGATTAGAATGAAATTAGTTTGGGCATCATACCTTTCGATGCTCTCTTTGCGGGACTGATCCTTAACGGAGGAATATTAACAGCATTTGCAGGTATTTGAATAATAACATGAGCTTCCTCAGCTCCTAGTGCTTAAAGAAACTGAGTCTTAGCTTACATCATACTCAAATGACTTTCTGGAAATTGCAAATAAGGCTATTATTCTTGTTTCAAACCTAACATGCTGCGCGTCAGGTTGTTCTGAATAACACATGCCCGGTTGACTATCTCGGAGTAAAACCCAAGTGAAGCTACTTTTTATGATGAACCAAATTCACATCCTGAGTGCATGGGCAGCACTCAGGGATAATGAAACCGGTGGAGACAAGGACCCGATAAGCCCTCAGTTTGTCAATATCATAGATAAAACTATGTATATATATATATATATATATTCCCAACAATGCTTGTATGCATGGTTCAATACTGATTATATAGGCTCAAAGTATTATTATCCAAAGCCAAAAGACGATCATACTACCACAGACTCTCCAACTTTGTAACTTGTATTTGAAAGGTCAATGACAAGACAGTAGGGAAAGACCCGGTGGATTCAAAGACCTTGCCAACACCTCCCCAATGAGAATGGATGATTCAGCCCTCAGTGCTTTAGTATTGATACAATATGATCCGATTAATTGGGAATGTATTCGTCCATCCGTGAAGATCAGTTTGCCCAAGACCTACATCAATTCTCGTCTTTCTAGATTTGGCAATCAAGACAGATGTGAGAGAAATATGGAGGCTGATGGACACCTACAAACACTTGGTACGTCGATGGTAGAGCATGAAAAGACCGTTTCAACAGAAATACAATCAATATATTAACGACCAGTTCAAGCAGTTCAAAAACACTTGCAATTACTGGAAAATTTTGTGTGGGAACAGTAGGGAGGGTTTCGACAAGAGTGTCACACGGAGACGGCAGTGCAAGGAAAAGGAATAACCCTGACTGTTAACACAAGGGATACCAAAGATAGAATGATTGTGAGCGACACAAACCTGTGGTTGACTCCAAGAGATATCTGGAGTGGCATGATCAAAGAGAACGAACCAGATAGCCGAGAGAATTCTATAAAAAAAGCTAGCCGGGCACGAGTACTTCTCTTGGTTTTCCTCTCGCTAACACAAGGACACTTGGAACCAAGACAGACTATTACTCGCAACAGTTGACTTCACTTTGCACCCCACATCATCAGTGGCTATCATTTAATCTATCTAATCCATTGTCGATCCCTACCAGCATCAGACTAAGTCCTCTATCACAAAACAGTCTTCCTTTTGTGCACATCCTTACCCCCAAAAGAGATACAATACGGGCTTCCTCTTGTGCCCTACCAGCCCCAAAATATAGAAAGCCTGGGAATAAACCGCTGAAGGTTCCTAGCATATTTCCCCCTAGTGAAGTTTTGATAGTGTATGTTAATCTGTAACGAATGACTTGGTCTGGTACAGACAAGGATCGACAATGGGTCAAATGGGTTAGATGATGGCCACTGACGATGTGAGGTGCACAGCGAAGTCATTTACTGCGTGTAATAATCATTCTTGGTCCTCAGTGTCCTTGTGTTGGGGAGAGGATAACCCAAGAGAAATTCTTCATCGTGTACAAGTAGCTCCCCTTATAAAATCGCTTTGCCCTTGCGAGTACCTCGCGGTCTCCTGCAATCTTCAGGGGTTCTCTCAGCGTGGCAAGGTTATCTAACACATTCTTGCCACCCCCTCATATCTTCCGGGTTCTACCAATCAGATATGCCTTTGCCCTTCTCAGCTCTTGTGTCACTGGTGTTCTATATGTCGACTGTCGAGGATATTTCTTCTCTTTGGACTGCCGTGTTCATGTGACATAATCATTCTTTAAGTATTGCTGGTTTTTCCCGCAGCTGGTTAAGGATAATGAACAGAATTTGTGCAGCTATTTCAAATAGTCGAGGCAACGGCACAGATGATATGTTCTCACATCTTAAGCAAGATCGAGCATTTGCTGTATCCAGTGTGTTTTAGCTATCGGCTGGTATGTTTTATGCCTTAGTGTCTCCCTGCAAGCTCTTTGCACAGACGGGCCCGCAAGGCCCTGAAAGGTACGACCCTTAGGAAGCAGTTCAACAAGAATGTTATTAAGGTGACAATGGAGTAGAGAATGGTTTGGCCTTCAACAATACCTAGAGCAGGCTGTTCTTACTCCTCATGATCCACTTGATGTCAATAAGATCATAGGGCTTAGAGCTGACAGAGTCGAAGAGCCTCTCGATTGGGCAACATATGTCTTGATGATCTATTCACGGAATTATTCACAGGCTTTTGCTCGAATATTGGTTGGCATTAGCTCTACCAAACACATGTTGCAAATTGTGCCGGACCAATTCACACTTCCACAGAAGCAACTCTTTATAGAGTAAGGATTTTGGCTCATAATCAACCAAGAAATTTTCCTATAACTGATCATATCAGTATTGTCTTCTTGTATCGGCTTAGAATGGCCGTGTGCCAAATCGTCATGGACAATGCACTCCAAGCAATAGTGACATAGGACGCTCATGATGAAGACATGTATGACCCAGTAAATCCTCAGATGCGAGATATTATGCAGGTGGAGTATCATATTGTGTATTTCTCAGGCTATCTGTGTGAAGACTTTAGAAAATCCCTGATGATGGTTGCAACACCTGCTTATTGTCAAACGTGTCATCATATACATTGATTAATGCTGGACTGCAGAACTTGTTGAAAATTCTGCTTGCTGGTCACATCACAAAGCGTGCTTCTTTTTCTTCGCCCATGTGGACATTTTTACCATGTGTCGACAAACAAGTGACCTTGTGGCAAATGATTCAGGGAAATGGAAGGGAAATGCTGGCTTTTAGTCCTTTCCTCATTACTGCCCATAAGTTCTGACCGCTTTCATTTCCCTCCTCGTTGGTTTTCATGTTCTTTATACCGATCCAACAACAGTAACCTGCAGTAGAGTTTTGCTTGCAGTAAAACCAGAGCATGTCATCTAAATTGTGTATAGGATAACGGCCTGAAATGCTTATTTCTCTTTTCTATATTTTTGACAGCACTCGGGTTAGCTCCGAAACTGAGTAGAAGCGAAACAAAGCACATGTCCATCGATCATGGGTGCATGAAGAGTTGTCTTACTGAACCTATGCTCCTCCAGTTGGTGTAGTACATCTTTTATGACAACCCTGCTATAAAACTGTACTCCGGTATTTCAATGGCTTTCAACACACTCAATTGAACGTTAAGCATCTTACTTGAGCATTTGAACTTCACCAAGAGGATGCAAAACCAAAGCTCACTGAGTCCCAGAAACAGCGTTCCAGAATGCACTTCCTAAAAATCCTAGGAACGGAGTGGCTTTAGTGGGTATCTCAACCCTTATTTTATGACAGTTCCGTATGGACAAGAGAAAGACTAAGGAAAGTGCCATCATTCACTGGGTTCCATACTTATCATTCACAATTAGTGAGACGCTGATAAAGCTGGGGCCCAGATATAGGTAAAATGTCACGACCAAGGCTTTATCTGGAAGAGTGGGTCCCGCGCAGCCAACTGATCAGGGCAAGAGGGAGCTGCGACCCATCAAACCCAGATATTCGCCCCCAACAACCAAGCATTGGAAGGCGCTCTCCAAAGTCAAGAGGCATTGACCCTCAAAACCAAAAGATGTTGACACTCAACGGTCTGTGCCATTGAGGAGGAAGGAGCAAGGGAAGCTACAAGGGTAAATGTGATGTATATAGATTCCAGGCAGGGCCATCTGGCCCAAGAAGCTCTCCAGTTAGCAATACAAACAGTTTCTTACCAACTGGTGACCACAACGGCCACTTTTGTTGTGTGAGAATTCCTGTCTCTCAGTCCAGCAGCCTGTCATCTCAAACCCATCTCAGGAGGTCTGTCTGAATCGTTACATATAAAGCCTGGGATAATCGCAGCTGGGAGGATAAAAAAACATGCTGGAGATTAACGAAATTGGAAACATCATGTCAGTCCGCGCTTAAGTTCGATTGGATAGATCCAGGCCCAAATAAAAGTTTCAGGAAAAGCGCGCTGTGTATGTTCACCACAACAATCCAAGAAACAAAGTTTAAATAGCTTGCATATATAATTGGGTGAATAGCAAAATTGATCAAAAATAAGTTTGAGAAGGTTCAGGACTGGCAGTCTTAGCGTAGAGTAGGCACAATTGGGACCAGCACTAAGAAGAGAAAGCTATCGCTGGTTCTACCCACATCATCTCCTACATATGGCATGACGCCACAGAGAACTCCTTCTAGAACACTTCTAGCCTGCTTTCTCTCATCACCAGGTAGACCGGATCTGCACTTATCTCACGATGCAGAGGACTCGGTACCCGAAAAGGCGAGTCGTTGCTCTCATCGTACCAGTTTTCAATAGAACCTCCCACGATGATGCGCACTCATAAGGTGCTGCCTACTTAGGTCATTATATCTCATCGTAAACGTCATCACGCTGGGCCTAACCTTGCTAAAAACAACTTACTAGTATCCCGTATCTGGACATGGTCCCGAGAGCTGCTGCACAAGGTACGCGTGCAACTTTGGGAGCCGAGGCAACAATGTCTTGGCCCAGACCAGCGCCCATCAGCTCGGGGAGATTCCGGGCTAACGCTGGGTTGAGATTTGGTGATTTGGTGTGTGCTAGATGTCAACGAAGCGGTTGCAGTCTTACAAAATGGAAATAAGGCACGTGGCGTAGGCGGACGGGCGGGATTGAGTCTGTTGTAAGAATCCGGATGATCAGCATAGCAATTGCAACACAGCTAAGCAACAAACCAGCCAGAAATAGTACGAAAGAGTCGCGAGTTCCAACAGGACGACAACTCACCATGTGCAAGGCAATCAGTCCTCAAATCAATCTGGGAGTGGCGGGCCGACGTCGAGCGAGACGAGTATCAAGGTCGATGCCCAGACGGCGATTGCACCGCACACTCGCCCGGATGAGAAGGTGGGTGGGTGGCATCGGCGCACAGCACCAAGCATGGCATGCGCGGCATGGGCGAAATCGCAGCTTGCCAGAGCGCATCAGAGCATGAGAAATCGCAGGGTCACATTGGTGGGAAAGATGCACATCTGCACCACGATTCACCGGGCAGGCTCAACTCCCGGCGTTCGACTTATCGGATCCACCGCTTCTGTCGCAGCGGGTCACCCCACGCCAGGCACGGATTTTCACTGGCCAGCCCCCGTTTTAGCTCATCAGTGGAGCGCCGAACCCCGGTAGTGGGCATGCACGCCAAGGCCAGGCGCCGTTGAGACCTGCCGTAGCGGACTTAGCGGCGGGCAGGCAGCC
>Ga0065720_1003350_pt1 | contig 21468 bp, 16 predicted proteins | sample Thericmetagenome_FD_59107 | JGI IMG/M metagenome (GOLD analysis project Ga0065720, IMG submission 59107) | Thermophilic microbial communities from the Joint Bioenergy Institute, California, USA of rice/straw/compost enrichment - eDNA_2 v2... | ecosystem: Engineered > Solid waste > Grass >...
GATCGCCTGCCACGTCGGATACACAACCGAGGAGACCAAGAGAATCATCCAGGCGAGCCTCTCGCGGTCGCCGCTGTATAGCGGTCAAATCACAGGCATCGGGCCGCGCTACTGTCCCTCTATTGAGGACAAGTTCGTAAAGTTCCCGGATAAGGACCGCCATCAGATTTTCCTGGAGCCCGAAGGCCTGGATACGAATGAGATCTACGTCAATGGCATGTCGACGAGCATGCCGGTTGACGTGCAGGAGGCAATGGTCGCCTCGATCCCCGGCCTGGAGAAGGCGGAAATGATCCGGCCGGGCTACGCAATTGAATATGACGCAATCGATCCGCGAGAGCTGCACCATACACTGGAAGTGAAATCGATTCGCGGGCTGTTCCTTGCGGGGCAGATCAACGGGACGTCGGGATACGAGGAGGCGGCTTGCCAGGGACTGATTGCGGGAATCAACGCGGCCTGCCGCCTTGGTCAGAAGGATCCGCTGGTTCTCGGGCGCACGGAAGGCTATACAGGCATTCTGATCGACGATTTGATCACGAAGGGCGCCGACGAGCCCTACCGGATGTTCACGTCGCGCGCCGAGTTCCGGTTGCACCTGAGGATCGACAATGCCGATGAGCGGCTGACAGAGCACGGCCGCCGCGTTGGGCTCGTTTCCGAGGAGCGCTGGGCCCTGCTGACAAAGAAGAGGCAGCAGAAGGAGCGTTTGCTTCGGATTCTCGATGAGCAGCGCATCGATCCGGTTCACTTCCCGGGTCTTGGAATGTCCGCCGACGATCGGCCGACGCTCCGTGTCTGGCTCCGCCGCCCAGAGGCGAAGATTGAGATGCTGCGCCGATTCCTGGTGTCAGCGCTGGGTGAGGAGCCGGTACGGGGACTGCTGACCACAATTGAGACGGAAGCCAAGTACGCCGGCTACATTTCGCAGCAGGAGCGGCAGATCGAGCGCCTGAAGGAAGCGGAGCGAAGGCGGATCCCCCCGACCTTCGACTACAAATCGATCCCCGGACTGTCACGCGAGATTCGGGATAAGCTGGAGCGGGTACGGCCGGAGACGCTTGGCCAAGCCGGAAGAATTCCCGGTGTGACGCCCGCGGCGATCGCCGTTCTCGATATCTACCTCAGTCTCCAGCGCCATCAGCCTGCCTGAGCTACTGTTTCACGTGGAACATCCTTTCCTGTTTCACGTGGAACACCTCTATCTGGAACAGGACCGTTTGACCGATGTTCCACGTGAAACATACCAACCGCCGCCAGCCATGTTAGGATGAGAACTTCTCGCCGGAGTAACGATCCTTGGGTAAAACCATCGCAATTGCTAACCAGAAAGGCGGCGTCGGTAAGACAACGACGGCGATTAATCTTTCCGCCTCCCTCGCCGCCAACGACCTCCGCATCCTTCTCGTCGACTCTGACCCTCAGGGCAACTCGACTACCGGCCTCGGCATTAAGAAGGACCCCGCACAGCTCACCCTATACGATGCGCTGGTTGGAGACAGCCCTCTTGAGGACGTCATCCTGTCGACCGAGTTCGAAGGCCTCGATATCGTACCCGCTGACAAGAACCTTGTCGCGGCAAACGTCGAGCTCGTGGACCTCGAAAACCGCGAGTCCCGCCTGCGCCAGCGCCTTCACAGTGTTCGAAAGCGCTATCATTACATCCTGATCGACTGCCCGCCCGCCCTCGACCTTCTCACACTCAACGCGCTCGTTGCTTCAGATTCGGTCCTTATACCGATTCAATGCGAGTTCTTTGCCCTCGAGGGCATCTCCCAACTAATCGATACCATCGACCGCATCCGCGATTCCTTCCAACACTCCCTGGCCATCGAAGGAATCCTTCTTACGATGTACGACGACCGAACGAACCTCACACGCCAGGTCGCCGACGATCTCAAGGAGTTCTTCGGAGATGACGTCTTCAAGACCGTCATCCCTCGCAGCATTCGCTTGGCCGAAGCGCCAAGCCACGGCAAACCCATTCTGTCCTACGACGTCCGCTCCCGCGGAGCGGAATCCTATATCAAACTGGCAAAGGAGATCCTAGCCAATGAGCAAGCCGTCCGAAAATCCTCGCAAGGCGTTAGGTAAGGGCCTTTCGGCCCTCCTCCCGGCCCGTTCCGGTGCGACCGCCCGCGCCGCCGAGGCTCCAGCTCCTCCCGGCGAGCCGAAACCAGCCGTCCTGCGCGTCCCTGTCGACGCCATCCAACCCAATCCTCTCCAGCCGCGCAACACCTTCCAGCCGGAAAAGCTTCAGGAGCTCGCTCAGTCGATCCAGGCCAACGGGATTATTCAGCCCCTAGTCGTTCTTCGCAAGGGCGATCGCTATCAACTGGTGGCAGGAGAACGCCGCTGGCGCGCAGCGAAGCTCGCTGGCCTGACCGAGGTCCCAGTCGTAGTTCAGGATTTTGCCGACGACCGCCTTCTCGAAATCACGCTAATTGAAAACATCCAGCGCGAAGATCTCAACCCGATCGAGGTCGCCCAGGCGTTCGACCGACTCATCCGGCAGCTTGGCCTCAGTCACGAGGACCTTGGGAAGCGTACCGGCAAGGACCGCACGACGATTACGAACATCCTCCGCCTCCTGCGCCTCCCCGAACCCGTGCAGCTGCTCCTCGCCGAGCATCGCCTCTCGATGGGCCACGCTCGCGCCGTACTCGGTCTTCCGACACCCGAGCTCCAGATCGAGGTTGCGCAAAAAGCCGTCGATGAGGGACTATCCGTCCGGCAGGTCGAGAAGCTCGTGCAACGCCTCCTCCAACCTAAACCTGAGCGCGAGGCTCCAAAGCCTCCCGACCCGAACGTCAAGGCCGCTATCCAGGAGATGGAGAGCGCTCTAGGCACGCGCGTCCGCATTGTCGAGAAAACGCCGCAGCGCGGCCGCATCGAAATCGAATACTACTCCCAGGATGACCTGGACCGGATCTACAACCTGATTGTGACGAGGTAGTGACTGCCTGGCGGGATGGTGCCGGCGGCAGGATTCGAACCTGCGACCTACGGATTATGAGACCGTCGCTCTAACCGACTGAGCTACACCGGCAATGTCCTGACTTTACTAGAGTATGCGGGCGGCGCCTGCCTTGTCAAACCCAAGCCCGCTTCCCTCACCGATCAACCCGCGCTGCACCAGCAATCGCGAATCCCCCGGCGTCTTTTCGCCGTCTCTTCGCCCATTCCGTCGCTGCCCCGCCCCTGCGTTGACAGTGCTGTTTTCGCTTCAGTAGATTCGTTGATAGTGCCCTACAGCGCTTCACCGCCTGCGCCGATCATTACGTTCGAACGGGTTTCCAAGAGCTACCCCATCTATGCGTCGCCGCTCGATCGCCTCAAAGAGCTGGCAACGCTCAACCGCCTCCGGTTCCACGACGATTTCTGGGCGTTACAGGATGTCTCCTTCACGGTTCACCGCGGCGAGACCTTCTGCCTCATTGGCGAGAATGGTTCCGGAAAGAGCACTCTGCTTCAGATCGTCGCCGGCATCCTGAAGCCCACTTCCGGCACGGTGCGCGTGGACGGCCGCGTCTCGGCGCTCCTGGAGCTCGGCTCCGGTTTCAATCCCGAGTTCACCGGCCGCGATAACGTCTACCTGAACGGCGCCATCCTCGGTCTCTCATCCACCGAAATCGATCGCAAGTATAAAGAGATCGAAGCCTTCGCCGAAATCGGCGACTTCATCAATCAGCCCGTCAAGACCTACTCGAGCGGCATGCTGGTCCGCCTTGCCTTCGCCGTGGCAATCCACGTCGACCCCGACATTCTCCTGGTCGACGAAGCGCTCGCAGTCGGCGACATCTACTTCCGCCAGCGCTGCATGCGAAAGGTCCATGAACTGCGTTCGAGAGGCATCACCATTCTCTTCGTCTCCCATGCAATCGGCGACGTGAAGGCGATTGGCGATCGTTGCCTCTGGCTCGAACGGGGACGCATTCGGGATCTCGGAGAAACCGATGCGGTTGTCGCAAAATACCTGGCTGCGATGGTGGAGAAGGATTCCGCCTACCTCCAGTTGAGCCGCGCACCGCGCAAGGACAAGAGCGCCATCGAGCAGGCTCCTGAAGTGGTCGAAAGCATTCCGAACATCGACCACCGGTACGGCGACGGCCGAGCTGAGATCCTGGGCATCGCAGTCTGCGATTCATCGGGCCGCCCGCTCCAGCTATTGGAACCCCTGAGCAAGGCGATCGTTCGCATCAGCGTCCGAGCGAAGGAAGAAATTGAAAGGCCGATGGTCGGATTCATGCTTCGCAACCACATGGGGCTCGACTTCGCCGGCACCAACACGGCCCGCGAGGGCTTTGACCTTCCACCCATGCTGCCCGGCGAAATCTATACCGTGGATTTCCACATCGACATCCCCGAACTCTATCCGTCCACCTTCTCCTTTTCTCCCGCCATCGCCGACGGCACGCTGCACAGCTATAAGATGTGCGACTGGATCGATAATGCGATCACCTTGCAGATGGGCCACAGCGAAGGTCAAATTTACGGCTACATCCACCTCCCGTGCCGCGTAGACCTGAACGCAAGACTCAACACTGCCGGCGCTGAAGCGCAGGCTGCAGGCCGGATGTAGGGAAGGGTTCGCATCGATGCCAGAATTCACCGGTGAACGTGTGATTCCAGGACAGGTCGACGCCGACTTGTACAATGAGCACTTTGCCCGCTACGCTTTCGCGGCCCGCTTCACGCAAGGAAAGCGGGTACTCGACATCGGGTGCGGAACCGGTTACGGCACTCTCGAACTCGCCCGTACCGCATCAGCGGCAGTAGGCATCGATGTGTCGCTCGAAGCTGTCTCGTACGCCCGCAGCACCTACAGTGCGTCGAACCTGCGCTACGTCACTGCCTCCTGCACGCGGCTTCCCTTCCCCAACCGCTCGTTTGATCTGGCGGTCGCCTTCGAGGTGATCGAACACCTGGAAGACTGGCCCCAACTCTTGGAAGAAGTGCGGCGGATTCTCTCGCCTGGCGGGCAGTTCATCGTTTCTACGCCCAACAAGCGCTACTACCAGGAGTCGCGAAAGCTTCACGGACCGAACCCGTTTCACGTCCACGAGTTCGAGCCTGAGGAATTTTCAGCGGCCCTCCGACAGGTGTTCCCCCACGTTCTTGTCTTCACCCAGAACCACGCTCCTGCAATCGCATTCGAATCGGAAACCGGCTCACCCCAATCCGAATTGCGTTTCGATTCCGACCGCGCCTCGCAAGCCGAACCCCACTTCATCGTCGCGATCTGCAGCGACGCGCCGTTGCCCCGCCTTCCCAACTTCGTCTATCTCCCGAAAGGCGGCAACGTCCTCCAGGAGCGGGAACTCCACATTCACCGTCTCGAAGAGCAACTGCGCGAGGCGCGCCACGAACACCAGAAGCTTCTCGAACTCTACCAGCAGCAAACCAAAGACCTCGAGACCAGCAATCGATGGGCAGCGAGCCTCGATGCGAAGATCGCGGAAGTTCACCGGTGGGCCGACCAGCTTCAGGCCGAGCTGGACGCAAAAGCGCGCGAGCTGGCAGACTGCGTGGAGCTTTTGGACAAAGCGGAGCAAACGGTGATTGAGCGGACGGAATGGGCAATGAAGCTCGACAAACATCTCAGTGAACTGAAGGACCAACTGGCGCTTGTGGCAGCCTCGCGATGGATGAGACTCGGGAGAGCTCTGGGCTTCGGCCCGGCGTTGCGGAACCAATAGATGACGGCTCTCCTGCGGCTTCTGCGCACTCTTCCGCTTCTTCTCATTTCGCCGCTGGTTGTATTGGTGTCGGCTGCCACCCTTGCTCTCGCCGACCTTCTCTGGCTTCTCTTCGGACGCCGCCGGCCGCCGGTCGATGTTCCGTGTTCTACAAAAGCCGCGTCCATCGTTATTCCGAACTGGAATGGACGCGATCTGCTCGAAAAGTATCTGCCATCCGTTCTTGCCGCAGCATCCATTCACCCGGACAACGAAGTCATCGTCGTCGATAATGCCTCAACCGACGGCAGTGCTGCTTTCGTACGCGAAAACTTCCCTAGTGTGCGCTTGATCGAGCTGGACACCAATCGCGGCTTCGGCGGCGGATCCAATGCAGGATTTCTCGCGGCCCGGAATGAAATCGTTGTTCTGCTCAACAGCGACATGCGCGTCGAGCCCGATTTCCTCCCGCCTCTGCTTGAAGGCTTCACGGACGAGAAAGTCTTCTCGGTGTCGTGTCAGATCTTCTTCAGCGATCCGAAGAAGGTCCGGGAAGAAACGGGCCTTACGCAAGGCTGGTGGTCGAACGGCGGACTCCGCGTGCGCCACCGCATTGACCCGTCCGCGACCGCTCCTTTTCCGTGTTTTTACGGCGGTGGCGGGTCGACTGCCTACGATCGCAAGAAATTCCTCGAGCTCGGCGGTTTTGATGAACTCCTGGCGCCGTTCTATCTGGAAGACACGGACATTGGCTATCTCGCCTGGAAGCGCGGATGGAAGGTGCTCTATGAACCGCGGAGCGTTGTCTATCACGAGCACCGCGGCACGATCGGAAAGAAGTTCTCGCGCGACTACATTCAAAGCGTTATTCGAAAGAACTTCATCCTCTTTACCTGGAAGAACATCCACGAGCCCGGGCGAATTTACTCGCACCACTTCTTCACCTTTGCCGGGGCTCTGGTAAGCGCGCTCTTCGGCGACTCCCCAGAACGGCCCGACTTCAAAGCCTTGTGGCTAGCCTTCCGGCAGCTTCCGCAGGCCTTGCGTTCCCGCTGGCGGGCGCGCTCCCTCGCCATCATCTCCGACACGGAGGCCTTTCGACGTCCCCTGGGCGGCTATTTCCGCGATCGATTTCTTAAATCCGATCCGCAGCCCGACCGTCTTAACGTACTGTTTCTTTCGCCTTATCCAATCTGCCCGCCGATTCATGGCGGCGCGGTCTTCATGCTCCAGACGCTGCGTGAGCTGGTCCGTCACTGCAACGTCCACACAATCACTCTTCTCGATGCGCCGAAGGAGAGGGAAGCCCACACGGAACTCGATCGCATCTGCGCATCGACGCAGTATATGGTTCGCGTCGAAGGTCAGAAGTCGCGCTTTGCCTCCATCCTTCCTCACGCAGGTCCGCGAGTTCGCCAACGCTGATCTCGAATGGCTGATCCACCGGCAAATTCTGAAGCACAACATCGACGTCTTCCAGATTGAGTACACGAACATGGGCCAGTATGCCTGCGACTTCCGCCAGGTCGCCTGCATACTCTTCGAGCATGATGTCTACTTCCAATCGATCGCGCGCGCTCTCACCAGGATGAGCGGTATCGGACGCCGCGCCGCGGCAGCTATCGAGTATCTCCGCGCCCTCCGCTTTGAGTTGCGCATGCTGCAGCGCGTCGACCGGATTCAGGTGTGCAGCCGCGCCAACAAAGAGTACCTTGCGAGCTTCCTTCCGCGGCACCGGCACCTGATCCAGGAAGGCCTTCGCGCAGGCATCGACACGTCGCGATATGACTTCCGTCCCCGCGGCCGTGAACCTTTCACCATGCTTTTTCTCGGAAGCTTCCGTCACACGCCAAACCAGGAGGCGCTGAACTGGTTCATACGCAACGTGCTTCCGAGAGTGAGGGCAAAATGCCCGCAGGCTAGGCTCGTGATCATCGGATCCGCCCCACCGCCAAAGCATCACTTTGGCGCCCAGAGCGATGCGGTGGAGCTTCATGGCTATGTCGAAGATGTACGCGAGCCGCTTTCGCGCTACGCCGTATTTGTTTGCCCGATTCTGAACGGGTCGGGAGTGCGGGTGAAACTCCTCGAAGCTTTCGCAGCGGGAATTCCGACAGTCTCAACGCGCATTGGCGCTGAAGGACTGGCAGAAAAAGATGGCGAGATTTGCCTGCTTGCCGACGATCCCGCCAGCTTTGCGGATGCCGTCATCCGGCTCTTTGAAGACCCGGAAGCCGCTGCGCGGCTGGCGGAAAGAGCGCGCGCGGAAGTGGAGGCGCATTGGGACATGCCTACGATCACTCGCCGGCTCGTGGATACGTACTATGAAGCAGTCCGTGAAAAGAGGACGCGGCTAACCTAGCGGCCCTTGCGGTTTTCCTCTTTGTCCCGTTTCAACTGCTTCACGATGCGTTCGGCCGTCTTGTCGAGTTCCGAAGCACGCATATTTTTCGGCCGCTGATAAACGGACCAGATCACGTGTTTCGACCTTCGATCGACGAGGAAGAATGTGCCCTTGCCACGGTTCCAGGGACTCGACTTTGGCCGGAACAGCTCCTTCAGTTCCTTGATGCGCTCGCGCTCGAGTTGCTCGGCGCGCGTTTCCTCATCCTTCGCGTCCTCGGCCGGCTTCGCCGCCCCGCCCTTGCCTTCGTCTCCAGCGGGGTATAACTCCTTCAGCCGCTCCTCGAAACGCTCGCCCAGATGCTCCGTCAACACAGCATCGGCCAGCTGCGGATCGGCGACAACGCGGAACACACCGGCCTTGATGAGGCGGTTCGCCAGAAACTGGTCCATGCCGCTACCCATCGGCAGCACGTACACGGTCTCCACTTGGGCCAAATCAGCGTGAGTCTGCGCTATGGCGGCGCTGAGAATGGCCGGAATCAGAAAAGCCTTCACGAACCGCATACTGCTTTCCATCATAGCGAACGAGGAACCACCTACAATAAGGGTTTGCCCGCCGCATGTATAAAGGCCAACGCATCACCGTCATCATTCCCTGCCTGAACGAGGAGCAGGGCATTGAACAGGTCCTGCGAAGAATGCCGGATTTCGTCGACGAAACTATCGTCGTCGACAATGGCTCGACGGACAGGACATCGGAAGTCGCACGCTCGTTCGGGGCCATTGTTATCCGCGAAGAAGTCCGCGGCTATGGTCGCAGTTACAAGAAAGGGTTCTCTTACGCCACGGGCGATATCATCGTCACGCTCGACGGTGATCACAGCTATCCGCCAGACGCAATTTCTTACCTGCTGGAAGCATTTCTCCACCTCGAGGTGGACTTTTTGAACGCCTCCCGGTTCCCGGTCCGGGATCCGAAGGCCATGAGCCTGAAGCACAAGATTGGGAACCTGATCCTCTCGCTCGCAATGTCCATCCTCTTCTTTCGGTGGGTGAGAGATTCCCAGTCCGGCATGTGGGTCTTCCGGCGCAGCATTCTGAAGGACATGCAGCTCGAGTCGGACAGCATGGCCTTTTCAGAGGAGATCAAGATTGAGGCACTCCTCAATCCCAATGTACGGTTCGCGGAAATCTCCATCCTCTACTCCTCGAGACTTGGAGAGATTAAGCTCAATCCCTGGCGAGATGGAATTAACAATCTTCTCTTCCTGCTAAAGAAGCGTTTTGCAAGGCGAAAGAGGAAATGCTATTCTTCCGAATGACCCGCCTGCGTTCCCATCCTTGGGTGTAACCGTTTCCGGGACCTTCGATGTCGACCGTTACGGTTCTCATACCCCATTGGAATCGAAGAACACTTCTCGCATCGCTTTTGAAACGTCTTCGCGAGCAGACGTATCAAATCGATGAAGTCCTTGTTGTAGATAACGGCTCCGAGGACGGGTCACCCGAGGTCGCTCGCGAGTACGGGGCCCGCGTCCTGGCGATGGGGTCGAATGCGGGCTTCAGCCGCGCTGTCAACCGGGGGTTGGCGCAGGTTCGCACAGAATACGTCGCCATTGTGAACAACGATGTCGCCCCGGCGCCGCACTGGCTTCAAAAGCTGGTCGAAGCGCTTGATGCTCCATGGGACGGGCGTCCGGCGTGGTTCGCCAGCGGCAAGCTGCTGAACACGGCTGACAGCAGAAGGTTGGATGGATCCTTCGATCTGGTATGCAGGGGAGGATGCGCCTGGCGCGCCGGATCGGGACGGCCCGACGGGCCGCTGTGGGAGAAAGCTCGCCGTATCGTTTCGGCGCCGCTGACCGCGACCCTGGTACGCATGGAACTGTTTCGGAGACTCGGGGGCTTGGATGAGGAGTTGGAATCCTACTTGGAGGACGTCGATTTCGGAATACGATGCGCTCTTGCCGGTTACTCCGGTCTCTATGTGCCGGAGGCAGTAGCCTTTCATGAAGGCAGTGCGACTCTCGGCCGCTGGCACCCAGAGACAGTTCGGCGCATTTCGCGGAACCAGCTGCTGCTCATCGCCAAACACTACCCAAAGAACTGGCTGCGCCGATATGGGTGGAATGTGGCGGTGGCGCAAATCTTATGGGGACTGCTTGCCGTTCGCCATGGCGCAGTCGCTGCCTGGCTTCAAGGTAAGGGGCAGGCGCTCCGAAAATTCAGGGCGGCTCGGCGGCTTGCGCAGGACCCGGCGCGCCTTGACACCGTACTCAGACAGCAAGAGCGGGAACTGCACGACCTTCAGCAAGCAACAGGGTTTGATCTCTATTGGCGCATCTATTTCGCTCTCACCGGAGGCCGCTGGAGGGCATGATCCGAGCACGAGTATGGATAAGGTCGGCATCGTAATCGTCACTTACAACTCGGCCTCCGTCATCGGTCCCTGCCTCGATTCCTGTTTGCGGCAGGAAGGCGCTGAAGTGCTCGTGATTGATAACGCATCCACCGATTCGACTCTTTGCGAAGTCGCGCGGCGGCCGGCAGCCCGCTACATTGCCAACAGCACGAACGTTGGATTCGCCGCGGCGGTGAACCAAGGCTTTGCGGCCATCGACGCTGAGTTCATCCTGATCCTGAATCCGGACACGGTTCTCACGACGAGTCTTGAGCCGCTGGTTGCCGCCTGCCGCGAGCCCGGGATCGGCGCCGCCTGCGGTGTGCTTGTTAATTCTTCGCTCGAACCGCAGTTTGGATTCGCGGTCCGCCGCTTTCCCGACGCTTGCACCCTGGCGTTCGAAGTGCTTGGCTGGAACAGGCTGTTTCCAGGAAACGCTGTGAACCGCCGCTACCGCTGCCTGGATCTGGATCTCCGGGCGGACATGGACGTCGAACAGCCCGCTGGCGCCTGCCTGATGGTTCGTAAAGACGCCTGGAAGGCCGTAGGCGGGTTAGACGAGTCGTTTTACCCGGTCTGGTTCGAGGATGTGGACTTCTGCAGGAGGTTGCACGGCCACGGCTACCGCATCCGGCTCGTCTCCTCCGTTCCCGTGCTTCACTTAGGGGGACACTCTGTTAACAAGATAGCGCCCCGGAGCCGTTCCGCCTGCTGGTATGGTAGCCTGCTAAGGTATGCTGCCAAGCATTTTCGTCAGTGGGAGCTCCGGACGTTATGTGCGGTAGTGATGCTGGCTTCTGTCCCCAGAGCGGTGATAGCGCTTCGGCGGGAACGCTCGGTGGAACCCGTCCAAGCTTTTTTTGAAGTCATTCGGCTTGCGGGTCTGTGCCTGTTATCCGGGCGACGATTGTTGGAACGCACAAATTCTAACGGTGCTGTCCGGAAACAGACCCATCAGTACGCGAATACAACTTCCAGCACAGGATCATAGAAGCTCGGTCGCATGTCGAACAACGATTTGGTCTCCGTCACCATTGTGACTTATAACAGCGGGCGGTATATTAAGCGGTGCCTGGAGGAGGTTCTCGCCCAGAAAGGAGTCGCGAAGGAGATCATTGTCATAGACAATGCTTCCACGGACGGAACGATTGACATTCTAGAGCAATTTCAGCACTGTTGCAGGATCGTCTATAACAAGGAGAACGTCGGATTCGCTTCCGCGCAAAATCAGGCCATCGCCATGGCGAAAGGCAACTGGATTCTCACGTTGAATCCGGATGTTCTGATGATGCCCAACTTCATTGCCGCGTTGCTTGATGCCGGCAAGATGAACGACAGGATTGGGTCGGTTTGCGGAAAGCTGCTTGCGATCAGTCCTGATTACGCGATCCCGGAAAAGCCTGTCGTGGATTCGACTGGAATTTACTTCACGCCGATGCTCCGCCATCTGGACCGCGGCAGCCAGGAAGTGGATAACGGTCACTACTTGAATCACGAGTATGTCTTTGGAGCCACCGCCGCAGCGGCGCTGTACCGGCGCGAGATGATTGAAGACATCTCGATCGACGGCGAGTTCTTTGACACGGATTTCTTTGTCTATCGCGAAGACGCCGACGTCGCCTGGCGGGCCCAGCTGATGGGTTGGCGCTGCCTTTATACTCCGTACGCTCGCGCCTACCATGTGCGGAACGTCCTGCCCGGCAACCGGCGAGCCTTACCCGCCGTCATCAACATGCACTCGGTGAAGAACCGCTTCCTCATGCGCATGAAGAACATGACGGGGGATCTCTACAAGCGGAACTGGTTCTCCATCACAGTCCGCGATATCATCGTCATCGCCTGCTGCCTGTTGCGCGAGCACAGCTCCCTCAAGGCCTTCGGCTTCCTGCTTAAGAACTGGAAGCGCGTTCTCAGGAAGCGGAAAGAGATTATGAAGCGGCGTCGCGTCGACGACGCGTACCTTGCAAGCTGGTTCCGCTATCAGCCCGTCAGTAAGCCCGCACCGGCGCCGGCAGCGCAGGCGCTACCTCGGACGAAGGCCGCCAAGAGCTAAGTTGTCGCTGAAGATCGCAATCCTTGGCACGAGGGGAATCCCTGCGAATTACGGCGGCTTTGAGACCTTTGCGGAGGAGCTGTCCCACCGTCTCGCAAGCCGCGGCTACCAAGTAACGGTCTATTGCCGCCAGCGGCACGCGGAGCCAACCTACCGCGGCGTAAAGCTCCGCTACCTGCCGACGATGCGCCACAAGTACTTCGACACCATCTTCCACACGCTCCTTTCCACGCTGGACTTGCTGGCTCATCGTCATGACGTGGCGCTCTACTGCAATGCGGCCAACGCGATCTTTACACCGCTGCCCCGCCTCTTCGGGATGCCCGTGGCGTTAAACGTCGATGGCCTGGAACGGAAGCGGAAGAAGTGGAACCGGATTGCCCGCACCTGGTATCTCGTCTCCGAATGGCTCTCTACCTTCTGTCCGACAGCGATCGTCACGGATGCAGAACGGATTCGCGAGTATTACCTCACTCGCTACAACGCTCCCAGCACCTTCATTGCTTACGGCGCCGAAACCGGAAAAGTGAGCACCACCGAAACGCTTGAACGGCTCGGTCTCGAACCCGGACGCTATTTCCTCTACGTCAGCCGTATGGAGCCGGAGAATAACGCGCTGCTCGTCCGGGAGGCGTTTGAGCGCGTGAACACCAACATGAAACTCGCTCTGATCGGCGATGCTCCTTATGCTCACGAGTACATCCGGAAGGTGCGCGATACTACCGATCCGCGGATTGTCATGCCCGGCGCGATCTACGGACAGGGCTACAAGGAGCTCATCTCGCATTGCTTCGCCTACATCCACGCTACCGAGGTCGGTGGCACGCACCCCGCACTCATTGAGGCAATGGGCCGTGGCGCGCTGACGCTTTACCTGAATACCGTGGAGAACGCCGAAGTTGCGGAAGGCGCTGGATTGCCGTTCGAAGACGACCTGACCCAGCGCATCATCCAGGTGCTCGAGATGCCTGAGGAGGAACGCGATCTCTGGCGGCGCGCCGCCGCCGCTCGCGTCCAGGAACGCTATAGCTGGGACGCCGTCACAAACGCCTACGAACGCCTTTTCCTCGAACTATCCAAGCGGAACCGGGGCCGCGTGAGCGAATAATTGAAGTATGGCTGCCTATCCCTTCCGTTCCTGGGTCGAGGTCTCCCGACAGACGATCGCGGATAACTTCCATGCCGTACGCGCCATTGTCGGACCCGGGGTGGAAGTGATGCCGGTCGTCAAGGCGGATGCGTACCGCCACGGAGCGGTGGAAGTGTCCAGGATTTTGGTAGCGGAGGGGGCGCGCTGGCTGGCTGTGAGCAACGTCGAAGAAGGCGTTCATCTCCGCCAGGCTGGCATCGGGTGCCGCATCCTGGTGATGGCGGATTTCTTTCCTGCCGCACGCCCGGCCCTTGTGGAGTATGACCTGACTCCTACTCTTCATTCGCTGGAAGACATCACGGCCCTCAACCGTCTCGCGAACATCCTCGAGCGGCCATTGGCCTATCACCTGAAGATCGATACAGGTATGGGACGCCTCGGTACACGGGCATCGGCGGAAGAGATCGTCGCTTGTGTGCAAGCAGCAAAGCACACGCGGATCGAGGGCCTCATGACACATTTCGCGTCGTCTGCCGACTATACGTCTCCCCAGACGGAGCAGCAGATCGACCGCTTCCGCCAGATCGTCACCACTCTCCGCGCCGCCGGCATCCGCCCGGCCTTCCTCCACATGTCGAGCACAAACCCGATCGCCTATGGACGAGCGGAGACCTGGCTCGACGGGCAGGCCACGCCAATGGTCCGGCCGGGCCACGCAATCTACGGCTACATTAGCCCGGCACGTGGAGAAGCTCCGAAGGCAATCCTACAGGTAAAGCCCGCGCTCAGCTGGAAAGCGGCCATTCTCGCGATAAAGGATGTCCCGGAAGGTGCTCTCATCGGTTATGGCGGAATGTGCAAGGCGCAGCGGCCCATGCGCATAGCGATTTTGGGTGCGGGTTATGCGGACGGCTTGCCTCATCGTCTTTCGAACAAGGGCCGTGTCATTGCAGGCGGCCGTTACGCCCCCATTCTGGGCGCCGTATCGATGGATCTGACAACGATTGATATCTCGCAAAGCCCACAGTTGAAGGTTGGCGACGCAGTGACCATTATCGGAAGAGAAGGCGACGTCAGTCAGGATGCTCAGCAGCTCGCGCGGACTGCGGGTACGATCTCCTACAGCGTCCTTTGCGGCATCAGCGTGCGCGTCAAGCGAGTCTACGTGTAGCGCGCTGCGGACCGGGCCAGTGTTGAAATACAGATAGTCTCACCATGGCAAAGTATTCGACGACGATTACCTGGAACCGCGAAGGGGCTCCCTTCACGGACGGCCGGTACAGCCGCGCGCATGCTTGGCGCTTTGATGGCGGCCTCACTGTTCCCGCGTCGAGCTCTCCGCACGTCGTGCCTGTGCCCTATTCCGACCCTGCCAACGTCGACCCGGAAGAGGCTTTTGTCGCCGCCCTTTCAAGCTGTCACATGCTCTGGTTCCTGTCCCTGGCGGCCAAGAGAGGTTTCGTCGTGGACGAGTATCGCGATGAAGCGGAAGGCACGATGGGGTACAACGACGCCGGCCGGCAAGTGATGACGCATGTCCTCCTTAAGCCGCACGTCATCTTTTCGAGGCTCCAGGTTCCCACTGACGCCGATGTCTCCGCTCTTCACCACCAGGCTCATGAGAAGTGCTACATCGCAAACTCGGTCAAGACAGTCGTCGACATCCAGGGGCAGTGGTCCTTTCGGCAGGACCGGCAGGCTGAGCCCTCGTCTTACGACTAGCCTCATCGCGGGCTGAAATGTAAGGCTTAGTTTGAGCCTCGAGGCCCTTTAGAATGGGCGACCCATCAGGAGGATCTCAGCGGCCAAGCCGCCGACGGTTCGCAAGGGCGTCCAGCGAGACTTCACCGGATCGCATACGAGCGAGTTCGCGACGGTGGGAGCAGTACCTCCGGTGAGCTTCGGAGATACCCGCTGGACGGGGAGGACGATCGGTACCTGGTCCGGCATATCTCCCTGAATCCAGTTCCGAAGCCGCCCCTGGACTTGGCTCAAACCATAGTTGAACGCCATCCACCGAGTCCCAAGCTGCGGGGCAATCGCAAAGCCTGACTTCCATCCCTGGCCCTGCATGAATGGCCTCTCGACCATCAGGATCGGCATCCACTTCCGGTTGGGCAAGAACGGCATGATTTGGCTGTATGGGTTCGCGAACCCGATGACGCTGAAACTGGCGACATAGGTCGAAAGCTCGAAGATGCCCCGGCCCCAGGCGGGCAGCCGCGACATCACGGCTCCCTGCAAAGGCCCACCCATCGAGACGGTGCCGACCGGTCCTGACAGCGACCACCGGCCGCGCTTCACTTCCTTGACCTTGACCACAATGTCAGCTTGCTGGGTATACGGGTTGCGCACGATCATTACGTTCTGATCGTTGACAGGCTCGATGACACCCAGCCGGTTCAGACGCACAAGGCTCCGGCCGAGCAAGGTTTGATCCAGGGGAGCCCCTTCGTCCAGCACAAACGTCCGGCGAAGCAGAGAGTCGCTGTAGTGGTGGTTCCCGGTGAACGTAATGCGTCCAACGGTGACCGGCTCGCTCGTCTCGATCTCAGTCTTCACGTTTACGAGGTTTCGATCGACGTCTTCCACTCGAAGCCGCGCTTCAAAGTCGAGGCGACCTTCCTTTTCCGTTCTCCGCTGCTCCTCTCGAAGACAGCTGCAGAACTCCTTCTTCGGAAACTCGCCATCGCGAACTTCGAGCTTCCGACCTGCCACTTCCACCTCGCCGATCTCGTACTTCTTCCCGGCATCGATGCAATAAGTCAGCATGACTCGGTCGCCCTGGAACTCAAGTCCGCCAAAGCCAACGCGGGCATCGAAATACCCATGCTCCGCCATGACTGAGCGCAGCCGCTGCAGGTCCGCGTCGACCGCTTCTTCCGAGTAGTTCGGCCTCGCCTTCCAGATACCGCCCAGGATCCGCTTTACGCGCGTGTTTCGGAGCGCCTTTTCCAGCTCCTCGGCCTTCACCACTCCGAAATCGCCCGTGAAGTTGACCTTGAACACCTTATAGCGATCTCCGGCATCGACATCGAGGTGCAAGTCCATCTGCCGGAAGCCGGAAGGAATCAGGGAAGCGCGAACCTTGCCGTGAGCGTACCCGTTTTCCTTCAACTGACGCTCCACGTTCTTCGCGATCGCATGAGCCTTCTGCTCATCGATCACCGTCCCGGGCTGCAGCGAGATCGTACGCTCGGGACTCCGCTTGCTGAATTCGACCTTACGAAGAAAGTACTTGGGTTTTTCGGTGACCCGGAAGACGATCTCGGGACCCGACTCTCCGTCGACCTGCTCCACCTGCACATCATCAAATGCGCCTGTCTTCCAAATGTTGCGCACGTCGCGGATGAGAAGCTCAGGATCGAGAGGTTCGCCGGCTTTGGTGAGCAGCTCAAGATGGCGAGTCGTACCCTCAACCTCCACGGAGGCGACCACTGGCGCCTCCGCGAACATTGGAACAACAAAGACGGTGAAAACCAGGGCGAGCTGGTACTGCATGAAGTTGTTCAGACGCGAACTGGCTTTCCCGCGTTTCGGCATGTTAAACGTCCAAATTGCGGACGTCGAGGGCGTTGTCTTCGATGAACTTGCGCCGGCTCTCGACGTCTTCGCCCATCAAGGTGGAGAAGATCTCCTCGCACTCCACGAGATCCTCCAGCCTTACCCTGAGGAGAGTCCGCTTCTCAGCGTTCATTGTAGTTTCCCACAACTGATCCGCGTTCATCTCGCCGAGACCCTTGTACCGCTGCACCTGGCAGTCCCGCATGCCTTCGCTCTTGACGTAGCTCAGCAGCTCGCGCCACGTGGCCTGCACCTGCCGGGACGAATCCTTCACAACAGCAAATGGCGCCACGTTGTGCTTTGCCGTCTGCTTGGCGAGTGTGCGAAGCCGCTTGTACTCGGGCTGTGCCGCCAGTTCAATTCCAATGAAACGTTCGGCGTTCGTGGAGTCGCGATAGACGACCGACCAGACCGAGTGCTCCTCGTCCCGCCGCATCTCCGGGTTAAAGCCGAGCCGCTTGAGCTCATCGAAGACCGGCTTCAGGTTCGCCTCTTCCGCGAACTCGGCCTTCGAGTCAATCAGCAGCGCGGGATTGGAGATCACTTCCACCACACGGCTATCGCGTAAGCGGCGTTCGACCTTGCGGCTGAGCTGGTCCATCTCGTCGAGCGCCATCAGGAACGAGCGCAGTTCCCCGCCCTCGAGCTTGATCGCCTCCATTCCGGGGGCCGCGTTCGCCTCTACTTTTAGGTTCTCGGTCGCCCGGCGAAGAATTTCGCGGGTGAACTCCTTGTCATCCTTGATGTACTTCTCGCTCCGTCCCTTCTTAATGCGATAGAGCGGAGGCTGCGCAACGAACACGTGGCCGCGCGTGATCAATTCCTGCATGTGGCGGAAGAAGAACGTCAGCAGCAGCGTACGGATGTGGGAGCCGTCAACGTCGGCGTCCGTCATCACGATGATCTTGTGATAGCGCAGCTTCGAGATGTCGAAGTCATCCTTGCCGATGCCCGTGCCAATAGCCGTGATCATCGACCGGATTTCTTCGTGGCTGAGCATCTTGTCATAGCGCGCCTTCTCCACGTTGAGGATCTTACCCTTCAACGGGAGGATCGCCTGATAGCGCCGGTCGCGGCCGGACTTTGCCGTACCGCCTGCCGATTCACCCTCCACCAGGAACAGCTCGCAGCGCTCAGGATCTTTCTCCTGGCAGTCGGCCAGTTTGCCGGGCAGCCCGCCCGAATCTAAAGCGCCCTTGCGGCGTGTCAGATCGCGGGCTTTCCGGGCAGCCTCCCGGGCGCGGGCGGCCTCGATCGCCTTCGTGACGATCCGCTTCATGACAGCCGGGTTCTTGTCGAAGTACTCGCTCAACCGGTCATTGACGAACTGCATTACGAAGCCGCCAATGTCGCTGTTAAGCTTTCCCTTCGTCTGGCCTTCAAACTGAGGCTGTGGCAGCTTGACGCTGACTACGGCTGTAAGACCCTCGCGGACGTCGTCGCCGGTCAGGTTCTCCTTCACGTCCTTGAAAAGACCAGCCTGCTGCCCGCAGTAGTTGATCGTTCTCGTCAAAGCGCTACGGAAGCCGCTCAGGTGAGATCCGCCGTCGACAGTGTTGATGTTGTTGGCAAAGCTGAAGACCGTCTCAGAATAGCTGTCGTTGTACTGCAGGGCGATCTCCATTGTGAGGATGCCGCCATTCGGCAGCTCCCGTTCGCCTTCGAAGTAGATCGGCTTTTCATGCAGTACGGTCTTGCCGCGATTCAGGTGCTTGATAAACTCGGCGATGCCGCCGCTGTAGAAAAACTCGTGCGACTTGACCGGCTCCTCGCGCTCGTCGGTCAGCGTGATCTTGAGGCCTTTGTTCAGGAACGCGAGCTCGCGCAGCCTCTGTGAGAGGGTGTCGAAGTTGAACTTCGACGCCTCCATGATCGTCGTGTCGGGCTTGAATGTGATCTTCGTTCCGCGCTTGCGCCCGGCCTTGCCCGTCTGCGTCAGCGGACCCTTGGGAACGCCTCGGGAGTACTCCTGCTCGTAGGTGTAGCCGTCGCGCCAGATTTCGAGCTGGAACGTCTCAGAAAGCGCGTTGACGCAGCTCACACCAACACCATGCAGGCCGCCCGAGACCTTGTAGGTATTTGAGTCAAACTTTCCGCCAGCGTGGAGCTTGGTCATGACGACTTCGGCTGCGGAGACACCGAACTCTTCCTTGATGTCTACGGGAATGCCTCGTCCGTTGTCGATAACCGTCAGCGAATCGTCGATATGGATGATGACATTAATCTCGGTGCAGTACCCCGCCAGTGCCTCGTCCACCGAGTTATCCACCACCTCATAAACCAGATGGTGCAAACCGGCCTCGCCGGTCGACCCGATGTACATAGCAGGCCGTTTCCGGACCGCCTCCAACCCCTCAAGCACTTTAATACTGCTGGAATCGTAGGCACCGGCCGTACTCACTTGTAACTCCTTAGTTGTCATTCGAATTTTCTTATGCTTTCGCCCGTTCNGTTGAGGAGCGGAAGGATTCAGATCCGCATCGGCATCACGATGTAGCGATAACNGCTGCTTTCCTCGCCTGCCTCGCCGGCGGGGCGCAACTCGCCCGCGCTATGCGGGTCCTTGAAATGGAAAATTACGTTCTGCTCTGATACGGCCCGCATGAAGTCGAGCAGGTATTGGGCATTGAAACCGATCTCCAGTGAAGCTCCGTCGTATTCCACGGGAAGGCTCTCTTCACTCTCACCGGTTTCCGAAATTGACGAGAAAACTTTCGCCTCGCCGGGCTGTATCTGCAGCCGGATCGCGCGGGACCGCTCGTCGGCGAACTGCGAAACCCGCTCGATAGCGCTACGCAGCTCCTCCCGCGGAAGCTTTACGCAATGGGGATGATCTTTCGGCAAGACTCGCTCGAAGTCGGGGAATGTTCCAGTCAATTTGCGGCTGATTAGCAGGCGCTCCCCGACATGGAAAAACAGATGATTCTCGTCGCCGGCAAAGCGGACGATCGCCTCCGGCCCCGCATCCGCCGCCAGTTTCATCAGCTCGCTCATCGCCTTCCTGGGCAGCAGGGCCCGATAGGAGGAAGCCAGGGTTGGCAGTGCGACTTCGTTCTCAACGAAAGCCAGCCGATGCCCATCGGTGGACACCATCACCAGGCCATCGGTCTTCAAAATCAACAGGGCGCCGTTTAGCGTGAATCGGGTCTCTTCAGCCGAGATGGCGAAAATTGTTTTCCCGATCATCGACGCAAGCACGCCCAGAGGGATTTCAGCAAGAACGGGCGGCATTTCGGGCAGTTCCGGGAAGCTCTCCCGCGACATCCCGGCCATCCTCGTCCTTGACCGCCCGCAAACCAGGCTGGCCCACTGGTTGTCGCCAAACTTGATGTGCACGTCCGCATCCGGCAGAAGGCGGACGTAGTCCAGGAGCCTCCTCGCCGGAATCGTGCCCGCGCCCTCCTTAACGACCCGGGCCGGGCAACTACAACGGATGCCCATTTCGAGATCGGTGGCTGTCAGAACGATCCGATCGCCCTCGGCCTCCACCAGAACGTTGGAAAGAATTGGGATCGTGGTCTTCTTCTCTACCACGCCCTGAGATAGGTTCAACTGACGAACCAAGTCGCTCTTGCTAACCGTGAATTCCATGAAGGCCGGCTCTCCGTCTCGCTACCTCTTCCTCAGTACATGCACATGCCTAAAGATCCATTGAGGAACTGGATTCATAGGGCCTGTTGAAATGTTGAATTCTTTCTAAATTATACAAAATTCTGACCTTTCCTGTCATCTTGAATTGTGGAAACCAGGGTGATCTCACGCGAAAGAATGCAGCTTCTCCGGGTTCTGCACAAACTTCCAGAAGTCCAATTGGCAGCCGCTGTGGAAGACATAGCTAACCTCAATTAAATGAATCGATAACGCTGAGGATGAGCTTGTTTAATTCCGGATCATGCTGCCGTTGCTGGTCGATTTTCTGTATGGAGTGCATTACGGTGGTGTGATGCTTCCCGCCGAAAGCGCGGCCAATCTCCGGCAGCGAGGCTGTTGTTAATTCCTTCACCAGGTACATCGCAACCTGGCGCGGGAATACAATTGTTCTCGCATTTCCTTTCTGCTTCAACTGCGACGGCGGGATCCCGAACTTTTCCGCGACCGCCCGCAGGACTGCGTCCATGCTGATCTTCTTCTCCTGACCCTGCAGCACCTGCTTGAGGATCTGCTGAGCCATCGGGAGCGTAATGGGAGTGCCCGTTACCGAGGAGTACGCAATCAGCTTGACCAGTGCTCCTTCCAGCTCCCGCACGCTCGATTTTGACTTCGTGGCAATGAAAATCCGGACATCTTCAGGCAGGAAGACACCCTCCTGCTCTGCTTTCTTATCCAGGATGGCCAT
>Ga0065720_1003329_pt1 | contig 21461 bp, 14 predicted proteins | sample Thericmetagenome_FD_59107 | JGI IMG/M metagenome (GOLD analysis project Ga0065720, IMG submission 59107) | Thermophilic microbial communities from the Joint Bioenergy Institute, California, USA of rice/straw/compost enrichment - eDNA_2 v2... | ecosystem: Engineered > Solid waste > Grass >...
TGCGGACCAGGCTTTTGAAGACCTCCCCGCGATGCTCAAAACTGCGAAACTGATCAAAGCTCGCGCACGCCGGCGCCAGCAAAATCGTGTCCCCCGGAGATGCGTTCCGAAACGCTTCCTCCACTGCGCGCTCCAGCGTCCCACACTCGACGAGAGTAACGGCTCCGTTGAGATCGCGCGCAATCTTCGGTGCTGCGGCGCCGATCAGGAGGACGGCCCGCGCCTTGGCTTGCAGCTCGTCGCGAAGCACTGTGTAGGGCGCTCCCTTATCCTCTCCGCCTAAGATCACCCATAAGCCGCCCTGAAAGACGCTCAGAGCTTTCCTAGTTGCGTCCACGCTTGTGGCTTTGGAATCGTTGTAGAAATCGACGCCACGGACCTTCGCAACAAACTCGAGCCTGTGCTCGACCCCCTGGAACGTTCTCGCCGCGTCGGCGATTCCCTCCAGGGAAGCTCCGGCGAGACGGGTAGCCGCAATCGCAGCCAGCGTGTTCTCCACGTTATGAAGACCGCGAATCGACAGGTCCCGGGCAGCGAGCACCTTCGTTCCGTCCGCAACCAGACACTCGCCGTCAAACCACGCGCCCTCGCTCTGCGGGCGCAGGCCAAACCAGACAGGACGTCCCCGCCCGGTCCTGGAATAGCCGCGGCAGACATCGTCGCAGGCGTTGAGGACCGCGAAATCCTCCTCTGTCTGATTCAAGAACAACCGCGACTTTGCCGCGGCATAGTTTTCAAAGGTGTGGTGACGGTTCAAGTGGTTCGGCGTCACATTCAGAGCGACACCGATGCGTGCGCGAAACCGGAAGACCGTCTCCAACTGGAAGCTGGAGAGCTCGAGAACGTTCCACCGGTCATCGCGGGAGGCATCGACAAGAGCGGCCGGAGGAGTCCCGATGTTTCCGCCCACCTGGCAGGGAATTCCACAACTTTTCAGGATGTGCCCGATCAAGGCAGTCGTTGTCGTCTTTCCATTCGAGCCCGTCACGCCGAGGATTGGACCGCGCAGGAAGAAGCTCGCCAGCTCGACTTCACCAATCACCGGAACTCCCCGAGCTCTCGCCGCCTCGAGCTCAGGAAGGTCGGCAGGGACACCGGGCGACACGACGATCAGGTCGACCCCCTGAAAGGCCTCAGGCGTTTGCGGAAGAAAAGGCACGTTGAGGGAGGCGAGCTTCGCTTCCAGCCCATCGATCGCGGATAACGGCCTGGCATCCGCGACACGCACATTGGCCTTCTGGTGCAGAAGAAGCTCCATCGCGGCAACGCCGCTGCGGGCCATTCCAACAACCAGTGCCTTTGCCCCGTTGATACGCACGTACTACCTCAACTTGAGCGTTGTCAGCGCAAACAGCGCCATGACGAGCCCGGCGATCCAGAAGCGGGTAATGATTTTGGCTTCCTGCCAGCCCAGTGCCTCAAAGTGATGGTGCAGCGGAGCCATCTTGAAAATTCGCTTGCCGCGCAGCTTGTAGCTCCCGACCTGAAGGATGACGGAAACTGCCTCCAGCACGAACACGCCGCCGATGAAGGGCAGCAGCAATTCCTGCTTGATCAGAATCGCTACGGTCGCGAGCCCTCCCCCCAGCGACAGCGATCCTACATCGCCCATGAAAATCTCCGCGGGGTGCGCGTTGTACCACAGAAACCCGATAGAGGCGCCGGTCATTGCCGCGCAGAAAATGGTCAGTTCAGAGGCGCCCGGCAGTCGCGCCAGGTCCAGATACTCGGCGAATTCCCGGTGCCCGCTCGTGTATGCGAGAACAGTCATCGCTCCCGCTGCAATGATCGTAAGACCGATCGCAAGACCATCCAGGCCGTCGGTGAGATTCACCGCGTTCGCTGAACCAACCAGCACAAAGGCCGTAAACAAATAGAAGAAGAAAAAGGCGAGAGGATAGGTCCAGGGATTCGCCAGCATCGGCTGAAGCAGCAGGTCCGGCTTGAACTGCTTGAAGAACGGGACGTTGATGTTCGTGGAGTAAGCTCCGGCAGAATGGAGTCCAAGCAGAATGCCTGCGATCATCATCGCAGCCAGGATCTGCAGAGCCAGTTTATGCCGCCCTTTCAGGCCGAGATTCCGCATCCTGCGGATCTTACAGTAGTCGTCGTAGAAGCCGATCGCACCGTAGCTCACGAGCCCGAACATCGCAACCCACACGTACGGATTTGTAAGATTCGCCCAGAGCAGGGTTGGGACGATGATCGAGATCACAATCAGGACGCCGCCCATGGTCGGCGTGCCGGCCTTTTTCTGATGTGATTTCGGTCCCTCCTCGCGGATGTACTGCCCGATCTGGAACTGGTGCAGCTTCTCGATCAGCCACGGCCCAAGCGCGATACAGAGAAACAGCGCCGTCAGGCTGGCAAACGCAGTCCGGAACGTGACGTAGCTGAACACACGCAGCGGACTGAAGTAGGGATAAAGGACTTCGTAGAGCAGCCAGTACAGCATGGTGCTAGCTCAAGAACCTTTCCAGAGCCCGCTCCACATGCGTACCGCGCGAGCCCTTAAACAGAACCGCATCGCCCTCCCTGGCGATGGTCTTCAAAAATCGCCCGGCCTCCTCCGGCTCATCAAAAAAGTACGCGGCGCCGCTGCCAAGCCCTGCTTCAATGGCCGCGTCGACCATATGCTTGGCCGCGCCGCGTATCCCAACGAGCACGGACACATCTGCTTTCGCGACNTAACTCCCTACNTCGCGATGCAGGGTCTCGGCCAGGCGGCCGAGTTCGAGCATTTCNCCCAGCACGGCGATACGGCGCCGNGCNGGCGTCGAACGGAGCAGGTCCACCATCACACGGACCGCTTCCGGATTCGAGTTATAGCAATCGTTCCAAATCGTAATGCCATCCCGCACAATACGCTCCCCGCGCATCTGGCCGGGCTGGAGCTCTTTCACTGCTTCCGTCAAACGGCCCAGCGGGACATCCAATGCACGCGCGACAGCGAGGCCAGCCAGGATGTTCGATACTCCATGCCGCCCGGCAAGTCGCGTTTCAAAGACAACCCCGTCCACCTCGAAACGGGCTCCCGTATCCGTCTCAACTACATTTCTGGCGCGGACCTCGGCCGGTTCGGAGAGCCCAAAGGTGATCGTACGGCCGGCATGAATGCTCTGAAACTCAGCGACACGCGGATCGTCAGCGTTCAGGATGGCGATTCCGTCCTTGGGCAAGGATTCAACGAGCTCCCGCTTCGCCAGCGTGACGCCCTCAATCGAACCGAAGTTCTCCACATGAGCATAGCCAACGTTTGTCACAACGCCGACCTGCGGCTGTGCGATTTTACTCAATTCCCGAATCTCGCCAGCATGATTCATGCCAATTTCGAGGACAGCCGCTTGCGCATCATCGGGGATATGCAGGACGGAAAGCGGAACGCCAATGTGATTGTTGTAATTCCCCGCCGTCTTGCCGACCCGCATCTGTGATCCGAGGATCGCCGCGATTACATCCTTTGTTGTGGTCTTTCCGGCGCTGCCCGTAACGCCGATCACGGTACCGCCCCATCGCTCCCGCGCCCACGCCGCCAGCTTCTGCATCGCAGCCAGCGAATCTTCGACGCGTAAGACAGGCCCATCCGCCTCGACAGGACGGTCGGCGACAGCGATGCTTGCGCCCTTCGCGAATGCTGCCTGGACGTAGGCGTTGCCGTCATGGTTGGGCCCTCGCAGCGCAACAAAAGCCTCTCCGGGCTTGATCGTCCGAGTGTCGGTGCTCCAGCGGCTGACTTCGAGATCGCCTGCCGGATTTACCGTACCCAGAACCTTGGCTGCGTCCGAAACCTTTATCTTCAAGAGCTCACTCCATAACCCATGGAGCGCAGAACGAGCCTCGCCTTCTCCCGGTCATCAAATGGATGCCTGACGCCCGCGATTTCCTGGTACGGTTCATGTCCCTTGCCAGCCAGGATCACAATGTCTCCAGGGCGTGCCTCGTGAAGCGCCAGCCGGATCGCCTTCTCCCGATCGGGCTCCACTGCATGCTTCGTGTCAAACTTTCGTATTCCCACCAGCGCATCGTTCATGATGGCTAGCGGATCTTCCGAACGGGGGTTGTCGGACGTTAGTACAACAAAGTCGCTCGCCTCGGCCGCAGCCTGGCCCATCAGCGGACGTTTCGATCTGTCGCGATCGCCGCCGCATCCAAACAGCGTGATCACGCGTTTCGGGTTGAGTCCCCGCGCGACCGAGATCGTATTCCGCAGCGCGTCATCGGTATGCGCGTAATCGACGACTACCAGGAACGGCTGTCCCGCCTCGATGCGTTCAAAGCGTCCCGGCACCGCGCGAAGCTCACCGATGCCTCGACAGATTGCTTCCTCCGGAATACCGAGACTGAGTCCGGCTCCAACGGCCGCCAGGATGTTGTACACGTTGATCCGCCCGATTAGCGCCGATCGGATGGGGATACTCCGAGCCTGGTAGCCGACCTGGAAGCGCAAGCCGTCAAAGCCCGAGTGGATGTCGCGAGCGCGGACGGCTCCATGGTTGATACCGTAACTCAGCACACTGGTTCCCTGCCCCACCTGCAGCCGCCGCCCGTACTCGTCGTCGTGATTGACAACCGCCCAGGCAGGCGGAGGGCCGCCTGCTCCGGAAAACAGCAGTTGCTTGGCGTCCAGATACGCCTCCATCGTCCCGTGAAAATCCAGATGGTCTCTCGTCAGGTTCGTGAATACCGCAGTATGGAAGCGAAGCCCGAAGACACGACGGAGAGCAAGAGCGTGCGACGAAACCTCCATTGTGACATGAGATCCACCCCTCTGTTCCACTTGCTGAAAGAGGCGTAGCAGGTCCAGACTCTCCGGCGTCGTATTGACCGCGTCGCGGCGCTCTCCAGCCACGTGATACTCGATCGTGCCCACCAACCCCGTCGCGTGCCCTGCCGCGCGCAGAATCGAGTCGATCAGATAGGAGGTTGTTGTCTTTCCGTTCGTCCCCGTGATCCCTACCACTTTCAGGCGCTCGTCCGGCGCGGCATAGAAGCGCCGCGCAGCAAGAGCCAGAGCCTCGCGGCCATGAGTAACCATAATCCACGGCCCGTCGAAGCCGTCCGGAGGTGGCAGTTCGCTGACTATCGCAATCGCTCCGCGGTCCAGGGCCTGCCGGGCGAAACTCCGCCCATCCACCTTGGCCCCGGGAAAGGCGAAGAAGAGGGACCCCGGCGAGACTCGCCTCGAGTCGTATTCAAGACTGGCGACAGATGTTTGCCGGATGGCCGCGGGAAGGGTGTCCGGGAGGGGGAAGCCGGAGAAAATTTCTTCTACCGTCATCGAGTGTCAACGCGCAAACTGGATGCGAACGCGTTCCCCTGGCATCAGCACACTCCCCGCCGGAGGATCTTGTGCACGAGCGATGCCATACCCGGTCCACTCCACCTGGATGCCGCTGGCCGTGGACTCCTCCAAGACTTTGCGGAGGGTCTTACCCGTAAAATCGGGGACGCGGAGCGTTGAGGCGTATTGAACAGGGGGAGGGGTCGCTTCTCCGTCATTGCGCACTGTTTTCAAAGACGCGCCGGCGATGCGTGGGGCTTCATCTGTTACTTCTCCCGGATCGTCGAATGCGGGCGGGAGATCGTTTGTCGCAAGTTTCCGGTCCCCGGTTTCGTCCGGAAGCGTCTCAGGCAGATCCTTCCGTACGTCCAAAATTCGAAGCGCTTCAGCCGCAACTTCCCTGAACACCGGAGCAGCGACGGTTCCGCCATACTTCGTCGCGCCGTTCAGGGTCACGACAATCACGACCCTCGGGTTGTTGAGCGGGGCAAACCCCATGAACGAGGCATTGTACTGACTGGTGTACCGCCGCAACTGCGGGTTCCAGATCTGCGCCGAACCGGTCTTGCCGGCAGCGCTGTAGCCTGCAGGCTGCGCCTTCTTTCCGGTTCCGGCCCGCACGACCCCTTCCATCATGCTGGCCATCTTCGCCGCCGTTTCCGGCCGCAGCGCCCGAACCGGCTCCTTAACGGGTTCGGGCACTTCGGGGCCATCCGGAGCTCTCCGTGACAGGATCAGCCTCGGCTGCACCAGGTAGCCGCCATTTGCGATCACGGCAGCAGCCCGCGCGAGCTGAAGGTTCGTAGCCATCACCTCATGCCCCATCGCCACGGACCCGATCGAGGTGGCCTGCCACATCTTCAGCGGCCATACTCGCCCGGCGGACTCCGATGGCAGAGGGATTCCAGTCAACTGTCCAAACCCAAACCGGCGTACGTACTCATACAGCTTCTCCTCGCCGACAGCCAGGCCGGCCTTGATCGCCCCGACATTGCTTGACTTCGCCAGAACCTCCGCGAGCGTGAGAGTTCCGTACGGATCGTGGTCGTGAATTACACGTGTAAAGAGCTTGATGCGGCCGTGGCCGCAGTCGATCAGACTATCCGGCCGCAGCCTGGTCGTCTCTAAAGCCGCGGCGAGTGTAATCACTTTGAAGACGGATCCCGGCTCATACGGGGCGGAGATAGAAAGATTCTGCCGTGCTTTCAGCTCACTCTCGGAAGTCGGATTGGTGTTCGGATCGAACGTCGGGTAGTTGGCCATCGCCAGAACTTCGCCGGTCTTCGGATCCATGACAACCAGGCTCCCCGTCCAGGCCCGGTTCTCCTTCACTGCGCGGGACAGCGACTGTTCAGCCGCGAACTGAATTCGCGTATCGATCGTAAGCCGCAGGTTCGTGCCGGCTCTCGGGCGCTCGATAATTTCGGAATCATAGCCGCGGCGGCGGGAGTCGGTTAGCATCCGCTGCAAGCCGGGCTTACCCCGCAGCACACTGTCCATGCTCTGCTCGATACCGGCGTTGCCCCGCTCCTCGTGATCGACGCTCCCCAGAACATGCGCTGCCGTTGTGCCGTTGGGATAGCGCCTGCTTGTCTCTTTCCGAAACTCGATCCAGTCGAAAGGTAGGCTCTTCAGACTGCGGGCCTGCTCGTCGGTGATCCGGCGCTTGATCCACAGGAAGCCCCTCCGCTGATCCATCGCCTTCTTGAGGTCCTGATACAGCTTGGCTCGATCCAGGTCGAGAATCCGCGCAAAGACCTCGGCCGCGGTCTGGGGATCGGGCAGGCGCATCGGGTTGACGCAAACAGATTCCACGGGCAAGGTCATCGCGAGGGTATTGCCGTGGCGGTCAACGATCGTGCCACGGGGAGCCGGAATCTCCTCGACCTTCATCTGCTGCTGACGCGCCATCTTTTGGTATTCGTCGTGGCAAATCGTCTGCAGGTAGAGCAGGCGGGCGATCAGGACAATGGCCCAGCAGAGGCCAATGACGCCGAGGAAAAGAATTCTCTTCTGTTGCGGCTGGCTCTCGTGATGCATCCCGGTCCCCAAAACTAAGAAAAGGCAGGCATCCTCGAGGGGAAATGCCTGCCATAAGAGAGGAATGGACTACGAAAAACTTCGCTTGCCCCTCCGCACTACTTCTTCGGCAAATTCATCGCGACGGCGTCTTTCGTGCTGCCCTCGAGATAGACAACCTTGTCGGGTGCAGGATCGACCAGCCTTTGAATCCTGGCGAGCTCCTCAAGCCTTTGCGGCGTCACCAGCTCCGCTTCCCGAATTTCCAGGCTCCTCGCCATTGCCTGCAGCTCCTCGTTTTCCTTCTTCAGCCGTTCGATTTGGTATCCAGCCAGCAATCCATAGGCGCCGGGCAACAGCATCGCAATCACGAGCACCGCAACAATGCAGGCGACGGCGATCGAATGCACGCAAGCAGTGCGCGCCTGCGGGTCGGCCTCCCGCACGACGAGCGAGTTGTCAATCTTCTTGATGAAAAAGTGCACGTCCTCGTTAGGCAGCGGGCGCAAGACGCAAGAATCCACGCTGCGACGAACCTCGTCGGATTCGCCCTCCCACCACCGGCTGGCTGACGTCAGCCGCCCATAGAAAGTTGCCAGACTCGCCATTTTTATAACCTCTCCGAAATTCGTTCCTGTCCCCATCCGCCCGCGCCGGCGTCCGGCACGGCATGAAATCCTGCAAATATCGTTAGCCCTCGGAAGTTCCCGCGGATTCCCTCATCTCGAGCACGCGCAGTTTTGCGCTTCGAGACGCCGGATTCGAACGTACCTCTTCCTCGGAGGGCGTAACGACATGCTTCGTGAGAATCTTCGCCCGTCCTTGCCTGGCCAGCTCCTGAAATGCACGCTTGACCTTCCGGTCCTCCAGCGACATGAAGGAGATGATGACCGCTCTTCCACCCGGCTTCACCAGTTGCGGCAGCGCCTGCAGCAAGGCGTCCAACTCCTCCGGCTCCTCGTTGACTACCTGCCGCAAGGCCATAAATGTTTGGGTCGCGGGATGCAATCGGCCCGTCCGAGGCACGGCCTGTTCCACAACTTGCGCCAAATGCTGCGTGCTGCGAATGGGCCGCGCCCGAACGATTGCTCTGGCTATTCTCCGCGCCCTCCTTTCTTCGCCGAACTGAAAGATCAGGTCGGCAAGCGCCTTTTCGGCCGTAAAGTTCACGATGTCGGCCGCTGTCTCGCCCTTCGTACGGTCCATCCGCATATCGAGCGGACCTTCGGCCATCAAGGAGAAACCGCGCCCCGGGTCCGTTAACTGGTACCGGCTCACGCCCAAATCGGCTAACAATCCGTCCGCCGGCATGAGCCCTAACTCGCCCAGCCGGGCCGGCAATTCCGAAAATCTCGCCTGCACGTACCGGATGCGATCCGCCCACTCGGCCGTGTTCGCCTTTGCCAGCTCGAGCGATTCCGCATCCCGGTCGCATGCAACCACCAAACCCGTTAAAAGTCGCCGGGCGATGAGACTTGTATGCCCACCAAGCCCGGCGGTCGCGTCCACGTAAAGTCCGTCCGGCCGGACCGCGAGACCCTCCAAGGCCTCCGACGGCAGCACCGGTATATGGCCCATACATCGCTAAATGAGCCCGCTCTTTTCGAGCGCCTGCAGGTCTTCGGCCTGCGTCGCTTCGACCATCGCCATCTGCTGATCGAACAGCGTCTGGCTGTAAACGTCGATACGGCCTCGGTAGCAAAGTAACTGGACAGGCTGGTTCTCCAGCCCCAACTTACGGCGAAGCTCAGGCGAAAGTAACACTCTCCCCTGCGAATCCATCTCGGTGTCCGACCCCAACGCGTTCGCAAGAAATGCAATCCGCTGCGCCGCCCGAGGGTTTTCAGTGTAGGTCTCAAAGAACTTTTCGTTTTGCTTCCACACCGAGTTAGGGTAGATTCGAGCTATGCCATCACCGAGGCTTGTCACAAAAAGCCTTTTGTCTGAAAAGCTTCCGAGATACTCCTGGAAGCGCGCCGGAAGTTTCAGGCGGCCCTTCTCGTCAACCCTGCCGGGGTAGAACCCACGGGGAGGATCGATCGGCTCAACCTGATTGGGCTTCTCGGCGTCCACTTTCTGTCCACTTAGTGACCACTTTTGGCCACCCAGAGGCGATTGTAAACCGCTGCTCAGGTCGAAAGCAAATCTTTTTTCCTAACTTTGAACGTGTAAGTGGGTTAAATCTCGAATACTTCCGAGGAATCCCGCGTAATATCCCAGGAGAGCAGTAGAAGAAAAAGCGAAACACGAATCAGGGTAATTAAGATTTGTAACTTACGCTGGGGCGCACCTCTCCAGCCGGATCCCGGAACGGCTACAAGAGTCGTCGTACACCTCCTGGTATGAGAAGCAAATGGTCCGGCAGAGCGGGCGCGACGTGCGTTACGTCGCGCTGGACGCGGTGACGGCACTCTCTTCCCCTTCCGCTTCGACACTGCGCTCCCGGCCTTCGAAGAAGCGGTAGAGCGTGGGTACGACAACAAGGGTCAGCAACGTCGAAGTAAACAGGCCGCCGATGACAACGATGGCCAGCGGCCGCTGCACCTCGGACCCAGGACCGGTCGCGAACAGGAACGGCACCAGGCCAAGCGCGGCAACGGTAGCCGTCATCATGACCGGACGGAAGCGGAGCTTGGCTCCTTCAGCCACCGCCTCCCGCTGCCTTAGACCCGATTCACGCAGCTTGCGGATGTAGGAGACTAAGACGACTCCGTTCAGTACGGCGATGCCCCACAGGGCGATGAAGCCGACCGAGGCAGGCACCGACAGGTATTCGCCGGTGATATAGAGACCGACGACGCCGCCGATCGAGGCGAACGGCAGCACCGTGATGATGAGCGTCGCAAAGCGCAGCGAGTTAAACAACAGGAACAGGAGGAAGAAGATCGCGCCGATCGTGATCGGGACAATGATCTTCAAATGGCGCAGGGCGCGCTCCATATTCTGGAACTGGCCACCCCACTCGATGTAGTATCCCGGCGGCAGCGGAACCTGCTCGGCGACCTTCTGCTGGAGTTCAGCGACGAATCCGCCAAGGTCGCGGTTCTGGACGTTGACGCCGACGACGATACGCCTCTTGGCCCAATCGCGGTTGATCTGTGCCGGGCCCTCCACAACTTCGATGCGCGCCAAGTTCTCCAGCAGCACCTTGCCGTCGCGAGGCGTGTTAACGACCGTTCTCCGAATCTCGCGGACACTGTTTCGCAGATGTTCGGGGAAGCGGACAATCGCTTGGAATCGCCGCTCGCCTTCGTAGATCTCTGTGGCCGCCTTGCCTCCGATCGCCGTTTCGATGATGTCGTGCACGTCGGAGGCGTTCAGTCCGTAGCGTGCGATCGCCTGCCGGTCGATCGTAATGTTCAAGTACTGCTGGCCTCCGACACGGTCAACCCTCGTGTCGCGCATTCCCCGGATCGTGCCAGCGACGGCAGCAACCTGGTTTGCCTTTTCGATGAGAACATTGAGATCGTCGCCGAAGATCTTCACAGCGACGTCGGCTCGAACACCCGTCACCATCTCGTCAACGCGATCGGAGATCGGCTGGGCCATGACAAGGTTCACGCCGGGTATCACCGAAAGGCGTTTTCGAATCTCGTCCGCAATATCATCCTGGGTCAAACCCTTGCGCTCGCTCAGAGGCGCTAAGGTGGCGATCACGTCCGCCTCGTTCGGCCCGGCAGGATCTGCCGGGGATTCGCCGCGCCCAAGGCGCGAGACTACCTTCGTCACGCCCGGGACCTGGCTGACGATCCGCAGCACTTCCATTTCCATGTTGATGGACTCTTCCAGCGAGATATTGGGCGCCCGGTCGATGTTCGGCGATATGGATCCCTCTTTCATCTCAGGAATGAACGAGGTACCGAGATATGGCACCAGGCACAGGGAGCCGATGAACATCGCCAAGGTCGTCAGGACCGTGATCTTCGAATGATTGAGCGCGAAGTGCAGGATCTTGAGATACGGACGTTTCAGCAGCCGTACCAGAAGCGTGTCGTGCTCCGAGCCTCCCTTGAGCATGTAGAACGAAAGCACGGGAGAGAGAGTCAGCGAGAGCACCAAGGAAATGCCGAGGGCGATGGCGATGGTGTAGGCCAGGGGCGAGAACATCTTGCCCTCCATTCCCTCGAGCGTCATGAGCGGAAGGAAAACCAGGATGATGACGCTGATGCCGAAAATGACCGGCGTTCCGACTTCGAGGACCGCGTCAATCACTACCTTCATGCGGTTTTGCCCCCGCTTGTGACTCAGCTTGGCAAAGACGTTCTCCACTACAACGACCGATCCGTCGATCATCAACCCGATCGCGATGGCCAGACCGCCCAGGGACATCAGGTTTGCCGACAGCTTGTAGTGGTTCATCACCATGAAGGTCAGCAGAGGCGTAAGAATCAGCGTGGCAATGACAATGAGGCTGGAGCGTATGTCGCCGAGGAACAGGAAGAGGATCACTACAACCAGAACGATGCCTTCCATCAACACCCGGCTGACGGTATTGAGGGCCGCATCCACGAGCTCCGAGCGATCATAGAATGGGACAATCTTCAGCCCGTTCGGCAGCAGTCCTTTTTCGTTGATCTCGTCGACTCTTTGCTTGATCCTTGTGACAATCTCCTTGGCGTTCCCGCCGGCGATCATCATGACGATGCCGCCCACCGCCTCGGTATAGCCGCCCTTCAGCATGGCGCCGTAGCGCACAGCCTCTCCGATGCGTACATCAGCGACATGGCCAATGTAGACCGGAGTTCCGCCCACTTCCTTGAGAATGATGGAGCGGATGTCATCGAGGCTCTGGATGAGGCCTACCCCGCGGATCAGGTACTGCTCAGCATGCTGCGGGAGAATACCGCCGCCGGAATTCGCATTGTTGCGCGCCAGCGCCTGATAGACGTCCTGCAGCGTGACACCGTAGGAGCGCAGCCGGTGCGGATCGACAAGAACTTGATACTGCCGCACAAGCCCGCCGGTTGAGTTGATTTCAGCCACACCCGGAATCGAGCGAAGAAGCGGGCGTACAACCCAGTCCTGAATCGTCCGGCGCTCCATCAGTTCCTCTTTCGTCAGCGGCCGCTCCCCGTCGTCAGGCCGCTCCAGGGTGTACTGATACACCTCGCCCAAAGCGGAGGAAACAGGACCAAGGACAGGGACGATACCTTCCGGGAACTTATCGCGGGCCTCGATGAGGCGCTCCATCACGAGCTGCCGCGCAAAGTAAACGTCCGTGTCATCGGTGAAAACAAGCGTCACCAGGGAGAGGCCGGGCTTGTTCAAGGAACGCATTTCCGTCATGCCCGGAAGGCCGGTCATTGCGATCTCAACCGGAACGGTGACGAAGCGCTCGACCTCCTCGGGAGACCGCCCCGGGGCCTCAGTTGCAACCTGCACCTGGACCGTTGTGACATCCGGAAAAGCGTCTACTGACAGCTTTTGGGTGGCGTTAATGCCGAAGGCGAGCAGGATGCACGCGGTGACGACGACGACCAGCCGCTGCTTGAGGGCGGTTTCGAGAATGCTTTTCAACATTCGTCACTTCCCCCGCAACGCCATCTGCTTACGCTCATTGTTCAGGTGGAAGGCGCCGTCAAGCACGATTTTTTCACCCGGGCGAACTCCGTCCTCGAGACGGCGCATGCCATCGATTTCGTCTCCCAAGCGCACCTTTCGCATCGCGAAATGAAGCGGTCCGGTCTGGACAAAGAGGTAGTCCTCGTTGTTTTCGCGGACAACCGCAGTGGAAGGGATGAGTCTCTGCCTCTCCGCATTCTCCTGGAGTGTCATCGTGGCAAGCATCGCCGGCTTATACTTCCGGTCCGGGTTTGGCAGGTTCATACGGGCACGAACCGTCCGGGTCTCCGGATTGACAATGGCGCTGACGAAGGAGAGTGTGCCTGAAATTTCATGACCCGGGAGGGCGGCGATTTCGGCCTTGACCTCCTTGCCGACTGCCAGGCTGCCCGCCGTCTGCTCCGGAACATCGGCGACAAGCCACACGTGAGAGAGGTCGGCCAGCACGGCTACAATCTCGGCGGCCTGAACGACCTGGCCAATGGTCACCCTGCGCTCGAGGACGGTCCCGGTGATGGTGGCGTAGACAGGTACAACCGAATTAACTGTCTTCTTTTCCTTGAGCGCGGCAATCCCCTCGTCGGTCATGCCCAGCACCTTCAACTGCTCGCTGGCTGACGCAAGGTCCGCCGTCGCCTGTTCCAGTTCCGCCTGCCGCCGCTGCAGTTCCGCCGATCCAATTACGTCGGCGTCGAGCAGTTGCTTAGCCCTGGTGACGGCTCTGGCGGCCAGCTGCTGCTGAGATAAGGCCCGAAGAAAACTGGACTGGGCATTCGACAGTTCCACGCTGCGAATGACAGCGATCAAATCACCGCGTTTCACCGTCTGCCCCTCGATCACTTCGAGTTCTGTGATACGGCCCGAGACTGGCGCGCTGATTCTCGCGATGCGTGTTTCATCCGCTTCCACGCGTCCCGTCACTCGCATGCTGTCGGCCACCTGGGCCCACTGAAACTGTCCGATCTTCAGTTTCTTGTACAGCTCGGGCGAAATCTGCACCTCGCCCAAATCAGAACGCTGAGCTGCTACTTCCTCTGTTTCTTCCGCTTGCGGCTCATTTCCGCAGCTCCCCAGGAAGATGATCGGGAGCGCCGCAAGAGCGATGCGCAGCGGGAGTGAGATCTTGATCGTCATGGTCTTGTCCTGGAATCGATAGCCCGCAGTTGCTCCAGTTCAATCAGCGCTACCTGGCGGTCAAATCGCGCATTGAGATAATCGGAACGGACGCTTCGCAGAACGCGCTGCGCGTCCAAGACTTCAATGATTCCGCGCTCTCCGAATCGGAAGGCCGCTTCCGCCGCCCGAAGGGCGGCAGCAGCCTCCTCCAGAACGCCATCCTCGTAGGCCGCCACCTGCTGATTCGCCACTTCATACTGACGGTAAGCCCGCTCCAGTTCGGCACTGATTTGCAACCGTCGGTGCTCGGCGATTGCCTCCGCCCGCCGGAGGTTTGCAACCGCCTCGTTGATGGGGCCCTCGCGGCGGTTCCAAACCGGCAGTGGAACGGAAACGCCCAGTCGAAAGAAGCCCAGGTCCGGCTGCTGTTCAAACTCGCCGCGCACGACGGGTTGAGGAATCCGGAGCGCCTTCTCGTGCTCCAGAAGAGCGTTTGCCCGCTGGATCTCCGTCTTGGCCTGCGCGACAGCCGGATGTCTGGACAGCACTTCCTGACGAAGCTCGTCTAACGGAGGGAGAATCTGAGGAGGATCCAAATCCCCTTGCGGATCAAGATTGTCCTGGAAGGGGGCATTCATGGCAGCACGCAGCGCAGCGATGGCTGTCACGAGCCGAAGCTCCGCGCTCCTTGCGGCAGTTCGAGCGGTCGCCAGTTCGGCATCCGCGCGGATCAGCTCCAACTTGGCCGCTTCGCCCACATTCACCTGGAGCTGAATCCGCCGCCGCAGATCCTCGATCAACCGGAGGTTCTCCACCGCAAGCTGGACCTCCCCCTTCCGCCGCAGCGCTTCATAGAAGGCTTGCTTGACGGCTCCCCGTACGGCCAGACGCGCCTCGTCCATCGCGTATTCGCTGCTAGTCCGGCCCAATTGAGCCGCCTCAATCCGAGGCCGCCGTACCCGGGGCAGATCGATTGGCTGCGAAAAGCTGTAGTGCTGCAGCACACCTGGCACGGCAGTATTCATGCGCAGGTGCTGGTTTCCGCTGAGCAGATTGAATTCCGGATTTGGATATGCAGACGCAGTGGTGATGCCGGCCTGCGCACCCTCAATCTGAGCAGAGGCCGCTCGCAGTTGCGGATGGTGCTCTTCCGCGACCGCCAGCGCTTCGTCTAATGTAATCTGCCTTACAGAAGTTTCCGCGGTCAAGTGCGGGAGTGCACATGCCAGCACAAAGACAGAAACCGTGGAAAGCTTTAGAGGCCCTGTCATCGCGGAAAACCATCCGAAGCCGAGTTCGGATCAGGAAACAAGGCACTGGGTCGAATCTCCATGTGTTCTTTCCGAAGCGTTCAGGAAGGAGCACGACGCCTGCCAAACTCGCCCGGCGACCTAACCCTAAGCCAATCCGAAGTACTGCCCCTCTAAGGGAATTCACATATATTGACAAGTGTCCGAACTATCCGACACATGAATGTCCGTTAAGCGGACAGATTGGGGACACGTTAGTCTAGAGATAGCGAGCAATGAAGTCGATTACCCGGCCTCTGGCGGCCCTTGCCTCCCCTATCGTGGCAATCAACCGGTATGTATCCTCGCATCAGCTACTAGTCTTTCTTTTTCTGCTGCTTGCAACGGCAGTGGCGATAGCGGCGCTGAGCTTTGTGCTGGTGACGGAAGCCATCGCAAGCGCGGAATCGATCGTCGTCCGCGAGACATCGCACGATTTGGCAAACGCGCTGCAGGAGATGGTGGCGGCGGCTAATCGAGGGCTAAAGCAAGGACCCTTGAGCGAAGAGGATTACCGCAGGATCAGTTTCAAGGTCCTCGACGCCCGGTCGGACCTACAGGGTGGTTTCTTTGTGGAAGGGAAGATTGTAGGATACAGTTCCCCGACCCATGCTGCCCTTGAAAGCAACCTGCGGTTACCGGAGTTTGAGCGGCTCGCTGTCCGCACGGCGTTGAATCGCCATCGCGCGGGCGGGCCTAGGGAGATGGTCGTTCGAGAGGGAGAGGATCTGATCGTGGTCCTGGTCTCTACCTCCGGTGACATTGACGCATGGGCGATGAAGCGCCTGGATGAGTTCGCGGACCCCGGAGAGAGCCGGCGCCGTCATCTGCTGATCCTCCTGGCCACCATTTCCCTGTTCTTCGTATTGATCATTACCTACGTAGCCCTCAGATTTCGTAAAAGCGTCGAGGAGATCCGTTCCGGCCTCGAGCAGATGGCTACGCTGCCCGATTATCGCTTGTCAGTGACAGGAGGCGAACTCGCTGCCGTCGCCGTTGCCATTAACCAGATGGCGGATAGCCGGCAGCGCCTCGAGCAGGAGCTTCGCCGCGAGGACCGCCTGCGCGCGATGGGCCGGGTTGTGGCCGGCATCGCTCATGAAATCAAGAACCCGCTAAACTGCATCCGTCTAAGCCTCCAGATGATCGCCCGGACTCACAAGCCGGGAGAGGGCCAGGAAGAGGTGCAGATCGCCCTTGCCGAAGTGGACCGCATGACCCGCCTCCTCGACTCCCTCCTGCTGTTTCGGGCCCAAAAGCCCGCGAACCTCGTGTCGTGTCCTATTCAGCCGGTCCTGGACCGGGTGCTCTCCCTGGTGCAGCAGCCTGCCACGGAGAAGGAGGTGACAATTCAGCAGGAGATCCAGGATTCTTCCCTCGCCGCTCTCATTGACCCCGATTGTCTGCAGCAAAGTTTGATGAATCTTCTTCTAAACGCCATCGAGGCCACGCCTCGCGGCGGCTCAGTCCGTGTGAATGCTTATTCCACCGGCGGCTCGACAATCATCAGCGTCGCCGATACAGGTCCCGGGCTAACCGAGGAGCAGCAGGAACACTTGTTCGAAGCCTTTTACACGACCAAGCAGAGAGGAACCGGGTTGGGGCTCGCGGTCACACGCGAGCTGGTGCAAAAGCTCGGAGGCACGATTACCTACCGCAACACTAGGGATGGGGCCCAGTTTGATTTAAAGTTGCGAACGGCATGAACGCACGATGTCACGCATTCTGATCGCAGAGGACGAGAAACCCGCCCTTCTGTTTCTCTCCCGGTTACTGACAAAGGAGGGCTACGAAGTAATTGAGGCCGAGAGCGGGGACGAGGCATGGCGAATTTGCCAGGAGTCGGAGCCCGATCTCGTGCTGCTTGACATCCGGCTTCCCGGACTCAACGGTCTCGAGATTCTGAACGGCTTGAAGCGTGACCACCGGGACACGGCGGTCATCGTGATGACGGCTGACAGCAACTACGCGACCGCAGTCGAAGCAATGCGGCTCGGCGCTTTCGAGTTCGTGTCGAAGCCGTTGGACTTCGACCACCTTCTGATTCTGGTGCAGAGGGCGCTGGAATATCGCGCGATGGAACGAGAGGTCCGGGCGTTTCGCGCTGCCGCGCAGCAATCGGAGGCTCCCCCCGGACGGCTCATCGGCCACACACAGGCGATGCGCGAGGTGTACAAGCGCATCGGGAGGGCGGCGGCTTCTGACACGACCGTGCTGGTGCGCGGTGAGTCCGGAACCGGCAAAGAGCTCGTCGTCGACGCGCTTCATGCTCACAGCCTCCGCGCCAATGGGCCGCTCGTCAAAGTCAACTGCGCTTCGATCCCGGAAGCGCTCCTCGAGTCCGAACTCTTCGGGCATGAAAAGGGCTCCTTCACCAGCGCCTCCTACCAAAGGATCGGGCGGTTCGAGGAGGCAAACGGCGGAACCCTGTTCCTGGACGAGGTAGCGGAACTGCCGCTCGTTCTACAGGCGAAGCTGCTGCGGGCGGTCCAGGAGCGGGTGATTTACCGGCTAGGCAGTAACCGGCCGATTCCCGTGGATTTGCGCCTCGTGGCGGCCACGGCTCAGGATCTGGAAGCCATGGTCCAAAGCGGGCAGTTCCGCGAGGATCTCTATTACAGGCTCAATGTCTTCCGCATCGACGTCCCGCCGCTGCGGGAGAGGCTTGACGACCTTCCGCTGCTGGTCCAGCACTTCATTTCGCGCTCCCAGCGTCCGGTCACGCTCAACTCCGCAGCTCTCGCCAAACTGTGCTCCTATCCCTGGCCAGGCAATGTGCGAGAACTCGAAAACGTCATCTCCCGCGCCCTTGCGCTGACACCCGGAGAAGTCATCACGCCGGAGGCGATCGAGCTCTCTCCCCTGCCCTCACAAAGCAGCGTCACAATCCTCGGGGTGCCTCTTGAGCGAGGTCTGCGGGAGATCGTCGGCCAAGCGGAGAAACAGGCATTGCAGGCGGCGCTGGCCCACGTCCGAGGCAATAAGCGGAAAGCAGCCGAATTGCTCCGAATTCACCGGAGCCTGCTCTACGAAAAGCTGAAGGAGCACAACGTCGCCTGAGGCTTCAGCCACGGCCGATGAACGGCATCTTAGTTGCCATCACGGTCATAAACTGAACGTTGGCATCCAGCGGAAGGTTCGCCATGTAGAGAACCGCGTCGGCGACGTGCCGGACGTCGATGCGCGGCTCTACCATGATCGTGCCGTTCGCCTGTGGTACGCCGGCGGTCATGCGCTGCGTCATTTCCGTTGCCGCGTTGCCGATGTCGATTTGCCCGCACGCGATGTCGTAATCACGGCAGTCCAGCGAAATGCTCTTTGTCAGCCCGGTGATAGCGTGCTTGGTCGCAGTGTAGGGAGCGGAATTCGGGCGCGGAGCCGTGGCTGAAATCGATCCGTTGTTGATAATCCGCCCGCCCCGCGGACTTTGCGTCTTCATTAGCCGGATCGCTTCCTGGGCGCAAAGGAATGCCCCGGTCAGATTGACGCTTACGACCCGATTCCACTGCTCGTAGGTAAGATCCTCGATCGGAGTCGGGGGCACATTCATCCCGGCATTGTTGAAGAGAAGGTCGAGACGCCCGAATTCCTGCCGTATGCGGTCAAAGAGTGAGCGGACGGATTCCGGGTCGCTAACATCGGCAGGTACAACGAGAATCGGCTTTCCCGACGGGCTGGCTGCTCCGGCAGTCCGCCGCAGTTCCGCTTCGCGTCTGCCGCAGATCACTACCGAGTAGCCGTTGCACTGGAGCGTCAAACTAACCGCCCTGCCGATCCCACTGCCCCCGCCGGTAACCAGCGCTACTTTCTGATGCTCAGTTGTTTTCATCCGCTCGTTCGATCATGCCAGAATCGCCTTGACCACGTGCGCCGGTTCGACGCCGGTCAGCTTCTGGTCCAACCCCTGATACTTGTACGTAAACCGGTTATGATCGATGCCGAACAGATGGAGGATGGTCGCCTGTAAATCTCGCACGTGGACCGGATCCTTGGTGATGTTGTAGGAGAAGTCGTCGGTCTCGCCGTGTACCACTCCGCCTTTGACGCCGCCTCCCGCAAGCCATAACGAGAAACAACGAGGGTGATGATCCCGGCCATAGTCGCTAGCGGTCAGCTTCCCCTGGGAATAGATGGTCCGGCCGAACTCCCCTCCCCAGATCACCAGCGTGTCATTCAGCAAGCCGCGCTGTTTCAAGTCCTGTATTAAGGCCCAGCAGGCGCGGTCCACATCCTTACACTGGCTCGGAAGAACTTCGGGGAGATTCGAGTGGACGTCCCATCCCCGGTGATAGATCTGGATAAAGCGGACGCCGCGCTCAGCCAGGCGCCGGGCCATCAGGCAGGAGTTGGCGAAGGTGCCGCCGATTTTCGCCTCGTCGCCATAGAGCTTGTACGTGCTCTCCGGCTCCTTCGACAGATCGGTCAGCTCAGGAACCGACGCCTGCATCCGGAACGCCATCTCAAACTGCGCGATGCGTGTCCGCGTTTCCGGATCTCCCAGCTTGGCATACTGAATCTCGTTCATCTCCGCGAGCGCGTCCAACATCCGGCGGCGCACTTTCGTCGGCACGCCGTCAGGGTTGTTGATAAACAGAACGGGATCTCCGCTCGAACGCAGCGCAACGCCGGCATGCTCTCCCGAAAGGAATCCGGCACTCCAGAGCCGCGCTGAGATCGCCTGCACATTGGCTTTCGGATGCGAGTGGCTGGCATTGAGCACGACGAACGTCGGGAGATCCTGATTCATGCTGCCCAATCCGTAGGAGATCCACGAGCCGATGCAAGGTTTCCCCGCGATCTGGTTACCCGTTTGAATGAAGGTAATCGCCGGCTCGTGGTTAATCGCCTCTGTGTACATCGACCTGATGATCGTGATATCGTCTACGAGCTTGGCCGTGTAAGGAAGCAGTTCCGAAACCCAGGCTCCGCTTTCGCCGCAGCGCTCGAATTTGAAGACGGACGGTGCGATGGGGAAGCGGCTCTGCTCCGAGGTCATGGTGGTCAGCCGCTGGCCCTGGCGGACCGAATCGGGGAGATCCTTATCGAACCAGTCCTTCATCTTCGGCTTGTAATCAAACAGCTCGATCTGAGGGGGCGCGCCGACCATATGGAGGTAAATGGCGCGCTTTACCTTCGGCGGGAAATGAGGCAACCCGGGCAAGCCGCCGGCGGCCGGTTTCTCTGTTGCCGCTTCGCTCATCATCGTAGCGAGCGCCACCACGCCGAGACCTCTCGCGCCGCGCGCAAAGAACTGCCGCCGCGTTTCCTGCAAGACCGCTTCCTGTTCTTCTCGGTACGTCATTTGTTTAGAGCCTCGTCCAGGTTTAGAACCCCATTGGCCACCATCGTCAGGGCTGCCAGCTCCGCGGGATTCACGCTTTCCACTGCCTCGGATTCGCCGACCGAAAGAAGCTTTTTCGCCTCAGCCGGATGGGAATCGTAGTAACTCAGATAGTCCGAATGAGCCTTTTTTAAGATCTGCCGCTCCTTTAGATTCAGGGTCCGGCTCAGAACACGTAACGTCATGAAATCGAGGCGCCGGTTCCAGTCGGCCCCGCCCTTCAGCAGGGCGAGCTGTGCAAGGTTTCGAGCTGCCTCCACAAACTGCGTGTCGTTCATCGTCACCAGCGCCTGAAGTGGCGTATTCGTTCGCTCCCGCCGGACCGTGCAATTCTCGCGGGAAGGAGCGTTGAAGATGTCCATCGACGCTGGAGGAGCGCTCCGTTTCCAGAACGTGTACATGCTGCGCCGGTACAGATTGGGGCCCGTATCACGCTTGTAGAAACGGGTATCGGACTCGAGCATCGCCACCGCCTCCCACACACCCTCCGGCTGGTAGGGCTTGACGCTCGGCCCGCCAATCCGCCGGTTGAGCAGCCCGCTTGCCGCGAGCGCCAGATCGCGTACCATTTCCGCATCCATCCGGAAGCGCGGACCTCGGGAAAGGAAACGGTTATCCGGGTCCTTCTGGAGCTTTTCAGGCGTTGCGATGGCCGCCTGGCGGTAGGTGGAGGACATCACCATCAGCTTGAACAGCTTCTTCACATCCCAGCCCGACTCACGGAACTCCACAGCCAGCCAGTCGAGCAACTCCGGGTGAGACGGCAGCTCACCTTGCGACCCGAAGTCCTCCGCCGTCTTTACCAGACCAACGCCGAACACCTCCTGCCAGAAACGGTTGACGGTCACACGCG
>Ga0065720_1004128_pt1 | contig 21442 bp, 20 predicted proteins | sample Thericmetagenome_FD_59107 | JGI IMG/M metagenome (GOLD analysis project Ga0065720, IMG submission 59107) | Thermophilic microbial communities from the Joint Bioenergy Institute, California, USA of rice/straw/compost enrichment - eDNA_2 v2... | ecosystem: Engineered > Solid waste > Grass >...
CCCCTGTTCCGTCCGCGGCCCCGTCGGCGGTGTCGCGCCCCGGCCCGCCCTGCCGCGAGCCCTGCTCCGCGCCGCCCCGGGGTACGGCCCGCCCCTCGGCGGGCGGCTCGGACTCCTCGGGCGGCTCGATCGGCCGGGGCTGGGTGATGAGCAGGCGCGGGATGAGCACGACCACGCCGGTGCCGCCCCGGGTGGACGGCCGGAAGCCGACTCTGAGGCCGAACCGGTGCGCGAGCCGTCCCACCACGGCGAGGCCGAGCCGGGTGCCGCCGAGGGTGCGCAGGTCGAACGGCTCGGAGACGAGCCGGGCGGCGTGCCGCCGCTCGCGGGGGCGCATGCCGAGGCCGCCGTCCTCGATCGTGACCACCACGCCCGCGTCCTCCTCGTCCACGTACACGTGCACCTCGGTGCCGTGCGCGGAGAAGGCGGTGGCGTTGTCCATGAGCTCGGCGAGCGCGTGCATCACGCCCTCGGCCGCGTACCCGACGACCGCGACGTTGCTCGTGTTGTGCAGCCGGATGCGGCGGTAGCCCGCGATGCGGCCCATCGCGCCGCGCAGGATGCTCTCCATCGGGATCGGCCGGGTCCACCGCCGGCCGGACCGGCCGCCGCTGAGCAGCGCGATGTTGTCGGCGAGCCGGCCGAGCTGGGCGACGCGGTGGTCGAGGTCGAGCAGCTCGGCGAAGACCTCCTCCTCGTCGCCGAACCGGTCCTCCAGCTCGCGCAGCCGGGCGAGCAGGCTCGTGGTCTGCGCCTGCACCCGGGCGGCCGCGCCCGCGCAGGCGTTCATCGCCGCGGTGCCGCCGCGCTCGGCCTCGGCGAGCCGCCGGGCGATCTCGGCGAGCAGGGCGCGCAGCGGGCCGAACACCGGCTGGCGCACCTCGGCGAGGGCCTTGTCCACCGGGCGGCGTTCGACGTGGATGCGCCGGGCCACCGCCGGCAGGGTCTCCGCGGCGACCCGGTTGATCTCCTTCTCCATCGCGCCGCGGGCGTTACGGGCGGCGGCGCGTTCGCGTTCGAGCAGGTCGAACTCGTGCCCCAGCACCTTGAGCAGGTGCTTGAAGGCGTCCACCGACGGGGCGGGCAGGCGCGGGAGCACCTCGCCGACGGAGACGCCGAGGCGCACCTCGCGGCCGAGCGTGGGCACGGTCTCGTCGGCGATGCGCAGCGCCTCCCGCTCCATCAGGTCGGCGCGGGCGAGCGCGCGCCGGGCCCGTTCGTTCGCCTGCCGGGCGGTGGCCGCGTAGTGCTGGACGAGCGCGGCGGCGATCGTGAGCAGCAGCGCGCTCGCGCCTCCCGCGAGCGCCATGAGGCCCCGCGCCTCTACCGGGCTCGCCGAGACGGCCCACAGCCAGCCGCAGGTCACCACGAGCATCGTGATGAGCGCGGCCAGGACCGCGCGATCCCTGGCCGTGAGCCTGCGCTGGGTGCGGTGGGATGCGTCAGCTGACATCGGCGGTCCTCGCAGCGGTGGGGCGGCACGGCGAACCGGCCTCGGTCTCCTCGTCGCGCTCCTTGGCTCCGCGGCGGCGGTCAGTGTCCATCCCGCAGTCCATCCCGCAGTCCATCCCGCAGGTCCGATCCCGCGATGCCCGATCTCACGATGTCCGATTTCGCGAAGTCCATTCAGGGATGTCCATCTCGCGATGTCCATTCCGCGACGGAACGCTGAGGGAGCAGGCCCAAACCGTAGCACCAGGGGGGCTTAATTGGATAGATCGCCGCACGTGTCCCGGAAATCCCTCCCATAACAACATCGTCAGGCATAAATTACGACCTGGTCACCTGGCGGCGGTGTCGCGGACGTCGCCGTTCCCGCAGGCCGTACGGCTGGCCCCCTCGCCGGGTCAGCCGATGTCGAGAAGCCCGCGCAGCACGTCCGGCACGGTGCCGGGGCCGGTCGGTGACGGCCAGGAGATGGCGACCCGGACGTGCCGCTTGGTGACCACGAGACCTTCGGGCAGCCGGATCGTGGCGCGGCCGGCGCTCCCGGCGGGCGGGTGGGCACCGGGAGCGCCTGCCGGATGGACGGTGATCCGGGGGCCGGGGCCGCCCCGGTGGTCGCGGTCCCAGATCCGGATCAGCTCGGCGAGCCGCTCGGCGAGCAGCGGGGCGTCGGGGCCGTAGGCGTGCGCGCCGAACTCGACCACGCCCCGGTCCCGGCGCGCCGCGAGATAGGCGAGATTGCCCGCGCGGGCGGTCGCCGGGCAGCCGTACGGGTTCGCCGGGGCGACGAGACCGGTGTCGAGCGCCGGGTCCACCGACAGCAGGCAGAAGCCGTCGAGCATCGTGGCGAGCCACAGTTCGAGCAGGTCGAAGGGCTTGCCCGCGCCGATACGCACCCCCGACCACGCCTCGGCGCGCGGCGTGGCGAGCACGCCGTCGAGCAGGTTGGCGTCGCCCGGCCACTCCTCGTCGAAGCGCAGCCCGATCTCCCGGCCGCGCAGCAGCAGCACGCGCTCGGCGTGCGCGCCCGCGCCGCGCATCGGCGGGAAGGCGCAGACCCGTGCCGAGCGGGCGACGAGGTGGTCGTCCTCGCGCTCCAGCGCGAGCGACCGGGTGAGGCCGCGCAGCCGCAGCGGGACGACGAGCACGCCGCCGTCGGCGAGCTGGTCGAGCCAGGCCGGGGGGATGTCCCAGGCGCCGGCCGTGACGATCACCCGGTCGTAGGGGGCGTGCTCGGGCACGCCGTGCTCGCCGTCCGCGAGCACCACCTCGACGTCCGGATAGCCGGCGGCGGCGAGGCGGCGCGCCGCGCGGCCGGTGACGCCGGGGTCGATGTCGACGGTGGTGACCCGGCCGTGCGGGCCGACCAGCTCGGCGATGAGGGCGGCGTTGTACCCGCCCGAGCCGATCTCCAGGCAGCGCATGCCCGGCTCCAGCGCGGCCTGCTCCAGCATCATCGCCTGGACCTGGGGGGCGGAGACCGAGCCGACGCTCATGCCGTGCCGGTCCCGCCGGGTGACGAGCCGGTCGAGGGCGTACGCGGCCTCCAGCGGCTCCTCGGGTGCGAACAGGTGCCGGGGCACCGTCGCGAACGCCTCGGCGACGCGGCGGTCGCGGATCGCGCCCAGCTCGCGCAGCCGGTCGACCATCGCCGCGCGTAAGCGGGCTGCGGAAACGTCTTCGATGTGCATGGACCGCACCCTGGACATCGGGGTTCTCCTTGGCTCACGCCGAGCGTGGACCTCACCGGCCGCTCGTGCCCGCCGCACTCACACGCGGCATGGCCGGTGAGATTTTCCCGCCCGCTATCAGAAATCGCGGGAGTCACGGGACCACACTAGAAATAAGCAAGGTGGCCGGTGTTCACATTTTGTGAACACCGGCCACCTTGACAATGCCCGGGTCAGATCCCCATGCGCGCCTCCAGCGCGCGGAGGGATTCGGGAAGTGTGCGATATACCCTATCAAGCTGCATGACCGTTTCGCGAGACGTGGGATGATAGCGCGTCATTTGTGGGGCAATCCGCTCGGCGCGCAATATGCGATCCAGCGCCTCCTTGTGCCGGCCCACCCACAGGTGCGCCCGGGCCATGTCGATCTCGTGGTGCGCGCGCCGCTCCGCCCACAGCCGGGGCGAGAGGCTGAGCCGCTCGTCCATGCGCAGCGCGCGGTCGTAGTCCCCCAGCTCGATGGCGACGACGCAACCGTGAATCGCCACGTTGCTCGGCGTCACCTGCAGGCCGTACGGGTCGCGCCGGTTCCCGATCCGGCGCGCCACGTCCTCGGCGATGCCGTGGTGCTCCCAGGCGTCGTGCGCGCGGCCCGCCCGGGCGGCGGCGACCGCGGCGCGCAGGTGCAGCGAGCCGAACACGGTGAGCGCGTCCGCGCCGTCGGGGTCGATCGCGGTGGCGGCCCGCTCCACCATGGTGAGCGCGGTCTCCATCGCGCCGAGGGTGAGCAGCAGCAGCGCCCGGGAGAGCGCGACGAGGCGGGGCAGCAGCGGGTCGTCGGCGCGCTGCGCGGCGACGGCGGCGCGCTCCAGGCCCACCTGCGCGAGGTCGTGGTAGCCGAGGCGGCGCACGAGCGACACCGCGATCGCGTCGGCGTGGTTGAGCAGCCGCCACGCCCGCGGGTCGTCGGTCTCCGCCGCGTGCACGGCGAGCTCCTCCAGCACGGCGGGCAGCCGGGCGCCGAGCCGTACGTGCGCGGCCGCGCCCTGCAGCCGCTGCAACACGACGAGCTCGTCCTCGAGCGCGTCGAGCGACCGGGGCGGGGCGTCGAGCTCGGGGGGCAGGTCGGCGTGCGCGAGCGCGCGGCGGATCGCCGGGATCGCGGTGTGCACGGCGTCGCCGCGGGGCCCCTCCCCCCGGTACGGCTGGCCGAAGATCTGGGCCGGCTCCAGGTCGAGGGCGGCGGCGACGGCGGCGACCAGGGACGGGGTGGCCGGTTTGTGGCCCGCCTCCACCTGGGCGATCAGGCTGCGGGACACGTGCGCCTGGCGGGCGAGCCCGGACTGGGTGAGCCCGCGTACCTTTCGCCAGTGCGCGATACGTCGTCCGGCGGTTTCGCCGTACTCCGCACCGTCGCTCCTCACCATCGGCCATCTCCTGGCAATAGCGTGTCCCTTTTGAAAGGATACGCGCCGAATGATCTGTGGCGCATTGTTTTCCCGCTACTGCCGTTACGGCCCCTGCCGGACTGCTGAAGCGATAGAAGCGGTACAGAAGCGGTACAGCGGCCGCGCCCGGCGTCGCGGTTGACGCCGAGGGTGCCAGTCTGTCACGGACGGCGCGGCCGCGCAGGAGAAAAGATCATAGAGATTTTCGGCCCGGCCGACTTGGGGGTATTCGGGCCTTTTATAACCTGGATTCTCGCGGTTTTCCGGGGGCGCGGCGTGACCCTCGCGGCGGCGCCGGACGCGCCCCCCGGGACCGGACGCCCGCGCGTGGCGCGGCGGCGCGGCCCGTGCGGTACGCGGGCCGCGCCGCCGCCGCGCCCCGGGCGCCGGTGCGTCAGCGCCGCATGTCGGTGCCGATCACCCGCCTCGGGTGCAGGATCACCAGCGAGCGGGTCTCGCCGGGCTTGTCGTGCACGCGGAAGTCCGCGTTGTACTTCGCGCCGACCTTGGCGCACCAGGAGAAGTCCGGGTCGGGGAGGATCTCGGCGTCGGCGCGGATCTCCAGGGTGCGGAACGGGGTCTGCGGATCCACGATGAAGAGCGTCGCCTTCGGGTCGCGGCGCAGGTTCTTCATCTTCTGCCGGGCGTCGTTGAGGGAGAGCTTCACCAGCCCGTCCTCGGCGTCGTAGAGGAAGGAGATCGCCGTCACCTGGGGGCGGCCGCTCGCGCCGTTGGTGGCGAGGATCGCCGTGCCCGCCTCGAGCAGGTCCTTGAATTCGTCGGGGATCGTCGGCGTCTCAGTCATGGCAGGACTTTAGCGCGTTGATCATCGCGAATTGGCGGGCCTTCCGCGTGACGGGAAACCGCTGCGCCGCGGTGGGCGTTCGACCAGGTGGACGGGGGTGCCGCGCCGTACCCGCCGGNCGCCGAACGGCGGCGACAATTGGGCGGAGGCCCCGGTCGCCCGCCCGGCCGATCGTGCCGTGAAACATTCGGCGGAATATCGTCCGGCGCGGCGCCCCGAGTTTCGAACCCCGAGTTTCGAAATACGTTTCGACCGTTGTAGCCGGGTGGTGACGACGGCGGTGGCGCCGGTTCGCTCAGGCGGGCGGCCCGGCCACCCGGGCGATCGCCGGCGGCGCGTCCGCCCGGCCCGCGGTCTCCAGGATCGTGGAGACGCCCGCGTTGTCCGCGCCCGCCACGATGACCCGCACCGACTCGGGCGACCCGAGGGTGTGCACCGGGGTGCGCCCCTCCTCGGGCTCGATCGCGTCCGGGTGGTCGATCGGCACCCGCCAGCGGGTACGGCGGGACACCGCGCCCTTGCCGACGCGGTCGAGGTCCTCCGGGGTGCGCACGGTGTGCTCGTAGACGAAGCGCTGCACGTCGGCCTTGGACCAGCCCGCCTCGGCGAGCAGCCGGGCGTGCTCCGGACCGAACACGAGGATGATCGCGCCGGTGGTGCCCACCAGCCGCCCGGTCCGGCCCGCGCTGTCCACGACGTCGTAGAGCAGCTGCTCGGGCGACGAGGTGTGCCGGGCCTCCAGGTAGAGCGAGCCGCGGATGAGCCACGCGCTCACGGTGCTGTCCTCGCGGGCGAAGCCGTGGTCCTCGTGGAAGCCCGGCCACGGGCTCGCCGCCTCGTTCTCGGCGATGCAGCAGCTGTACTTGGCCGGGGTGCCCTGGGTGGCCTGGTCGAGCAGGTGCGGCCTGAGCGCGAAGACGTTGAGCGCGGTGAGCCGGATCGCCCGCCCGATCGTGGCGTTCGCCCGGAAGCCGGAGCCGAACACGTTGCCCGCGCCGTTCACCTCGATCCGCTGCGCGACCGGGCCGTTGACGAGCAGGAACGGCGCGCTGCCGGTGGTGCTCTGCCACAGCGCGCTGCGGCCGACGCCGAGCGCGCGCAGCGCGTCCCACGCGGCGAGCACGACCGGGAGGTACTCCGGCAGGCAGCCCGCCATCACCGCGTTGATCGCGGCGAGGCGCACCGTGCAGCGCCGGGCGAGGTGCGGCATCTCCAGCAGCACCTCGTCGGGGTCGCGGTCGGTCTGGGCGAGGAAGCGCGCCAGGCTCTCCTCGGTGCACGGCACGACGGGCATGCCGTCGGTCCAGCCCCGGCGGAAGCAGTACTCGATCGCGTCCTGCGCGGACAGGCCGGACAGGTCGGGGCCCGGCGCCGAGCGTCCGGGCACGCCGGTGGGGTCGAGGACGCGTCCCGCGCTCCCCGTGGCCTCGGGGGCCTCGGGGGAGGTGGACCTCGCGGACACGGCCGACTCGGTCACGACGATCTCCAATCGCTGGGTTGCGGTCACGTTCCTGGGCCGCGGGCCGTCCGGGCAGGGTGGGCGGGCCGCGTCCGGCCCGCGGGCCGCGCGTGTTCGGTTCGGTACGGTGGGTGACTGAACGCGGGTGACTGAATGCGGCGGGACAAGACGGTGGAACACCGCGGTGGGACTACGCCCGCGGGCCGGTGACCGTGCTCGTCGGGCGGCTCCCCGGGCGGCGCGTCGAGCGCCTGGTCGGGCGGCTCGTCGCGGGCGCGGCGGTCAGGGGGCCATGTCCGGGTCGGCCGTGCGCAGCGCGCGGGAGATCGCGCTCGCGGCGCCGCAGACCGCGCGGATCATCGTCTCCACGTCGGCCTCGTCCCGCTCGCGGACGAGCGAGAGCGACGCCACGACCGAGCCGCCGGCCCCGCGCACCGGGGCCGCCACGCCGAGGTGGATGAGGTCGACCTGCCGGTCGCTCACCGCGTACCCGCGCTCCCGGATGCGCTCCAGCGCGCGCACCAGCTCGCCCCGCCGGGTGTAGGTGTAGGGGGTGTGGCGCTGGAGGCCCTTCGCCAGGATCGCGTCGAGCACCTCCGGGGGCGCGTAGGCGAGCAGCACCAGGCCGATCGCCGTGGCGTGCAGGCCGTACCGGCCGCCGTTCCTGGTGCGGACCCGGGAGCGGCGGGGGTGCCGGACGTGCTCGACCGAGAGCAGCTCGTGCCCGTCCCGTACGGCGAGCTGCACGTTGCCGTGGGTGAGCTCGTAGAGCTCCTGCATGTACGGCCGGGCCACGCGTTGCAGGCCCATCGCCCGCGGGGCGAGCGAGCCGACCTCCCACAGCCGCAGCCCGATGCGGTACTGGCCGTCCTCGTCCCGCTCCAGCGCGCCCCAGGCGACGAGGCGCTGCACGATGCGGTACGAGGTCGCGACGGGAAGGCCGCACCGGCGGCTGAGCGCCGAGAGCGACTGGCGGGTGTGCTCGCCCTGGAAGGTGGCGAGCACGGCCATGGTGCGATCCACCACCGAACGAGGCGACTCCTGCTTCGCACCGTCCGGCTGTCGCGCCAACACCATATGTGCAAGTTACATACGAATTGCCGATAGGTAAACCTTTCATTCTATTCAGCAGTGTTCTAAGGTGATTCGTTAACCCTGGCTATCGAGAGGGGCACGTCCCGCGGCCGGCCGAAGATCTCCGCGACGGCGGAGACCCCCGCGTTGTCCGCGCCCGCCACGACGAACTGCACCGCCCCGGGCGCGTGCAGCACCGGCACCCGGTCCGGGTCGGCGCCGCCGCCCGCCTCGTCCGGCACCGCGTCCGGATGGCCGGCGGGCAGCCGCCAGCGCGACCGCCGGGAGACCGCGTCCTTGCCCACCGCGGCGAGCTCGGCCCGGCGGCGCACCGCGCGCTCGTACATGAAGCGCCGCAGGTCGTCCTTGCCCCAGCCCGCGTCCGCGAACACCCGCGCGTGCTCCGGGCCGAGGATCACGATCGCCTGGGTGAACTCCCCCATCAGCGCCCCGGTGCGGCTGATCGTGTCGGTGATGTCGAGGGCGAGCTGCTCCGGGACCCGGGTGTGCCGGGCCTCGACGTGGGTGACCGACCTGATCGTCGCGGCCGCCACCGTGCTGTGCGCGGCGTCGAACCCGTGCTCGGCGTGGAGCGGCGGCCACGGGCTCTCCTCCTCGTTCTCGGCGATGCAGCAGGTGTACTTCGCCGGGGTGCCCTGGGTCGCCTGGTCGAGCAGGTGGGGGCGCAGGCCGAACACGTTGATCGCGGCGAGCCGGATCGCGCGGCCGATCGTCGCGTTCGCCCGGTGCCCGGACCCGAACACGTTGCCCGCGCCGTTCACGCCGATCCGGCCGCGCACCGGGCCGTTCACGATCAGCAGCGGGGCCGGGCCGGTCGTGCTCTGCCAGATGCCGCGCACCGGGTACGGCTCGGCCGCGATCGCCTCCCACGCGGCGACCACGACCGGGAAGTACTCCGGCAGGCAGCCCGCCATCGCCGCGTTCGCGGCGGCGAGCCGTACCGTGCAGCGGCGGCCCAGGTGCGGGATCTCGAACAGCACCTCGTCGGGGTCGCGGCCGGATCGGGCGACGAACTCGGCGACGTACGCCTCGTCGATCGGCACGACCGGGAGGCCGTCGGTGAGGCCGCGCCGCGCGTACGACTCCAGCACGGCGCGCACCTGCGCCAGGTCGACCGGCCGCCGGTCGCCCGGCGCGCCGGCCGCGGCGTCGTCTGGCCGGACCGTGGTCACGCGACTCCCCTCGACTCCCCTCGTCCCCCCGTCACGCCGCCGCGACGCCGAGGATGCGCAGCACCTGGGGCAGCGCCTCCCGCACCCGCTCGGCGATCCGCGCGGCGTCGAGGCTCGCCACCGGGTGCCGCACGGTGACGAACTCGTACCCGGGGAAGCCGTGCACCTCGGCCATCGCGCGGCCGGACGCGGTGAACGAACCGGAGCAGATGCTCACCGCCGGAATTCCGGCCCGTTCGAAGAAAATGCCGTCGGCCACGGTGGCCGCGCTGCACGAACCGCAATCCCCGATCGCGGTGATGACGAAATCGCAGTCCTGCGCGATTTTCTCGATCAGTTCCGGCGGCGCGGGCGTGCCGAAGTAATCCTTCACGTACATCCGCGACCCGCCCACCCCGTGCCGCCGGGTGAGCTCACCGGCGATCCCCGACAGCAGCAGCGACGCGTTCGCCTTGGTGTTGTCGAGCAGGCCGACCGTGAGTCCGCGCAGCTCGGCGGGGCGCGGCGCGAGCGTGGTGTCCGCGCCCTGCTCGGCCATTCCGGTCGGATCGAACCCAGCCTCCGGCAACGTCATCGTCCCGACCCCTCCTCGCTCACCCGCGCTTGGCGGTGACCGCAGTCAAACACGTCGGCACCGAAATGTCGCCGGGCCTTTTCACTGGCTGAACAAACTCGCCGGAAAAACGCGGCGGGCGGCGGAGGGGCCGGGTGCCGCGGCTATTCGAAGTACGCGATGGTGCGGAATTCGATGCTGTGCCGCGGGGTGGTCGCCCGGGCGGTCCGGTCGTGGAACGCCGAGTGCGGCACCATCCAGGCCCGCGACTGGTCGCTGTCGTTGAGCTTGAAGAAGAGGATCTCGTCGCGGGTCATGTCCGGGAAGAACCACCACTTGTGGTACGGCTTGTAGTGGAACTCGAACCCGCGGGCCCCCGGATGGTCCTCCGGCATCTCCAGGTACAGGTCGTCGGGGATGCGGTCGACGAAGTACATCCGGTTGTCGAGGCCCTCGCCCGGCCGCACGCTGGTGAAGTCGCAGATCGCGAGCGGCCAGTCCTGCGGCGGCGGGCTGAACACCCGCCACAGGCTCGTGATGAGCGCCCGCCGGTAGCCCGGGCCGTCCGGGAAGTACGTGGCGTAGGCGCCCGCGGCCCGCTCCCGCGCCCCGCGCACCGAGAAGTCGTCGTGTACCAGCGCCGCCGCGGGCTGCGAGGCGTTCTCCGCCGGGTCGGCGGCGCGGCGCAGCGTCCAGCCGAGCGTCGCCACCCGGTCCGCGCCGGTGTACGACCTGACGAAGTCCGCCACCTCGGCGACGTACACCCGGTCGACCTCGTCCTTGTCGGTGAAGTCGCGCACCGCCGAGCGGTGCTCGATGAGCTCGAAGCCGTTGCGGTCGAGCGTGAACCGCTCGCCGGCCTGGCGGCCGTTGTGGATCGTCACCTGGTGGGTGTGGTAGATCCCGGTGTTGACGCTCGCCCCCGGCGCGGTGAAGCGGCGCAGCACCGTGGACTCGGGGGCGAGGTAGCTGAGCTCACCCGGAACGCTCTGGATCCGGCTGTCGGCGACCGTCATCGGTGGCACTCTCCCGTTCAGGGCCTGTGACGTGCCCTGATCTAGGCTGAGGTCTGGCGAATCACATTCAAGGACGCGGCGGTGGTGACGTCCATGCTTGACCTCACCTGCGGTTTCGCGGTATTGGCTGACGTTTTCTTTTCATTCGGTGAAAAGGAAATTCCTGGATCATCCGTCACGCGGAAGCCGTACGTACGCGGGGCGGCGCTCGCCGCCGCACCCTGCGGGAAAACCAGGTGCCTACGCCCGGGCAGGCCGGTGAGACTGGAGCGGTGATAGATCCGGGTCTGCGCGGCCGGGTGGCGCTCGTCACCGGCGGCAATCAGGGCATCGGCGCGGCGACCGCGATCGCGCTCGCGGCGGCCGGGGCGGCGGTCTTCGTCACGTACCGGCGGCTCGATCCGGCCGAGCACGCCGACGATCCGGCCTTCCCGCCCGAGTACGGCGAGCTGCGCGCCCGGGACGCCGAGGAGGTGCTCGGCCGCGTCCGGCAACGCGGCGGGCGGGCCGCGGCGGCCGAGGCCGACCTCGCCGACCCGGCGAGCATCGGCATGCTGTTCGACCGGGCCGAGGCCGCCCTCGGGCCGGTGGAGATCCTGGTGAACAACGCGAGCGGCTGGCTCGCCGACACGTTCCTGCCGGACGCCCGGGACCGCTTCGGCCGGGCGCTGCGGCCGGTGGACGCCGAGTCCCACGACCGGCAGTTCGCCGTGGACGCCCGCGCCCCGGCCCTGCTCATCGCGGAGTTCGCGCGGCGGCACATCNCGCGCGGCGCCGGCTGGGGCCGGATCATCGGGCTCACCTCCGGCGGCCCGGCGGGCTTCCCCGAGGAGGTCTCGTACGGCGCGGCGAAGGCGGCCCAGGAGAACTACACGATGTCCGCCGCCGCGGAGCTCGGCCGCTACGGGATCACGGCGAACATGGTCCGCCCGCCGGTCACCGACACCGGCTGGGTCACGCCCGAGGTCGAGCGGCAGGCGCGCGAGTTCAGCCCGCTGGGGATCGCCCGCCCCGAGGAGGTCGCCGAGGTGATCGTCTTCCTCGCCTCGAACCAGGCCCGGCGCGTCACCGGCCAGATCATCACGCTCTCCTGACCCACGCGCGGCGCGGCCCGCCGTCGTCCGCGGCCGGCCCCCGTGATCAGACGTCGAGCAGCTCGACGGTCACGGTGGCGACGTCGCCGACGTCGAGCCCTTCGGCCTTGCGGACGGCGCGTTTCACGGGCAGGACGTAGGTGTCCTCGCGGCTGCTCGGGAAGATCGAGGTCGTCCAGGTGGTGCCGCCGATCGTGGCCCGGACCCGCCGCGCGCCGAACCCGCGCGGCTCGGCGAAGATGTCCCGGATCTCCGCGGACGCCTCGGCCGGGAGGCTGACGAACGTCCAGGTGTCGTTGCGCCTGGCCGCCCAGAGATACAGCTCGGCATCGAACACGACCTTCACGGCATGGCAGCATCGCACACCGCGCCGACGATCCTCTCGGCCGCCGGGCACGCCCGGGGACCCCGCCGGCCCGCTCGCCCGCGCCCGCGCCGCCGCCGAGGGCTCGCACGCGGCCGGGATCGACGCCCGCGCCGCGCCGCCACGGGCGGCCCGCCGGTGACGGCGGCGCCCCGCCACGCTCCCCGGCGCCGCGACCGCCTGCCCGAGCGCGGCGCGCGCGAGCCGCCGTGGGAACGCCGAGCTGAGAAGGCATGTCCGAAGGCCTGCGGAGTGCCCTCGGCGGCGGAGGTGCGGCCTTTGAGAGCATGCCTCGGGAACGATCAGGCGGCCAAGGGACCGGGCGGGGGCGGACAGCCGGTGATCGTGCGCGGTGCCCCACGGCCGCCCGCCCGCCGTACCCCGAGGGAAGGGCAGCGATGAGGATCAGCTACGTGACGGAGGCGGCCCCGGTGCCGGGCCGGGAGAACGAGGACCACGTCGTCTGCGGGCCGGACTGGGCGGTCGTGCTCGACGGCGCGACCCCGTGGCCCGGCGTCGACTCGGGCTGCCGGCACGGGGTGCCGTGGCTGGTCGGGCGGCTCGGCGGGGCGCTCGCCCGGTCGCTCGCGGCCCGGGAGGAGGCGTCGCTGACCGTGCTCCTCGAAGCGGCGATCCGGGACACGATGGCCGCCCACTCCGGCACCTGTGACCTGGGCAATCCCTCCTCGCCGTCGGCGACGGTGGCGATCGTGCGGCGCCGCGGCGAGGTGCTCGACCATCTCGTGCTGTGCGACTCGCCGGTGGTGCTGCGCCGTACCGATGGATCGGTGCTGGTCGTGCACGACGACCGCACCGAGCGCCTGCCGGGCGGGCGGCCGTACAGCTACGAGCTGGTGGAGTCGATGCGCAACCGGCCGGGCGGCTTCTGGGTGGCGTCGAACCGGCCCGAGGCGGCGCGGGAGGCGCTGACCGGGTCGACGCCGATCGCCTCCCTCGACGGCGTGCTGGTGTGCACGGACGGGGTGTCCCGGCTGGTCGAGTGGTACGGCCACGCGTGGGAGGAGGTCGTCGCGATCGCGGAGCAGGACGGCCCGGCCCGGCTGGTCGAGCTGGTGCGCCAGGCCGAGCGCGAGCGCGGGCCGCGCAGCGGGAAGGTGCACGACGACGCCACGGCGGCCTGGCTGCACTGGTGAGCCGAGCGCCATCCGGGCGTGCCCGGCCACGGACCGGCCACGGGGCCGGACGCCATGGCGACGCCGGGTGACCGGCCCGCCCGGGCCGATCGTGTCTCACCACGGCCGTCACGCACCGTGCGGAGGGAGTAACGACGGTTTATTCCGGATGACGCCGGTCGGTAATCACCGCTGGTTGGAGTGGTTCTCGGGCGCGGCGGCGAGGCGTGCGGGACCGGCCGCCCGTGCCGGGAGGAACCATGCCTGAGCTCTACTTCGACGTGCGCTGGCCGGACGGCCGGACCCAGCGCTGTTACTCCCCGTCGACCGTCATCGAGGACTACTTCACCCCCGGTTCGGTGTACGGCGTGGCCGACTTCGTCGCCCGCAGCCGGGAGGCGCTGCACGTGGCGAGCGAGCGGGTCCGCGCCAGGTACGGCATCGCGTGCACCGCGGCCGAGGCGCAGCTCGCCGAGATCGAACGGGTGGCCGCCGGGTTCGGCGGGACACCGTGGGCGGCGGTGACCGTGGAGCGGATCAGCGACGCGGCCGGGCGGGAGCGGTGAGCGCGCCGCCGCGGGTCGCCGGGGCGCACCACCCGGTCGCGGTGGTCGGCGGCGGGCAGGCCGGGCTGTCGATCAGCTACCACCTGCGCGAACGCGGCATCGGCCACATCGTGCTGGAGGCCGAGCGCGTCGGGTACGAGTGGCGCGAGCGGCGCTGGGACTCCTTCTGCCTGGTGACCCCGAACTGGCAGTGCCGGCTGCCCGGCTTCCCGTACCAGGGGCCGGATCCGGACGGGTTCATGACCCGCGAGCAGGTCGTCCGCTACCTGGAGGACTACGCCGCGTTCGTCCGGCCGCCGCTGGCCGAGGGCGTGCGGGTCACCCGGCTGCGGCGGGCCGCCTCCGGCGCCTTCGAGCTCGCCACCACCGCGGGCGCGCTCACCGCCGACCAGGTGGTGGTCGCCACCGGCCCGTACCACGGCCCGGCGATCCCGCGCCTCGCCGAACGCCTGCCGCCGGCCGTCACCCAGCTGCACTCCTCGCGGTACCGCAACCCGGACGCGCTGCCGGACGGCGCCGTGCTCGTGGTCGGCACCGGCCAGTCCGGCTGCCAGATCGCCGAGGACCTGCACCTCGCCGGACGCCGGGTGCACCTCGCGGTCGGCGGCGCGCCCCGGGTCGCCCGCTTCTACCGGGGCCGCGACTGCGTCGCCTGGCTCGACGAGATGGGCTACTACGCCCGGAACATCGACGAGTTCGACGACGCCGAGGCGGTGCGGGCGCGGGCGAACCACTACGTCACCGGCCGCGACGGCGGGCGCGACATCGACCTGCGCGCCTTCGCCCGCGACGGCATGCGGCTGTACGGCAGGCTCACCGGCGTCGTCACCGGCCCCGGCGGCACCCGCCTGGAGTTCGCCGGCGACCTGAAGGAGAACCTCGACCGGGCGGACGCGGTCGCGGAGAGCATCAAGGACGCGATCGACGCGCACATCGCCGCGCACGGCATCGACGCGCCGCACGAGGCCCGGTACGTCCCGGTGTGGGAGCCGGACGATCCGCCGCGCGAGCTCGACCTCGCCGCGGCGGGCATCACCTCGGTGATCTGGGCGACCGGGTTCACCCGGGACCACCGGTGGATCGAGGTGCCGGTCTTCGACGGCCGCGGCCGGGTCGCCCACCGGCGGGGCGTGACGAACTGCCCGGGCCTGTACTTCCTCGGCCTGCCCTGGCAGTACACGTGGGGCTCCGGCCGGTTCGAGGCGGTCGGCCGGGACGCGGCGTTCCTCGCCGACCGCATCGCCGAGCGCCTCGCCGGCCACGCCGGCGACCGCACCGCCGATCGCACCGCCGACCGGATCGCGGCCGGGCGGCGGCGCGCGGACGTGTGCGGCGTCCTCACCGGGGCGTTCCCCGATGCCTTCGACGGGGCGCCGGCCCGGCGCGCGGCGGCCATGGCGGCGGGCTGAGGCGGGAGGCGGCGATGACCCGGAAGATGGTCTGCGACGCGCACCGGCACATCGGAGTGCTGCCGCCGTACCCGTTCTACGGCGGCCCGCCGGTCAACCCCGACACCACCGCCGGCGGCACCGTGCGGCGGCTCCTCGACGACCTCGACGCCGAGGGCGTGGACCGCGCCCTCGTGCTGCCGAACTACGGCGTGCCCGACCCGGACGTGGCGTTCTCCCTCAACGAGCTCGCGGTCGAGGCCGCGCAGGCCGACGACCGCGTCCGGGCCGGGCTGTGGGTGTCGCCGCTGCCCCGGGACGAGGAGCGCACCACGGCCGCGCTCGCCCTCGCCGGGGAGCGCGGGGTGCGCGCGCTCAAGCTCAGCTTCCTGCTCGGCGGGCGGCCCACCGCCCCGGAGTGCCGCCCCCACCTCGACCGCATCTTCGCCGCGGCCGAGCGGCACGGCCTCGTCGTCCACGTGCACACCTCGCCCGGCGCCGCGTCGGACATCGACGAGGTCGGCCACCTCGTCGAGTGGTACGCCGACCGCGTCGCCGTACACCTGGTGCACTTCGGCGGCGGGGCGAGCGGCCACATCAAGCTCGCCGGGTCCCGGTTCTTCGACTGGATCGCGGCCGGGAAACGCGTCTACACCGACCTGTCCTGGGCGATCGGCTTCGCGCCGTACTGGCTCGCCGAGGAGATCGAGCGGCGCGGCATCGGCCACGACCGGGTGCTGTTCGCCAGCGACCGGCCGTGGGGCGACTTCGCCGGCGAGCACGCCCGGATGACGGCGGCGTTCGGGGACGGCGCGCTCGGCGCGCGCGTGTTCCGCGACACCTTCGCCGCCCTCTACGACTGACCCCCTCCGCCGACCCCTGTACTGACCCCCTCCGTCGACCCCCTCCGCACCTCCGCACCTCCACACACGCAGATCACGAACGCAGATCACGAAGGAGAGAACCATGTCCGAGAGCGTCGCCGCCGAGCTCACCGAGCTGGAGAAGAAGTCGCTCAACGAGATCCCGCACCCGTCGCTGCCCGAGGGGTCGAGCCTGTACGGCAGCACCAAGGTGTTCCCCGACTACCAGGCGGAGAACGGCGAGGCCTACTTCACCCTCGTGCACGGCATCGCGCACGAGTCCTCGGTGAGCTTCGTCGCGATCCTCCAGGCCACCCGGGCGCTGCGGAAGGGCTTCGAGTCGGCGATCTACTTCTACGGCCCGGGCGCGCTCAACTGCCTCGCCACCCGCGGCTACCCGACCACCGGCACCTCCGCGTTCCCCGGCGAGCACAACATCAACAACCAGCTGAAGACGTTCATCGCCGAGGGCGGCAAGGTGTACTGCTGCCGGTTCGGCCTCTCCCTGCACGGCGCCCGCGAGGAGGACCTCATCGAGGGCGTCATCCCGACCCACCCGCTCGACGTCCAGGACGCGCTCATCCACTACGCGCGCAAGGGCGCCATCATCAACTCCACCTACCAGCTCTAAAGGGGTGATCGCGTGAGCGTCGGCACCCCGGCGGCGGGTACCGCCGGCACGGCCGTGGACGTGCGCATCCTCACCCGCGCCGAGCTGGCCCTGCGCGGCGTGCGCACGCCGGCCCCGGTGCGGCGGCCGGCGGGCGCGGGCCCCAGCGACGACTGCCACGTGCTCGTCGACGGGGCGAACGCGGCCCTGCCCAACAACCCGGACAGCCCGTACTCGGTGCGCGACGGCCGGGTGTGGCTCGGCGACGTCGACACCGGCCTCACCCTGACGCCGGTGCGGCGGCCCCGGTTCTACGACCTGGCCACCGCGGACGGCGTGCGGTACGAGCACATCGCCCGCCTGCACGGCGCCGACGTGCTCGCCACCACCGTCGTGCAGACCTGCGTGCGCTACGCGGAGCCGGAGCGCTGCCGGTTCTGCACGATCGAGGAGTCGCTGCGGTCCGGCAGCACCATCGCGGTGAAGCGGCCCGAGCAGCTCGCCGAGGTGGCCGAGGCGGCGGTCCGGCTCGACGGCGTGCGGCAGATGGTGATGACCACCGGCACCACGGCCGGGCCGGACCGTGGCGCCCGCCACCTCGCCCGGTGCGTGCGGGCGGTGCTCGCGGCCGTGCCCGGGCTGCCGATCCAGGTGCAGTGCGAGCCGCCCGCCGACCTCGCCTGGATCCGCGAGCTGCGGGACGCCGGGGCGACGTCGATCGGCATGCACGTCGAGTCCCTCGACGAGGAGGTACGGCGGCGCTGGATGCCCGGCAAGTCGCGGGTGCCGATCGCCGAGTACGAGGCGGCCTGGGACGAGGCGGTGCGCGTGTTCGGCCGCAACCGCGTCTCCACCTACCTGCTCGTCGGCCTCGGCGAGGACCCCGACGAGCTGGTCGAGGGCGCGGGGCGGCTGATCGAGCGCGGCGTGTACCCGTTCGTGGTGCCGTTCCGGCCGACGCGCGGCACGCTCGCCGCCCGCGACGGCGCGGCCGGGCCCGGCCCCGAGCTGCTGCGGCGGGTCACCGAGCGGGTCGCCCTGCGGCTGCGGGCCGCGGGCATGCGCGGGGCCGACCAGGGGGCGGGCTGCGCCGCGTGCGGCGCGTGCGGCGTGCTGAGCGCGGCGGGCGGGTGACGGCCCATGGCGCACGAGTTCCCCGGCGGGGACATCCTGCTCCTGCTCGGCGACCGGGCCACGCTCGCCCGGCAGCCCGCGTTCCGCGTGGAACCGGCCGAGGACGCCGCGGCGCACGCCGCCTACCGGCGGCTGCGGCGCGAGGTGTTCGTGCGCGAGCAGGGCCTCTACCAGGGGCACGACCTCGACGACCGGGACGACGACCCGCGCACCGTGGTGCTCGTCGCCCGGGACCGCGACGGCGAGATCATCGGCGGGGTACGGCTCGGCCCCGCCGACGCCGGGCCGGACATCGGCTGGTGGGCCGGCGGGCGGCTCGCGGTCACCCCCGCCGCCCGGCGGAGCGGGGCGGGCGTCGGCGCGGCCCTCGTGCGGGCCGCGTGCGCCCGGGCCGAGGCCGAGGGGGCGCTGCGCTTCGACGCCGCCGTGCAGGCCCGCAACGAGGTGTTCTTCCGGCGGCTCGGCTGGCGGCCGGTGCGGCCGGTGACGGTCGCGGGCGCGCCGCACGTGCTCATGCGCTGGCCGATCGGCCGGATCGCGGCGCAGGCCGCGGCGGCGAAGGCCGCGCTGGGGCCGCTCCTCGGGCGGCTGCTGCCCGGCGGCGGCCCGGACGCGGGGGCTGCGGTCCTGGCGTCGCCGGGCGGGTCGCCGGGCGCGTGGCACGGCCTGGCGGGGGCGCGGGCCGCCGTCGCCGACCGCCCCGCCGTCGCCGGGGCCGCGCTTAACGGGCCGGGATCCGGCGGCAAGGCCCCGGTGCCCGGCCCGGCGGCGGCCCTTGACCGGGCCATGCTCGGCGGGCCGGGGTTCGTCGGCGACGACGGGGCGCCGGTGCCCGGGACGGACCTGGTCGCGGCGTGCGACGCGATCGTGCCGTCGATGATCGAGCGCGACCCGGAGTGGGCGGGCTGGTGCTCGGTGCTGGTGAACCTCAACGACCTCGCCGCGATGGGGGCCGAGCCGATCGGGCTGCTCGACGCGCTCGCCGCCCGGGACGCCTCGCACGCCGCACGGGTGCTCGCCGGGCTGCGGTGCGCCGCCGACGCGTACGGCGTGGCGGTGCTCGGCGGCCACACCCAGCTCGGGGTGCCCGCGGCGCTCGCGGTCACCGCGCTGGGCCGCACCGGCCATCCGGTGCCCGGGGGCGGCGGGCGGCCCGGGCACCGGGTCCGGCTCACCGCCGACCTCGGCGGCGGGTGGCGGCCCGGCTACCGCGGGCGGCAGTGGGATTCGACGACGCATCGCCGTACCGGGGAGCTGCGGGCGATGCTCGGCGCGGTCGCCGCGGCCCGGCCCGCGGCGGCCAAGGACGTGTCGATGGCCGGGATCGCCGGCACGCTCGGCATGCTCGCCGAGGCGAGCGGCTGCGGTGCCGTACTCGACGTCGCCGCCGTGCCCCGCCCGGCGGGCGCGACCGCCGGCGACTGGCTCACCTGCTTCCCCGGGTTCGCGATGCTCACCGCGGCCGAGCCGGGCGCGCCCCCGCCGCCCGCCGGACCGGCGGCGAGCGCCGAGTGCGGGGAGCTCGTCGCGGGCCGCGGCGTGGCGCTGCGCTGGCCGGACGGGGAGATCACCGAGGCGGTCGCCGGGCCGGTGACCGGGATGGGGACGGCATGAGCACGGTGCGCATGGCGGCCGTCGCCGCCGAGTTCGGGCGGGACCTGGAGGCGGACTTCGCCACCGTGGAACGGCTGATCGCGCGGGCCCGGGACGCGGGCGTGCGGCTGCTCGCGCTGCCCGAGGCGTGCCTCGGCGGCTACCTGCTCAGCCTCGACGGCGACGCCGGCCTCGACGAGGGCCCGCCCGCGCTCGCCCTCGACGGCCCGGAGATCCGGCGGCTCGCCGCCCTCGCCGGGGAGATGACGGTGATCGCCGGGTACTGCGAGGCCGACGGGGACCGGCGCTACAACAGCGTGGTCTGCGTCACCGGCGACGGCGTGCTCGGCAACCACCGCAAGGTGCACCAGCCGCTCGGCGAGCACGCCAGCTACTCCTCCGGGGACCGGTTCCACGCCTTCGACACGCCGGTCGGCCGGATCGGCATGATGATCTGCTACGACAAGGCGTTCCCGGAGTCGGCGCGGGCGATCGCGCTCGACGGCGCGGAGATCGGCGTGTGCGTGTCGGCCTGGCCGGGCTCCCGCACCAACGCCGCGCGCGACCTCGCCGAGGACCGCTGGACGCGGCGGTTCGACCTGTTCGACCGGGTCCGCGCGCTGGAGAACCAAATCGTGTGGCTGTCGGCCAACCAGGCGGGCACGTTCGGCTCGCTGCGCTTCGTCGCGAGCGCCAAGGTGGTCGACCCGGGCGGCGAGGTGCTCGCCGGCACCGGCGTCGCCCCCGGCATGGCGATCGCCGACGTCGACGTGGCGCGGGCCCTGGAGACCGCCCGGCGCGCCATGGCCCACCTGCGCGACCGGCGGCCCGAGACCTACGCCCTGGCCACGGCGGCGAACCCATGACCGTCGGCCGTCCCCGCCCGGGGGAGGGTCTCCGCCGCACCACGCCGTCCGGCCGTACGGCCCGCCGTGCGGTGGGCGCCCGTGCCCGCGGGGTGGCGGCTCCCCGCACGGCCGTCCGGCCGGGAGACGCTCCCCGCCACCGGCGACGCGGCGAGGCCGGGACGGCTCCCGGCGCGGCCATCCGGCCGGGGGGCCGCCTCCGCGGCGCCGCCGGGGCGCGGCGCTTCGCCGTACCGGCCGGGCGCGGACGGGCACTCCTGTCGCAGCCGAACGGCGGGGCCGGATGAGCGGCGCCACCGGCCCGATCCGGATCGCCGCCGCCGCCGCGCACTTCGGCCGGGACCTGGAGTTCGACCTCGCCCGGATCGCGAAGCTCATCGACGACGCCCGCCGGGCGGGCGCCCGGCTGCTCGTGCTGCCCGACGCCGCCCTCGGCGGCTACCTGGCGGACCTGCGGCACCCCGACCCGGAGGCGCTGCCGCCCGCGCTCAAGCCGGACGACCCGGTGATCCAGCGGGTGGCCCGGCTCGCGGCGGAGCTGGTGGTGTGCGTCGGCTACTGCGAGGACGCGGGCGACGAGCGCTACAACGCGGCGGTCTGCGTGAGCGGCGACGGCGTGCTCGGGCGGCACCGCAAGGTGCACCTGCCCGCCGGGGAGGTCGCCGCGTACGCGCCCGGGGACCGCTTCGACGCGTTCGACACGCCGGTCGGCCGCATCGGCATGATGATCGACTACGACAAGACGTTCCCGGAGTCCGCCCGCTCCCTCGCCCTCGACGGCGCGCGCATCCTCGCCTGCCTGTCCGCGTGGCCGGCGAGCCTCACCAACCGGGCCCCGCGCATGGCCCAGGACCGGCAGGCGAGGCTGTTCGACCTGTACGACCAGGCGCGCGCGGCCGAGAACCAGGTGGTGCTCGCCTCGGCGAACCAGACCGGCTCGATGGGCGGCATGCGTTTCCTCGGCCAGGCCAAGGTGGTCGGGCCGGGCGGCGACATCCTCGCCCGCACCTGGTCGAAGGCCGGCCTCGCCGTCGCCGAGGTCGACGTCGACGCCGAGATCGCCCGGGCCCGCCGCGTCCTGCGCCACCTCGACGAACGCCGCCCCGCGGCGTACCGGGGAGGCCCGTCGTGAGCATGCCCGGGCCCGCGCTCGTGGCGGCCCCCGCC
>Ga0065720_1000255_pt1 | contig 21427 bp, 18 predicted proteins | sample Thericmetagenome_FD_59107 | JGI IMG/M metagenome (GOLD analysis project Ga0065720, IMG submission 59107) | Thermophilic microbial communities from the Joint Bioenergy Institute, California, USA of rice/straw/compost enrichment - eDNA_2 v2... | ecosystem: Engineered > Solid waste > Grass >...
AAGCTGCTTCTCAAGGGTTTCAGCAATCCCGATGCGCTCGAGAAGATGCTGCGGGAGCTCGGCCTGCGGGAAGACATCGCGGTACTGACCGACGAAGCGGGCCTGCAGCCGGCGGACACTGCCCGCACGGCCGTGTTCGTCGCGAAGGAAGCGGACCGCCAGCCTTTCCTCGACAGGGGCTTCTTTCCCGGGCTCGTGCTCTGCGAGGCCGACATAGCTGACACGATCGTTCTGTAAGGTTCGGCGGCCGCGCGGGGCTTGTTCCTGGGCTGCGGGCATGATGAGCTGCCGTGACTGGCGACTGTCCGGCCAATTCCGGGAGGGAAGATACCGTGACCCAGACGATGCCCATGCGGCGGCTCGGCCGTTCGGGCCTGACTGTTTCGCGCCTCGTGCTCGGCACCATGATGTTCGGCGGGCGCACCGACGAGGCGGAGGCGGCCCGCATCATCGCCCATGCGCGCGAGGCGGGCGTCAACTTCATCGACACGGCGGATGTGTACAATGATGGCCGGTCGGAGGAGATTGTCGGCCGCGCCATCCGGGCGCACCGGTTCGACTGGGTGCTCGCCACGAAGGTCGCCAATCCGATGGGCGAGGGGCCCAACCGGCGCGGCCTCTCCCGCCGCTGGATCGTGCAGGCGACGGAGGATTCGCTGCGGCGGCTCGGCGTCGATGCCATCGACATCCAGTACCTGCACAAGGAAGACAACGAGACGCCGCTCGAGGAGACCGTGCGGGCGATGGCGGATCTGATCCGCGCCGGCAAGGTGCGCTATTTCGGCGTGTCGAACCACCGTGCCTGGCGCGTGGCGCGCATCGCCGCGCTTTGCGACGAGATCGGCATCGACCGGCCGGTGGTGTGCCAGCTCTACTACCACGCGCTTTATCGGCCGGCGGAGGTCGAGCTTCTGCCGGCCTGCGCGGCGCTGGGTATCGGCACCGTCGCCTACAGCCCGCTCGCGCGCGGCGTGCTCACCGGAAAGTACGCGCCCGGCGTTCCTGCCCCCGAGGGCAGCCGCGCTGCGAGCGGCGACAAGCGCATCAACGAGACGGAGTTTCACCCCGCCAACCTCGAGGCCGCGGCGCGGCTCAAGGCCCATTGCGACCGGCGGGGATACGACATGGGCGCCTTCGCCGCCGCCTGGGTGCTGGCCAATCCCCTGATGACGGGCGTCATCGCCGGGCCGCGCACCATGGAGCAGTGGCAGGCCTATCTCGCTGCGCTTGACCTGACGCTCGATGCGGAAGACGAGGCGGCCGTCGATGCCGTGGTTCGCCCCGGCACGACGGCCATTCCGCAGTACATTGATCCGGCCTACCCGGTGGAGGGGCGCCCGCGCGCCTGACGCGCTGCCGCCCGAGCGGGCATCTGCCTAGAGAACGAGCAGGCTGATGCCGGCGAGCGCCACGGCGCCGCCGGCGGCGCGGGCCGCCACGACCGGCAGGCGCGGCAGGGCGCGGGGCGAGAGCGCGATGCCGAGGCCGTGCAGCAGGCCCGTGGCGACCATGAAGCCGGCGGCATAGCCGGCAGCGTCGGTCCCGGCCGCCATCTCCGCCCCGTGCGCGTGGCCGTGGAAGACCGCAAAGGCGGCGACGAGCGCTGCCCCCAACGCGGCAGGCAGCTTAAGGCCGAAGGCGAGCGCCGCCCCCAGCACCACGACCGAGAGGGCGATGCCGGTCTCCACGGCGGGCAGGCCGATGTCGGCGATGCCGAGCAGGCCGCCGACGGCCATGAAGGCGATGAAGGCGAGCGGATAGACCCATGTGGCGCGCCCGCCCGTAAAGCCGGCCCACAGGCCGACGCAGACCATGGCGAGGACATGGTCGAGCCCGCCGAGCGGATGGCCGAACCCGTCCATGAAGCTCACGGCCGCGCCCGCGCCGGTGTGGGCGAGGGCGGGGGAAGCGGAGAGGGCAAGGACGCCGAGGGTGGCAAGGCGGGCAATTCTGTTCGGCATGGATGGCCTCTTCGGTTACGCTGTCGCCGGATGCGGAGCAAATGTCGGGCCAGTCAGGCGGCCGGTTTCAACCCGCCGGCCTCCACGATGAAGCGCACCACGGCATCGACGCCTTCACCGCTGCGGATGTTGGTGAAGACGTAGGGACGCGAGGGGCGCATGAGCTTCGTGTCCCGCTCCATCACCTCGAGGCTGGCCCCGACGTGGGGCGCAAGGTCGATNTTGTTGATGACGAGAAGGTCGGAGCGCGTGATGCCTGGCCCGCCCTTGCGCGGGATCTTCTCGCCGCCCGAGACGTCGATGACGTAGATGGTGAGGTCGGCGAGCTCGGGCGAGAAGGTCGCGGCGAGATTGTCGCCGCCCGATTCGATGAGCACGAGGTCGAGCTTCGGGAANCGGCGCATCATCTCTTCCACGGCGGCGAGATTGATGGAAGCATCCTCCCGGATGGCAGTGTGTGGGCAGCCGCCCGTTTCCACGCCCATGATGCGCTCGGCCGGCAGGGCGCCGGCGCGCGTCAGGATCTCGGCGTCCTCCTTCGTGTAGATGTCGTTGGTGATGGCGCAGAGGTCGTAGGTGCTGGCGAGGCGCTTGCACAGCGCCTCCATCAGCGCCGTCTTGCCGGAGCCGACGGGACCGCCGATGCCGACGCGCAGGGGACCGTTGGGGGAGGGCATGGGGCTTTCTCCTGGTGTCTGCCCGTTCACGAGCGGAACAGGCGCGTATACTGCGTTTCGTGCCTGAGCGACGCGAGATCGCTGCGAAAGGCGGCACCGCCGATATCGTCGAGCTCCGCCGTGGCGGCCTCTGCCGCGATCCGGCGGCAATGCGGCAGGAGCGCCGCGGTGACCGCCTGTCCGTCCGTCTGGCCGACGACGCCGAGGCGCACGGCGGCGGAGACGAGATTGGCGGCGAAGGCGGCGAGAAAGGCCTCGAGCGTCTGGACGAGCGGCAGGCCGTGGCCGGCCGCGGCGACGCCGAGCGCGACCGCGTAGGCCACGTCGCCCTCCCACGTTTCCCTCAGCAGGTCCAAGGCGGGCGTCGGCCATGTCTTGCGGACCGTCAGCACGAAGGCGTTGCCCTGCGTGACGGTCTCGAGCAGGCGCTCTCGGCTCGTGGCGAGGGCGAGCGCCAGTTCCGCCGCGCCGGCAAGGGCGGTGCCGTCTGCTGTCGTCACGGCGCGGTGGGTGACCGCGAGCAGGATGGCGTCGTTGCGGCCTGCGCCGTGGGCGAGAACGTCGGCGAGCCATTCCTCCAGGCTCGCCGCATCCCGGACGTCGCCCGCCTCGGCCGCCCATTCGAGCCCGTGGCTGTAGGCGAAGGCGCCGACCGGGAAGGCCGGCGACAGCCAGGTCATGAGGGTCAGCAGGGGCGAAGCGCCGGCCGGCGCCGCCTCACCGGTCGGTCGTGCCCAGTGAGTCGTGGGGGCCGTGGTCGTGTCCGTGGTGGTCGTGATGCGGGTGGTCGTGATGCTCTTGGCCGCATCCGCAGTGCCCATGATCGTGGTGGTGATGGTCATGCGCATGGTCATGGGCATGGCCGTGCGCATGGCCGTGGTCGTGGGCGTGCCCGTGGCCATGATGATGGTGCCCGCCGTGATCGTAGGCGCCGCGTTCGGGGCGGAAGGGGCGTTCCACCGGCGTGGCAGAACAGCCGAGGCCGCGCACCATCTCCGCGAGCACATGGTCTTCGGCGATGTAGATGGCATCCGCGGTGATCTCGGCCGGGGTGTGGCGGTTGCCGATGTGCCAGGCAACCCTGAGCAGGCGGACCGGGCTCTCCGCACGGATCTCGAGGAGCTTTTCCGGCGCGGCGCGTACGACGACGAGCCGCCCGTCCTCGAGCTTCAGGGCGTCGCCGTCGTCGAGCACGGTCGCCTTCTCGAGGTCGAGCAGGAAGGAGAGGCCGCCGTCGGCGGTGAGGGTCACGCGCCGGCGGTGGCGGTCATCGTGGGCGAGGGTGACGGTGTCGACGACGCGCTCGGCCTTCACGGCCGGGCGGCGGATGACGGAAGCGGCACGGAGCATGACGTTCTCCAGTTCAGTCGGGCATGTGCCGCGTTAAGTAGCAGGAAACGCCCATGTCGGCATGCCTCGATCAGAACAGGAAGTACCGCTGCGCCATGGGCAGCACCTTCGCTGGCTCGCACACCAGCAGTTCCCCGTCGGCCGTCACGGCATAGGTCTCGGGGTCCACGCGGATGTCGGGCGTCGCGCCGTTGTGGATGAGCGAAGCCTTCGAGATGCCGGACCGGGTGTTTTCGACGGGCAGCAGCTTCTTTTCCACGCCAAGCCGATGGTCGATGCCGCGGTCGAGGGCGGCCTTCGAGACGAAGGTGACGCTCGTCTCCGTCAGCGCCTTGCCGTAGGCGCCGAACATGCGGCGGTAGTGCACCGGCTGCGGCGTGGGGATGGAGGCGTTGGGGTCACCCATGGCGGCGGCGACGATGGCGCCGCCCTTGATGACGAGGTCGGGCTTCACGCCGAAGAAGGCGGGAGACCACAGCACCAGGTCCGCCAGCTTGCCGACCTCGACCGAGCCGATGTGGGCCGAGACGCCGTGGGCGATGGCCGGGTTGATGGTGTACTTGGCGATGTAACGCTTGACGCGCAGGTTGTCGTTGCCGCTCTCGCCCGGCAGGTGGCCGCGCTGCACTTTCATCTTGTGCGCCGTCTGCCACGTGCGGGTGATGACCTCGCCGACGCGGCCCATGGCCTGGCTGTCGGACGACATCATCGAGAGCGCGCCGATGTCGTGCAGGATGTCCTCGGCGGCGATGGTCTCCTTGCGGATGCGGCTTTCGGCGAAGGCGAGATCCTCGGGGATTGACGGGTCGAGATGGTGGCACACCATGAGCATGTCGAGATGCTCGTCGAGCGTGTTCACCGTGAAGGGGCGCGTGGGATTGGTGGAGGAGGGCAGCACGTTTGGCAGCCCGGCCACCTTGATGATGTCAGGCGCATGGCCGCCGCCGGCCCCTTCCGTGTGGAAGGCATGGATGGTGCGACCCTTGAAGGCGGCGATGGTGTCCTCGACGAAGCCGGACTCGTTCAGCGTGTCCGTGTGGATCATCACCTGGACGTCGTAGTCGTCGGCCACCGACAGGCAGCAGTCGATGGCCGCTGGCGTGGTGCCCCAGTCCTCGTGCAGCTTCAGGGCGCAGGCACCGGCCTCGATCTGCTCGACGAGCGCGCCCGGCTGGGCCGCATTGCCCTTGCCGGCGAAGGCGAGGTTCACCGGCAGCGCATCGGCGGCGCGGATCATCTGCTCAATATGCCAGGGGCCGGGCGTGCAGGTCGTCGCGTTGGTGCCCGTCGCCGGGCCGGTGCCGCCGCCGAGCATGGAGGTGATGCCGGACATCAGCGCATCCTCCACCTGCTGCGGGCAGATGAAGTGGATGTGGGTATCGAAGCCGCCGGCGGTGAGGATCTTGCCCTCGCCGGCAATGACCTCGGTGCCCGGGCCGATGACGATGGTCACGTTCGGCTGGATGTCCGGATTGCCTGCCTTGCCGATGGCTGCGATCCTCCCGCTCTTCAGGCCCACGTCGGCCTTCACGATGCCCCAGTGGTCGACGATGAGCGCATTGGTGATGACGGTGTCGACCGCGCCCTGCGCCCGCGTGGCCTGGCTCTGGCCCATGCCGTCGCGGATCACCTTGCCGCCGCCGAACTTCACCTCCTCGCCATAGGTGGTGAAGTCGCGCTCCACCTCGATGAAGAGGTCCGTGTCGGCGAGCCGCACCTTGTCGCCCGTGGTCGGGCCGAACATGTCGGCATAGGCCGCGCGGGAGAACTTGTAGGCCATCGTTCGTGTCTCCCTCAGAGCTTGCCCATGACCTGCTGGCGGAAGCCGTAGACCTTGCGCTCGCCGGCGAGGGCGACGAGCGTCACCTCGCGCGTCTGGCCGGGCTCGAAGCGCACGGCCGTGCCGGCGGGAATGTCGAGGCGCATGCCGCGGGCCTTTTCCCGGTCGAAGGACAGGGCAGGGTTCGTTTCATAGAAGTGGTAGTGGGAGCCGACCTGAATCGGCCGGTCGCCAGTGTTGGCGACGGTGAGCGTCACGGTCTCGCGGCCCTCGTTGAGGGTGACCTCGCCGGGGGCGGGCAGCGTCTCGCCGGGCTGGAGCTTGCCGGTCGCGCCGCGGATGGGATTGTGCACGGTGACGAGCTTGGTGCCGTCCGGGAAGGTCGCCTCAACCTGCACCTCGGTGATCATTTCGGCGACGCCGTCCATCACCTGGTCCGGGGTGAGCACATGCGCGCCCGCCTCCATCAGCTCGGCGACGGAGCGGCCGTCGCGCGCGCCCTCCACGACGAAGTCGGTGATGAGGGCGACGGCCTCGGGGTAGTTCAGCTTGACGCCGCGTTCCAGACGCCGGCGGGCGACCATGGCCGCCATGGCGATCAGGAGCTTGTCCTTCTCGCGCGGGGTGAGGTTCATCGCGTTCCTCCAGCTACCAGTAGCGCGGCATCCGTTGGCCGCGGAAAGTTTCGATCGTGCGCACCAGGTCGGCGCGCAGGGCCGCCGGGTCGTGGCCGATCAGCCTGGCGACGACGAGGCCGTTCCAGGCGCTCGCGCCGCATTCGCTCGCGCCGCCGGCGAGGGCCGCCCGCATGTCCTCCAGCCGCGCCTCCGCATCTGGGGCGATATGGACGATCGTGGCGAGCGCGCGTGCCCCACCGCCAACGGCCCGGCGCGCAAGGCGGGCGGCGACGGCGCCCTCGAGCCGCACCGCCTCCACGAGAACGAGCCTGCCGCCCCGGCGGATGGACCAGCGGTCGTCGAGCTGCCCTTCGACGACCTCCTCGCCCATGGCGGTACGGCCAAAGACGATGCTTTCGGCAAGGGTGAGGGAGGCGTCCTGCGCCATGTCGACGGTGAGGCGGCGCACGAGGNGCGCCCTGTCGAAGAGGATCATCTCCTGCGGCAGCCAGGCGAGNGTGCTGCCCGCGCCAAGCCGCAGCGCGACCTCGATGCGCGTGGGGTCCGCCTCGGCCCTGTAGAGCTTCTCGGCCGCCTGGCTGGTGAGGAGGGCCTGCGCGCCGGGCGCCAGGGCGACATCGACCTGCATCAGGTCGCCGCCGGTCATGCCGCCGCCGGTGTTGATGATGGTGCCTTCGCACGTCTGCGCGTTGCGCGGGAAGCGGATGCGGTAGCCGCCGCTCTCCGCCACCGTCAGCGGATGCGTGCGCCCGCCTGCCGTGGCAAAGGCGACGCGCACGCCGCCCCTCGCGCGCACGAAAGCGGGCACGTTCGGCACGGGTGCGGCCGCAGCCGTGGCNGCCTGGTCGATNTCGGGCCGCATGTCAGACCGCAAGGCGTTGGCGGACATCGTCCTCCACCATGGTGTCGCGCGTGCCGGCGAGGACGATCTGCCCACGTTCCATGACGGCGAAGGTATCGCACAGGTCGCGGGCGAATTCGAAGAACTGCTCGACGAGCACGATCGCCATCTCGCCCTTGCTGCGAAGATAGTCGATGGCGCGGCCGATGTCCTTGATGATCGAGGGCTGGATGCCTTCCGTCGGCTCGTCGAGCACCAGCACCTTCGGGCGGGTGACGAGCGCGCGGGCGATGGCGAGCTGCTGCTGCTGGCCGCCGGAGAGGTCGCCGNCGCGNCGGCCGAGCATGTCCTTGAGCACCGGGAAGAGGTCGAAGATTTCGCCGGGCACGTAGCGCTCGGCGCGCTTCAGCGGCGCGAAGCCGGTCTCCAGGTTCTCGCGCACGGTGAGCAGCGGGAAGATCTCGCGCCCCTGGGGCACGAAGGCGATGCCGCGCCGGGCGCGCTCGTAGGGCTCGAGCCGCGAGATGTCCTCGCCNTCGAGGGTGATGCGGCCGGCCGAGATCGGNTGCCGGCCTACGATGGCGCGCATCAGCGAGGTCTTGCCGACGCCGTTGCGGCCGAGCACGCAGGTNACCTTGCCGGGCGCAGCCTCGAGCGAGACNCGGCGCAGCGCCTGGGCGGCGCCGTAGTGCAGATCAATGGAATCGACGCTCAGCATGTCACTTACCGCCCGAGATAGACTTCGATGACGCGCTCGTTGGCGGAGACGGCGTCGATGGAGCCTTCTGCCAGCACCGAGCCCTCGTGCAAGACGGTCACCTTGCATCCGAGCTCGCGGACGAAGGCCATGTCATGCTCGACGACGATGACAGAATGCTCGCGGGCGATGGCCTTGAGCAGATGCGCCGTCTCGGCCGTCTCGGCGTCTGTCATGCCGGCGACCGGCTCGTCGACGAGCAGCAGCTTCGGATCCTGCGCCAGCAGCATGCCGATCTCGAGCCATTGCTTCTGGCCGTGCGAGAGATCGGCGGCGAGGCGCTCGCGATGCTCGGTGAGGCGCACGGTCGACAGGACGGCGTCGATGCGCTCCTCCGGGATGCGGTTGCGGGCTCCGAACAGGGCGGAGAAGGGCGAGCGCTCGCCGGCGAGGGCCAGGCGGATGTTGTCGGCCACGGTGTGGCTCTCGAACACCGTGGGCTTCTGGAACTTCCGGCCGATGCCGAGGGTCGCGATCTCGGCCTCGTCGAGCATGGTCAGGTCGATCATGCCGCCGAAGAAGACCTCGCCCTCGTCGGGGCGCGTCTTGCCGGTGATGATGTCCATCATCGTCGTCTTGCCGGCGCCGTTGGGGCCGATGATGGCGCGCATCTCGCCCGGCGCGATGGCGAGCGAGAGCTTGTTGAGGGCGCGGAAGCCGTCGAAGGTGACGGAGACGCCGTCGAGATAGAGCACCGTGTTGGTGAGGGCGGCGTTGGTCATGGCCTCACTCCGCCGCCCCGGCCGCGACCTCGGCCGGCTTTGCCGAGACCGTCGCCCGGCGTTTGTCCCGCCACTCGGCGAGCGTGCCGACGATGCCCTTCGGCAGATAGAGAGTGACGATGATGAAGAGCGCGCCGAGCGCGAAGAGCCACAGCTCCGGCAGGGCGCCGGTGAGCCAGGACTTGGCCGTGTTGACGACGACGGCGCCGAGGGCCGCGCCGACGAGCGTGCCGCGGCCGCCGACGGCGACCCACACCACCGCCTCGATGGAGTTGGCGGGCGAGAACTCGCTCGGGTTGATGATGCCCACCTGGGGCACGTAGAGGGCGCCGGCGACGCCCGCCATCGATGGCGGAGACGGTGAAGGCGACGAGCTTGTAGTGCTCCACCCGGTAGCCGAGGAAGCGCGCGCGCGATTCCGCGTCGCGGATGGCGACCAGCACCTTGCCGTAGGTGGACGTGACCATGTAGCGCGCCACGAGATAGCCGAGCGCCAGCGCGGTCACCGTGGCGACGAAGAGGGCAACGCGCGTGGCCTGCGCCTGGACGGGGAAGCCGAGGATGTCCTTGAAGTCGGTGAGGCCGCTGTTGCCGCCGAGCCCCATGTCGTTGCGGAAGAAGGCGAGCATCAGGGCAAACGTCATCGCCTGGGTGATGATGGAGAGATAGACGCCCGTGACGCGGGAGCGGAAGGCGAACCAGCCGAAGACGAAGGCGAGCAGCCCCGGCACGGCGAGCACCATGAGCGCCGCGAAGGGGAACATGTCGAAGCCGTGCCAGTACCAGGGCAGCTCCTGCCAGTTGAGGAAGACCATGAAGTCCGGCAGCACGGGGTGGCCGTAGACGCCCCGCGGGCCGATCTGGCGCATCAGGTACATGCCCATGGCATAGCCGCCGAGGGCGAAGAAAGCCCCGTGGCCGAGCGAGAGGATGCCGCAGTAGCCCCACACGAGGTCGAGCGCCAGGGCCAGCAGCGCATAGGANAGGTACTTGCCGAGGAGCGAGACCGCATAGGTCGGCACGTGCAGCGGCGAAGCCTCCGGAAGGAGGAGGTTCGACAGCGGCACGAGCACGGCGAGCGCCGCGAGGACGCCGAGGAAGACGGCGCCCTTGCCGTCGAGCAGCGCAAGGATGAGAGGGCGTCGCGTCATGCTTCCACTGCCCTTCCCTTGAGGGCGAAGAGCCCGCGCGGGCGCTTCTGGATGAAGAGGATGAGGAAGACGAGGAGCAGGATCTTGCCGAGCACGGCGCCGGCGAAGGGCTCCAGGAACTTGTTGGCGATGCCGAGCGTCAGGGCCGAGACGAGCGTGCCCCACAGGTTGCCGACGCCGCCGAAGACGACGACCATGAAGCTGTCGACGATGTAGCTCTGGCCGAGGTTGGGCGAGACGTTGTCGATCTGCGACAGCGCGACACCTGCCATGCCGGCGATGCCGGAGCCGAGCGCGAAGGCCATGGTGTCGACCCACGGCGTGCGGATGCCCATGGAGGCGGCCATGCGACGGTTCTGCGTCACGGCGCGGATCCTGAGGCCGAAGGAGGTCGCCTTGAGCGCCACCATGAGCGCGGCGAAGACCGCGAGGCTGAAGAGCACGATCCACAGGCGGCCATAGGTGATGGCGAGCCCGCCGAGGTCGAAGGAACCGGCCATGTAGGATGGGGCGCCCACCTCCCGGTTCGTCGGCCCGAAAATGGAGCGTACCGCCTGCTGGAGGATGAGGCTGACGCCCCAGGTGGCGAGCAGCGTCTCCAGCGGCCGGCCGTAGAGGTGTCGGATGATGCCGCGCTCGATGGCNGCGCCGACNAGCGCGGCGACGAGGAAGGCCATGGGAATGGCGACGGGCAGCGTCCAGTCGAACAGCCCCGGCGCATGGCTGCGCACAAACTCCTGGATGACGAAGGTGGTGTAGGCACCGATCATCACCATCTCGCCGTGGGCCATGTTGATGATGCCCATGACGCCGAAGGTGATGGCGAGGCCGATGGCGGCGAGCAGCAGGACGGAGCCGAGCGACAGGCCGTACCATACGTTCTGCAGCATCGAGAGAAGGGCGAGGCGCTGTTCCACGGAGGCGACGGCTGCCTCGGCGGCCGCGCTCACCACGGGCGATCCCTGCGTGGCGGCGCGCAGCAGCGCGAGCGCATCCTGGTCGGCTCGCGCGGCGAGGATGTCGATGGCCTCGAGCTTCTGCAGGTCCGAGGCGCCGGCGTCGCCGAGCAGGATGGCGGCGCGGGCCTCGCCCATCAGCCGCTTGATGTAGGGCACCTCTTCACGTGCGATGGCCTCGTCGAGGGCCGAAAGGGCAGCAGCGTCGCGCGAGCGGAAGACTGCCTCGGCCGCCTGCCGGCGCGCCTCGGCGTCGGGTGCCATCAGCGTCAGGGCGCCGAGCGCGGCCTCGACGGCGCGGCGGATGCGGTTGTTGATGCGCACGGTCTTGGGGGCCGAGGGCGCTTCGGCGAGGGCGTCTCCCGTTGCCGCGTCGGACCAGCGGCCCCCATCCTGCTGGATGAGCACGCGCCTGTCGGCTGCGACCGCCAGGCGGCCGTCGCGCAGCGCCTCGATGATGGCCTGCGCATGCGTGTTGCCGGAGCGGGCGAGAAGGTCCACCCCCTTTTCGATGTCGGGAAAGCGGCCGCTGGCGATGAGGGCGAGCGCCTCGCCCGCATCGGCCGGCGCCGAGCGGGCCGGCGCGGCGAGAAGGCCGCAGACGAGCGCAAGGATGACGCAGAGCAGGCGGGGCATCGCTCTTCTTTCGGGGAGGGCCGGCGACAGGGCGCCGCCGGCCGGATGTCAAGAGAAAGGCGGCTTACTGGGCGACGGGGCCCTGGCCGCCGCACTTGCCGGTCTTGACGTTGAAGTTGCCGCAGGAGAGCGGGGCTCGCCAGTCGGCGATGAGGTCCTTCGAGCCCTCGAGATAGTCGGACCACTCGTCGCCGACCACGAGGCCCGGCGTCTGCGAGACGATGGAGAACTGGCCGTCCTCCTGGATCTCGCCGATGAGCACCGGCTTGGTGATGTGGTGGTTCGGCATCATCGTGGAGTAGCCGCCGGAGAGGTTGGGCACGGAGACGCCGATGAGCGCGTCGATGACCTTGTCCGGGTCGGTCGTGCCGGCCTTTTCCACCGCCTTCACCCACATATTGAAGCCGATGACGTGCGCCTCCATCGGGTCATTGGTGACGCGCTTGTCGTTCTTGGTGAAGGCCTTCCACTTGGCGATGAAGTCCTTGTTCTCCGGCGTGTCGACGGACTGGAAGTAGTTCCACGCCGCCAGGTGGCCAACGAGCGGCTTGGTGTCGATGCCGGCGAGCTCCTCCTCACCCACGGAGAAGGCGATGACCGGAATGTCGGTGGCCTTGATGCCCTGGTTGGCGAGCTCCTTGTAGAAGGGCACGTTGGCGTCGCCNTTGATGGTGGAGACGACGGCCGTCTTCTTGCCGGCCGAGCCGAACTTCTTGATCTCGGCGACGCGGGTCTGCCAGTCGGAATGGCCAAAGGGTGTGTAGTTGATGGAGATGTCCTCGTCCTTCACGCCCTTGGACTTGAGATAGGCCTCGAGGATCTTGTTGGTGGTGCGCGGGTAGACGTAGTCCGTGCCCTCCAGCACCCAGCGCTCGACGCCCTCGTTCTCCATCAGGTAGTCGACGGCGGGGATGGCCTGCTGGTTGGGCGCGGCGCCTGTGTAGAAGATGTTGCGGGAGGATTCCTCGCCCTCGTACTGGACGGGATAGAAGAGGATGCCGTTCAGCTCCTCGAAGACCGGCAGGACGGACTTGCGCGACACGGAGGTCCAGCAGCCGAAGGTGGCGGCCACCTTGTCCTTGGTGAGGAGNTCGCGCGCCTTNTCGGCAAACAGCGGCCAGTTGGAGGCAGGGTCGACGACGACAGCCTCGAGCTTCTTGCCGAGGAGGCCTCCCTTCTTATTCTGCTCCTCGATGAGCATCAGCATCACGTCCTTCAGCGTCGTCTCGCTGATGGCCATGGTGCCCGAGAGCGAATGCAGGATACCGACCTTGATGACGTCCTGAGCGCTCGCGCTCACCGCCGGCAGCGCGATTGCTGCCGTCGTCGCGAGCGTCGCGAGGATCTTCTGAAAACGATTTCGCATTGTCGTTGCTCCACCCCCGGATGATCGTTGCAGGGGAGCGGCAGCAAGCCTCGTGCCAGCCTCGCGGGCCGGGGCGAAAGCGCCGGGACAGGGGTGCCCGACAGATGGGCTGGCGTATTTTTGTGCATAGAACTGCCCGTTTGCTGCGCTTGCGAAGGCCGCCGGGGCTCAGTGGAAATCGCGTGACTTGGGCAGGATGCGCACGTTGCGCGGGTGGCCGGCAGAGCGCGGATAATGCGGATGGACGAATTCGTCGGCGCGCGACAGCCGCGTGCGCGCCTCGTGCGCCTGCGACAGTGCGGCAAGATCCCGGGTGCGGTCGTCGACCGTCTCGGCCATCAGATGGACGACGCCCTCGCGGCTCTTCTGCACCCGCCCGGACACGAGGGCGAGCCGCGCACTCATCACCTGGCGGCGAAAGCGCTCGAACCGTCGTGCCCACAGGACGACGTTGGTGATGCCCGCCTCATCCTCGAGGGTCATGAAGGTGGCGTTGCCCTTGCCGGGGCGCTGTCGCACCAGCACGACGCCGGCGACCCTGGCGAAGGCGCCGTCCGGCAGGGCTGCGATCTCGGCCGTGGTGCGGACACCCTCGCGCCGGAAGCGTTCGCGCAGGAAGACCATGGGGTGGGCCTTCAGAGACAGGCGCAGCATCTGGTAGTCCGCCACCACATGTTCCGACAGCGGCATTGCCGGCAGGGCGGTGTCCGCCTCCTGCGCCAGCTCGCGCGCCCCGGCTGCGGCGAAGAGCGGCAGGGGCGCATCGTCGGGCAGGCGNCGCACGGCCCACAGCGCCTCGCGCCGGTCGAGCCCGANGGAGCGGAAGGCATCGGCATCGGCGAGGATCTTGAGGGCCCGCTGCGGCAGGCGGGCGCGCTTCCACAGGTCCTCGACGCTGTCGTAGCCGTTTCCGCGTGCAGCCAAGAGCGCCCGCGACCAGTCCTCGCTGAAGCCGTCCACCTGGCGAAAGCCGAGACGCAGCGCGAGCGTGCCGTCCGGCCGCGCCTCGAGCGTGTTGTCGTGGGCGCTCGCGTTGATGTCGACCGCGCGCACCTCGACGCCGTGCTCGCGCGCATCGCGCACGATCTGGGCCGGGGCATAGAAGCCCATGGGCTGGGAATTGAGCAGGGCGCAGGCGAAGACGGCCGGGTGGTGGCATTTGAGCCAGGCCGAGATGTAGACGAGCTTGGCGAAGGAGGCGGCGTGGCTCTCGGGAAAGCCGTATTCGCCGAAGCCCTTGATCTGGTTGAAGCAGCGCTCGGCGAAGGCGCGCTCGTAGCCGCGCGCCACCATGCCCTCCACCATCTTCTCCTCGAAGGTATGGATGGTGCCGACGTGGCGGAAGGTGGCCATGGCGCGGCGCAGGCCGTTCGCCTCCTCCGGCGTGAAACCGGCCGCCACCATGGCGATCTTCATCGCCTGTTCCTGGAAAAGGGGTACGCCGAGGGTGCGGCCGAGCACCCGCCTCAGCTCGTCCGGCGGGCCGTGCTGGGGTGAGGGGGCGGGATAGGTGACCTCCTCCTCGCCGTTCCGCCGGCGCAGGTAGGGATGCACCATGTCGCCCTGGATGGGGCCTGGCCGCACGATGGCGACCTGGATGACGAGGTCGTAGAACTGCCGCGGTCTGAGGCGGGGCAGCATGTTGATCTGGGCCCGGCTCTCCACCTGGAAGACGCCGATGGAGTCGCCCCTGCACAGCATGTCGTAGACGGCCGGATCCTCCCTGGGCACGGCGGCGAGATCAAGGTCGAGGCCGCAGTGGCTGCGCAGCAGGTCGAAGGCCTTGCGGATGCAGGTGAGCATGCCGAGGCCGAGCACGTCGACCTTCATGAGGCCGAGCGCGTCGATGTCGTCCTTGTCCCACTCGATGAAGGTGCGCTCGTCCATGGCGGCGTTGCCGATGGGCACCGTCTCGTCGAGGCGGCTGCGCATCAGCACGAAGCCGCCGACATGCTGGGAGAGATGGCGGGGAAAGCCGAGGAGCCTCGTCGCGAGATCGACGGCGCGGCGGATCACCGGATTATTCGGGTCGAGCCCTGCCTCGCGGATGTGCTTGTCGGCGATCGGCGAGCCCCAGCTGCCCCAGACCGTGCCGGCGAGGCGGGCGGTGACGTCCTCCGTCAGGCCGAGGGCCTTGCCCACCTCGCGGATGGCGCTGCGCGGACGGTAGCAGATGACGGTGGCGGCGATGCCGGCGTGGTCGCGGCCATAGCGCTCGTAGATGTGCTGGATCACCTCCTCGCGCCGCNCGTGCTCGAAGTCGACGTCGATGTCCGGCGGCTCGCGCCGCTGGCTGGAGATGAAGCGGGCAAAGAGGAGATCGTGCTCCTCGGGGTCGACCGCGGTGATGCCGAGCACGTAGCAGACGGCGGAATTGGCGGCCGAGCCGCGCCCCTGGCAGAGGATGCCGCGGTCCTCGGCGTAGCGCACGATGTCACGGATGGTGAGGAAGTAGCGCGCATAGTCGAGCTGGGCGATGAGGGCGAGCTCCTCCCGCAGGAGCCTCTCCACCTTCGGCGATATCCCCTGGGGGTAGCGCAGCGCGGCGCAGCGCCAGGTCAGTTCCTCGAGCCAGCCCTGGGGCGTCTTGCCGGGCGGCACCGGCTCGTCTGGATAGTCGTATTTCAGCTCGGAGAGCGAAAAGTCGATACGGTCGAGGACATGCAGAGTCTCGNCGATGGCCTCCGGCGCATCGCGGAACAGCCGGGCCATCTCCTGTGCGGGCTTCAGGTGCCGCTCGGCGTTGGCGGCCAGGAGCCGCCCGGCCGAGTGGATGGTCACGCCCTCGCGGATGCAGGTCAGCACGTCCTGCAGCGGGCGCTGGGCCGGTTCGTGATAGAGCACGTCGTTGACGGCAAGGAGCGGCAGGCCCGCCCGCGCCGCGGCCGTCTTCAGGCCTGCAAGGTCGCGCCGGTCGCTGCCGCCATAGGCCATGGCGGCGGCGAGCCAGGTGGCGCCGGGGGCGGCTTCCTTCAGNTCGCCGAGGATGTCGAGGCGGATGTCTCCCGGCCGGCCGGGCATGGCGATGAGGAGAAGGTCGCGCGCATCGGTCACGAGGTCGGCGCGGGTGAGGTGGCATTCGCCCTTGTCCGCCCTGCGCTTGCCCAGGGTGAGGAGGCGGCACAGGCGGCCCCAGCCGGCACGGTTCACGGGATAGGCGATGACGTCGGGCGTATCGTCGGCAAAGACGAGGCGGGCGCCGACGGCGAGCTTGAAGGGGGGCAGCGTCTCGCCCTCCTTCTCCGCACGCGACCTGATCTCTTCGAGCGTCGTGTGGGCCCGCACCACGCCGGCGACCGTGTTGCGGTCGGCAATGCCGATGCCGGCGAGGCCGAGGACGAGCGCCTGCCTGACGAGGTCGCCGGGGTGGGAGCCGCCGCGCAGGAAGGAGAAATTGGTCGTGACAGCAAGCTCGGCATAGGCCGCCGGCTGCGGGACGGGCCCCTTCATGCGAACACCCCGTGCAGGAACCAGCGCGGGGCGGGCGCCTCGCCGAAAAAGGCCCCGGCGGAACACCCAGAAGCGGCGCCCCGCCGTGTCCTCGACCCGGTAGTAGTCGCGCGTCGGTTCCTCGCCCGCCTCGTCGCGCCACCATTCGGGCGCGATCCGCTCCGGCCCCTCGGCGCGGGTGATCTCGTGCAGCACGCGCCGCCAGCGGAAGCGCAGCGGCGGCCCGTCCGGCACTTCGGCGAGCGCCTCGATGGGCTGCGGCGGATCGAAGAGGTGGACTGGCCGCGCAGGAGGATCGTCCAGCCGCCCGGCCGGCCAGTCGCAGGCCGGCGTCGCTGAGTCGTCGAGGCTGGCGGCCGGCACCATGCGCACGGCCCTTTCGGGAATGTGCGTGTCAACGAAGGCCGGCCGGAGGACGGCTGCCGGGCCGAAGCGGGCGCCGAGCCGGTCGACGAGGGCGGCGACCTCCTCGTCCTCGACCGTCCGCCCGTCGAGGCTCGTCTGGCTTTCGCCGAGCGGCTCGCAGACCGTGACGGCGAGGCGGAGCAGATCGAAGCCGAAGCCGGGGTCGAGGGGGNCGGCAAGCGCCGCAAGCCTCTCGCGGAACAGGCGCATGACGACGGCGGCGTCGCGCGTCGGCCGGCCGGTGGCGACCGCAAGGCGCGTGACCCGCCCGTCGGCACGGAAGAAGGCAGCCTCGAAGCGCCGTCCGCCCTCGCCGCGCTCCGCGAGTATGCCGCCGGCGCGCCGGGCAAGGCCGGCGAGGGCGGCAACGATGTCCTCCTCGCGCGCCACGGGCTCGGCGAAGCGGCGCTCGACGAGGCAAGGCGGCAGTGGCCGGCGCGGGGAGATGCCGACGTCCTCCCGGCCCAGGATGCGTGCGAGACGGGCCGGCAGGTCCGCGCCGAAGCGGGCAGCGAGCGGCGCGCTCGGGCGATCCGCCAGGTCGCCCACGGTCTTCAGGCCCGCCCGGGTGAGGGCGAGCAGCACTTCCGGCGAGACGCCGAGGGCGGCCGCGGGCAGCGGCCTCACCGCCATCTCCTCCTCCCCCGGCGGCACGATGTCGTGTCGACCGAGCGTCTTGCGCCCGAAGCGGGCGAGCGCTCCTGCCGCCTGCGGCGTGCCGGCGACGCTGCCCCGCACGGTCAGGCCGCCGCGGGCAAGGCCCTCCATCACTGCCCGCCGCAGGTTTTCTTCGCCGGCAAAAAAGTGAGCGCAGCCGGTGATGTCGAGCACCAGCCCGTCGGGCTCCTCAACGGCGACGAGCGGCGTGTAACGGTCGCACCAGTCGGCGAGGCGGGCAAGCAGGGCCGCATCAGCCGCGCGGTCCATGTCCGCCGCGACGAGGTGGGGAATACGGGCGCGTGCGTCCGCCAGGGTGAGGCCGGGGGTGAGGCCGAGGGAAAGGCCCAGCCGGTCCACGGTGGCGATGCGCAGCGCGTTCGCCACCTTCTCGACGAGGACGAGCGGGGCCTCAGCCTGTGCGGGCGAGACGGGTGATGCCCGGCGATGCCGGTCGGCCGGCAGGAAGGGGAACCACAGGGCGAGGTAGCGGCGGGGGCTCGTGGAAGAGACGGTGCTCACGGTGCCACTCCAGGCGCCAGCGCCGGCCCTCAAGGCCGGAACGGTGACGCAGCAAGGTGATGTCGAAGGCAGGATGACCGGGGGTATTGGCCAGCAGCGGCCGTGACGGGGCGGCGGCGACGGACCAGCGCGTCGCCGCCGCGCTCGGCCGGGGCATGGCCGCGATGCGCAGCAGCAGGGCGGGGACGCCGGACTGCTCGGCGGCGAGCGCGAGGCGCCGGCTCGCCGTCAGGTCGAGGGATCGCGGATCGCCCCACGGCTCGATGACGACGGCGCCGAGAGCCGGGCAGCGCAGGGCCTCCGCCCCGGCCTGCAGCACGCAGGCCGCATCGGGCCCCGTCACCACGACGAGCAGGCGCGGGTCGAGCCCCAGGGCGGCAAGGCCCGGCGCATGGAGAGCACCGGTTTCCGCCACGCAAAAGCCTTGCCGCACCCAGATCACGCGGCGGCCGTCCGCCGCGGCGCGCGCCGCAAGACCGGCTGTGAAGCCGGCGGCTGCGCCGGCATCCCCGGCCTCGCGTGCAAAGATCTCGTGTACCGCAGCCCGGAGAAAGCCGCCGCCCAGCAGCTCGTCCACGGCCGGCGCGCCGCATGTGAAGCGCTGGCCCGTTTCGGTCGCGGCCGGCTCGATCGCGGCAATGCTCCGCCGCAGCGCCTGCAAAGTCTCTTGCACCGCGCTCATGACTCTTGTTCCTGTTTTGTTCTATAACGACTCAGGAGGATGCGAGAGTCAATGCCGGTGTNGCGGGCTTTCGGGGGGGCTCTGTGTCGGCCGGGCAGGGACAACCGGCGCGGCGGCGATTTGCGACACCGCCTGCCGGCCGTCCGTCAGAGGGGCAATGGATGCCTGAAGGTTCAGCTCTTTCAGCTGAAGAGGGAGTCGATGTCGTCCTGCGACACGACGTTTGCATCGCCAGCGAGCGGTGGTCCGTTGAGCAGGGCTTCGTCGCCCTTCTCTTCCTCTTTTTCCTCCTCGATCTCGGCGAGGCTCGAGAGGCTGTCCGGCCCGCCCCAGATCTCCATCATGTTGGCGACACGCTCCTCGATGAACTTGAGCGTGTTGACCACCTTGCTGATGCGCTGGCCGGTGAGGTCCTGGAAGTTGCAGGCTTCGAAGATGCGGATGACCTGTTCGTAGATCCGGTTGGCGATCTCCTGCTGCTCACCGGCGAGCTGCTCCATGAGAACGCCGGCGGCATCGTTGATGGCTTCCGCCGAGGACAGGATGGTCTCCGTGGCGCTCTCGGTGTCGGAGACGACGGCGTCGAGCTCGTCCGTCACCCGGCTCCGCGGCTTCCCGCGCAGGCCCTTGGCATGCAGGGTCGCGAGTTCCTGCTTTGTCCTCTGGATGCTGCGCTGGATGGCATCAACGTCCTGCCAAAGGGCACCGCCTTCCGACATTTGACCGATTCGCTCGTCGCGGCTGTTGATGGCTTCGACCAGCGTGCGAAGCTCGGCCAGCTGCTGCGAGATCTGTTCGAGCTGCACCGACACCGTCGGGCTTCCCATGAGTGTATCGCCGAAACCGGTGTCGACCATCGATTCGATGCGAAACGGCCGATGGCCCGCAGTCATCGGCACCTCCCTCTTTAAGGATTGGTCAATTCGGGCCGTTACTATAAGTGGTCGACTTCAACCAACGCAAACGGTCCGGCTTCCGCCATGCAAGCTTCATGCAAGTTTTCTGCAAGAGTCTCCGCACAGCGAAATGCGCCCCTGTCAACAAAGTGCAAAGCGGTGGAGTGAACTATGGCGCTTGATCTTTCGATGCCGATCCTCGTGGTCGACGATTATAAGACCATGGTTCGCATCATTCGCAACCTGTTGAAACAGCTCGGTTTTCAGGACGTTGACGAAGCGTCTGACGGCACGGAGGCACTCGCCAAGATGAGGCAGCGCGAGTATGGCCTCGTCATCAGCGATTGGAACATGGAGCCGATGACGGGCTACGAGCTCCTGAAGCAGGTCCGCGCGGACGAGAAGCTCGCCCATACGCCTTTCATCATGGTGACCGCGGAGGCGAAGTCGGAGAACGTCGTCGCCGCGAAGAAGGCGGGCGTCAACAACTACATCATCAAGCCGTTCAACGCGCAGACGCTGAAAGGCAAGATCGAGGCAGTCTTCGCCGAGCAGTAGGCTTTCCCCATCCGCCTGCACGGGCTCCAAGGTGCACGTCTTGCGGGGCGTGCACCTTTTTTTATTTGCGTGTATTGTCGATCTTGCGTTTCCAGCTTATGTGAAACAAGTCGTCCGGGCAAGACGATCCGGGTTTGTCCTGTCGGCGGCTGCTTTCCAGATCGAAGACTTGAGGGCGGGTGCTGTTCAACGACGGTGCGCCTGCAACGATTGGGGGGCGGAAGTAAGTTGCGTCGTCCTGTTGCGGCGTCTGGTTTCTGCCAGGCCTCTCTCCGAGGGGCGGAATGACTTCCGAAGATCAAATCGCACAGCGCCTCCGGGCGGCCCGACGCCATGCCGGCTTTACCAGCGCGTCCGCGGCGGCGCGGACGTTCGGCTGGAACGAGGTGACCTATCGCGCCCACGAGAACGGACTGCGCGGCCTCCGCACGGCTGTGGCCGAGCGCTACGCGGCGCATTTCAATATCAGCCTCGCCTGGCTCCTGACCGGGGAAGGCCGGCAGCTGAGACAGCACTATCTCGACATCGCCGGAGAGATCGGGGACGACGGTAGCCTCCTGCGCCGCTTCAGGGTGGTACCGCCGAGGCCCGTTTTCAGCGTGGCGGCGCCCGTCGCGCTGCCGCCCCAGGCCATTGGCTTCCGCATCGCCGGAACGGGACTGCAGCCGCGCTACGACCGGGGCGACATTGTCGTCTGCGCCCGGGCAGGAGACGCCCCCCCGCAACATCGTCGGTCGGGAAGCGGTGGTGATCACCGGCCAGGGCCGCGGCTACGTACGCATCGTGCGTCGGGTCATGCGTTCCGGCCTCGTCGATCTGCAGGCCATCGACGGGCGTGTGACGCGTGCCGTCGACGTCGTTTGGAGCGCTGCCGTCACGTCNGTCGTGCGCGCCCGCGACGTGTGAGGCGGCAGGGCGGCAACAGCCTCCGACAGATCGCTGCCTGCCCTCCTGCAACGGGAATCAAGTCGTACACAAAGAAGACACCTGACGGGTCGGCGTGTTCGCGGCGCGCATTCGGGCGCTGGCGGCAGCGCACTATCGTTAAAATTTTAGCGATAATTGTAACAAAGCGATGCAAAAATGACTCACCGCGGAATGTGTGCCCAGAAACGATACAAAGCGTATTGACCCTTAACGGGCGATTAATAATTCTTAAACCACTGATTCGCCGGGGCACGAACGCTTCAAGCGTTCGAGTCAAGGGCCTCAGGATCGTTGGCGCAGTTGGGCTTTGCCACCGATGGACGGGCTGCCGCTTTGCGTGGCGGCATCTTCCGTGCCCAGGCTTGTCTGGGCATTGCCTGATGGTTTTCGGCGACGATGTGCGGGGCGGAACGTGTATCCCTTCAAAGAAGAGGGAGCGCGGAACCTATAGCATGAGAATATTTAAAAGTATATTTTAGTTATTGGGATAACCAG
>Ga0065720_1002423_pt1 | contig 21421 bp, 21 predicted proteins | sample Thericmetagenome_FD_59107 | JGI IMG/M metagenome (GOLD analysis project Ga0065720, IMG submission 59107) | Thermophilic microbial communities from the Joint Bioenergy Institute, California, USA of rice/straw/compost enrichment - eDNA_2 v2... | ecosystem: Engineered > Solid waste > Grass >...
CTTCGTCCACGGGGAGTCCTGGGTCACCCTTCTCTACGGCCCGGCCCCGGCCGCGGTTCACGCGCGCACGACGTGCGAAACGGCGTCGGAAACGGCGTCGGAACCGGCGTCGGAACCGGCGTTGGAAACGCTGCCGGAACGNCGCCGGAACGNCGCCGGGACGATCAGGTGTGGCGCTGCCGCAGCACGTGCTTGAGGATCTTGCCCGCGCCGTTGCGGGGCAGCGCGTCGAGGAACTCCACGTACTTGGGGATCTTGTAACGGGCGAGCTTGCCGTCGAAGAACGAGATCAGCTCCTCGGCCGTGGCGGACGCGCCCGGCCGCAGCACCACGAGCGCCTTGCCGACCTCGCCCCATTTCTCGTCGGGCACGCCGATCACCGCGCACTCGGCGACCGCCGGATGGCCGTACAGCACCTCCTCGACCTCGGCCGGGTAGATGTTCTCCCCGCCCGAGATGATCATGTCCTTGAGGCGGTCGGCGATCCGCGCGTACCCCTCCTCGTCCTTCACCGCGATGTCGCCGGAGTGGAACCAGCCGTCGCGCAGCACCTCCGCGGTCGCCTCCGGCCGCTGCCAGTAGCCGAGCATCACGTTCGGCCCCTGCACGATCACCTCGCCCGGTTCCCCCGGGGCGGCGTCCCGGCCGTCCTGGGTCACCACGCGCACGTCGGTGAAGAACGACGGCACCCCGGCGGTGCCCGCCTTGCGCACCGAGTCGTTCGCGCTGAGGAAGAGCGCGCCCGGCGAGGTCTCGGTCATGCCGTACCCCTGCAGGAAGGTGAGGCCGCGCTTCTGGTAGTGCCGGATGAGCGGCTCCGGCACCGGCGCGCCGCCGCACAGCAGGTTGCGCAGGCTCGACAGGTCGGCGGTCTCCCAGCGGGGCGACTGGGCGAAGAAGTTGAACATCGCCGGCACGCCGAACATGATCGTGACCCGCTCGGACTCGATCAGGTCGTAGGTGCGGTCGACGTCGAAGGACGGCTCCAGGATCGACCGGCCGCCCTTGAGCACGGTGGGCAGCAGGGTCTGGGCGAGNGCGGCGATGTGGAACAGCGGGGCGCTGATCAGCGTGACCTCGTCGCTGGTGAGGTCGACGTCGACCATGAGGTTGTAGGTGTTCCAGGTGAGGTTGCCATGGCTGAGCATGGCGCCCTTGGGGTGCCCGGTCGTGCCCGAGGTGTACATGATCAGGCAGAGCTGGTCGAGCCCCACCTCCTCGTCGATCGGGTCCGGGCGGCCCGAGGCGACCAGCTTCTCGTACTCGCCGCCCTCGTCGTCGAAGATCTTCCGGCGCACGTCGAGTTGCTCGGCCAGGTGCCGGTGCGAGCGCCCGGCGATGAGCAGCTCGGCGCCGCAGTCGCCGAGGATGAAGGTGAGCTCCGGTACGGCGAGCCGGAAGTTGAGCGGCACGAACACCGCGCCGAGCAGGCCGGTGGCGAACAGCGTCTCCACGTACGAGGAATGGTTGGCGCCGAGGTAGGCGACCCGGTCGCCGGGCCGTACCCCCAGCCCGCGGAGGGCGTCGGCGAGCCGGTTGACCCGCTCGGCCAGCTCGGCGTAGGTCGTGTCACGACCGTCGCAGGTCAGTGCCACCTTGTTCGGTGTCATCCGGGCGCGTCGGCGCGGCCAGGAACCTATGCCCTGATTGCGGCATCACCTGCTCCTTGTATCTCGGGGTGCGCCCCTCGAACGGCTACCTCGGGGGGTCGGCGTCGGGGACGGTGTCAAGGATCTCGGAGGCGACCCGTGTCGCCTCCGGGCGGAAGCGCTCGTACAGTTCGTGGCAGACCCGCTGGGCGCGCTCGGCCGGCCAGTCCGGCGGCAGGTAGCGCAGCGGCAGCCGCGGGTCGGTGCGGATGAGCTGTAGCCACTCGGTGAGCATGACGAGCGAGCGGACCAGGTCGTCGGCGGCCTCGGGCAGCGGTTCGGGCCGGTCCCAGCGGTCGAGGAAGACGCGGTAGCTCCGCTGCAGGCCGTCGAGGTCGTAGGCGTCCTGCACGAGACGGCGCATGTCGGTGGGGTGCCGGGGCTCGGCGGCGAACACCTTAACGTTCGCCTGCGGGCCGAGGTCGCTGACGATCTCGGTGACGTCGACCTCGGCCGGAGCGATCCACAGCCCGTTCTGCAGCGGCCCGAAGCCGGCCCAGATGAGCCGGGAGCGCAGCTCGTGCCGTTCCCGCTGCCAGGACTCGGGCAGCGAGAAGCCGATCAGCGTCCAGCTGTCCCGCTCGTCGGCGTTCACCACGCCGGTGTGCCAGACGCGCTGCTCACCGTCCTTGAGGATGTCCACGGTGCGGCGGGTGAGGCCGAAGTACATGCGGCGGCCCTGCCGCTGGCGGCGCAGCAGCCCGCGGTTCACCATGCGGGTGAGCGTGGAGCGCGTCGCCTCCGCCGAGATCCCCACCCGGGCGAACACCTCGATGAAGCTGCCGGAGAAGACGCAGATGTCGCTGCCGTAGACATAGTTGCCGAGAAAGGTGAGCATCAGCGACTGGGGCCGCAGCCCCGACCCCACGGTGGATGGCTCCTGCGTCCGCACCGCCACGACATTCCTCCTGTTGGGTCGCCATGCTCTCACAACGTTGTGCACTTTGGCGACACCTGAAATGCAACTGCCCCAGATCTCGGGCCCGGGATCTCCGGGCTCACACCTCGCGGCGCCGCGACGACCCTCGTGACGGCCCTCGTGACGACGACGCCCAGCCGGACCACCGCTCGACGACGATCTCGATCACCGGCCCCTCGGGCGGGCGACCGCGGTACTGCTCGTAGCGCCGGGCGAGCAGCAGGATCGCGGCTCGCCGTACCTGGTCCACCGGCGCGCCCAGATCGTCGAGGATCCGCGCCCGGCCGTCGGCGCGCACCCACCACAGCCGGTCCCAGTCCTCCTCGTAGTGGTCGACGAGCAGCGCCACCCGCGGGTTCTGCCGGATGTTGCGCAGCCGCCGCAGGTCACGCGTGGTTTTCGGCTTGTGATCGACGGCAGTGTAGATCAGGTCACCGGCGACGGCGAAGGTGCACGGCACCAGATGCGGCCGCCCCGCGGCGTCGGCGGTGGCGAGCCGCGCCACCCGGCAGCCGCAGAACCGCGCCCGTGCCTCCTCGGCATCCATCGCCCACCCCCACGCCGTCCGCGCGTCCGCGCCGCCGCCGTCCGGTCCAAGGGTAACGGCCGCGATATTTTGACAGAGACTCCTAAATAAGAGCTACTATCAGTCTCTGGCTCCGGTGGCTTGGAGGTCCTCATGCGCGATCCCCTGCCCGTGATCGAGACGGCGGGCGTGCGCAAGCGGTTCGGCGACGTGGTCGCCGTCGACGGCGTGAGCCTGACCGTGCGGCGCGGCGAGATCTACGCGCTCCTCGGGCTCAACGGCGCGGGCAAGACCACGCTCATCCGCATGCTGCTCGGCATGATCCGGCCCGACGCCGGGTCGGTGCGGGTGCTCGGGGCCGTCGTCGGCGCGGACCGGACGGTCTGGTCCCGGGTCGGCTACCTGGTGGAGTCCCCGGCCGCCTACCCCGAGCTCACCGTGCGGGAGAACCTGGAGATCGTGCGGCGGCTGCGCCGGCTGCCCGAGCCGCGCGCCGTGGACGAGGTGATCGAGGCCCTGTCGCTCCCTCCGGGGGCCCGCGCCGGCACCCTGTCGATGGGCAACGCGCAGCGGCTCGCCCTCGCCAAGGCGCTCATCCACCGGCCGGAGCTGCTCATCCTCGACGAGCCGGTGAACGGCCTCGACCCGGCCGGGGTGGTGGAGATCCGCGGCATGCTGCGGCGGCTGCGCGAGCGGGGCGTGACGATCCTGCTGTCCAGCCACATCCTCGCCGAGGTCACCCGGCTCGCCACCCGCATCGGCATCATCCACCGCGGCCGGCTGCGCGAGGAGTTCGACGCGACCGACCTCGACTCCCGGGTACGGCGCCGCCTCACCGTCGCCACCCACGACGACGACAAGGCCCGCGCCATCCTCGCCGCCGAGGGGTTCGCCACGCTCGACCCGCCCGGGGCGTCACGGCCGGGCCCGCTCGCGCTGCCCGCGGACAGCCCGCCCGACCGGGTCGCCACCCTCCTCGTGCACGCCGGCTGCCCGCCGACCCGGCTCGCGGTCGAGGAGGAGGACCTGGAGAGCTACTTCCTGCGCATCGTCGGAGGCGATGATGACCGGTGACCTGGGACCCGCCCTCTGGGCCGAACTGCTCAAGGTGCGGCGCTCGAAGCTGAGCCGGATCAGCGTGCTCGCCTTCACCGTGGCGCCCGCCGTCGCCGGCCTGTTCATGTTCGTATTGCAGGACCCGGCGCGGGCCGCCTCGCTCGGGCTGATCGCGGGCAAGGCGCACCTCAGCGGCGCCACCGCGGACTGGCCGGGGCTCTTCGCCCTGCTCGGCCAGATGGCCGCGGTCGGCGGGCTGCTCGTCTTCGGCATGATCGTGATCTGGCTGTTCGGGCGGGAGTTCAGCGACCGGACCGCCAAGGACCTGCTCGCCCTGCCCACCTCGCGCGAGGCGATCGTGCTGGCGAAGTTCGCCGTCGCGGTGGTGTGGTGCCTGCTGCTCGCCGTACAGCTGTGCGTGCTCGGCCTCGCGGCCGGCGCCGCGCTCGGCCTGCCCGGCTGGTCGGCCGCGGTCGCGGCGGCCGGGATCGCCCGCGTCCTCGCCGCCGCCGCGCTCACCGTCCTGCTCGTCACGCCGTTCGGGCTCGCCGCCGGGATCGGCCACGGCTACCTCGCCGCCGTGGGCGTCATGTTCGCCACCCTCGCCCTCGCCCAGGTGATCGCCGCGCTCGGGCACGGGGCGTACTTCCCGTGGTCGGTCCCGGCCCTGCTCACCCAGGTCGCCGACGAGGCGGGGGACCTCCCCGGGCCGGTGGGGTACGCCCTCGTCCTCGCCGTGGGCGGCGCCGGGGTGCTCGGCACCGCGCTGTGGTGGCGGCGGGCGGACCACACCCGCTGTCCGCGGGCTGTGGGGGCGAGTGGGCGGCTGCGCCGTACGGCCCGGCGGCGGGTGGCGTAGCTTTGGTCGGGTGATGCTGGCCGTGACACCGCCGACGGACGTGAGGAGACGCTGACCGTGCCCATACCGGAGTTTCTCGCCAAGCTGCGCGCCCGGGTGGGCAACGACCTCATGGTGCTGCCCTCGGTCGCCGCGTGCGTCTTCGACGAGCAGGGGCGCATGCTCATGGCGCTGCACGCCGAGGCCGAGCCGCTGTGGGCGCCGCCCGGCGGCATCGTCGAGCCCGACGAGGCCCCGGCCGACGCCGCCGTGCGCGAGGTGCGCGAGGAGACCGGCCTCGACATCCGGGTGCACGGGCTGATCGGCGTGTACGGCGGGCCGGAGTTCCGCGTCGTCTACCCCAACGGCGACCAGTGCTCGTACGTGATCAGCATCTACGGCTGCACGGTGGTGGGCGGCGAGGCCCGGCCCGACGGCGTGGAGATCAGCGACGTGCGCTGGGTGGCCGAGGCGGACCTGCCCCGGCTGTCCAAACCGCGCTGGACCCCGCTGGCGCTGCCCGACTGCTACGCCTGGTGGCGCCGGTCCTTCGGGGCCTTTTGACCGGCGTTCACAGCGGCGCTCAGAGGGGCGCTTGGAGGGGCGCTCGGTGGGGCGCTCAGCGCGGCATGCCGCGCGCGGCCCGGCCGCCGCGCGCGGGTCAGGGCAGGTCGCGGGCGAGCCGTACGCCGGCGATCACCCCGTCCGGGGCCTGCTCCCGGAACGCGCAGTGCATGGTGATCGCCTCCTGGTCGGCCTGCCAGCCGGTGTGCGCCCCGCGCTTGACGCCGGCCCGGTCCTCGGGGTCCCACGCCTGGCCCTCCTCCGGGGCCTCGGTGAAGTCGGGGTGCCAGGAGTCGGCCACCCACTCCCCCGCGTCGGACTGCAGCTGCTCGATCCCCCACCGGTTCTCCACCCCGGCGGGGCCCTGGTCGAGCCGGATGCCGTAGGTGGCGTTGGGGTCGCGGCGGACGATCGCGGACAGCCAGCTCTCCCGGCCGCCCTCGCGCGCCATCCACTCCCACTCGGACTCCGACAGCAGCCGGGCGCCGTCGAACAGCTCGCGGAACATCCACGTGTCCTTCGCCGGCACCATCACCGAGCCCTTGTAGTCCTCGTTGATGCCGGGCTTGAGCATCGCGGCGACGCTCCACGGCACGTGCCGGATCGCGCACAGGAACGGCCGGACGGTGACCCGGTGGACCGGCCGGGCCGCGGCGGCGTACCAGGCGACCATGGGGGCGGTGCGCAGGCGGTCGCCGCCGATGATGTTGATCGCGGCGAGCTCCTCCTCCTCGGTCATCCCCATGAAGTACGATCCGCCCGGGATGACCGCGAACAGCATGCGGGTGCGCAGGTGGTGCACCACCGGCAGGCGGGCCTCGCCGCACAGCGAGTGGTGGGCCTCCCACTCCGGGCCCAGCTTCCAGGCGATCTGATCTGCAAGGACGAACCGGTCTTCCTCGGGGAGCGCGGTGAGGCGACTCACCTCGGTCAGCACATCATGTTCCACAAGCATCAGCAGGAGCCTAAACCCGACGTTCCGCCATTGTCCGCACGCCAACTTAGCGGCCCGAGGTCACGCGCGTGCAAGGTCGCGTATTCGCGCACCGCTTCCGGACCGGCGGCCGGGCCCGCGCCCTCGCCGGGCGTCAGACCAGGCGGGACGCGATCAGCTCGCCCTGCTCGCCGGTCGCCGGGACCACGCCGAGCGGGGTGCCGAGGACGAGCCCGGCGGCGCCGCGCGCCCAGTGGTTGTCGTCCCAGGCGCCGACCTCGACGGGGACGTGCCGGTTGGGGCGGGTGAGGTGGGCGGGGAAGCTCGCGTCGAAGCCGGGCCGCCAGCGGTCCCACTGCCGGGTCGCCTCGCCGAGCACGAGGACGGCGGCGGGGTCGAGGATGTTCACCAGGCCCGCGACCGCGCGGCCGAGCACCGCCCCGGCCTCGGCGAGCACGGTGGCGGGCTCCATCTGCCGGGTCCGCGCCCGCAGCGTCGCCGCGCCGACGACCGCCTCCAGGCAGCCGAGGTTGCCGCAGGAGCAGCGCGGCCCCTCGGCGACGGGCATGTGGCCGAACTCGCCCGCGCCGCCGGTCGCGCCGCGCACCAGGCCGCCGTCGGCGACGATGGCGAGGCCGACCCCGTGGCCGACCGTGACGACGATGAAGTCCCGGTGGCCGCGGCCCCTGCCGTACAGGCGCTCGGCGACGGCGAGCGCGTTCACGTCGTTGTCCACGAGGACGGGCAGGTCGAGCGCGGCGCGCAGGCGGGCCCCGGCGGGCATCGAGGTCCAGCCGAGCGGCGGCGAGTCGACCACGCCGTTGCCGGGCCGGTCGACCACCCCGGGCACGCACACCCCGACGCCGAGCAGCCGGGAGCCGCGCGAGGCGAGCGCGGCGACGAGGGCGGCGACGGTGTCGAGGCAGTCGGGGGCGGTGGCGTCGAGCGGGATCTCCCGTTCCTGTAACAGCACCCCGTCGAGGCGGACCTCGACCCCGACCGCGCGGTCCCTCGCGATCATCACTCCGATCGCCCGCCCCGGGGCGCCGGTGAGGCCGAGCAGCTGCGCGGGGCGGCCGCCGCGCGAGGGGGCCCGGTCGAGCTCCTCGATCAGCCCGTCGGCGAGCAGCCGCCGGGTCACCTGGGTCACGGTCGCCGGGCTGAGCCGCAGCCTCCGGGCGAGCTCGGTACGGCTCAGCGGCCCCGCCTGGCCGAGCATGGCGAGCACCGCCGTCCGCGGCGAGGTTCCGATCTCCGACAAAACACCCATATCTGACTTTTTTCGATGGTAAATTTAGTCGCTACGAAAGGTGTCCGCCCACCGGTATACCGGGCAAGGCGGGCGAACCGGGCTTGCCGAACCGCCACCTTCCTGTATCTCGGAGGTAGAGGTCGCGCCATGCCCGTATCAGGTGCACGATTGCCCCCATGTGGCGTGTCTGGCAAATGTGGGGCCATGTGCTGATCGCGGCGTTCGTGGCCGCTTCCCGTCGCCGCGCTCAGCGCCCGTCACCTGGCATTTCGCCGCGAAAAAGCAGGTCACCCGGATCCCGTGCGCACCGCCTGGCTCGACGTCGGCCTCATCGTCGGCACGCTCCCCTGGTTGTGGATGATTCTCACTCCGACCGACGGGACATCGGAAATCCACCTCGTTCCGTTTCAGGACCTCGCCGCCGTGCTGCGCGCGGATCCGCAAACGGTGGTCGTGCAGGTCGGCGGGAATCTGCTGGTCTTCGCGGCGCTCGGCGCGCTGCTGCCGCTGCGCGCCGCACGGTTCGCCGGCCTCGTCCCGGTGGCGCTGGTCGCGGCGGCCGGCTCGATCGGCGTGGAGACCCTGCAGCACGTGCTGCGCCTGGGCCGGGTCTCGTCGATCGACGACGTCCTGCTCAATGTCGCGGGCGCCGCGGCGGCCGCGCCGCTCACCCGCAGGTGGTGGCGGCGCCGAATACCGGGCGGGGTTGTATCACGATTTCGGACGCCAAAAACCCACTAATCTCACCGCGGAGACATCACCCACACAAAACAAGCATGGGACCGAGGCCGGTATCTGTGCGATCGTGGAGCATGTGGGGCAAGTTCTCTGGAGACGCCAAACCCGGTTGGTGACAGAGGGTGATTAAACGTGACGGAATCCCCGGTACCTCACGAGCCCCCGATCTATCGGCGGATCGCGGACAAGCTGAGGAATCAGATCCTCAGCGGCGAGCTACGTGACGGTGACCGGCTCCCGGGCGAGAACGCCATCATGGCGGAGTACGGCATCGCCCGGGCGACCGCCCGTCAGGCCCTCGCCGTGCTCATCAACGAAGGGCTCGCCGTACCCCGGCGCGGCTCCGGAGTCTACGTCCGGCTCTTCAGGCCGATCCGGCGGCACGGCTCCCGGCGTCTCTCCCGCCAGCAGTGGTCACAGGGCCGGGCCATCTGGGACGCCGACACCCGCGGACGCCCCTACACCGTCGACCAGATCCACATCGAGCGGGTGCCGGCGAGCGAGGCGGTCGGACGGCTGCTCGACACCGACGACGTGTGGATCCGCCGCCGCCGTTACCTGATCGACAAGCGGCCGGTGCAGCTCGCCACCTCGCACTTCCCGGCCGACCTGGTCGAGGGCACGGCGATCACCGCCCCGGACACCGGACCGGGTGGCGTCTACGCCCGCCTCGGGGATCTCGGCTACAGCCCCGTGCACTTCACCGAGGAGGTGCGCGCCCGCATGCCCACCCCCGAGGAGGCGAACCTGCTGAAGCTCCCGGCGGGCACCCCCGTGATCGTGGTCTGCCGCACCGCGTACACGATGGGGGGCATGCCGGTCGAGCTCAACGAGATGATCCTCGACTCGGCGTCGTACGTGCTCCAGTACGACTTCGACGCCTGACCGGCGGGACGGCCGCGCTGTGGAGGTGGCGTGAAGTCTCGTAGTAGAACGAAAAGTCGGGCGATAGGGTGACCTGACCTCTTCGGTCCTTGATTTCTCTAGAGATCTGGCGCACTTTGAGGGTCGAAGACCGCATATACGGGTGGGGTGAAGGGATGTCCTTTGACCGGCACCTCGCCGAGATCGCCCGGGACTACCCGGACTGGACCATCTGGCGAAGCGACGCCGGCCGCTGGTGGGCAACCCGGCACCATCCCCTCACCCCCGCTCAGCGGGAGGCCGGCTGCGCGATGACGATCGACGCCGACGACCCGCGATCACTCCGGGAGCAGCTGGAGGAGCAGGAGGAACTCGCCCGCTCCGTGGACCCCGGCGGCTGAGCCCGGACCCCGGCGACCCCGAGCGAACGAGCCCGCACCGCGCCGGATGCAGGCCGGACACCCGGCCGGACGCCGAGCCGGGCACCAGGTCAGGCACCGAGCCAGGAACGGGCCGGGCACGGGCCGCGAGCCACGCCGGGGACCACACCGGAACCACACCGAGCACGCGGAGGCCTCCGGCCCGCCGGGGCCGGAGGCCTCCGTCACCGCGGCCTGAGGTGCGGCAGCGCCCTCGGCGGTGCCGGGCGGCCGCGACGGCGCGCGGCCGCCCGCCGCCACCGGCCTTCGGTGCCCGCCCGGCCCGCGTTCGCGGGCCACCGCGTGGGTCCGCCCGGCCCGGCCCGCGCGGCAGGCCGCCCGCGCGGCGCCGACCGGCCCGGTACGGCACGCCGGGACGCCGCGGGTCAGAGCTCGCCCGGCCTTGGCACGGTCCTGCCGCCGCGGTAGAGCTCGTGCCCGGAGATCTCCTGGGTGTCCTGATGGTTCTCGGCGGCCTCGCGGACGGCGGGGCCGTGCCGCTCGTCCCGGCCGACGTGCGGGCCCTGCGGGCCGGGCGCGCCCACCGGACCGCGCGGTCCCTGCGGGCCGGGGCCGCCCTGCGGCCCGTGCGGACCGGGCACCCCCTGCGGCCCGTGCGGGCCGGGCATCGCCTGCGGACCGTGCGGGCCAGGCCCGCCCTGAGGCCCGTGCGGCCCGGACGCGGCCTGCGGCCCGTGCGGGCCGGGGCCGCCCTGGGGACCGGCGGGACCGGGCGGCTTGGGCTGCGCGTCGCGCGGCGGCCCGCCCGCGGGCCGCTCCGCCTCCCCGCCGGGCTCCTCGGCCCGCCCGGCGTCGGGCTCGCCGGGCCCGGGCTCCTCGGGCCGCTCCTCCGGCTCGCCGTTCCGGGACGCCTCGGCCTCGGGCTCGGGCTCGACCTCGGTGCTGATCTGCGGCGCGGGTGGCACCACGGACGCCTCGTCGATGAGCGGCCCGGCGGCGCGCTCCTTCTGCAGCAGGTCGCCGAGGACCGAGTTGATCTCGTTGAGCCGCCGCATCACCTCGGCGTGGGTGTCGGTGAGGTACGACACGCGGCGGCCGGTGTGCTCGTCGAGCCGGGCGGCGCGCTGCTGGGCCGAGGTGAGCATCGCCTCGGCGCGGGAGGCGGCCTCGGCCAGCCTCGCCTCGGCCTGGGCGTTCGCCGCGTTCACCGTCGCGGTGGCGCGGGCCTGGGCGTCGGTGATCAGCCGCTCGGCCTCGGCGCGGGCCTCGCTGCGGGCCTCCTCGGCCTCGGCGCGGGCGGTCGACAGCGTCTCCTCGGCGTCGGCACCGGCCTGCGCGAGCAGCCGCTCGGCCCGGCTCGTCGCCTCCGCGACCCGGCGTTCCGCCTCCGCCTGGGCGGCGGACATCATCGCCTGGGCCTGTTCCTGGGTGGTGGTGAGCAGCCGCTGGGCCTCGGCCGAGGCCTGCTCGCGGAGCTGGTTCGCCTCCTGCTCGGCGGCCTGCCGCTTCGCCGCCGCCTCCTCCTCGCCGAGTTTCAGTATCGTGCTGAGCCGCTGGCCGAGCTCGTCGTAGTCCTGCGGCGCCTCGGCGAGCCGGCGGCGCGCCTCGGCGAGCTCGATGCGGCTCTGCTCGGCCTGCTCCAGGGTGCGGGCGAGCCGCTCCTCCAGATCGCGGATCTGGTTACGCAGCCGGTTGATGTAGTCGTGCACCTGACGGCGGCTGTAGCCGCGCATCACGACTTCGAAGTTCTCGTCGCTCATCAGGTCGGAAACGCTGTCGCTGTGGTTCGTCATCGATGCCCTGATTCGGATGGGGGAGTTCGCATGGGGGTTGACGGCACGTAGGAGACGACTTTCCTGCTAACACCGCACCTGCGCAACCCGAACCGCCGTCCTGTCCGTCGAACCCGGCGCTTGCCATCGCCGCGACGCCCCCCTCGGTGAAACTGCGGAGACGGGTGGGAACATGGGGACCGTGAGTTACATCGCCGCACTGGACGACGCCGAGCCCGAGATCCACCCCGAGGCCTTCGTGGCCCACGGGGCCGTGATCGTCGGGCGGGTACGGCTCGGCCGCGCCACCAGCGTATGGTACGGCTCCGTGCTGCGCGGAGACGGCGAGCGCATCGAGGTCGCCGAGGAGTGCAACATCCAGGACCAGTGCTGCCTGCACGCGGACCCGGGCAAGCCCGCGATCCTGGAGCCCCGGGTGAGCCTCGGCCACAGGGCGACCGTGCACGGCGCGTACGTGGAGACCGGCGCGCTCGTCGGCATCGGCGCGATCGTGCTCAACGACGCGCGGATCGGCGCGGGCTCGCTGATCGCGGCGGGCGCGGTGGTGCCGCCGGGCACCCGGGTGCCGCCCGGCGTGCTCGTCGCCGGGGTGCCGGGCCGGGTGGTGCGCGAGCTCACCGACGCCGACCGGGAGTCGTTCGCCCACACGCCGGACACCTACCAGGCGCACGCGGAGCGGCACCGCCGGGCGCGGCGGATCAGCCCACCCACGCGCCTGTTGTGAAGCTCCCCACGTTCACCGCCATGATCGGCGCGGTCACCGCGAGGCACAGCGCGTACAGCCAGGGCCTGCTCGCCCCGGCGGCGCCGATCGCGATCCACAGCGGCCACCACAGCAGCGACGCCCGGCCGACCGAGAGGTAGAACGAGGAGAGCGTGAGGAACGCCGCCGCCTGCGGGGCGATGTAGGCGGACTCGGCCCAGCGGCGCCGCACGAGCAGCGCCACGGTGAGCGCGGCGAGCACCGCCGCCGCGCAGATCTCCTGCCGGTAGGAGGCGGCGAGCACGGGCTCGGTGAGCGACCGCTCCCAGGTGTTCCCGAGCGCCTCCCACGGCCACACCGCGGTCCGCCCCCAGAACACCTCCTCGGCGTGCTTCCAGGCGAGCATGTCCCCGGTGCGCCACCACTGGTAGCCGAGATAGCCGAAGATCGGCAGCACCGGTACGGCGAGCAGCGCCACCCGGCGCCGCCCCGCGGGGTGCCGCAGGCCGTACCGGCCGATCGCGAACTCGACGATGAGGGCGAAGGCGAGGAAGAGCCCGGAGATCCGCACGAGCGACGCGCCCGCCGCGCACAGCGCCGCCCCCGTCCACCTCCCCTGCCGGGCGAGCAGCCACGCGGGCAGCGCGAAGGCGAGGAAGAGGGCCTCGGAGTAGCCCGCGTAGAGGAACACCGCGAACGGGCTGAGCAGGAACGCGAGCACGGTCCACGGGCCGCTGCCGGGCCGTGCCGCCTCGCTCAGCCGGCAGAGCGCCACCACGGCGACGGCGCCGGCGACGAACGAGACGAGCACGATCGCCACACGCAGGTCGGCGAAGAACGGGTCGAGCACGCGCAGCAGCAGCGGCATCCCGGGGAAGAACGCGGTGAGCCGTTCCGGGTCGGGCATGCCCGGCGGGCCGTCGTAGCCGTGCTCGGCGATGGCGATGAAATTCTCAGCGTCCCACGGGGTGAGCCGCTCGAAGACGTTCCCGCCGTCCGGCTCCACGAGCAGCATGTAGATGAGGACGCCGATGTGCGCGGCGAGCCAGAGCACGAGGGCGTGCCGGTCGGCGCGCCCGAGCGATCGCGCCGCCCGCCTGGTCACGCGCGGATCGGCGGCGAGGGTCACAGGTTCCACGAATAGCGGAGCCGCCGGGCGCATGCCAAGCCAATGACGAGCGGCGACGCGGAGCCGCGCGGCGCATCGCACGGTGTTTGCCCCGGCAATAGGGAGCAATGCCGTACTCCGTCGCGTACCACCCGTCGCAAGTACCATTTCGGACGTGCACTGGGACGGCTTCACGGCGATGGAGCGCGACGTGCGGGCGATGGTGACCGACCCACGCTGGGCCGATCTTCCGCTGCCGACGCGCGCCCAGGCCATGGCCGACCGGGTGCTCGTCACCCCGGAGGGCGCGTGCTGGGTGTTCGGCGCGCACGGCCGCTGGTACCGGTACGAGGCCTCCGACGGGGTGTGGCACCTGTCGCCCCCGCCCGTGCACCCGGGCTACCGCGCCGCCGCGCGCCCCGCCCGCCCCGCGCCCGGCCTGCCCGCGGCGCTCCTCCCCGACGCGCCCGACTGCGCCGCCGACCGGGGCTCCACCCAGGCGTTCGTCGGGCCCGACGTGCCGCCCGAGATCACCGACGGGGTGCGCGAGCTGATCAGCACCCTGCGCGAGCTGCGCAAGGCCGACTTCCCGCTCGACGACGGGCCGTTCCAGGAGATCTTCGCCGATGACGTGGCGAGCACGGTCGCGGTGGTGTGGGGCACGATCATGTGGTGCGCCTACGCGCCCGCCTTCGACGGCAACGAGGCGCTGCTGTCGGTGTTCGGCGAGTTCCTCGCCCGCCCGCTGCCGGGCGACGACTGGGTCCGCTGGCTGCCCGGCACCGGCCTCGCCGACCTCGCCGACCTGTACGGCGGGCGGATGAGCGCCGGCGCCCAGGTGGCCGGGCTGCGGCTCGCCGGCCTCATGGGCCAGACCGCCCGGGTGCTGCGCGCGGACGCGCGGTTCCGGCCCCGGGCCGAGGCGATGCTCGCCATGGTCGCCCCCGAGCTGCCCTGGCCGCGCGCGGACGTGCGGCACGTCTGGCTCTCCCGGGTGCCGCCGCACCTGGCGAGCGCGGTGATCGCCGAGCACTCCGCCGGCGAGCACTTCCGGCACGTGTTCTACGACCTGGTGGAGGCGCTGTCGTTCGTCGCCGCGCACGGCGCGGACCCGCGGGCGGTGGCGGCGGCGCTGCTCGCCGCCGACGTGGCCGAGGTGGCGCCCGGCGTGGTGGAGGCGCTCTACCCGTGGCTCGACCCGCAGCTGCGCAACGCCTTCTACGTGACGCTCGCGGACGAGCGGCACCCGCTGCGCGGCTGCTGGCCCGGCGCGGAGGGGCTGCTGCCGCAGGCGCTGGAGGCGCCGGACCGGGACGCGAAGGCGGCGCTGCTGGGCTCGGCGTACGCCACCGGGCTCGCCTGGTGCCGGCTCACGGGCACCCCGCCGCCGTCCCGGGGCTTCCCGGTCGCCGCCGCGGTCTCCCGGTCGCTGATCCACCAGCGCGACGATCCGGTGGTCGACGGAACCACCCGGCGGGCGGGCGAGTGGACCACGGCGACGTGGCTTTACCACAACTGACCCNCGAANGTACTCAAATCACAGGCCTATATTTCTTCCTTACCTTNCCTATACCTTTTCTCTACCTTGCCGTAGCGCGACCATCCACCNCTTGACCAGGGGTTTCATCAACTTGTGATCTCGGAAAACGGGAAATGACCTGACCGGGGAGAGCAGGAATGGTCCCTATGGGCCATGTCGCGAAAGACGTGTCGGTCGTAACCTCGAAGAGGGTGTGGGCTGCGGAAGGAAGGACGACGCGGTGGGGCACGACGACTTGGACCTGAGGGTCCATGACCGTGTCGCGTTGGACGAGATCGCGCTCTACGCAGAGGTGCTCAGCGCCGTCGCCCTCAGCGAACGACGGCTGACGCCGGAAGAGCTCGACAACGCGCTCGGGTTGCGGACTTCGACGGGTTGCTGAAGAGCATTCCCACAGCAAACGGTCCCGGACTCCACAGGAGTCCGGGACTAGTCATTTCCGGGACTCCTACCGGCAACGGACTAGACACCGGCGGCTGGCCCATTGTGAGTGGCCCTTTCGGCCGAGCCCAGGGCCGCTCCGAATCGCCGCCTGAACCATCACGGCCCCCTCCCTCCGGGGCGACCCCGACAGCCCGTACGTCGCCTCGCAGGCCCGTGCAGGGCCATGCGACGGGCCGTGATGCGGCGCCCTGGCCCGCCCCGGCGGTGCGGCCACGCCGGGGGACGCACCGCACGCCACGCGGTGCCCGAGGGCACGCGGCCGGGCGCCCCGCCCCGCCGCCGACGCCAATCAGGAGCGGACCAGCCGGGCGATCGCCGCCGAGGCCTCCTTGATCTTCTCCTCGGCCTCGGGGCCGCCGGTCGCGATCGCCTCCGCGACGCAGTGCCGTACGTGGTCCTCGAGCAGGCCCAGTGCCACCGCCTGGAGCGCGCGGGTCGCCGCGGACACCTGGGTGAGGATGTCGATGCAGTACGCGTCCTCTTCCACCATGCGGTGCAGCCCTCGAATCTGCCCCTCGATACGCCGTAACCGGGTCAAGTAGGACTGCTTGTCGGCACTGTAGCCATGCATAGCCCAACCGTACTCAAGGCCGCAGGTCGGCGAGAACCCGTTCCCACCGGGCGGCCACCACCGAGGCGGCGTGCCCGGCGGCCGTCTCCAGCGCGCCGGCCGCGAGCGCGTGCCGCCGCCGCTCGTCGTCGATGAGGGCGAGCAGCGCCGACGCGTACGCCTCGATCTCGCCCGGCCCCTCGGGCACGAGCACCCCGTCCCGGCCGGAGGTGACGAACTCCCCCGGTCCGCGCGGGGAGTCGAAGCCCAGCACCGGCACCCCGCAGCCGAGCGCCTCGATCACCGTCATGCCGGGCGTCTCGGCCCGGGAGGTCACCGCGACGATCGACGCCTTGGCGAACTCGCCGGGCAGGTCGTCGGTGGTGCCCATGAAGTAGACGTGGTTGTGCAGGCCGAGCTCGCCGGAGAGGTTGCGCAGCCGCTTGTCCTCCGAGCCCCCGCCGTACAGCCGCAGCTGCCAGTCGGGGCGCTTGTCGGCGACGATGGCGAACGCCCGGATGAGCCGGTCGAACGCCTTCGCGGGGATCCACCGGCCACCGGCGGAGACGATGCGGTTGTCGAGGCGGGAGCGGGGCAGCGGGCCGACCGGCAGCGCGTCCGGGATGTGGTGCACCGGCGGCCCGGCGGCGAGCGCGCGCTGCCACTCCTCCCGGGCCGTCTCGGTGGAGGCGATCACCGCCGACAGCCGCGGGTAGTAGCGCCGGATCGGGCCGGGTGTGGCCGGGCGGGACCACTCCCGCGCGACGCGCAGCACGTGCTTGGGCGCGTGCCGCGCGGCCTGTACGGCGAGCGCGGGCCGCGTGGTGACGAGCACGTCGCAGCCCAGGCCGCGCAACGCCCGCCACAGCTCCACCTCGGCGCGCACCTGGCCGCGGGGCAGCAGGTAGCGCCGCCCGGGCCGGGAGTCGATCAGCCAGCGCAGCCGGATCCGGTTCTTTATCGGGAAGAAGGGCTGCTCCCGGGTCCGCCGGACGCTGAGGATCTCCACCTCGTGCCGCGCGGCGAGCTCGGTGGCGAGGTTGATCGTCGCACGCACGTCCCCGCGCATGTCGAAGGCCGACGGGACCAGGAAGCAGATCTTCACCCGCCCACCTCAAGCCGCAGCTCGTCGTCGGCCGTGTAGCAGGGCCGGATCCGGACGCCGTCGACCGTGGTCGCCGGGTAGTGCACCCGGCGCCGCCGGCCGTCCACGTCGTCGATGCGGGCGCCGAGCGGCAGCGGATCGTCGAGCCCTTCCACGAGGAGTCTCGGTTCCCACAGGCCCTCGTAGTCCGGGGCGGCGGCGATCACGTCGCAGAGCGACAGCGCCGCGTGGAACCGCACGCCCCGCACCGTGGCGAGCGCGGTCACCGAGGCCTCGGGGTCGTCGGCGTGGCGCAGCTCGATGCGGGCCCGGCGGCGCGAGTCGTCGTCGTCGAAGCCGGTGTAGGCGAGCAGCCCGGTGACCTCGAACCGGCCCTCGCGGAACCACACCGCGCGCACGTCCGCGACCGGATCCGCTTCGCTGATCTTGAGGGCGAGGTAGCCGGTGCGGGTCCGGTAGGCCCGGTAGGCGAGCTCGCGCTGGCGCAGCGCGTACGCGTCGAGGCGGTCGAGCGAGAATCCGGGGTCGATGCTCGGCATCCGCGTCCGCGGGCCGTTCTTCTGCAGGTAGGCGTCCCATCGCCCGGGCGTGAGGGAGAGCCGGTCGAGCGCGACCGCCACCTCCGCCTTGTCGGCCTCCCGTCGCGTCGGCTCCAGCTCGACCCGGCGTTCGTCCCCCGTCGCCCGGTGCCGCAGGACGAGTTCGGTGCCGTCGGCCAAGGGCTCGTCGATCGCCATGCGGAGCGAGAGAACGTCGGCCATGTTGACTTCGGCGTCAGTGACAAGCACGCGCATGCCGCCCCCCTCCCCGTCGATTGAGCCGCGACGTTGAGGTTACCGTGATTTTCCCGTTATGTGGAGGAAGGGCGTCGGCCTTTACCCTCGCAAGGACCTGCACACATTGTTGCGGAGCCCGGTCAACCGCCGCCACCTCCGCCCGCCGCCACCTCCGCCCGCCGGCGCGCCGGCCCGCCACGGGCGGCACAGCCCGCGACGGGCCGGCGTGAAACGCTCCACCGGGTCCCGGCCCGGGTACGGCACGGCGGCGACGGCACCGCGAACGCTCCCCCGGGCCCGCGTCAGGCGCCCGCCGTCTCCCGCTCGCCCTTCACCTCGCCCTTCACGGACCGGACGAGCAGGTGGGCGACGTCCACCACCTCCAGCGACTGCTTCGCCTCGCCGGAGTTCTTCTTCTCGTTGATCGCGTCGCCGAGCATCACCAGGCAGAACGGGCAGGCCGTGGAGACGGTGTCCGGGTCGGTGGTGAGCGCCTCGTCCACCCGCTCGGTGTTGATGCGCTTGCCGATCCGCTCCTCCATCCACATCCGCGCGCCGCCCGCGCCGCAGCAGAACCCGCGGTCCTTGCAGCGGTGCATCTCCTGGGTCCGCACCCCGGGCACCTTCGCCATGATGTCGCGCGGCTGCGTGTACACCTTGTTGTGCCGGCCGAGGAAGCACGGGTCGTGGTAGGTGATCTTCTCGTCGATCGGGGTGATCGGCGTGAGCCTGCCCTCCTCCACCAGGCGGGCGAGCAGCTGGGTGTGGTGGATCACCTCGTAGGTGCCGCCGAGCTGCGGATACTCGTTCGCCAGGGTGTTGAAGCAGTGCGGGCAGGTGGCCACGATCTTCTTCACGCCGGCGTCGTTGAGCGTCTCGATGTTCTGCTGGGCGAGCATGTGGAANAGGAACTCCATGCCCAGCCGCCGCGCCGGGTCGCCGCTGCACGCCTCCATCGGGCCGAGCACCGCGAACCTCACCCCGGCGATGTGCAGCAGCTCCGCGACCGCCTTCGTGGTCTTCTTCGCCCGGTCCTCGAGCGCGCCCGCGCAGCCGACCCAGAACAGGTACTCCACGTCCTCGGGCAGCTTGTCCTCGACGACGGTGACCTCGATCGGGTCCTCCTCGCGGGAGGCGAGCTCCTCGACCCATTCGAGCCGCTTGTCCTCGGCGAGGCCCCACGGGTTGCCGCGGTTCTCCAGGTTCTTCAGCATCGTGCCGGCCTCGGACGGGAAGCTCGACTCGATCATCACCTGGTAGCGGCGCATGTCGAGGATGTGGTCGATGTGCTCGATGTCGACCGGGCACTGCTCCACGCAGGCGCCGCAGTTCGTGCACGACCACAGCACGTCCGGGTGGATCACGCCGTCCTCGCCCACCAGCGGCTTCTCGGCGAGGGCGAGCACGTCCTCGGGCAGCTTCTCGCGCTCGGCCTCGGTCGCGAGCAGGTACGGCGCGACCGCGAAGGCGTGGTCCCGCTGGTCGAGGATGAGCATCTTCGGGGAGAGCGGCTTGCCGGTGTTCCACGCCGGGCACTGCGACTGGCAGCGGCCGCACTCGGTGCAGGTGTAGAAGTCGAGGAAGCCCTTCCAGGTGGTGTCGCCGATCTTGCCGCGGCCGAACACGTCGGTGTCCGGGTCGGCCTCCTCGAAGTCGAGCACCTTGCCGTTGCTGCGCATCGGCTGGGCCGCGCCGAGGCCGTCGGGACGGCGGGCGAACAGCACGTTGAGCGGCGCGGTGAAGATGTGCATGTGCTTGGAGTGCACCACGATCACCAGGAACACCAGCATCACGCCGAGGTGCAGCAGCAGGCCGGCGAGCTCCAGCACCTCGTTCGCGCCCGCGCCGAGCGGGCGCAGCCAGGAGGCGACGACCTCGGAGGCGAACGCGCCGGAGGCGTACGGGAAGTTGCCGGTGTTGATCGCGGCGGCGCGGAACAGGAAGAGCGTCCACAGCACGTTGAAGATCATGAACAGCACGAGCCAGGCGCCGCCGAGGTGCGAGCCGGAGAACCGGGAGGCCCGGCCGAGCCGCTTCGGCGAGGTGCGGATCCGGATCGTCGCGAACGTCACGAGGCCGGCGAGGCAGGCGAGCGCGATGAAGTCCTGCAGGAAGCCGAGGACCGGCCAGGTGCCGATGATCGGGATGTGGAAGTCCGGGGTGCCGGTGATCGCACCCTGGATGAGCGCGCCGTACCCCTCCAGGTAGACCGTGGCGAGGATGAAGAACGCCCACATGACGAAGAAGTGGGCGACGCCCGAGGGGGTCCACTTCAGCAGCTTGCGCTGCCCGAACACCTCGACGAGCTGGGCCTTGATCTCGTCGGGNACGTGCGTCCTGGCGTACTCGACGCGCTCGGGCGCGGGTTGGCCGCTGGTNGCGAGACGGTACAGGAAGCGCACGCGGCGAGCGGCGAGAGTGACCGCGACCGCGGTCATGACCAGCCCGATTATCGCTATGGCCAGCACGGGTCCTCCAAAGTACGGCGCTTCACACTACCTCGGTGTGTACCGGCGAGTAACTTATCTTCCCGCGTGGACCGATACTAGAACAATGCTCTGCGCGAGTCGCGTAGGGGTGTGTCAGCCCACCAGATAACGCTGCAGGGTGGGGCCCACGAGATCCACGAGTTCATCGATGTCGGCCGAGGCGAGCGGCTCAACCCGCAGGATATACCGCACGATTATCAAACCGGACATTTGCGACAAAGCGGCCTGGACGCGGATGGGCGGGGTGCCGAGCCGGGCGGTCACCCGGGCGAAGATCGCCTGGGTGAAGAACTCCCGCACCGTCGCCGCGGCCTGCTCGTTCGACATCGCGGCGCGGAACATGCCGACCAGCGGCTCCCGGGCCTCCGAGTCGTCCACGGCGGTGAGCAGGAACCGGGCGAGCCGCACGCCGACCTCCTCCCGCGGCCCGGCCACGATCTCGGCCACGATCTTGGGAGGGTCCATCGGCAGCCGCATCGCCGCGACGAACAGGCCCTCCTTGTTGTCGAAGTAGTGGTGCACGAGGGCCGGGTCCACGCCCGCCTCGCGGGCGATGCCGCGGATCGTCGCCTTGTCGAACCCCTTCTCGGCGAAGGTACGGCGAGCCGCGGCGAGGATCTCCCCACGGGTGTCGGCCGAGCCGGGCCGTCGGCCGGGGCGGCGGCCCGGCCTGCGCCCCCGGCCGGCCGGCTCCGCGGCGGCCCGCGCCGGCCCGTCCGGAGCGGACCCGCGCCGTCCGGACGCCGCCCGCCCGCCCTGGTCGGACGCGCCGGACTCATCCCGGCCGGTCCCGGCCGAAACGGCCCGCTCCGCCCCACCCTGCTCGGTCACGTGCCGACCCACCTGTCCTGCCGTACCTGACTCGATTCCATGCGCGGCCCGCCGACGTGCGGCCCCGCCCGCCCGCACGTTACCCGGTCAGCGCCCGATCAGGTGAGCCCGATCAGGTGAGCCCGATGATGCCGGCCCGGTCGACGCGGCACGCCCGACGGCTCATCGACACGGCTCATCGACACGGCTCGTCGGCTCATCTGATCGACGCGGCTCATCGGCACGGCCCGGGTCACTTCGACGCGGGCGACGCCGCGAAGTGCAGCCGGGCGAACGCCAGGCCCTCGGCGAGGTCGTCGATGCGCTGGGTACGGCTCGCCGCCTTGCGGGTGTTGATCTCCAGCACGATGAGCCCGCCGTAC
>Ga0065720_1019677_pt1 | contig 21415 bp, 24 predicted proteins | sample Thericmetagenome_FD_59107 | JGI IMG/M metagenome (GOLD analysis project Ga0065720, IMG submission 59107) | Thermophilic microbial communities from the Joint Bioenergy Institute, California, USA of rice/straw/compost enrichment - eDNA_2 v2... | ecosystem: Engineered > Solid waste > Grass >...
GAGCTTGGTACAACCGGCCACTCCCCACCTCCGCTGTCCCCCTCGGCTTGCATTTTAGATACTCGAGGCCTGCATGTACAGATCCCTAGGAACCAATTACATACAACAATCCCCCTCCTGCCCCCAATACGGTTCATGCAGGTTGTGCTGAATGAATCTGCCTTGACCACATCTTCCGGCCGCTCTGATCTCTGCGACTGCTAGTATAGTAGGCGGTGTGTGTGGCTCGACGCCCACCCTCTCTCAATACGGTCCCGAGTGTGTGGCACTTACACGACACCCATCCCACCACAACTCATCTCACCACGGCACCAAAGCAGCCTTTACTTGTTTTTCTCCTGCTCGATTTCTTCGCCTGGTCTGTTCTGGACCAGACGAAGTTACCCATCATCAGCATGCAGAATCCTATTGTTACCTCCGGTGTGGACCAGGAGAGCCATCTTACACCGGATCCAGCTGCCCCGTTCGTCACTGATGGCTGGGTCGACATGAACTCCTTCCACCAACCGACGACTATGCCAGAATATGCTGGTTTCAGCTTTTTACACATTAGTCATGGCCTACCTTCGGAATCCCTCGCCCGTCTTGCAGTTGCTCCCGCGGCTCCTCCGCCTGCTCAACCCTTACATGCCCCTCAACCTCACCCGCAGCTGCAGATGCTCATGATGAATCCGGCGCCGACGGCATGGCCGAGTATGTTGACTAACCCAGCACCGCCTACTTATGCTCCTCCTCCTCCCCCGCAGGCAGCACCCCCTGTGCCCATTCCGCCGATTCCAGCGCCCATCAAGAAGTCTGGTACGGGTTCTCAGCCCAGGAAAACTTTGACCGACGAGGACCGCCGCAGGATGTGCCAGTATGCAGAGGAGAATCCTGGTGCGAAGCAAACAGATATTGGCGCCCGTTTTGGCGTCGAGAGGAGGTAGGATTCGTCGGACGATTCTCATAAGATGCACAAGACGATGAAAATCTGACAGAACTCGCAGTACCGTGTCCAAGGTTTTGAGAAATAAGGACAAATATCTGAACCAGGATGACCGGAGCAACTCACCCATCCGGCGACCGCTGAAAGGGAAAGGCGTAGATATCGAAAAGGCGCTGTCGAACTGGGTGACCAAGGCTCAAAAATCGGGCCACACCGTGACCAGGGATGAGCTGAAGGAAAAGCTGCGCATGTTCGCTGCTACTCAATCCGTTAGTGATTCAGTTCTCAAGTCGTCATACAATTCGGCGTGGCTCGACAAGTTTATGCTGAGGCATAACATCAACCCCGGGAGGCTTCTGCGTCGTGCCTCGGAGACGAACATCACCGACAGCATGCGTTCCTCGGGTTCTCCCCTGCTGCCGGCGTCTCAGCCATCGAGTGCCATTTCCCCCACTTCGCCGTCTGGTCAATTGTCGCCCCCTTCGTTACCGGCAACTAAGAACGAAGAGGATAAGGATGGCATGAACAATATCGTGGACTTCACTAATGGCTTGTATAAGAACCCCAATACACAGAGCACGACATCGCTATCCAGTGCCTTCACCGATACATCAACTCCTCCTTTCCCCGGGGGCGCGATCAGCCCAACGAACTCGTTCAACTTTTCTCCCGATCCGAACACCGGTGCCTTTCAGGTTCCTGTTCCCGGTCCTGGATTTCAACGTCCCCGGAGCCAAACTTTCCCGACTCTGGATATGGAGTACTTGAATCAGACCCAATCAGCGGACGCAAACGCTAAGTTCCCTCCGTCTGCCACTCCATCATCGGCCCTGGATTCTGCCGGCACCGAGCCTCCGGTACCGAGCTATACATTTGAGCCTACCGTATCATCGCCGCGGCTACGTCACAGCAGCAGCAACAGCAGCATTGCCGGACGTGGAACGACTACTCCGATTACAAACAGCGCCGTGACGTCGTCACCGGCTTCGCCAACGCAGGAAGACGCCTTCAGGGCTGCAGATACTCTCCTGTCATATCTGAGAAGTTCCAATGGATTGGCCGACCAGACCGAGCTCAAGATTGTAATGAGGCTGACGGAGAAGCTACGAATCCATCAAAGCAAGCCATCCATCTCTGTTGGGATAGGCGGTCTTTCCCGCATTCCCGAAGGCGACAACGAGATGGCCAGCGCTCCGCCCGTGATGAAGATGGAGACGACTATGAGTGCGTAGGATCTGAGTTTTTTTTTTTTTTTATTATTTCTCTTGTTTGACAAACATTTCGCAATCTCTTAAGCTACCCTTTTTTGGCGCATTGGTTTTTTTTTGGTTCTGAATGGAGGGATTACGGAGAGACGTGGTTAGCACATTGGCACATAGGATTTCATATATATACCCCCCATATCCTGTCATTTGTTCACCAAACTCACCTCACCTGCGATACCTTTTCCTTACTCTTTGAAAGAGCTTCCGCTCACGCGGCTTGCAATCACTGGTTTCTGGAGTGCCTTCGGGTTGTGTGGTCTGTCTTGCAGGAGATTTTTCAGGGTCTGCTTTAGTGTTTTTCTGGCGTATGCCTTGCTGGGGTATCCGCCTTGTTTGTTTGTATTTTTTTTCTATTTTTTTGCACGCACACCTAACCCCCCCAAGTGTGTACTATATATATCATTGGATGAAAACTGCATATCTGTGTATTGGATTGATGGGCTTTTGGACTAAGGGCTTATTTTTGGGTAGGCATGGATTGGGCGTGGACTGTTCCTCGTGGAAGAGGACGAGCACTCGCTCACTAGGTGCTTAGGGAACTTGAATCGAAAGGGTTCTGTTTCATTTTGGGTTGTTTCACTGTTCCATGATTTTTTTTTAGCACATATGGGATGGTGAGCCAGGGTCAAGTTCCTTGGAAGTTCCACGTTTTGAGTGGATTGGATGTGGTTTTGGATATTCCCAAAACAAATTCAGGAAGAAATTCATCGGACTTTGAGACCGGCCAGTCTCTCCCATGCTCGAAAACTCGATGAAATGATAATCACATCTGATAGGACTTTCTGCAGAGAAAGCAATGCAATAGTATTAGCCTTCCGTTTAGCAGGCCATGCAAGGCTGAAGTACTGAGTCCGTCATCACTTATTCGTCCAACCCAAACGAATTCTACAATACACAGAACATAATCACTCAAAGTTAGACGGGGTGCACTACATCGGGTATCCTCTCTGCCCATAACTCCCCTACACCTCGCTCTGCTAACTCCGGTATCAGCCGCACCAGTACCAACTCCAAGATCCCGTAGATGAGATGCTTGTTACAGTAGGCATCGCTAAAGACGTCTAGCACAGAGCGGTCAATCTCTCTGAGTACCGCTTGCTCATCTTCATCCCACTCCTCGTCACTGTCGATGTCGTCATAACAGACGTAGTGATCCTCGTCCTCGCCACAATCGTTCCACCTGTTGATATCATAATAATAATAAGCCTGGCTGTGGCTGGCTGGTTTGTGGATTAGCCTCCGCTTGCCGTTGCGGCGATCGTCGTCGGCACCGTTATTTGTCCGACTAGCGCAAAGGCTAGTGTTAGTGCCGGCGCTAGCGCTAACGGCAGGTCTAGGAAGAAGGCTACTACTAGCGTCGGCGTCGACAGCGACGTTGCTAGCGGATGTGATTGGAGTTGTGGTTGACGAAGGAAAGGATGCCGGAGGAAAAGCCGACGATACGGCAGCAAGCCCAACAGGGCCCGGAGCGGACCGCTGCTGCTGCTGATGCTGATCTTTGGCGGGGAGTGATGAGAGTGTGGAAGGCGATGGGGAGGATCCAATGTTCTTTCCCTTTTTGTCATCCCTCGCCTTGGTCTTATCCCTGTCCTTGTCCTTTTTAGGACCACCATTCTTCAGCCATGCTGCTGGTCCTAATCCTACTTCTCCCACTCCGGTAGATGAGGAAGAGGACGTGAACGAGAACGTGGCAGGTGTGGACGCGGATCCTTCCCATTTCGTGGCCCTCCCGCGAGGCTTATTATGATTATCATTACCCTTTCCTTGTGCCTTTCTTCCCGGCTGATGCTGACTGCTCTTCTTCTGGTCATTTTTCTGCTGACTCCGCGAACCGAACCCGAACCCTCCTAGAAAGAATGTCTTTACCACTGAGCGCACTGCCCCCGGTCCGGGAGCAATTGCCCTGTACACTGCCCGGGCACACCTCCGTCTCAGCCGGCGATACTCCGCTTCGGAGGCCGGCGGCACTAGTGATGAGGGACCCGCGGGCATGTTACCCGGGAAGAGGGCGGCTCGGGCGGCGCGTAAGATGGAAGGAAGTTTGGCCGGGTCGAGTGCGCTGGTGCAGAGGAGGTGAGAGAGGAGTCTGTTTCGGGAAGATGTGTTAGTGTGTACTGTAATGTACTTGTAAAGTGATGTAACAGAAGGTATACCGGGGAAGGGGGGGGGGCCGCCGAGTAAGGCAGACTGGGTGTAGAGAGATGGGCTGGGCTGAATGAAAACGGGGAGCTGAATGGGATAGGAGGAGGAAGAGAAGTGGTAAGCATGAATTGTAGAGGTATGTAGTGAGGCTTGAAAAAAGCCCGTCCATCCATGACAGTGTGTTTGTCTTTGCTTTCTGTCTATAGTGGTGGAGGTAAGCTTCTTTGAGACAAAATCTGTCAAATCCAACCACTCGGGAATTAAGTTGAAGGAGATTGTATCTTTGTGGACAGTGCCAATCCCGATGACTGACGGCCCTCTGGGCTGCCATGACAAAAAGAGGGAATGCAATGTGGAATATCCCGTTGCTACTATCCCTCGCAGCTCCCTGACCTAGCTCGGAGAAAATGTTATCTCCCCAAGTCCTTGACGGAATGCAGGAGAGATGGTGAAACCGATGAGGCGAAGAGGAGCTTCTGCTATGGATGACTATCCAAACTAGCTAAGCCGGATCTTTCCCTGGTTTTACTCATGTCATCGTCATCGACAAGAGGGAATCTGGACGACTCTTGGATTGAGCTTGAAGCTCCTTTGAGCTCACTTAGCCCAAACTAAATCACCGTCACATCGTGTTTCATGCTCGAGCGTCAAGGATGGAGGACACTGTCACTCCCATAATACCCGGAGCTCTCCTCGTCAAAGTCTAGACTGAACTTTCAGCCAGCATAGGGTGTGGATGCTGAGTGAACACGAGCCGTTAGCAGCATCCGGGGAAGCAAAGCCCATGCATAGCTTAGCTAACCCCTAAATGAACCCCCCTCTCTTTCCTCCCAATGCTAACGCAAGTTAATACCCTGCTTCCGCGAGATGATCTGTCAACTTGTCATGGGGCGGACGGATCAGCACGGGATCCAGACCAAGTTCGGATCCATCGAACATTGACTTTTGACAACCTCGGCATTTGACACCTTCCTCTTCCTGGATTGGCGTCATCTTAAACCAGAGAAGTCGATCTCGTCATCAAGTTAAAGCGCGAAGTGCAGGGCATCGGGGGGAAGTTTGTGAGGGGGTAGAGAGTAAAGTTCCCATCTCGGCGCGTAAATAAAGCTAGCTTGTCGAAGGTGATGGTAGCAAGAAGCGCCCCACGCAGCGCAGAAACATGCAATCAGACGCAGCCAAGGCGGGTGCGTGCAGTGATTGGCTCAGAGGTGAACGATCAAATATTGAGTGGGTGTGTGGATGGAGTGGAGTTTGCAGTGTGTGTGGTAGTCAGAGGTAAAGGGGGGCATCATGCAGAAGACGATATGTGTGGATGTGTGGATGCAAGGACGAGGTCCCGCGGAAGAAAACTTGCAGCGGGTCGTCGAACTGGCCGCAGGACCTGTGGAGGTGTGCTCTTTTGCTGACGTTCCACAGCGTCTAGACCTCCATCGTCCCGAGGTCAGAAGCTCCGAGGCGTTGCTGACTTCGCGCGGTCTGGGCATTTGGGGATTAGGTGAATGCAAGCTCTTCCCTTTTTGCTCCCTTTTGTGCTTCCTTTACTCCATCGTTTCTCATCCGCTCGCTTGAGTTGTCCCAATTTGCCCTTGGAAAACTTCGAGCGTTGTAAAACCAAAAAGGATACTGGAAGATGTCGATGGGAATCACTCGGAAGGCCCTTGCGCTGATATCACAACACTTCAGCCGCTTTAGCCGCCGCTATTGTACTTGCAAATCTGCGCGGGGTAGTGCGGCTCACTTGGCGCCAGGGCCCAGCATACCGGTCAGGTCCAGTGACCGGTCAAGTATGCAGTGTGACGAATGAATATGCGAGTGGAAATGATGTGTGCTCGGCAAAGGGATAGTGTAGAGGAAAGAAGCCGCAAGAATAGAAACAAAAGAGAAGAAAAAAAATTGTCACCTACCTATCAAGCTTCCCGTCCACGGCGCCGACTTCTCCCGGCCCGGTTATCGCAGCCCATTGTAGCATCGATAAGATGCCGTGAAGCCACGGCATGCGGAAGTCCAGCTCGACGAGCCTCAATATCGCGGACCAGCATCGGAAAGCTAATACTGGCGTCTTGGGCGCCTGCTTGTGCGGATCGGCGGGTTTGGAGGGTTCATAGTTCTTCAGCTTCTCAGCTCGTTGTGTCGACGTTCGCGGTGGCAATGTCTTCGCCATCGTCAATAGGGTCCAGAGGCCCCTGAAGAACGACATGGTTAGGAAGCACCATTGGACAATAGACCAAAACAGCCCCTGAATCGAAAACCTTTTGCCACCGCCCGTAGTACCACCAGTAGCCTCGACAGCTGCTGCTGCTGATCTTCGTCGCTTTTTACTGCTCGTCGACAACGAGGCCCCTGACGCCGTCTCCTTCTCCCCAAACTCAGCAGTAACTCCCTTCCGCGCATTCCTTGCCGCGATGATCAATAACTCAAAGATCATCCATGGCTCCGATAGTTTGTTTGCGACGAGGTTCCCAATGACAAGCTCCGACAGGATCTGGCCAACCAGCGTGGTCAGCACGCTGTTCTCCAGGTCCTCTGTCGGCAGCAAGATGGCTAAAACAGCATACACAAGCAATTGGCGGTAGGTGGCTTCGTTCTCGGCTTGTTGCCGCGCGATGGAGATAGTGTCAGGGTCGGTGTCTTCGTCATCGCCTAGTTGAGTGCGTGGGACAGGGGATAGTGCAGGCAATGGCCACAGCGAGTGGTAGACTTCTCGTGGTTCAGTCCTCACAGGAGGCTGTGTGATAGGATCATGGGCGGTCCGGTAGGCTAGCAAATTCACCAAGTCATGTTAGCCAAACAGAGCCCTCAGAAGCAAGATCATCGCCACAAGACCAAGCTTCCAAAGATGTGACGACGAAAATGCAGAAGCATGAACCTGAATGAATGTATGAACCAACCAGTAATATGCCTCTCCAGCAGCTCCGGAATCTCGTCAAACACCAAGCTCTCTAAATCCACCTTCCTCAGCCGCTGCTCCAGCGCGCGCGTGATGTGCGCAATGAGCTGAACAATCTCACCCACAAACGTCTCGTCCGGCGTGATCTTGTGGTACCAGCTCTGCACAAAGTCCCTGAGGATAATGGCGATCAATGCGTACAGTTGCAGGTCGACATCATTCCGGCTCGTGAGCGGAGGCAGTATCTCCTCCAGTGCCTGAGCCGAGGACAATCCCCCTCCCCCGCTACCACCAGTAGTCCCTCCCGAACCCTTACCATTGTCCCCCAAACAAAGGATCCTCCTAATGAGAAATACAGTTGCCTTATCTGACAACGGATCTGCCCCCGCAGCAATGGCAGCAGTACGGTCTCCTCCTGTAGTACTCGCACGGGTGCTGCGCCTCTGTGCCGAAGATGAACTGCCACTAGACTGCTGTGTCCCTGAGCCACTGCTGCCACTGCTGCCACTGTCCGTCGACGTTTTGCACCCTAATCCCGAACCAGGGGGCTGTCGCGACGAGGATTTGGATGCCAGGGGAGTCTGGGATTGTATGCTGGAGGTGCGAGCGTGCCGAGTCGGTCGGGGGGTTGATACTCGTGCTGGGCCAGGGCTGGGCCCAAATGTCGATGTTGTTGCCATCGATCACAGGCTGTTGCTTGGGTTCCCTTGCTATCAGGTATCCGAAACGCAGCTAGATCGCAATCGCTATGACATCATGTTTGTCTCCGAAAGTTGATCAGGTCAAACTGCGGTTTTTGATGCCAAAGTTTCGTGTCACGCATCATGCGGCCTGGTGTGACCAGGCCACACAGGAGGGGACCAAGGGTGTGGGAATGATGTGGGACAGTCAGCAGTGGGACGCGCCCAGCGCCTTATCAGCAGCTGCGTCATGTTATCCATCATCGGCAGGCGGTGAGCTGAATGCTGGGGTCAGTTTACAATGTTACGGTAATTACAATATCGATACTCTCAGTCTGATCACTTGTGACACTGCTCAGAGCATCATAACCAAAGATCAAGGCTTCCACTCGGGTATACCTGTTCATTCCCTCTCTCAGTAGCATGTATGATACTTGCAGGTTATTAAACAGCAGCTATTAAACGCCATATCCTTTCCATCCCTAGCGACGCCGCCCGTTTGCATGAAAATTACACGCCAGTTGTAGCGTATCAACCCAGCCAACAAGGTTCATTAGATATGTCCGTCATGTAGATAAATGATGATTAGAAGGCAGACCGAGTGCGGATATCCTGGTAGAGAGTTAGTGAAACAGTTATGAACTGGATTCCTTGGGGTTGAGAACATACCGAAATCTTGCGCTCGATCTCCCGGACCGAGCGGTCCAGCTCACCAGCAATCATCTGCTTTTTATCGTTGGGCAGCAGCGTAAACCTCTCGCAGAGGTCACCATCAATGACACCTTTCACCGGCACATAGTAGCCGCGGTAGATGAGATGGTCGCGCCCGGCCAGAGGCGGGTCCTCAGCGCGCATATGGCTCTCCAGGTTTTGGAAAAAATCGGCATCCTCGCGCGTAACGAAGGGGATTAACACGCCAACCGTGCCCTGGATGCCGCTCCAAACAAGCACGTCTTGACCACCAACCACCAGATTGGTCTTACAAATGCTTGTGGGGAGATCCTGTGGGTAAAAGTGCGCCATCAGATCCAGACGGTTGGGTGCACCGTGCAGATAAGGGCGAGCATGCAGGAGCTGCACCTCCGAGCCAGGTTCGTCGCTTTCCAGACTGGCCCGCTCCGGGCACCGCACGATCCAGAGGTTGCCGAACTTATCGCCACCTGCGACAGATTCGTAGTCAACCATCGTCGTGCACGTCGTCCAGCGCGCAATCGTGTCGTCGGCAAACGGAATAAGCTTATTACTGTCTGGCTTGTAAACGACATATGTCATGCCATGCTGGACGTCGCCCACCACGATACGATTGTGCCGCGTATCCAGTGACACAATGAGCTGTGGGGAGACTTCGGCCTGGGCCTTCCGGAGTAGTTGTTTCAGACCGAGGTCGTAGATGCGAAGCATCTTACCGATACCAGCGAGAAGTCTGCCCTGGAACGGACAGAAGGCGAGAGGCGGCTCCTCAATGATCGTCTTGTGGATGAATTCGAGGTCTCTGCCGTCGTCGATGAACCGATAAACGTGAATAGCACCCTCGGTCGATGCGCGGGGGTTGAGGACCATATCCTTGCCTGTGCCGACAATGAGGAAGCTTTCGCCATCTTGACTAGCAAAAGGAACCACAGCTGCACTGACAGCCGCCTCGTTACCCTCAAGCTCAATCCGCTTGAGCACACGCGGTTGCTCTTCGCTGACCGGGTCCACGATCTCGATGCATGACGCCCATCGTCCTCTTGCCTTGGGATACCCGAAATCCTCCGGAGGAAGGACGGTTGCATCACCGTTCACAGCTCCTGATTGCTCTAGGAGCTGAGCCCGCAGCTCTGGAGGAAGAGTGTTGTTATCAGCTTCGATGACATAGAAGTACGGCTGCTCGGGGTGCTTGACCAGCCGCTTAGGGGTGTAGGTAAGAGGGCAGGACTTTTGAATCATAGTCTGCCCAAGCTTTTCGATAGTAAAAATCCTGAGACATTGTCAGCATGGGCCAGCAAAAGTCGTGAGCAACACAAGGGCGGAGTATTAATTTCACGTCAGAAGGAACAATTGATACAACAGCCGTTGTATTCAAACCTCATAGCCAAGTACGGCATAGGCATCCCTTTTTTCATCATGCAAAGTGTTGGAACGGAGGTGGGACGAAAGCAAAACCTTACCTTAGGTAATTGGCATGGATGCCAACCATACCCTCCTGGCACTGCTCACTGTTAAAACTCCAAGTATAGCCGAGCTCGGTGTAGCTGAGCGGTGTCATGACAAAGTTCCTGGTGATAGGAGCAGTGTAGCCCAACCATGGTCTCGAGCTGAGAGCCAGAACACAAGTCTGGTTCTGCACGGTAACCTGGAACAACTTGGTAGGCTTCGGGCCAAGGAACTTCTGCCGGGTGTCCGTCAGTTCGCCCGTGATCTCGTCGAGAACTGTCCTGAGGTAGACACCGGAATGCAGACCGATGTGGAGGTAGAGCGTCGTGCCACCCGTGGAATCCTCCATTGACATGATGAGCAGCGACGACGGGGCTGCTGTCAGCGCTTGGATCGATTTCATTTCCAGGGTCGACTCCGGGTCGAGACTGAGGATACGAACAGTGCAGTCATCGCAACCGACGGCCAAGAAGGAGCTGCGCCGTAGACCCTCAGGCACCTTGCCCAAGCTGAGCGAAGTGACAGTGCCCGACATTTGCTTCTTCTCATCGTACTCGGCAAGAGACCCATCGGCATCCATCTCGAAGTAAACAATCTCGCCAGAGCTCAAGGCAATGACGACCTGGTTCTCGTTGGTGGTTGCGGCGACAATTGATCTGTGCTGGGGAGCCGGCCACTCGTTGACACGACCCTGGACAATATGCCGGATGCCCTTCGGGTGAATCTGAATCAAGCCCTCCTCGCCCATCTGCTGCACGGCCAGTGTCGGCACTGTCGTCAAGAATCCGCTATCGCTGACCTCCTCCACTGTCTCGCCAATACTGAGCACCAGGGTCGCGTTCGTGAACGACAAGACAATGTACGCGTCGTACTCGTCGTACTTTGTGAGCTTCGTCGTCCAAACGGCGGAGGGAGTTCCGGGAAGCTCAGAAGCGACAATCTCGGACACCTCAAGACCATGCTTGAGCATACGGAACGAGCTGCGTGCTCCATTGCCGCAGATTGCGTAGATCTGGGGCGCATCCTCACCAGTCAAGTTTGCAACCTTGCATCCAACCAAGGGGTTCATCGAGTCGATGCTCTCAACGAGAACCAAGTTCTCGAGAGGCCGCGGCTTGAAGTAAACGGGGTTATACGGCGCGTTCCAATCCGCAGGGAAGTCATCGCTGGTGAACTCTGGTTCATCGTCATCGTCACCGAGCTTCTCGAACTGGTAGAAGTGATGGTTGCCGAACTCGCTCGCCACGAAGAGGAAGCCGCTCTTCAAAATACACAAGCTGTGGGCAATCGGAACCGTGTCGAAGTACTTGATCTTCACGCGCTTGACCTCGCCCGTGGGGTTGCCCTTCTCATCCTCGACCATGTCAATAGTGACCTTGAAAAGATCGCCGTCCTCGGTCTGAAGCAGGAAGAAGAACGCGCCCGCGCTACCCTTGAGCTTGTGCATAACACCTGCGACAATAGTCCGCTTCCTATTCGGATCCTCGGTGGCACCGCGCCGTCGCGGAATAGGGACGCGGAAGGCCTCCTGGTTTGAGTGACGGTAGGTGATGTTCTCCTCACCGCACACCAAAACACCGCTGGGACCATCATTGCCGCCGGGGACCTGAAAGAGGAGCGACGAAGTCGGGTCGACGGTATCGGACCACTTGCGAACGACGTGGTTCAGACCAAGATCAAGCTCGTAGTATACAAGCTGCATCTCAAGCTGCTTAGCAGCTTGGCCGGTGGGGTCTTGGTCCGCCTCAGAGTATTCGTACTCAAGAGCAGCAAACACAGGGTTCGAATAGCCCACGTCAAGGGCCACAAGTGAAAGAACAATCACTCCGGGCTTGTGAGCCTCGAGCGGCGAAGAAATGGTTAACTCGGCCTGAGCATTGCGATTGAGAACATAGACCAGCTTGTTCTTCTCAACTGACGCGATCAAGCACGCGCGACCCTTGGGGTCGGCAGCCAGGTACTGGCCGGGGATGACGCGACGGACACCCGACTTGCCAAAGGTCTCAAGATGGATACGCTGGAACCTGTTCTCCTTTGGCAGGTACTCGATGATAGCAATGCGGCCCGAGTCTGTGGCTAGAATGATGTAGTCTAGGTGCAGGTAGGGATTTTAGCACAGTTCCGCGGCAATTGGAGAAAATGAGTGAGATGAATCGTGTAGGCCGTTCTACGAGAATAAAGGAGGAGGAGAACATCATCCCGCCGAAGCTGCGGAGTGTATCCAGAATCACTATGCTGTCCGAGAAACGGCGGTGGGAGGGGGGGCTGGGTCAGCGAGAGCGCGACTCACCTTTGTGGCTGCCGGCAAGGCGAAATGCGGCCATTGCCCGGATGATGCCGAAGATGTCATGAGATACAATGGTATTGACCTTGCCCTGCCTTGGATCGGGCTGCAGAAGCGTCAGGCGGGAGCCCGACGCGGTGATGATCTGCTGCTCCTTCGTACCCGAGAACTGACCAAGCAGCGCCTGCGTGATTGTCGTTGGCGGCTGGATGGTCAGTGAGTACAGGAACATGTTCGACGTCGTGGTCGCCATGGCTGCCGCGGTGCGCAGAAAGCCGGCGCGGCTTTGCTGTGGTGAACCAACTTGACGATTGCGGCCTGATGACCCTGCAAATTTCGATGAGAGGCAGCAGAGAAAAAATGGAGATTGTCGACAGGAGCTCCAGTTATCAGCATGCATGCTGCAGTTTAAAAATGTAAGCTGCGGAGGGGTCATGATGGTCTGTGCGCTATGCCAATTTCGGGGCATTGCAGGAACCAGTAACAAGATGCCCCTCGGCTCGCTGGCAGCAGATTGGGACGTATATTGGTGGCCTGTGCCGAAAACATGCTCATACGGTTAGGGGTAAACATATTGTTTATGTACTGTACGTTGTAGTTCCAAAGTAAACTGCACAATTGTCTAATGAGAGGAGTTCAGGGCGTTGGGTTTGTATAGCCCTTCCAAGCCTACAAAGTTAGACCAAGGTGTATGCAGTTATGCATAATTAGAGCCACACTGTCGCACTCAACCTTGCTTTCGGGTCATCATCCAACATCCAAAAAGTTCCGGGCTTGATCATTCGAGCTCATCCGCGAACGCCGCTGACCACAAAAACACCGATGGCATCCCCCGCAGACCTCACGGCGCGCTCAGCGCTGTCGAGGCTATGTACACGCTGCTCGGTTTCCCTCAGCAGACAATCCCGCGCGGCCAATGGCTTTGCTCAGACTCCCAAGCACCAACAACGTCCCCTCTCCACTACCAGCTCTCGGACAAGACGTCTGGCCCCCTTATCTCCTCTCGTTGTAACCAATGCTGCCTCGAAGCATCTCGCTGCAGGCGCTTCCAGGTTAAGCATTAGCACAACTTCCCGGGCCCTCCACGAGCACGATCCCTTCAAGTTCGACCCATACTACGGCAACCCGTATGCGACACCAATCCTGAGCCAGGACAATCTCTTCCATCCCTTCTCGTCATCGCCGATCCGCGCTATCCGGGAGCGAGCTTGGTTCATCAAGCGGCACTCTAGCTGCCCGCACCCGGACCACGCCCCGGGGGGCAGTCAGCTGCCCAAGCACTCCGAGTTTGAGTGTCCCGACTGCGGCGTCCCTCTCTATTGCAGCAAAGAGCACTGGGCCGACGACTACGAAAGGCACTTGGAGGTGTGCGATATCCTGCGCCAGATCAACGAGGACGACCACGACCTGCATTCGGGCCGCTACTTTGCCGAGTTTGAGTATGCCGGTGTTCAGCTCGACGAGGCTCTGGTCAACTTCAGCAGCTGGGATACCTTCCTGTACACGCGCGAGTTCAAGGCTATCAACTCGGAGCGCAGCATGCGCCAGGCGACCAGGATACTTACCTACCCCATTACTATCGGTAGCATCTTGCACGAGCTGAGCCCCTACAATATCAAAGCTGGCGGCCGGTTAACTGTCGAGGGTCTGAAGAGTTTCAGCGGTACGTGACGACAATCCCTCTGTTCTCTGCCACAACCTAGCGACTCTAATTTGCCATAGCTCTTCGGTACAACCTTCACCCGCCCAAGAACGGTGGCGGCCCATCCATCAAGGACCTTCGTGTGCGCCCGCCCCCAGTGCGCATCTTCGTGCTTGGCGCTCGCGCCGAGTCCTCCCTCCCGCGTGATGCCTGGATCCAGATCGCACACCTCTTCCCTCTCTGCGATATCCACCTGATCTTCATCGGCCCCGAGGCGATGTTGAACCGCAAGGAGAAGATACCGCCGCGCACGCCAGAGAACCCGTTCGGCATGGTGGTGGAAGATCAGTTGTGGCCAGGCTTCAAGATCAGCACGATCGCTGACTACTATCACACGATCCATAAGACGGGTTACTTCTACCCATACGACCCGTACTTCGATTGCTTCGTGCTGTTCCATCCGGGTCTGGGCCACCCGGCCAGCTCACACCACTGGGCTGAGACGCTCCCTTACCTGCTCGAGACCAAGGCGCCGATTATTGTGACCGGATACACGGAGGAAGACATGCAGCGTGATATCAACTGGGTGAATGAGCAGGCAAGTGGTGAGTTTGATCTGCTGCTGGAGCCGGGTGAGAACACCTTCCGCAGCTTGAGGTGGGATCTGAATGATATGGACCCGCTGGACATAAGCGCGGGCAACTGGGGAGTTTGGGCGTTCAGAGGCAAGAGGTGAGTTTCCAGTTTTCTGATGAGCTTTGTTGACGTCTCTGATGCTAACCAAGCAACAGGTACGAAGCCACGAGGAAGGACGCATAGCAGGTGTTTGTACAATACAACCTATGACCGACCGGGTCACTGTATTTGTACAATATCCAACTATGTATACCACATGTCTTCTTCAATGCGCCATGATTTTGTCCAATCTGAGTATTTTATAATTCCCCTTTCATCCCAACTCTATTCTGCTCACCTTCTCCCCCATCTTAAGCCCAACCCCCATCCAACCAATCCCTCTTTCTCCCTTTTACCCATACCCTTTCCCATTGTTCCAACCACCACCCCCTTTCTCCCACTCTTCCCTTTCTCCAACGGGTTTTCCCTTTCCCACTCCCAATCTGCCCAATATGCTTCTACTGCTTCTTGCAGATCCCAACCACACCCCTCCAAATATACAGTCGCTACATCATAATCCGGCTCTTTGCATGCCACCATCCACCTACGAATCAGTACCTTCCGTTTCCTCTCCGCCTCGTCTTCTTCTACTTCTCCATCCTTGCGGTCCCCTTCTGTCTGGGAGGGTAACTTGGAGCAATATGCTACGGGAATCAATAGCGTCTGCCTAGCAGCTAGCAGCTGGTCTGCATCGCTCGGGAGCTTGTTGTGCAGTCGCAGGATGGTAGGGTAGATGCCGTAACGCAAGGAAAGAGAAGCGATGGTGTCTCGAGGATGACTGTGTCTTAGGCGATGGACAATGTACCCTTCTTGGGGAGGGGATGTTTGCGAAGGGGTTGCTGTGTATGGCGGGGGAAGGGGCCCAGGCGATGAGGATTTGACATTAGAGGCGATGACGGAATACGGAGGAGGCTTATCGTCGTTGGTATCATCGTCGAGGTAGGTTGCCTCAGTCTCGGATGGGACGGATAACTTTTTGTCAGGACTGGACCTCGTCAAGGAGGGAACTCGGCCCGATGTTTGGCAGTAGGGGCAGTAACTCTGGAACCGAGGGTTTTTCTGCAACAGGGTCAATACGTCAGACAGCTTGTGGTATCAAGGAGAAATCAAGATGCAGTACCTGGATGCAGTTGCCACAAATGGTACGACCGCAGCAATTTAAGCGACGATTGTGGCTGTCTGGCAGGCCCTTCTCAGAAAAAGAGGACGCTGAACACAAGGCTGATAGAAGAGCTGCACAGGTGCAGCAGGCTTCAGGTGTTACTTTATTGGCTGTCATGTTGGTGTAGGCCATAGAGCTTGTAGGTTTGAGGTATTGGGTTATTGATGGAAATACTATTTCTAGGAAACTCCTACAGAATAACGGGACAGGACTAAAGGATACAGTCTAAACGGTTCTCGTGGCGGAACTAGGTGTTACAGTACAAGTAAACGGAAAAGTTACAAGTTGAAAACCTGATTGCCAGCTTGAGTGACAGGGCCTCGAGTCGACTTGCATTCCATCATCGATCCCAGGCTCTCAGAACTCACCGAGAAACTTATCGATAAAGCCAAGAAGTGCCCCGCATTCCCTCCACGCAGTCTCCGAGAACTTTTTACCCGGGAGAGCGGGAGTAGGCAAGACCTTATCGCCCCAAGCATTCCACCATTCCATCCCATGTTACAATAAAGCCTTGTTTGTACCTCCAGAAACTGGAGAGAAAACCGAGAGCTTCCGAAGTGACCCGCCGAATTGGGAGTGGGCTTGACAACATCGGCTGCGTGCAGACAGCCTGCTCGTGCTAACAGCAGATTAATGCAGAGCGATAGCAACTCATCTTTTCCTGTTAAGGGAGGCAACCTACAACTACTCTTACGAAGGTGCTACTCTTTAGGGACAAGAGCAGCATTCAAACACCCGAAAACGACGACATGAGCCCGGTCAGCCATCACAGCATGGCGTTGTCCCATTGAACAGCCAGCATTGCAGCAAAGAGGCCAACAGCAGCCAAAGGCCCAGGGTCATGGTGTTGGACTCCCAGGGTCGGCGCTCCAGTGGGGGGATTCCCATACCGCTGGTTCCAGCCTCTCATGCGGCCAGGGACAGGACTAGGGTCGTGCCATACTCTTCGTTCCAACTCCATTCTTCCGCTGGAAGCTTTTTTTACAGCCCACCAGCGCAGTTGAGCGGCAGCCATTGGCCAGCCATCCAGCAAGCATTGTTATTTCTGCAGCCCGTTAGCCAGGGCACCAGTTACCCGTCCCAAGACAGTGGGGAGCACGCAGCAACTGCAGCAGCGAGCCCTGCGCAGTTTGCCCAGGGTCGCACGGATCGTCGGGTCGGGTGTGTGTCGTTGCTGAAATTTGTCCCACACCGCACACTCAGTGGGGTTCGGGACAAGGCGCTCCGTCCAGTGGGCTGCTTGGAACTGGATGGGATGGATGGCAAACTCTTCCATAGATGGGGGACTCGCAGAAGCGATCCTGTAGGCAGCCACGTTGTTGAATGTGTTGATTGCTTGTTTGCTCGACTCGAAATCCCCTTGGCTTGATGGCGATTGCTTAGACTAAGGTTGCTTGCTGAGTGCGAAACAAAGAAGGCTAAAAAGACCTAGAAGCTCCCGGCATTTGTTTGGTAAGTTTTGGCTTCAGCGCAGTGGTTCGCTGGAATGTGGCCCCGCCGCCGCCAGTTCGATCGAACGGTGCGCGCTAATCTTCTTTTCCGTCCATCCATCCATCTTCGCGGCGCCGTCTGGGGTCCTTGATTGCCCGAACCGGGGCCAGTGGCTGTACGGAGTACAATGACACCACGAAATGAACCGGCACGTCGGCGACACCGCATTCATCCGGGCCGACATGGGATCTTGTGGCGGTCTGGCGGGGGGAGGAGGGGGCAAGACGAATTATTGGATGGCGTCGAGGAGGCTTCTGTTTCCTCCCTTGAGTACAAGAGAGAGATGTCACGACATGTATGTGTGGCAGAAGCAGCTAGGCTTTGTTGTTCGACATTCCCACAATCATTCGCTGCAGCAGCCAACAGTAGGACCCAGTCGCAATCCCAGCTTCGGTGGCAGTTTATCAGGACCATCGCGCCGCGGCGAGGTTTTGCGGGGGTTGGCTTCGCGGCCGGTAAACGGTGGGGCGTCTGACACAAAGTCGGGAACGCTCGTGGCTCGTGGGCCAGTGGACGCCATCATCAAATGGGCCCGGGTGAGGTTATCGTGAGGCAGATGCGGGTCAGGGGAAAGGGGGGGTGTCCTTGAACCGAATCGGTGACCAGGGACAAGGTGTGAAAGTGTGTGGACTCTGGATAGCCTTTAGACGAAAGCTATTTGAAGGCAACAATGCCCGCCTACGCGCCGCCAGAGCCTTCGCGAACCTAAATCTTATAGTATTTAAGCTGCCATACTGCTCGTAACCTGAAATCGATCCTTCAACCAGGAACTGAACCCAGTGACCAGCAGACTGGAGAGAATTTAGGGCCCAGAGCGCCAAAACAACTTCGAGCACAGTTCGAGGAGACCGCGGGGAACTCTATAGCATACCAAAGCTTCCAGAGAGCTTCTTTGAAGGGAGTACAAACTTCAACAGTCATGGCTGTACGTATATCAAGCTTGGTACTGCCCAAAGATTGCTGCGCAAAAGAATAGCAATGATAACAAGTCTTATTGCAGGTTTCATACCCCCAGATTGTCCTCTTTGGGGACTCGCTGTTTCAGGCGGCCGCAGACCTGAACGACGGCTTCTGCTTCCAAGCTGCTATCCAAGCTCGTCAGTACCTCGTTCTTGTTATGTCTCTTTCCATGGTATTTTCGAATTATCGCGGCATTAGAGCAGCTTGAGCTGACCGGTGCAATTCCGCGCCAGAGGTTGTCCGTCGCTTTGATGTGATCAATCGCGGTCTCTCGGGCTACAATACCTCCAATGCCCTGAGCGTCCTGCCCAAGATCTTTTCGCCGCCGGGACCGGGAGTCCCGCGGATCGCTTACTTGGTAAGGTCGACGACACGGCAGCAGATTATGGCTCCAACACGCCTGGACAGGACTAACATGGGATACCAATGGCCAGTTCATCCTCCTCGGCGCCAATGATGCTGCGGTGCCGCTGCCCACGAACCACCAGCATGTGCCTCTAGACAAGTACAAGGCCAACCTGAAGCGTATCATCACCCATCCCATCTTCGCCGCGCACAAGCCCAAGATTTTCCTGATCACTCCGCCGCCGCTGGACCAGATCCGTATCACTGAGCTGGATATGGCCAACGGGCACCCTGCCGCGACCCGGCAGACCAAGATCAGCGCCCAGTACTCGCAGGCTGTCCGCGACATCGCAGCTGAGAACCCTAATGTCACACTCATCGACCTATACAAGGCGCTCATGGACACCGCGATCGCGAAGACTCCTGGCTTCGACCCCAAGAAGGGCCCGGCGCTCGGCGACCCGGAAAGCGGGGTGCGTGGGTATCTGGAGCGCTTACTCCCTGACGGGCTGCACCTCAGCGCCGAGGCGTACCGGATTTTCTACGACCTTGTGAAGCCCCATCTTGGCTCAGAGTGGGCCGGCACCCGCGACGAGGAGCGCGCCGCCTACGTGCTGCCTGACTGGCGTGTTGCGCCCTGGCTGGAAGAGGACGAGTACCTCAAGACCTTCAATGGTTGAGTGAGGGCGGGTACGATGAGGGGAGGAATATAGAGGGCATCGGAGGGGAAGAAAAGGGAGCGAAGACATGGGAAAGTGACATTTCACTCGGCGAACACTGTGGGGTAGGTAATTCCAACGGTGTGGGGTTGGGACAGTGCGGGCACGGTCTTGATTTATCTGGGCGGAAATAATACTCCAACAGAGCAAACACTCTGAAACACTCTAAACATGATGAATTCCGGATCTTAACACTTCGCCTGATTCTGGACTTACACGAAGAGCAGCAGTACATACTGTGTACTTCAACGATTCGCTGCTCTAAAAGCGCAAGGTCAGCTTGCAGAGGGTCATAAGGCGGCCGGACTATTAGCACTGTAATGATGTAAGCCAGTCCCGCTTCCCCAAAGTCAGCTCAGGTCCACCCAGCCTTGCCCAGCTTCAACAACGAGGCAGTGAAGCACAGGCGCAAGGCAGGAAGCAGGGTAGGCAAATGGAAATCGAGTCTCATCTGCTGTGTGAACCAACCACTGACCACTAAGCATTCCCCTCTCTCCTGGCCACTGACCACCGCTCACGGCTTCTGCTGCACGGATTCCAACTTGAAGCAACCCCAGCAACGACCGACCGATCAGCCAACACTCCAAAACACAAAACTCAAAACTCGAAACCCCCAGCAAAAATAGCAGCCCGCGAAGCAAGGGATATTGGCCTGCGCATCTGCCACTGCAACTGCAACTGTAACGGCAACGGCAACGGCCCACGGCATCCGAGATCTCGATCAACGATTGACTGTGCCTTAAGCTCAAGGCTCAAGCATTTACGCCGACATCCCTCTTCACTGATCTCACTTCCCACGTTTCGTACACACAAGGTTATCGTCTAGGGTTTCATTCGCACGCGGGCCACACGGGTGCCTATCGACCGCCAGACTGCCAGACCAAGACCGTCGACCGAGCTCATCCCTCCCCCAAAGGACCCCAACATTCCCCTACCACACCCACAATCACTAACACTCGTCTCTGACGGCCGTGCCGCGCACATTCATCCGACATTCCACTTCCTGCCCGTTTTGCTTTCTCAACATTGTCTACATCGCTAGCTTGTTGACGCGTTCAGCTGTCGGCTTAATTTCATCCCATCCTTTACTGCTCTCTGTGGCTAAGCCATCTAGGCGCCCCAATCCCGAAAAAGACAGTGCCCGCGCTTTGCTTTGATACGATCCACAGAAGAGTTGCCCACCTCCCTCGCAACACTCAGCGTTTGCCCTACGCTTGCCGGACCCAGTAATTTACGAGCTTCTTCATCCGAGATCACACTTGTTGCTCTCTTGCTCTAGGTGCTTCTTGCCTTCTGCAAGTCCTGCCGATAGAAACAACCGACTCGATCACTGGCTTCAAAGTCCAGCGTCGATAATTCTCCCCGCGAATCCTTCCTCACGACGCTACTCCGTGCCCCTTCCACACGCCGATCTACCCACCAACAACCCACGCAAAGCCGTCGTGAAATTGAGTCGTTTGCCACACTGTGACGTTGAACGAGCCGCACCCATCCCGGCAGGCAGATCGCAGGACACGGGCGCGGGAGAGACAGCAACAGATCGCTGAAGGACCTGGGGGTCTTTGCGGGTGATGTGGGAGATGGTCGACCTCGACATCTGAGACAATCAAAGACTGAGGTTAGAAACGAGGGAACACGATACCCAACGACCCCTCTGGTAGGCGAGCCACGCTTCAGCGGTCTCATCCTGTCTCTTCTGTGTGCAGACCTTTAGCCATCGATCTGCTTCCAGGACAAAACGCTTCTTCCCTTCCCTCTCTCGCGCCCACCCCGGTTGCGCCGTTTGGCCCAAACGCATTGTCCTACAGAAAATTGTCCCGTTCAGTCCATTGGGGGATGGAGCCGGTCTTCAACATTGTCACCCGCGATGAGCTTCAAGATGTGCAAGTGGAGCTGAAGCGCCTCCACCATGTACAACAGCTGCATGGGGAGCGAATACGCATGTTAGAGAAACGCCAGGCTGATGACGCTGCCTTGAAGTCCGTCTGGAACTCGCCCTTCCCGAGTGTACTCGGCGGGACTCCGCAACATGGTCTGTAGCCCATTCCATTATTTGTCCTGTTGCGCACATTCCCTCTTTCCTCTTTTTTTTTTTTTTTTTT
>Ga0065720_1019678_pt1 | contig 21409 bp, 25 predicted proteins | sample Thericmetagenome_FD_59107 | JGI IMG/M metagenome (GOLD analysis project Ga0065720, IMG submission 59107) | Thermophilic microbial communities from the Joint Bioenergy Institute, California, USA of rice/straw/compost enrichment - eDNA_2 v2... | ecosystem: Engineered > Solid waste > Grass >...
GTAGGTAAGTTGACGAAGAATGCTGTCAAGTAAGGTATGTGTGTGGTTTACGCTTCTACGGGGCTGCGCAGCCAGGCGGGCAAGTCGGTCGGCAGATCGGCCTCGCAGTTTGGCAGCTGGAAAGTCCCAGGTGTTCGGATATGGCTGGCGACGCGTGGTGCGGTAGATGCGGCAGCAGACGCAGGTTGCTTCCAGAGTGTTGATTCGCAGCCCTGTGCTTTCCCGTTCTCCACGTTGCGCTTGCTATCCTGAGGCTCCCGCTGCAGGGTCGGCGCAGCAACCTGGAAGATATGGCTCTGGCTCTGGGGCAGCGAACTGGAAGTGCTGGCGGCAGAAATATCGCGTGCGGCGCACACACAGGATGAGATGGAAGGGAATCCGTGAGCACTGGACAGGTGACTGCGTGACTGCGATTCTGCCTTGGGGTGTTCAGTTTTCAGGGACGCGGTGGATGAGATCCCGCGGATGCAAACGCCGGGCGGGCGAGAGCTGGTGCGGAAGTGGGAAGGGGTTGTCCTTGGAGAGATCTGGGGCTTGTGCACGATGATGGCCAGCTGCAATTGGCCTAGGGCCAGTTGAGAGTCACAACGCGCTCAAACGCCTTCCACCTGTTCTCGTGGTGCAACGCTCTGGCTGGGAGCTCCCGTCGTTGCAATGCAAACAGCAGGACAGGAAGGAAAGGCGGCAGATGAGAAGGAGGGAAGGGAGCCGTTGATGATTGTTGATCCTGTGTGCGAGCTCTCTGTGCTGTGCTTCTACTCCTCAACGAGGCCAGGTCGCGCTTGTGGATCGGTGGAGATCGGGAGCGCGATGCCAAAAATGGGCAGCGGTGTATGGCCACGGATTGCCGAGAGCCTGGTGAGGGTTGCCCCTATGCACAGTCAAGACAATATATTTTACTGCTGGTTTTCGCAACGCAGTGACACTAATCAAGCGACTGATATAGTGAATTGAAATTCTCGAACCTCTATATTTTATTTTTTTTCTCCCAATTCAGCTAGAAAAGGGGGAACAAAGGCAACAGAACGCGGCTTGTGATGCGGAGAAATATGCCACCCAACAGATTCAGACTTTATGCTTGACGCTTGGCCCGCACCTGTTCTTCTTGGTGGGGTAGCTGGGGATCCACCATGCCTATTGTGGTTGGCTACACGCCGTCCCTGGCCCCGCCATCCCTGGGTCAGGGCCGGTTCCTTGCGCCAGCCATTCATGCGCCCCTGGATACAACGGCAAGGACCAAACCGACAGAACATGAGATGAGGTCACCGCTGGCCGTGGTATATCTTAAACGACCTATCGCCAGAGAAAGCGATCACAGCCGTCAACATCCGCTCAGATTCGTCAATTAGATGCTCAACATGAGTTGCAAGCTTCTCTGAAGCTCAGTATTATATTCACATACTTCTTTTAGTGAGTCAAGCACCTGCAAACACCTGAAATCAGTCGATGCGCATCGGGTGCTTTCGCGACCATTCCAGGAGCTAGGTCCCGTGTGTCGAGCTCCCGGCGGGATTATGACCGCAAATGTTTAGTGGTGTCTACTTATACAAGCTGAAAAGTCTTGTCAAGGTCTTAAAGCAGCAGGGTGAGGATCAGTCCCAATTCATTGTTCTTTATTAACGTGCCATGGAGTGATTGCTCTGCAATAACACCAGAGTCCCCTATTGACATCACCAATACATACTCTCTCGGAGAGCCAACCGAAAAAGAAACAAAAAAAGGGGATCACCCGAAGGTTCTTCTCCACACTCTTGAAGTTCCCTGCCCCGCAAAGCATGGGGGAGTGAGATGAAAAAAAAAAAAAAGTTAGCATGGCCGCGCCACTTCTTCCCTTAATCCCAGTCAAGATGAGTTAAGACCGAGAAATAAGTTTATCTGCCTATCTTGTCATCAAGAAAGGTGCCACTGCGTGCTCGATATGAGCAAAAGGTTCCAGCCGGAGGAACGCCACTCTAGAAACATGGCAGTGGAGAAAGGTGATCAGAACTCAATATAACTCATCGAGTCCCGCTCTGGGGAAAGGGGGACAAGTGCTCCAGAAAAGGGGAATAGATATTCTCACCCAGGGGTGATGCCCCTCTTTCCTATCTGAGCCACCCAGTTCTGTGGGGTATAACCTAGCCATAACCTTTGCCCGGGCGGGTGAGGATCAATTTTCACCTGATTGAAGATGGATAATCTCGAAGAAACTTCACCGTTTGGGAGCGATAGATTACTAATACTCAAATCCAATACCGTGTGGTAAGTCGACGCTTGTCTAATGAACCCAAGACCGCTTCCAAGCAAGCCTATCAGGTAAGTAATTGTCAGCCTTTGTATGGAACCAATTGAAGAGGTCTATCTTGTGCTGGTATGTATTTGCAGCTCTAAGTTCAACTGTTTAATGCGACATGACAGTTCGAGTGAGACCTCATTGGATCTCACCTGATGACACATGGACAGTTGAAAACTGCTGCGTAGCTTGCTTCTAATGACAACGTGAGGTTTGCTACCATGTCCGACCTACCCTTAAGCTGAGCTGTCTACACGCAGGCTTCATGCCGGTGTGTAGACGGGCTTTAAAATGCAAAACACGAATATTGTTACTTGCCAGCGTGCCCAAATAGCTCAGCAAATGTAGTTCAGCTTTCTCCTCAAGTTGTTATTGATGGCTGGTACTTAAGTGGGGTTATCCGAACTTCAGACTAATGAGAAAGTAAACAAAAGAGTGAAAAAGATGGTAAGGAAGAATGGAAGCAGGGAGAACAATCCGAGAGATCAAGAGGTGAGGTTAGTTCGTCCTCTACCAATGTTAGAACATGACGAAGATTCTAGTGGCAGGAGTGTGTATGTGAAGAAACCCGGATTGTCCTAAGCTCTCTCACATCCTCCCAATCTCTTTAATGATGGACCTGCTGTAAGCACCTGTCTGTATGCCACACATAGTGAACCATAACGGGTGCTCTAAGGGAAACTTGAGAGATTAAGGCAGACCATCGTTTCAGGGATCGCCAACAATAATTCCATAAGAGTACCAGGCCGAGATAAAGAGAAGTTTTGGCAACGCCTTACCACGTACGACCATACCCGGCGGAAAGCACGGCATCCCGTCCGCTCTGCCCTAGTTGAGCCACTGAGGGTCCGGTCAGTAATTGCGTCCGTATCGACCAGCGAATCCCGAATATTGTACCTTTTTTCCATATCATTGCCGTTTTGTCTTTTTTCTTTTCCAGAATGGTTCGAGCTCGGGCTGGAAGCGTGTTGTCGTAGCTCTCTATCTTTTTTATTAGATTTGTCTCATCTTCTATGGTCTGCCCCGTTGAGCAGACTGAGTTGGCGTAGGAGCTTATCATTATTTTTTGGGGTCATTATTTCAAGGTGATACGCGCTTTAACACCCATTTCGATCAATATGCTCCTTTCCGTGGACATCTGCTGTCTTATGTCTTCTTTTTGATTTGGTTTGATTCCGTCTGTTTCGCTCCAGCATTAGAACATCGAAAGCCAATATATGACGGGCAATCAGAGAAGAGATTATAGCGTCCTATCTGGGGGTTAATATTATATAAAGCGGAGCTTTAGTAGTACAGTGGTTCATATCCTCTGCCAATTGATATCAGCTGTGCAAGCGTCCGGAATCTTCATTAGCAGTAAAGAAGTGTTACCACTGAAGCTCTAGGCCTAGTGGACTTTCCTGTATCTCAGGGACTTGACTCGCCGTTTCACAATTGAGCAAGCACGCTATTGGGCATATAGGAAAGGCCGAGGTCTGTGGTCAATGGCGCAAAAAAAACAGAGCTCTCAAGAACTACGGTTTGAAATGAGGTGAGGGCCGTGACGTGACTCTTTCAAGTCAGGATCATGATAATTATCAATTCCACCCAAAATATGGCGAGACCGACATGAGAAGCTTGCAAGATAACTAGGTATCTATGTACGAACAGGAAATGATGTCTTCAAGATATTGGAACCCGTTGAACACTTACCCAGGTAACGCACGTCCGAGGAATGGAGTGCCTTGCATCCAGTTTTGATTATCCGAGAGTCCTGAGCAGGCAAGAAACATCCAGCGGGACGCCAAGCGTGAACGACAATCTTACTTGCGCCTGTTTACTACTAGTTAGAAATACTTATGGCTGCTGGGTTATAAGATCATCACCGTCTAGAATATGAAAAAAGTTGGGGTCGTTAAACAACAGTGGTCAAGATGACATAAAGGTTTTTTAGGCCTAGGTAGGTTAGAGTGGAAATTAAGGCTCGGTCGGCATCACCAGCAAGGCCCGGCTGGGTGGTGAGGCAATGCATGTCGGGTTCAGACAGAGATAGGCGGATCGCCGCCTTACGCATGATATTACCGTGATTTGGGGGGTAGTGTATCTCCGTTGGGGTCAGCCACGCAGCGGCGAAGTACATATTTCGATTGTTCTCACGCCTTGGGTCATGCTGATCAATCAGGGTGCCCGCCTTATAACATACTGCGTCCGAAGTCGTGCACAGGCAACGCGCGCAAGATATCGACGAGTAACGGGCATCGAAGACGCAGCACATGATTTGGAGACGCAGCTGCCGATCGACGTGCTTGATGTCGTGCCAAGCCGGCGATCTGCTATTTCGAGGCACAGAAACCCTCGGCGAGGGCGTCCTGCAGCGCTTAGTTCCTTTACATTGCGACTGCCAAGCGAGTACTCGTCACTTCACAGCCGCCAGAGGGATATGTGCCGCATCCCGGAGGACCTGCTTGTGTCACAGGAGGATATGGAAGCTCACGGACTCGACCATTTGCAACTACCTATTGTAATATTGTAAAAAGCTTGTTGACATTCCGGTAGGTAAGGCTGATGCAAAGGGCAGGAACGTTACTCTCGGTGTGGTCGACGGTTCAGATGTTGCTCTCTGCTTCAGTTTTTTTTGCGGTACGTAGCAGGTACTAACCTACTTAGGTACGTCACACCATCTTCTCAGGCGGTCAGACATTGTCAAGATTGGACAGGAAGCTTGAAAACACAAAAAATCTGAACTGGCTGTGCCACTTGAGCCTGTGCATCAAAGCCCTTGCGCGATGGTAGCGCAAGGGACGTTGAACGGACTGAAGTCTGACTGGCAATGGAAAAAGCCGTTGCAGCATCCCACGTTCCCAGGGTGGAGTTCAACAATCGCTTCTAGCAGCCTGAAACCGTCGCTCTGGTGATGACAAAAAGGGGCCGTCAAGAAGAGATCGGAGTTTGGTGGGGCTGAGGATGGCGCTCGTGTGGTGTTTTGCCCCTGGCTGTCCGGGAAGGCGACGGCAGGGCCGAGAGCAAGCGAAGGCAAAGGAAACGACCGAAGAAAAATGCATGGGTTAAATTTATGAGGTGCAACACTCAGGAATCTACAGTGCCATCACCTTCGCCGAAACCAACTGCATCTCCGTGGAGGTGGTTGATATAGTTTAATCCTCGTCAACAATAGGAGGAACGAACCTTGTTGTTTCTCTTGTTGACATCACTTCTTCCGGCAGCTGAGGTAGGATGGATATTGTCTTTGTTCTGGTAGTGAACGCTCAAATGACGGTTGCAGGGCATCAAAAAGTTCAAGAGGCCGCAGCCAACGGGCCCAGTGAAGGCACAGACCAACATACAGTACAGTGCGATTTTTGGCACTCATCGTCTCCTGCCGTAAGGCGCGCCATAAGCACCTGAACGGACATCACCAGAGCCAAGGCATCTTCACGTTGACCTACCGACTGAGGAGCGGTTTGTTTGAAACCAAATGGTCTTGATCGAAAGACAAGACACTTTAAAGTTGGCTCGGAACCAAGCCAAGCGTCTGTTTTCCGAAACCAGAAAGCAAACATGCCCTACCCACACCGGATCTAGCCCCGTATGTCGCGATCACTTTTACCACTTGGGCACTCTCCCTTAAGCAAGCTGACGTGTTGGAAGGGCCTCTGGAAAGCTCTACCAATTGTGGAAGAAGTGACAAGGCTCCTGCGCGGGCGGCATAACAGCCTCGTGACAACTCTGGTGAGATCTGGCCTGACGATCCCCAAGAGCCCGGATACGTGTGTCCGCAAGAGTTGGTATCTGCGTCTTGTGGCGCGGCCGGGATCCGATTTATGTGGAGTTGTAATCAACTGGAAGTGCATGTGTGTGCTGGCACTCCAACCGTCTGGAACTGTCGCTGCGAGCGGCGTGTTGCTTCGGATAGGAGCCGCCTTTGCCAGGCGGAAGCGTCCAAAAAGAGGGGCTTCCAATCAGAAGGACAACAACAGTAGATTACCACCGTCAGTCGTTCTCCTTCCCCCCAGGTCTTCAGGTTCCCCGGACTTCCTATCGTGCGGCAGTGCGCATTGCATTGGGTTGCTGCTCGAAGCTGCCCTATCGATTTTACTGTGTATGCCCATCTGCCTGACTGGCCATCGGCCGCCTACCATGTGTTGTTGCTGGGCAGCAGGCAGTGCATGAGCGCATGGACGTGGTTGGAGTGCGTTGCGGCGTTGGACGAGTGAAGCATCGCGCCCTTTGTCATCTTTGCCATGAGCGCAAATTCGCACTGTGCAAGGCCAGTTTTGGTTGGTCCAAAAGGCCTGTGGAGCGGGTGCGGTTGAGCCATTCCCTGCTTGGCGCCCAGTCCCGCTCTTTCGCGGCTGCCACTTGCAGGCTTCGGACCCAGTCAGATTCGTGGCCTGGGATCGGCCCCCCAGTCGCTGGCTCGCTCGTGCTGACTGATTTCTCCTCCTTACCTGCCTCCTGCCAACCCTTTTCTCCCACTCTCACCCTGTGTGCCCCCAACCCACCGCGCTCTCTGCTTCCCTGAGGTTCTCCTCACGACAGCCAGGCCCAGCGAAAAACGGCTCTGTTTTTGAGCACAACACCGCAAAACTGCTTGCCGGAAACCACTCTGCCGCCACGCCAAATCCCCATTTTGGTCCGAAATCCCTGTGTGCGGCTGTTTCCTGTACGGCCTGTTCTTCAGCTCCGCTTTTGCCACCTCATCACGCGCCCACCGGCTGCCCAGCGCCTTTCTGCCTCTGCATATCTACCGCAGCGGATCGATCTTCTTCCTCCACACCATCTCGATTCCCGTCCTGCAACGGCCCTACAGAGGTCAGCACGTCGACTTCATCACTGGTAAGCATACCATATGTCTTCCTATTATTTTGTTCCTCGCAAAACAGCAGAGGAAAGCGCGTCCTTGCATCATAGCGCCTGAGGCCTGAGGAATTCCTCCGATTTCCGACAACCGATTTCTTGGCAAGGCAGAAGCCAACTGCTTTGGGTGCTCTCACCGACTCCATCGCCGAGCTGAGCATCCGTTTATTTTTCTTCCCGCTGCTCTGGCTCGTTTCTGATTTTGATCTTCGATTTTGCTCTTTTCTTCGATGGACAAGCGGCATACTGACAACTCGCTTGCAGTAATTTGACTCCGACAATCACAGCCATTCCTCATCACCGCCAATATGTCGTCCATGGTGCGTTCGCAGGAGCCGCCTTTGGTACGTAGAAGCCCTGACATTTCGCTTGTTTGCGCATCATACGACCAGTTTGGTGTTCGCACAGCCCTGTTTGCCGAATCGTTTGCTATCTGGCAACGGTCGAGCGGCGTGGGCAAGACGAAGCACCGAGGAAAGACAGGTCTCGCTAACTCGTCCGTCAATAGGACCTGCGTGTCGGCAACAAGTACCGCATCGGCCGCAAGATTGGCTCGGGCTCGTTTGGTGATATCTACCTCGGCACTAACATCATCTCGGGTGAAGAGATCGCCATCAAGCTCGAGAGTGTCAAGGCCAAGCACCCTCAGCTTGAGTATGAAGCCCGCGTCTACAAGTCTCTTGCTGGCGGTGTCGGCATTCCCTTTGTCCGCTGGTTCGGCACTGAGTGCGACTACAATGCCATGGTTCTCGACCTTCTCGGTCCCAGTCTTGAGGACCTTTTCAACTTCTGCAACCGCAAGTTCTCCCTGAAGACCGTCCTGCTGCTGGCTGACCAGCTCATCTCCCGTATCGAGTACATCCACGCCAAGTCCTTCATCCACCGCGACATCAAGCCCGACAACTTCCTGATGGGCATTGGCAAGCGTGGCAACCAGGTCAACGTCATCGACTTCGGTCTCGCCAAGAAGTACCGCGATCCCAAGACGCACTTCCATATCCCGTACAGGGAGAACAAGAACCTGACCGGCACGGCCCGTTATGCCTCTATCAACACCCACCTTGGTGTCGAGCAGTCCCGCCGTGACGATATGGAGTCGCTCGGCTACGTCATGCTTTACTTCTGCCGTGGCTCCCTCCCCTGGCAGGGTCTGAAGGCTGCCACCAAGAAGCAGAAGTATGACCGTATCATGGAGAAGAAGATGACCACTCCCACCGATGTGCTCTGCCGTGGCTTCCCTAATGAGTTTGCCATCTACCTCAACTACACCCGGTCGCTTCGCTTCGATGACAAGCCTGACTACAGCTACCTGCGCAAGATCTTCCGTGACTTGTTTGTTCGCGAGGGATTCCAATACGACTACGTCTTTGACTGGACCGTCTACAAGTACCAAAAGAACGCTCAAGCTATCGCTCAGGCGGCGAACAACGGGAACCAGAACGAGGATGAGCGCCAGAAGCAGCAGCAGCAGCAGGCCGCCAAGCAGGCTCCGGCGGCCCTGCCTCGTGCAACGCGCAAGCAAATCACCGATACCCCGGATGCCTCCCGCGCCCTTCCCGGCAGCGACAGGATGTGAGTGACCACCAAGCCTACCCAACCCAAAAGCATTCCTAGCAGTAAGGAATCTTTAAATTTCCTTGGCGTGTGAAGTGCAATGCTTGACGCTAGCCGGAGGGTACAAATGCTGACAGAAGGCTGACCATCAGTTATCGGTAAATAGGCTGCGCTCGGCTGCTAGGGCTCAGGACCCTGGCATGGGATACAACAAGTACAGGCCCATGGAGTGAAGTACCGCTGAAGGACAATTGGTAATTAGCGCCTGCACTTTGGGGCTGCTTGAGCATGTTTCTCTGGTCGATCGGATGGAGCGTAGCCATGGCTACGGCTCGCCCTCTGGCGGGATCTCGATCTGGGGCATCTTCGTGGGCAAATACTTTGCTCCTGTTTGGGATCGAGATCAGTATCGGTTACAGATTCACGCCTTCAGCGCCGACATCATGGGATTATGTTTCTCCCTTCCCCCCCACCTCACCACTCCTTTTCTTTTTTTCTCGGCATCTCTTCGGTTAAGTGGTATTTTTATCTGGCTCGGGCGACGCTTGGTTTGGCAGTGCCGTCAGATTGGTGCATGGCCTCGCGGCTAGCATTGGTCTGACGTGCACTGCTTGGCCAACTTCCACCGAACGGCAGGTCGGCACTTCGAGGCTCCTCGGAGTGCCGATGGGGTTGCTGCTGTTTGGGCTAACGCCTTCCGGTGCCACGATGTTGAGAAACGGTCAAGGATGGGAAGGCAACCGAGTCGAAATTCCCTTAGTCGAGACAGTCATGATTTCGTCAGGATTCATCGGTGGGAGATTTGGCAACCGTGTGTCAATTTGCAGCATGCTTCTTCATCAGCCCCTCTAAGTTTTCCTTAGTTCAGTGTCTCTTTCCGTTTCCGTTCCTTTTATTTTCCGATTCAGTATTTGGCTTCAGCTATCGCATCGGGAATCGCTTGTGGGGAGGTAAAGGGGACGATAGATTCTTGATCTATTTGTTTTTTTTTTCAGACGTTAGAACACGGACTGGCTGTGCGATCGTCCGAGACGGGTCGTGGACCACCACGATCTATCTGGCTGTCCGTAGCGCCGTCTCGAACTGATCTCACAGTCTTGGCTCCGTGGGCCACCGTTTACATACAATGGTCATAAATTTATCTAAGCGGCGGGCAGAGCAGGACATGGGATGTCTAGGAAGAACTCAGGACCTCGGGCCCAAGGAGTGAATGGACTGGGCCAGACGTCCCGTTATCGGGTGGCCACAACGGTATTCTCTGTGGATGCGGTTGCTGGCTTCTCGGCTCTGCTTGGGAGCGTTGGGAGCTGGTGCCTGGAACTTGGCACCGTCTTCATAAAGCGCACTCTGGCTTTTGGGGGGAAGCCACCGCCGGGATTAATTACATACCAGATAGTTTCGGAATTGAGTTTCGTTTTTCATTCTCAGGTCTAGACCTTTGGTGACGGGGTCAATTCTGTGTATGTGGGTTGCCTGTGCAAAGCGGGCTGGCTCAGCCTCATCACGGGATCTTTATATCGCATGCGTGATCTCCAGCGTGCCTCGCTGACTGGTGACCGGTCGACAATTTCTGCCGAATCTTGCCCCTGGGTGTCCTCCCATGGGTACATTTGCCGGATATGAACTGCCCAACTGCTCTGAGAAGCTGGTCTATAAAGCCCTTTGGGATGTCCAGTAAAGCATTTCTTGATTGCACTGCCTGATGGTCAACTTTCATCCCTACTCTGCTTCTAGTGCCGGTCCCTTAAGGCACTTGTAGAACCCCACCTGCGCGCCAAGCTCAGCCGCTTACCTGCCGGCTCGCGTGGCGCGGCCTAACGACTGACCCGATATCTCCAACCGGCCCGGCGGTTGGCCTCGGATGAATTCCAGAAACAAGCTTTCCATCCCAAGTACCGAATGCGAAGCCGCCTAAACTTGCGGCCTGGCCTGGACTGGACGTAACGTCACGGTTCCATATCGATACACGGATAATAGGGACCGATTACCTACTTTGTGGGATGGAGGCCCGGACATCACGACAGCCGGTCCATTCCACCGATCTTGCTACCAACGACTACATCGAAGAAGCTGGCAGCAGTGCTGGGAAGAGCGCCAATATGGTTTCCCCGTCGGCTGTGCTCGACGTTCTTATCTTGACGTTTAACTGCGCCAAGAACCTCATTGAAGTGCCGGTGTTTGCGGCGCATTTGAAGAGGGCGCTCACACAAAATGCGACCGGGTTGCCCGATGTGGTTGTCATGTAGGTCTTCACACTCCGCTAATCAGACGGCTGTGATGATATGAGATGCTGATGTTTGCTGGATGGGTAGCTCCCTTCAAGAGGTGGCGCCCATCTCGTATGCGTTTGTTGGGTCCTGGTTTTTGGACAGGTATCTGGATCGGTTTGGCGAGGCACTGAACCTTGCTGCGGGGAGGGTCCTTAGTGAGGAGGGGGTTTCGGCGTCGGTACCGAGGTCTGGGATTGAAGATGGCGCAGATACCGCTGGCAGTGATCAAGAGCCGTTGATCGGTTCACCATCGTCATCAGCAGCATCGCCTTCTTCTCAGCTCAACAGGCGGCAGCATAGCACAAAGTCAGGTCCGTACACGCTTGTTCGCGCGAGAAACGTCGGGATGACGGCTATCCTGCTGTACGTCCGTGAGCCGAAACGCGTTCGCAAGGTCGAGGGGGCAGAGTGTGGGTTCGGTATGGCGGAGATGGGGAATAAGGGGGCAGTTGGCCTGCGGGTAACGTGGGACAGCAGCCGCGGTAGTGAGACAGAAAGACGAACGGGAAAGACGACTGAGCTCACATTCGTTGCTGCTCACCTTGCTGCTATGGAGTGGAATGTCCATAAGAGAAACGCAGACTGGCGGGCGATTGTCGAAGGGCTGATTTTTGAAGATCCAAAGCATCTGCTCTCTTCTGCTACAGAAGGGCCATCACTGACAGAGGAAGAGGATCCCTCCTCAGACGCCGCCCCCCTTCTACCAGTCTCCGACCCCAACACTTCTCAACAACTCGCCAAGTTACATTCCCATACCATCTACAGCCCCACCTCTTACTTTTTCATCGCCGGCGACCTCAACTACCGCATCTCCTCTACCGCCCCAACACCTGACGACATCTTCCCCTCCGTTACGCCAACCCCTGAAGACCCTCATTACTCCCAATTCTTCGCCCGCGACCAACTCACACAAGAACGCCTAGCAGGCCGGACCCTGCACGGCCTGTCCGAAGCAGAAGTAAAGTTCCCTCCGACATACAAAGTCGTTGTCACCAACCCTGACTCTCCACAAGGAGGGGAGGAAGAAGGAGTTACCTGGCGGTTTGCCAGACATCGCTGGCCGGCGTGGTGTGACCGCGTTTTGTGGCTGGATGTCCCGCCTTGGGTGAACTCCTCCTCCCGTGACAAAAAGAAGATTGTCACAAAAGCGTACGACGCGCTCCCAGTCGTCAGGACAAGCGATCACCGCGCTGTCTTCTGGCGCGGGGAGGTGCCGCTTTTGTCGACGGAGGAGTTGGCTCCTCCTCCTCCTCCTTCGTCGATAGCGTCAACCTCCTCAGCGGCTGAGGGGTTGAGAAGCAGGGGTATTGGGCATCATGAACAGCACCGGGAATGGGAAGATGATCCCCGGGTGAAATTACCATTTACTGTAGACGTGCATGCTTGGGAACGTCGGGCAGCGGCTAGGCAGCGGGAGTTGGTTGTTGGATTGACGGCGCTTTTGTGGAGTACACGCGAGGGAGCATTGGTTTTATCTACGATGGTTGCTTTGGGGCTTGGGGGGTGGTGGTTGTTTTGGGGTTGATTGGGTTGCTGTTTACCGTTGTCATGAGAGTGAGAGTTGTGAATTCGGAGTTTGTGCTTGGTTTGGTTTTGATTTGAATTCATCAGATGATTGGGCTTTGCTTTGACTTGCCTCTAGAAGAGTATATGTCGATATTGAAAGTAAAACGTATATTGCAGGATGTTGAATTTGGTTCTAAACTATGCCAGATTCACTCATTCCGACAACATGGGAGCCATTTCCTGAATCAGGCTTGAGGCTTTTGCTTCCACTCACCCGAGTTTCAGTCGCATATCAAGGGGTTATTCCAACAATTCTCATGTGGCTGTTCCATGTGACTGTTCCTGCTTCAAGTCATGAGGTTTCACGCCTCGGCTCGAGCCCAAGACAACAACCCCTGCAAGTCATGAAGTCAGGTTGGTCTGAGCGAAAATGTGACAGAGAAACGGAGCATCAACCTTGCTGTTTTAACACTTTGCATTTTATTCTATCCACTTCACCTCTGTAGGCGAATAAACCATGACAATAAAAGCTTGGAAACACACACCTCCCTCCAGCCGCCGCCCATGCCCATATCACAAAACGCCACCCAGGTAGTATAACAATAACCAACCCATTGACCCATCTCAAAACATTATCACTGCGGGGTTTTGACAACCATTAAACTTGGTTGTGTCATCATTGGCCAGTAACACATACCTATCCATCCATGTACACCTCTCCCATTAACTCCGCCAAACAAACTCCAGGGTATTCGAACACACGAAAATAAAAAATAAAAAAAAATAATCAGCAAAAGCAGGAATCCAGACGAAGGATAAGAATTTCAAACGTAAACGTCACTCAAACCCCTCAAAAGTCCTTGAAAAACTCGTCATACTTCTCCCGCATCTCCTCGGTATACTCCTCCTTGATGGCGTCTTCCTCGGGATAGATGTCATAACACCTTGCATCCCCGGGATACCGCACGGGAGGGATGATGGGGGCCCTCACGCGGCGGTGGTACAGGGCGTCCCAGTCGACGTTGTGGTCTGCAAAGAAGGGGTGAGCTTTGACGCGGGCGGCGCCGCCGCTAACGTTGCCGAGACGCCGGGAGCGGTCGACGTTGCAGAGCTGGGTGATGATGTCCTGCGCAGAGACAGAGAGGGGAGGGGATTGAGGGAGGACTGTTGTGATAGGCTTTTCGATGATTCTATTCGCAGAACGTTAGCACCCAAGTAAATGTAAGGGGTTTTTTTTTTCTGAAGGAAACGTACTGTTTGTAAATCTCTAGAGGATTTTGATGCCAGAACGGAGGATATCCGGTCAAAAACTCAAAGATCAGGATGCCCAATGCCCACCAGTCAACAGCCGTCGTATGGCCCTTATTCTGAATCACCTCGGGCGCTAGGTACTCCGGCGTGCCACATAACGTATAGGTCTCAGTCAACTCGCCATTGTTGGCGCCACTGCTCTCATTCGTTAACCTCTTGGCAAACCCGAAATCAACCAACTTGATATGCCCCTGCTCGTCCAGCAGCAAGTTCTCCGGCTTCAGATCCCGGAAGGCAACGCCACCGCACTGTTCGTGCAAGAACTCCAGGACGAGAACAATCTCAGCGGCATAAAACCGGGCCGTGTCCTCATCAAAACGGCGGAAGCGGCGCAGATACGTGAACAGCTCGCCGCCAGGGACATAGGTCAGAAGCAGGTAGAGGGTCGTCGCGTCGGAAAAGGAGGCGACGAGGTCGGCTACAAAGGGATGGCCGCGCACATCAGCCAGAATCTGGCGCTCGGAACGCACGTGGTCGATCTGCTTGAGACGGATCACATCGGTCTTGCGCAGGATCTTGAGGGCGTAGACCTTGCTGCGGTCGGCCTCGCTGCCGTGGGACGGGCGTACAAGACACACCCGGGCAAAAGTGCCTGTAAGAAAAAAAACAACCAACATGACACATCAGCGGTTTGACGGGTTTGAAACGGCAATGATGAGAAGGGCTTTTATGGAGCAGAAGCAAACAAGGGATTGCATACCCGTCCCCAGGGTGCGCACGCGCACAAAGTCATGGGCAGTGAGCTTCCTCGATGGATCAAAGGGCTCCTCATTGGCGTCTTTTTGTGGGGGCTGCCCTTGTTGTTGCTGCTGCTGCTGCTGCTGCTGCTGTTGTTGTTGTTGTTGTTGTTGTTGTTGTTGTTGTTGTTGTTGTTGTTGCTGCTGGGCTGCCATGAGTGCTTTGGCTTGTAACGGGTGTAACCCGCCACCCGGGGGAAGGGGCTGCGCCTGGATTACTGTCGCCATTGAGCCGGTGAGAGGGTGTTAAACAGGGTGTACGTATTATTATGGGAAGTAGATAAGTATGGGGGGAGTAGGAGGGCAGACGATAAATGGGTGAAGTTGAATGGATAACTGATAAATATTAATAGATGCTGAGATGCGTGTCCTACGGATGCCGCTGGTCCCAAGGATCCTGCGGCTGCAGCGTGTGTTGTAACTGCACGTGGCCTCTGGGTCTGGGGGTCTGGGATAGCAGCTTGTGGAGGCGGATGTTGCAGGCAGGCATAAGATTGCTCATAGGTTACAGGAGTGTTCAGGGTCTGGGTGGTATGAGATCAAAAACAAAAAGAGATGGGATCACGGGTAGTTTTCTGGAAATGAGAGGATGGAAGGCAGGGAAGTCTTAAAGCTTGTCCCGCGATAGGGAAGGAAGAGAGCTTGGTGACAGATCTGGGGATCTGGAACTTGGAAGATACTCGAGATTTGGGGAACGGGGCAGATCTGGTACAGAAAAGGCTCGAGAATCTGCTGGGAATTGGAATGCTTTTTTGAGACTGGGAATTGGGATCGGGTCTGGGGCTCCGGCAATGGCGACGGATACTTACCTCTTATGAACGGACGACAACGGATGGACGGGTCGGAAACGAGCGGATTCTGTACTCGTCGAGAACCGTTGAGTCGGCGGATAGCGGGGTGCAAGTGGGGAGGGGAGAATGGGGACAATGACAATAGACTCGATAGGAGTGGTTGGAGAGAGAGAAGGCAGCCAGTCACAACTCACAAGGGGGAAGGGAGGGGGGCAGTGGGGTTTACTGTGGAAAGGGGGGATTACTGGGGCAAGGGTCCAATCTGAGGAGCCGATCAGATGCAGCGCGTCCAGCGGCTCCAGGGACAGGTGAAAGGCGAAAGAAAGAGGAGCCAAATAAAGTTCAAGTCCAGATTTCAGGTCCGAGCATTGGACGTCCTGTTCAGTTCAGGTCTAAATGGAGGGGCTGGCATGGGCAAGCTGACGGAATTGGAAACGGCCGGCCGGTTACGCTGGCACGTAGCTGAACGTAGCTGTGCTAAAAAGCGGCTGCAGAATGCCACGTCCTGAAATATTACCTGCCGTTAAGCGCGCCTACTCCCATTTACACCAGCCTGGAAAATGTTCCAGACTACTTGGGTTGTTTGGTAGTGTCAAATTGACGGGGCTCCGGATTAAATCGAGATGAGAGGTCGATGCTGAGGCTCTTTAATGGTTAGACTTCATGCTTGAGCACCGCTCTCATCCTTTCTTTAGGTTGGCTACCAATCAGCATGCCACCACCGTAAGCTGTGCCAACCTGGCATCCTGATATGACAGCACCATGCCCGGGCGGGGGTCTGCACCGAGGACCTTGGCACCGTTTCGGCTTTTGGATGTGCGTAGAAAACCACAGAAGGCTGTCGAGAAAAACCGCGCTGAGGACTGCATATCCTGTCACAGGATGCCACTCCAAAAGAAACAGAAGAGCAGAGGCTTGGTGGAGTGAGCCGTGATGTGAGAACCGGAAAAACTACTGTGTGATACCAACGGTCGGAAGAAGCCGAAACGAGCAAACAGAGAGGCATGTAAGCGTGGAGAGATTGGCATTTCAATGAGGAGCACGCAGACCTCTTAAAGAACCATAACGGACAGCAGATTGGAGCTAAACAACCTCTTGGTAGGGCAGCACGGCACGTGCTTGTAAGAACATGTGATGGCATCTTGACTCTTTGACTGTTGCTGGTAAACGAATATCCGTCGACGATGACGGCAGCCCAGAAATCAGAGGCCCTAAAAAAGATGGAGAGCTTTCCGCAGCGGCGGCGCTGGGCGTTGATTTGCAAGGGTCCTTCCCAGACTGGAAACAGCCCCATATTTGCGGGGCCGCACTGATCGCACAGCAGCCCGCACCCGCAGTTCAGGCGCCCAGGCCCCAGGGTTGTGGTTCTCACAATCACCGTCCAACCACTGGTCACTGTCGGCCGCGAGCACAGTGGGCTGTGGGCGCAGCCCTAGCGGGGAGCTCGCGGCAGCCCAAGCAGCCTCGTGAGACGGTGCCGGTGGGACCTGGTTCAGTGGGCGGACGTTGATGCTTGATCCACCGCCTGCCTGGACCTGGGTCCGCATCACCGCCCACGTCGTGTTGTCGTCCTCCCTAAACGCGAGCTGCGCGCCTCTCCGAGCTCTGCCGACGCCAGGCTGAAGCTTGACGGTTGAGCTGGGGACGCCCAATCCACTACCGGGCCAACAAAGTCCGGGTTTTCGCATTTTCGCATTCTCGACCCCATCTTGAAGACAGAACCCGTGTGCCTTGACGACAACTCACAATCCCTTGACCTTCGAGCCTCCATCCCGTTTCTACCACATCCATATCCCTTTCTTCCAACTCCCCCGACCCTGCCTCTCTAGGAAGCCCACGATAGCCTGTCCGTCTGTCCGCTGCCCGGCAGCTCCACCACCATGCTGGGCAGCCTCTCGAGCCTTGTCCAAAAGGCTCAGCAGCTGCTGGACCCCTCGCAGGGCCTGGGCTTCACTTCACTCTCCTCCGACGACAGGAACCCCTCCAAGGCCTACCTCTTCCAGAGCCAATTCCGTCTGCCCTCGTCCCAACACCCACTCTACGAGATCCCCGCCGAGCTCACAATCCCTCCCTCTGGCATCACCCAGTCCGACCGTGACGCCAACCGTGGCTTCCAGTACGCCGGTCGCCTGCACCTCTCCGAGTCCTACCTCTGCTTCAGCACGACCCCTTCGAGTTTTCTTCAGTCAGCTAGCAGCTCCTCTTCCCTCCTCTTTACCGGCCAGACACACGGTGCCGGCCCTAGCGGTAACGGATTTACGTTCCCCCTCTGTGCGATCCGCCGAGTCGAGCGTCTACATAGCCAGAACTTCCAATTCGCCCTCGCCATCACCACGTGGAACGGCATCAGCCAGGATGCTGCGAAGGACAAGGACAGGAAAGACTTGCGCGAGCAGCGCATTACCATCCAGCTGGCCGGTAGCCGCCAGGCCTGCGAGCGCTTCTGCGACGGCCTCAAGAAGGGCCTGCGCGCCAACGTCGTCCACGTCGCCCGTATGAAGCGAGTTGTTGCCGACTGCTACTCCGAGTACCTCCTTCGTCCCGACGATGCGAAGAACGCCACGCCCCCGGATGCCGGTTTGGGTATGATCTTCAAGTACCCAGGAGACCCGAAGAAGCTGCGTGATCGTGCAAAGATGCGTCTTTGGGCCGAATATCTGCGCGACAATGGCCGAAACATGACCTTGATCCGCCAGCCTACCTTCCACAAGCTCATCCGCGTTGGTCTGCCCAACCGGCTGCGTGGTGAGATCTGGGAGCTGACCTCTGGCTCGCTCTACCTGCGTCTGGAGAACCCGACGCTTTACCAAGACACCCTCGCCAAGTTCCAGGGCAAAGAGTCCTTGGCTATTGACGAGATCGAAAAGGACCTGAACCGCAGCTTGCCTGAGTATCCGGGCTTCCAGAGCGAAGAGGGTATCGGCCGTCTGCGCCGGGTCCTGACCGCCTACAGCTGGCTGAATGCCGACGTTGGCTATTGTCAGGCCATGAATATCGTCGTTGCCGCTTTGCTTATTTACATGTCCGAGACACAAGCCTTCTTCCTGCTGTCTGCTTTATGTGACCGACTCGTTCCGGGATACTACTCTACTACCATGTATGGCACTCTGCTCGACCAGAAGGTCTTCGAGTGCCTGGTCGAGCGCACCATGCCCATTCTGTGGGAACATCTCGTCAAGAGTGATGTTCAGCTGTCTGTCGTCTCGCTTCCTTGGTTTCTGTCGCTCTACATCAACTCCATGCCTCTAGTCTTCGCCTTCCGTGTTCTCGATGTCTTCTTCGTCGAGGGTCCGAAGGTTCTCTTTCAGGTCGGCCTGGCTATCCTCCGTATCAACGGCGAGGATCTTCTAGATGCGACCGACGACGGTGCCTTCATCTCTGTCCTGAAGTCCTACTTCGCGAGCCTGGACGAGTCGGCTCATCCAAAGTCGGAGAACCCGAAGCTCCGGGCTGTCACAAAGTTCCAGGAGCTCATGGTCGTCGCCTTCAAGGAGTTCTCAGGCATCACCCACAGCACCATCACCGAGCTGCGCCAGAAGAACAAGGACGCCGTTCTCAGCAACATCGAGAGCTTCGCCAAGCGCACAGCCATCCGGAACCTGGGCCCGGATAGCAAACTGCTCACTAACGATGAGCTGAGCTCGCTCTATGACCGCTTTTACGGTGTGCTCTACGAGCGTCAGCAGCGCGACCAGATGATCAAGCAAGAACAGGCCCGCCGCGCAAAGGCTGCGGGCCGCAACTCGCTCCTTGCACAACTTGCCAGCGAAGGCGACCATGGCGTCGAAAGGGGTCGCATCGGGCTCGGCCCGAGCACGAGCTTGATGGATTACGATGCCTTCCGCGAGTTCCTGGCGGGCATCTGCAAGTGGGCCATCTCGGATTCACCCAGCACATCGCGTCGGGATTTGTATGGTTTGCAGGATAGGGGTTATGGCAGCGCCAGAAAAGCCGACGCTCTTCTCTCTCCGTGGGGCGCTGGACCCGAGCCGGCTGACCACGAGTTTATGCGGCGTCTGTTCCGGAAGTGGGATGTTGACGGCTCCGGCAGCCTGACGCTGCAGAATGTTGTCTCGGGTATGGCCCGCATCAAGAGCAAGCGGGATATCATGGGGAATATCAACTACTTCTTTGAGCTGCATGACGACGATGGCGATGGCAAGGTCGACCGCGAAGGTATCCTGCGCATGTCGGAGGCCCTGCTGTTCCTATCTCGTCGCGGTCTGGAGGGGACGTTGTCTCCCTCGAACTCGTCACTCAATCTGAGCGATGGCGTGAACGACGTGCCGGGACAGTCGGTCAGCGAGCGCTTCCTCGGGAGTGTGAGTGCCTTCATCAGGCGGTGCTTTGAGTACGCCGATCCGGACCATCCCAAGAACCAGGAGAGCGCGGTGCAACAAGCGCAAGAAAAATTTGAGTCGACCACACTCAAAGACGAATCCGACGATGAGCTGGCCGACCCGGACAAGTTCGCCATCGGCGACGACGGCTCCGAGGACGAAGACGACCTCCTAACCATGAACTCCCCCCAGGCCAGCCCCAAACAATTCGCCCAACGACCCCCGTCTACCTTCAATCCCCCCGCTATTCAACTTAACCCATCTTCCAACGACGACCCCGAAGCCCGCCGCCGCGTCTCCAGAGCGCAATCCGAGAAAGCCAACATCGCCCTCGACCCCGCCAATCCCCTCCACATCACTCTACCCACTTTCCGCATGGTCGTCCTCGCCGACGAGCTCCTCGAGCAATTCTTCGAGTCTTCCTTCCCAACCTCCTTCCACATCGTCGAGGGTCTTTCCGCAGCCGCAACCCAGACTCAGGCCAGTGGCTCAGGCCTGACCACCTTCGCCGGTCTTGGCTTCGGCTCCCGGCCTAGCGGGGCCCCCACTCCCGGCGGCATCACTGGCGCCGGTCCCGCTGCCGCCACTGCCGCTGCCGCTGCCGCTGCTGCAGGCCGTGGCCTGCGTGGTGTGCTAGATAACATCGTCACCGACGGGATGCGCGTCGCGGCGGAGGTGAAGCGCCGCATGGAAGAGGCGCAGAAGGAGCTGGAGAGGAATGCCCTTGCTTCGGGACAGCCTTTGCCTAATAGGAAGGCGGGAGATGAGGATGAGGACGAGGAGGATGACGGGCGATATGGCGGGCCGAGTTCGAGTAGGCTCGCGCCATATAAGGGGGATGCGGAAAGGAGGAGTGTGAGGAGTGAGGATAGGGATTTGTTGACCGGGGCGGACGCGGAAGCAGGAGGGGAGGGGATGCCAGGTTTGGGAGTTGGCACTGCGACTGGCGTTGGGGAGGGAGGTATAGGTGCGTCGCAGGCGGGGACGGGGAAAGTTGTGGGTGTTGAGTTTGAAGGGTAGAGGGAAGGGATATATCTCTTTTTCCCCGTCCCTCTTCCTAGCTTTGGTTCTGCAGTTTGGGAGATTGTGTTGGCTGTGTGTGTGTTGTGTTTATGGTGTGGGCGTGGTCTTTTTTTTTTTTTTTTCCCCTCTAGCAGCACTGGTTCATCACTCGGTTCGGTTTTGGTCTGGTTCTTAATGGTCGGCTTGCTAGGTTAGGTTTCATCATCACCATTGTGTCAATTTTGGGTGTCGAATTGCATTGGTGGTTTGCTATTACTGCCACTTGATAGTTAAGCTCCGTTACAGCCTCGTGCTTGTATTCGGTTTTGTCTGAGTAAAGCTGAGGCTCTCCGTGTAGATGAACGACATATACAGTCAAGTGAGCGATATGGAGACGACACGGTTGTACTGGGAGACGGGGAAGGGCATTTTACCATTCGTGTTTGCACCCCATCTGGAGGTTGCAGAGGTGATCTTGTACTTGATATGAAGCTGTGTTTTTGAGCATGGTTCCGTATCCAAGATTTCCTTTTAGATGCCTTTTATTTCTTGAAGTCTCACTGCGTAGTCAAGTTGTTCAGTCATGGCCATCTTATCTGTGCTCTTCATATGCTTCATGTTTAATTCAGCTGTACTTCATAAACTTGGATTGTGAAGTATGCCAGTACGTACGACCATACCCAGTGGAAAGCACGGCATCCCGTCCGCTCTGCCCTAGTTAAGCCACTGAGGGCCCGGTTAGTAGTTGGGTCGGTGACGACCAGCGAATCCCGGGTGTTGTACGTTTTTT
>Ga0065720_1019679_pt1 | contig 21398 bp, 18 predicted proteins | sample Thericmetagenome_FD_59107 | JGI IMG/M metagenome (GOLD analysis project Ga0065720, IMG submission 59107) | Thermophilic microbial communities from the Joint Bioenergy Institute, California, USA of rice/straw/compost enrichment - eDNA_2 v2... | ecosystem: Engineered > Solid waste > Grass >...
CGTCACCGACCTGAGTACTAACCCCGCCCTTGCTGGCTTATCTATGGGAGAGCGGACGGGATCCCGAGTTTTCCAGCAGGTATGGTCGTATGTGACGGGCTAGGGGGTTGAAAGTAATTTAAGTAAGAGGCGATAGTGCTTGATTTAGCGACAAAAGTCTCCGGGTCACCATACACTCCAGGTTGATCAATACTCCAATGCTTCCTAGCGCTCACCGCGTCATACTGAAAGAGACTTCAATCCTGAACCGCCATCAAGTTTGGCGGCAGCAATACTTCAGCGCCGTAAAGCCCGCAATTTTAGCTAGATTGTGGGTATGCCTGTCCTCTCGCAGACTTCGCCCTTGCAGAGCTCCGAAAGTGGTCGGCAAGCCGTGGATTGGAAGTTTGAGTACAGCTGGGAAGATTACCTGCGTACCCGTAACAAAAAACAGGCAGGCGGTACAGTTCGTACCTGGGTTGGGGTTTTCCGTTAAGAGATCGTGGGAGCCCCCCAGGCCACAAAGATCACCTGTGCGAAAAGTACACAAACCTCTTTCCGTAACGTTCAGCGACTTCCCATCCCTCCAAACACCTACCATATCCTCAATGCATCTCGGTCAAGCGTCGCGCAGACTTAGCGATCTAGCCTGATGTGTCTAGCACAGTCCTTGAGATTAGTTTGCTGGCAAATCTAAGAATAGATCACGACTCTGACGAGAATTATGCAGAAGTGGCCAAGCCGAATCGCAAACTGGAATTATGGAAGCGCCAGCCTCATGCCCTCAATTCCAGCCAAGAGGCGTCATTCCGTTGGAAAGTCACCGCTTTTAACCTCTCTTTCCATGAGGCATCCAAGTCGCGTACTTGTACAGAAGACTTCCACAAGCCTGAGTCTTGCCGTACCGCCAGACCTGCGGAAATCCCCATCCAAAGTTCCAAACGGCGGAGTGATGACTGTGCCGCATCGGCTTCAACACTGCGGGGACTCCGCACCAAGAACGCCAACTACAACAGTCAGGTTACGTTCTGGATATAGCCTAAACGGAGGAGAAGACACAATGCAAGTCAAGTTGCATTCGGTGGCCTTGTCGAGATCGGAATGGCAAGTTCTTGTTGGGACTTCTGGGATCTTGGGCTGTTGAGGACTTGAGCCATGGCTGATTGCCCAGACTTTTCCCCGCATTGAGGCACAGTTGGCTGTGCACTCCACGTGTTCTGGAAGATGCGAGGAAGGTCTTAGCGTATTGCCTAATGGAGGAATTCCCCGGATTCTCGACGGGTGGTGTACCCACATCTGCAGGGTGCTAGTCCCTTGGGCATCAAAGATCTCGAGATCGGGTCAGGACAAGGTAGTGTAGGGCGCATAACCAGCTGAGCCTGCCCAATTCCTGTTTGCTTGGCTCAACGAACTGAGCTACGCGCTGCGATCAACGTCTATTCATCCGGCCATATGGACACAAAAGGCAAAGGGAGGGTCGTGTGACCGTTGAGATCTTACTCGATGCCCGTGTGGCGGGCCTTTTCTCGGGCATCGTGAGCCGCAATTACCCAGTTCGATCAAGACCCCAGATGAGGCTCTTAAGCCAGGCGCTTGTGCACAGCTACACAGCCGCCCCCGGCAGAGGAAACACGGCACGGAAGTCTTGGGTGGCACCAGCTCGACTTTAGCCGGCGGGTGAATCGGCATTTGGTCCCCCCTGGTCATACTGGTCCAATTTTTCCCGGGAACTGGCGGACCTTGCGAGGCGCTTGCTTGCTGGTTCGACGTCAATGGTCGTCATTCCCGACCCGAGATGGGTGCAATCACCCAGCGTGATGATGTCCAATGTTTGGAATCGCCGTGTTTCAACAAAACCTGATCTCGTACCCCTTTTCATTTGCAAAAGCTGTGGGCGATCAATGCAGTACCAGGTTCTCGAAACAGAACGCGCTGCTCCGGTTGGTGCGGTTCAGACGGTTGTATGGTTCGGCCGAACAGGTTACACTTCGCGCTCAGGGGCGAAACATGCGTTTCTTGGCAAAAGGGCGTGTCGCTTGGTGAAGCGTCGTTGCATCATCCTAGCCTAGGCTGATCTGTGGGGTAATGTAGCTAACTCTTTCGGGTGACTGAGGCCGTTTACTGTCGTGATGTCTCCTCAGGTTGAGTCCAGCAAGGTATTCATGGGTGAATGACGAAGATGGGAGGAACATCAGGGAATAGTAAGATGAAAATAAAACAAAAAACGTAAGGTTAGGGTTCACTTTGATTTAGCCAGCGACACGTTTTGTAAGTGAAAGCTGTACACTGACTTTCAGATTTTTGGGATGCATGAGCACAGCTAACTAACACAATTCAGCATAGGGATCGGCAAAATAGTCAGTATGCCAACCAAGACCCAGCATAAAAGTGAACGCCCCCCCTATGCCCTTCATGTATGGCAGGGCGGAACGCGGCCCCTGAGTGGGGTGAATCGGCGAAGCATGAGGCAGACCAGCATGGTTGCAGTCAATTGACAAGGGAGGGTCCATCAGCATGTTTCTCGGTCACTGTCTAGATGCAACTATACCCAGCAGAGGGTGTGATCGAGTTCAAGTCTAAACTTGAAAGAAGCATCCAGAGGATAGGTTCGGAGGGACCTCTCACAAATACATAAAGGCCTCGAGACCTCGGCCACAGCCTCCTCTGATCCTTTCATCCTCACCGACCTTGATACAAACAGAAAACAGCAGTCGCATATCAAGATGGTCAACTTCTCAACTCTCTTCCTCGCGGCTTCGACTGCAGCACTTGCTGCTGCTGCCCCCAGCATCGAGAAGCGTCAGACACTCACCAGCAGTGCCACCGGCATCCACAATGGCTACTACTACAGCTTCTGGACCGATGGCCAAGGCAACATTCGTTTCAACCTTGAGAGCGGTGGCCAGTACAGCGTGACATGGTCTGGAAACGGCAACTGGGTTGGCGGCAAAGGCAGGTCTCCAACAAAACATTTCCAGAGCTGTGGAATGAACTACATCCTAACCTGTTAACAGGCTGGAACCCCGGTATCGACAACCGGGTCATCAACTACACAGCCGACTATAGACCCAACGGCAACTCCTACCTCGCAGTCTACGGCTGGACCCGCAACCCGTTGATCGAGTACTACGTGGTCGAGAGCTTCGGCACCTACGACCCGTCGACAGGCGCCACCCGCATGGGCAGCGTGACTACCGACGGCGGCACCTACAACATCTACCGCTCGCAGCGCGTCAACGCGCCCTCCATCGAGGGCACCAGCACCTTCTACCAGTACTGGTCTGTGCGCACCGCCAAGCGCACCGGCGGCACTGTTACCATGGCCAACCACTTCAATGCTTGGAGGCAGGCTGGTCTGCAGCTGGGTACCCATGATTATCAGATTGTCGCTACCGAGGGTTACTACTCGTCTGGCTCGGCGACTGTCAATGTTGGCGGCAGCGCTACTGGTGGCGGCAACAACGGCGGCGGCAACACCGGCGGTGGCAACAACGGTGGCGGCAACACCGGCGGTGGCAACAACGGCGGTGGCAACAACGGCGGCGGCAACGGTGGCGCGAACGTGAGTATCTCCAAACCCATGAGATGAGAAGTTTGGCCAGCAGAAGCTAACATACGCAGTGCTCTCCTAGGTGGGGCCAGTGCGGCGGCCAGGGCTGGACCGGCCCGACCTGCTGCCAGAGCGGCTCGACCTGCCGCTTCCAAAACAACTGGTACTCTCAGTGCCTGTAAATTTCCTGACTTCATGACAAGCATTCACCAAATTCTGTCGTCATAAAATGACGCAGACTTGGGAAACTTATCTCCTTTCCTTGGGCCAGGACTCGGGAATTGAGATCCGGATGAGGCCGGGCCAGAGAGATGGAGTCTGAGAATTGTTTGACACAGCTCCGTTTTGTCTGCTTCATGTACATACTTGATTTCCGCTTCAGTAAAGCATGGAGCGTCGTATACAAACACTCATATTTTCATTATCAGTTCCCGCCGTATGCGAGTGACCCCTTCCATGGTCTGGGGGAGTTGTCGGAGAAGTGGGGCAGGACCGGACATAGCACGGACTCTAATGGACCTGGTACCGGCGCAGCATTTCGCGGACCCCTCCGCCCAGTCCCCGAACGCCCGTTCTTTGTACCACATCTGTTGTCTGTATGGCAGGAACACATGCGTTCAAAGCCAAAAAAACACTTCGAAGTTTGAAATCCCTAAAACATATTTTGACGGAATAGATGATACCCTAGATCTCGTGCGGAAGGCTGGACCTTAGAATGTAAGTCGATAGTAGATAAGATATTTAGATAAGATAATGATGCCAAAGCAAACCACGTGGCTATCCTCTGGCTGACGCCAACCTGTCCCAGTCGGCCATCCAGGCCAAGCCTCAATCTCGGGCTTTGGTTGGTGGCTTGCCCGCTTTTCGGACTGAGTTTGGCTTAGGAACGTTCCTAAATTGTGGCGCAGCTTCAGCCACGGGCGTACGATAGCTCTCCACCGGTCACATCGCCACCTCTTAGCAAGCCCATATAAAAAGGAGCTTCAACCAGCTTCAGCTCTCTCCCTTCAACAACACACTCATCAAAACCCCTAAAAGTCAAACTCGGGGGGAAAAAAAGTTAAAACAAAACCTCGCACTAAACCCAAACCCAACCAATTAAAAAACCCCGAAAATGCCCGACGCATCAACCAACACCCCCTCCTCCACCACAGCGCACGCCTCCACCCAAAGCAACCCCACTACTTCCCACGCTTCGACGCAGACCCATCATGCCCAGCAGCAGCCCCAGCAGGAGCCGCCGCGGGCCACGGGCGCCGGAGTGAACACGGGCGCGGGCATCACACGTCCCAAGACGGAGGAGGAGCTCGAGGCCGACCGTCGGTACGAGGAGGCCATCGAGGAGGAGTACGCCAAGCGGGAGGGTGGGGCCTAAGCTGTGCTGTTATGAGGTCATCGTCATAGAAGGGCGTGACGCGGGATGAGAGCCCGAGACAGTGAAGGTCAGGTGAGGGTGAACTGATGGAGCAAGTGTGTTTGGCTTCTGAAGGCTGCCATGATGTGAGGGCGGGGTGCTCTGGTGATTGATATGATATGACCTGGTATGGGAGCGACGGTTGAGCAAGCATGGTTGATAGACGTGGAAGGGCTTTGAAGAGGACGACCTGATAGATGGATGGGAGTAATATTGTTTATACAGAAACAACAACGAAGACGACCTATCCTGTCCATCCAATACAACTGTGTATACTCGATTTACTCTACTCATTCCCATACTTCCTCTTTCCAAAATCTAGCAATGTAATAACACGTTCAAAAACAGCTATTGCCTAGCCCATCAACTCCCTATCTATCTCTCCTTGCCCTTAGCCAAACGAATCGGATGCGCTTCAGTGTTGAAGACAAACTGGTTCGTCCTGTCTGCCTTGACATCCCACGGCCCGTCCTATTTGTCGTCAGCGCAGTCCTCGAGGTATTCAGGAAAGAAACCCACCTCGGCCTGGATCAAATAGCTATATTTGAGAGTCTCCGCCAGCCAAAAACTCTCCTGAAAGTTGTTGAACGCCCCTCCTCCTGGAGCACCGACATTGGTTACACCTGAATACCCGCTGCCCACACGGCACGTAGCATTGATCGCTTTGAAAGCGTCCCACGCCCATTCTTGGTAACGACGGTCCCCCGTGGCGCGGTAGGCATAGTAATAGCTCTCGATGACTTCCGGCCGGAGCGCGTACTGGCCATTCCGGATCCAAAATCCATTGCGGTCATAGAATTCTTTTTGCTCAACGGGCGGTCCTGGATTGTGTGATGTATTTCGCGTGCGTACCAGGTCTTCCCATCCAAACAGTTCTGGTCCGATACCAGTTGGTGTGCCAGCATAAGTCGCATGGCACCCATCAGTCAGGGCCAAGCCCAGCATGATGTACGATTGATTTAGGAGCATCAAACCGCCCAGTATGAAGTTTCCGCCATTGAAGCAAGCCACTAAGAATGTTAGCGTCATGTAAGATGAAAACGCATAAGAGATTATAGACTTACGATGTTGCCCATAGTAGTTCAACTCTTTCCCTCTCCACTCAGCCAGGAATGTCAGTTCTGGCTTGCTCGACGGATGCGATACGAGATGGATGAGGGATGAGTCCGCAGCCTTGACCCATCTGTCTTTGTACTCCCCAAACCGCTCCGGATCATACAGATACATCTTGATGAGATACTCATAGAAGCTGTCCGTCTCTGCGCCCCAACCTCCATTGCCATCCAAAAATTCGCCATCCGAAAGTCTCACATGGGTACCCAACAATCCTGGAAACGGCTCTCCAACATCCTTGGGCTCTGGGAATAACAGGTAGGACTCCGCTTTCTGCGCCAACTGAGCATACTCTGGGTCACCGGTTAGATCACTTAGGCGTGTCCACTCTAAGACCAGGGTACCAGTAGTTGCCAATCCGTTTGTCTCCCGTCCAGCTCGACGTGGCGGAGAGAAGTATAGGTTGTTATCTGGGATGCCGCTAGGTGTATCAAATGCTACTTTCAGGTTGTCGGCTAGGTGTTTGGCTTGGGAAAGGAGAGCATCAACTCGGCTATCGCCCTTAAACCTGTCAGCGAATGGGCCAGTTAGGAGGTCATAGCCTGTCGTTGTCAGCAAAAAATTTTTTTTTTCCAAACCCCTTCTCGTGGGCTTACCCGAAATGAGACCGCCAAGGTAGCGGATAGTAGTCTCAAAGAGTGAGATATCATTTGCCGTATTGCTCCTGTCAAAATCGATCTTCGGAACGAAATCCAGGATTTGTTCCACCACGTCCCATTTCTCCATGATAATCGCCGTACTGAGCGCATCGATGGCAGTTGCTCCCCATCCATTTCTGTCTATGTCAGTACTTATCCCCTCTCTCTCGACCTCGGCCAACACACCTGTCGTCCCACCAGGCGTTGTTGAGTGGTGTCAACGAGTCATGAGGAAATGCATGTTTGTAGTATCCGTCCCAGGAGACTTGGAAGGCTTCTTTAATTGCCTCAGCTCGCTGGCTGTGGACAAGATACTCCGGTGACTTGAGCTTAGAAGGCGCAGCATAAACCGTCGCAAGAAGAGCCAGCAACACACTGGCTGTACTCACAGAACGCATGGGTTACAGATGGTATATATGAGGCAGTTGGGGCAATAATTTGCAATCAAAGAAGTTTGACAATCCAAAAACAGGTGAACGTGTGTGTGCTTGATGCAAATATATCTGTCAAGAGACTAAGCCAGACAAAGGGGAAAATCGAGGAACCGGAAGCTAGAGCAGTAAGGCCGGGAGTGACAACGCAAAGTTCTTATTTGTAACACTAGAAGTAGTCCATTGACTGTTCCTTCCAATATGTGCCGGGTAAGTGAAACGCTGTAGCATAGGAAAGAGGAGTTCAGCTCAGTCTTTGGTTATTAAGAGGTCCCCAGGATGGAAATCTGCCCCACAATCCTTTACATCGTGTGAGAAAGTGAGATCAGATGAGTGATGCAACAGCACGACAGAACAAGAGCTTTAAGATGCTAAAATATCCTTGGCCGAAGATGCGGTGAACTCTGATAGGAGCAAAAATGAAAGTCAAACAGGATGTACATGGATCTGGGGCCTGTGTCTGTGGCTGAGCCCCAAGTGCCAAGCCAAGGCCGTTGCGAATCTGTCCGTAGATATGCTACATGATTCGTCCATAAGCCTGGATGCCTGCCTAAACGAGCAAGAGGGTGACCGCGCTTGCAGGGCGTGGCTTGTGCTGTGGCTTGAGCAAGCACCAGAGGAAAGGTTACAGATTATCTGATGCAAATTAGGCGCAAAATCCGGGTGAGCACGCGTCTTTGACTGCCAAGACCTATAATTTCTTCGTTCTAAAGCGCCTCGTCATGAGAAAATTGGTAAGATGCAGCCCCCTCTGCAGCAACCCTAAAATAAATACCTATCAACCACGTTCCACAGGATCTGGTCAGTTGAAAACAAGATTTGAGTGAAATCAGCGAAATTATAAATACGCAAGACAGGATCACCTATTGGAAGATTTCGAGCGCGACTCACAGGGCACGCAGTTCTCAGAGCTTCGGAATGGCTCCGCTGGTAAACGGTTTTTTGAGTACACTGTAGGCTAATGAGTCGCGGGGCTCTTTTCACCAAGTTACTTGGTCAAAGAAGTGTGCTGTATGCGATTAACATCCAGGCTAAGTGCACGGTCCCCTTTCCGATAGAGAAAAAAAAAAACTATCAGTTGAGCTGCAGGGACTTTGTGTCTTAAGCTCCGACACTTCCAGGCCATGCTCCTTTTTTGCATCTCGGCGACGATTCAAGGTGTAACCGACACAAATGGTATTTTTTGTCCGATTTTTATCCGCTCATGGCTTTGGGCTTCCAATTAAAGCCGACACGGATTGTAATAGCCTGTTGAATAGTGAGAACAAGCTATCTACTCTGTAGCTCCTTGTTTCCTGGAACGATGCAATTTTAACGGAAGCTCGAAGCATGCAATAGTTCCAATGCTCGAAGGAACTATGCCGATTCACTGAATCTGACTCAGCCATGACTTGCAAGCCACTCCCAGTCTGTCCAAAATGAGCTGGATACCGATGAACCTCGCCATTTCGTGGATCTGCGGGTACCCATATAGCTTGTAAAGCAGCATTGATATCCTCTGCGATGATACGAGCAAATTCCCCTACTGCCTATCATTTGGCGACTCTGCAGCCGTTGTGACCCATCCCTCAACTGATACGAACCGGGAGCCCACGTGGCCATGTAAGGTTTGAAGCGGTGGTACACAGGCTACCCGGTCTTGGGCTGTATCGCCCGCATCGTGTAACGAGGGATGTATTCCGAATAAAATAGTCGCGCGCGTGTGTGACTACCCGCTTTCACGAAGCTTTGCCAGCTCTGCAGCTATCCCCTCATTCAAAACTTCGTCATTTCGGGCTGAAGTGGCGGAGGTATCTGAAATCAGAACTGATGGATTCGTCTGTATACCTTCAGCAGACTGCTGCTGAATTTCGGTGTTTCTTTTATCCTTAGAGGAATCCTTAACTGCTGCCTTGCGCTTGGCAGGCTTCCTCCCACCGCGGAACGGCTGCTCAACAGCCCGGCACCAGGCCTTCACCTTCTTCTCGCCCCATCCGCTGACCATGGAGATCTGTTCTGGGTCCGCGTTAATTGCATTTCTCAAGGTGCCGAACGTTGCAACCAGAGCAACGGCGTCGGCCTTATTGACAGTGCGCGGTACCGTCACGAACTCAACCAGCCTCTCGGCATAACCAGTCGCCTGCTGGCCTTTGATGGCCGAGAAGCCGGCATGCTCGTACGACTTGTACAGTTCTAAGTACCGGGCAGCCTCGGCAGCTGACCAAGTCAGAATAATAGTGACGTTGTTGACGACGGATGTTTTCGTCAGCTCGCGCAGGGCGTCCTCGTGATTCGGGATGTCGACCAGCACCAGCAGGATGCGCAAGTTGTACTTGCCCTGTAGGTTGCGAATCCGCGTGTAAATGTACTCGGGATGTAGCCGGTGATACTTAAGGCTGATACTTGCGTGAGTAGAACCGTCAACTGATCAGAGAATAAGGCACACACCTCAGGAATAGTGCACATGTTGTCAACCCTAACTGATAATCCGCCAAGATATCACTGTATTCCCAAGGTACTGACTTCAGGCAGGTCAGCACCGGGTTCCCCTTCTGCCGCGGTGAGACTAAAATGGTTGACCCTGATGACCGCGAGGGTAAGTTTTGGGGCTTTGGCTGGATGACTTTCGGAGGCTGCTGTCCAGACGAAGCAGACGTAGCTGATGCAGCGGCGTTCGATTGAGGCGGCTTGTCGAGCCGCTGTGGAGTAGGCTGCTGGACTTTGGGTGCGAGCTGATATGGCCGCTGTCCAACTGGCGCTGACGGTTGTGGTTGCGGTACTGCTGCAAGAGCGGCGAGAAATTCTTCGTCAGCTCCAAAATCGTCATCGTCCATGTCGTTGCCTTCGATAATGATTTCGCGAAGGATAAACGCAAACGCGCCAAACGTGTTTGAGGATGGTTCCACTGACCCACTTTTCCCGTCGGCCAAGTCAACGCCGCCCCATAGCTGATGTCATTGGCGAGTGATAAGATAACGTTACTTGCATGCCAATACATGCAACACGTATGTATCCAGAGCTGGGAGAGACCTCCAATAGATCAATAAGGCCAAGGGCAGTTTGAATTGCAGAGATCTGATTAAATCTTCCTATCCGTCAAAGAAATGAAGGTATAGTCAAGTCTTCGTTCCTCTAGATCTATATCCGCCACCAAAACCACTTATTCAGGCGGAATCCCACCAACGACCTCGCCCTTCGCCAGCCCATCGTACACCCCGTACAACGCTCTCATCCACAAGTTGAACACACCGTCAAGCTGCTTGCTTCTCTCCTCCGAATGTCTCTCACCAGAGAGAAGCCTCTCCCTCAACCTCTCATACGCCTCTATCATAACCCACACCTGCAGCGCTGCTGTCCCCTTACTGAGCTCACCCTGCTGTTGTGAGGATGAGCGTCTCCGTGCCATGCTAACTGCGGACGAGAGCTCGCGCGTCAGAAGATCAATGCATATCTGCAGGCTCAAATTATCCCCCACGTCGTCCTGGCTAGATTGAGCCCGAGTGCCGTGGACCAGTTGTTCACCGGCCTGTTGTGGCCTCAACATGGGTTTAGACCCAGAACGTGATCTGGTTTTTGGTGTTGCAGGCAACGGCTTTGTCGGCGGGGGTCCGACAGAGGGTGGGACGTCAGTCAACTCCGGTGGTTTCGTAGACACTACCAGTTTGACTTCGCCTTCGGGACCCGAGTCGGAGTCAAACGAAACAGGCTTGAAGTACATTGGCTCCTCCTCACACGAGACAAGTGTCCCGTCATCAGAAATCACTGTGCTTGTTGGCGATATTGTCGCTGCCGCATCATTCCCAGATCGGGGGGAGTGTTGAGCAATTAACGATTCCCTGGTTGAGAGGTGCTTAGGCTCCCCTCCCCATCCCGGCTGATGTTCCGAATGACGGACATACTCAGAACTGTGACGGCGGGCTGGCGGTACGAACGCCTTGGCGGGTAAATATTGAAGCATTTCTGCACCATCAGTCTCATCGTCCTCCTCATAACCGCCGGAATCCCCACCAGTGTGCTCGCTTCGCCGTGGAAAGGGAGGTTTATCTGGCTGATTATTGCGACGTCTGACCCCAAGCACAGCCCCGTACTGGTCGGCAATGAGATCAACACTTGAAGTCCGGCCCTCCAGACTACGAATTGGAGCCGACACTGGAGGAGGGGTAATGTCCTGGTCATGTCGACTGATGGACAAAAAAGGTGTCTTGGCACGCCGTCGCTTCTCACGAGCAGCGGAAGTATCTGTAGCGGAACGACTCAACAGAATGGGCCGTTTAGGTGACGGAGGAAAATTACCGGTGATGATGCGAGGGAGTTTCGGTACTGGCGGCGGCGGTTCTCGAGGTGAGTCAAAGTCGGAAGGGAGAGGAGGGGACCGTAGGCGACCATGTTCAATTTTCTTGATATCACGGGTACCAGGTAATGATAGTCGGGGTTTTGTAGAAGAGGCATTGCTGGATGTGTCAGACGGGTTAGGCGTCGACGCTGATGTTGTCTGGCTTGACGAGCCCAAGCCGAACCGGCTTGCGATGCTGTTTTGCCTTCCGACACCCTTCTGCAACTTCTTCCTGAGCTTTTGGCCCTTGGCCTCTTTATTCGATTCCATTAATGGTTTGGTAAAATTTCTTATGCTAGTCGTAGATGGTGAACAGTATAAAAATAGAACGAAGCCTAGCTGGATAGGTAGCAGGAGAAGAAAGGCACTTCATCCAGAATTACATATACAGGTAAACTGCTTGGAACAGACATCAATACATCGAGGCTTAGGTGATGGGTTTTCCGCACTGACCAGGCCGGAGGCAATGCCGAGAGCTTAGAGTTGAACTGATTCATGACAGTAAGGGATCATCCCAGAGATTCGCTGCAGGTTCTGGAGACCCATAGCTTTTTCCGTGAAATCCACGTTTTTTTCGTGGCAAGTGGCAAGCAGATAAACGACGAGTACACGAATTTAGAACAGACACTTGGCTATTTAACGGAACTATAAACGGAAAACCTCTCAGTACCAGGACTCTATAATGGCTTGAAAGGGATTCTTTTCGTGTACTGTCAACAGACGCAAAGATTGTCCTAACAGGTTTAAAGGGAGTCAGGGGTACGTTTGTCGTTTGATGTATACCTAGGTTGCTTGGATAGTGTCTGACATTTGGCACATATATAAGCATCCATTGGCCCGATTTTCCTCCGTGGCGTTTCAGGTCATTTGACAAGCCGTGACTTCGCTCTCTATCTCGGCTGCAAGTTTCAATCATCTTCGCTTGATATTCGGAAATTTTTGGTTATAGTAGTGAACAGAAGTGTGAATGCAAGAGGGACAAGTAAACCAAGAAATGGAGTTAAATGCAAAGTAAGATTGGGGAAACAATTGCGAGGAAGGTTGGGACACGACTGAGCGAACAGTAAAAGAAACCTTAAATCTCTAAAAAGAACAGAAGCTTTCAAGCTAAGCTAGGGAGGTAGGAACGCTAACCAGACCTTCGGCCGTTGACCATTGCTTGTGGTCGGCCCCTCTGCCCCGCACCGTTGAAATTACCGTTGGAGCGGAGTCCCCAACTGTTCCATCTTCAAGCGTGCTGCTGCGATTTATCCACCAAAATCAATGGTAACATTTCTTTTCCATTGGAGGAAGATGTCGTGCTTTAGGCAGCCCCATGCGGCATGCCCCTGGTCGCAACTGCATTGGGTGATAAAGCCCCCGAGGAATGGGACACCTCGGATGTCAGCGATGAGGGAAAGGGCCCAACGATGAGGTTTTGCACCTCAACAGGTGCTCGCAGATTCTCTTGACAATCTACCTACCTATATTCAAGAAGCACCCGAATCCTTGATCTAGAGTGAAATCCGAGCACTATGGTCGAGATCACAATTACCGGGTGGACCACGCGGGATATCCGGTTCCCCACGTCACTTGACAAAACCGGCTCGGATGCCATGAACGTGGCCGGAGACTACTCCGCTGCGTACTGCATCCTACAAACTGATTTGACCTATACCGGCCATGGCATGGTACGATCCCTTATACACTCTCACTTGAGCTCTGACTTACAGTACCAGACTTTCACGATCGGCCGGGGGAATGACCTTGTCTGCGCAGCCATCAACCATCTGGCTGCGCGCATCCAAGGCCGCACACTCTCCAGCCTTGTCTCCCACTGGGGCCAGACATGGCGGCACCTTGTCAATGACAGTCAACTACGTTGGATCGGTCCGGAAAAGGGCGTCATCCACTTAGCTCTGGGCGCCGTGGTCAACGCGTTGTGGGACCTATGGGCCAAGGTGCTGGGCAAGCCAGTGTGGCGGGTTGTGGCCGACATGACACCCGAGCAGGTGGTCGATTGCATTGACTTCCGTTATATTACAGATGCGCTGTCGCCCGAGGAAGCATTGGAGCTGTTGCGCAAGGCAGAGCCCGGGAAACAGGAACGGATCCGTGATGCGGAGAACAACCGCGCTGTGCAGGCTTACACAACCAGCGCGGGCTGGCTGGGGTATGGGGAGGAGAAAGTACGCGCTCTGTTGCAGGAGACGCTCGCCGCAGGGTATAAATACTTCAAGGTCAAGGTTGGCGGTGGCGTGGAGCAGGACCGACGACGGCTAGCTATCGCTCGAGAAGTTATCGGGTATGACAAGGGGAATGTGCTCATGGTGGATGCCAACCAGGTATGGTCGGTGCCGGAGGCGATTGAGTACATGAAACAGCTTGTCGAGTTTAAGCCATGGTTTATTGAAGAGCCGACGTCTCCTGATGACATTATGGGTCATAAAGCGGTGCGAGACGCATTGAAGCCGTATGGCATCGGCGTCGCCACAGGCGAGATGTGCCAGAATCGGGTCATCTTCAAGCAGCTTCTGATGGCGGGCGCGATCGATGTGTGCCAAATCGATGCTTGCCGTTTGGGAGGTGTAAACGAGGTTCTTGCAGTGCTGTTGATGGCAAAGAAATTTGGAATTCCCGTCGTGCCACACTCCGGAGGAGTTGGGCTCCCTGAGTACACACAACATCTCAGCACAATCGATTATGTCGTGGTGAGCGGCAAGCAGTCATTGCTCGAGTACGTCGACCATCTGCACGAGCACTTTGTCTACCCAGCCATCATCAAGGACGGTTTCTATCAAACTCCAACAGAGCCAGGGTACAGCGTCGAAATGAAGCCGGAGAGCATGGAGCGGTACGAGTATCCAGGGGGGGAGGGTAGCTGGTGGCGGACCGAGGAGGCCAAGAATATCCTAGAAGGCGAGAAGATCTAGCTGTGTAATAGGTTTTCCGTATTCTGATTGTTCCTTCTTTCGAACTTCGCCCTCTTATCTTCCCCTTTTGTTTCCTTTTATTGTTCGGCTTAATATAACGCATCATTGCTCAAGTCTGATAGCTTCGCCGCATCAGTCTAATGTAAAAGCCTCGCCAACGCAAGCGCGCGAATGAAAGAGAAGCAAACCGGCCTTTCTGGGAGCCACGAGCTTATTTCAACTTTTACCGTCCACTGATTCGCGAGTCCAGGCATTTTCTGTTTTGACTGGTTCCCACAAGGCAAAACCAACTTAGGTGAGAGATGTGAGATTGGGATAGGAGAAGGATGACTTTTAACTCAAGGAAATCGATGCAAAAATTAAGGGAGAGTATTTGCGCAGAAGATATAGTTGAAGGGATCCGGCCATGAGGGATAGAGCTGGCAAAAAAGAGCTAGCTGCGACTCGTTTCGATCGAGTGACCTCCGGGTTATGAGCCCGGCGCGCTTCCGCTGCGCCACGCAGCTTTAGTAGCTGGTCTACGGTGGTCCTATCGAAGACGGGCTCATAAAGTAGAATCGGCTTGTCCGAGCCTGCGGAAGCGATCGGAGCGAAAGCGTGGGATGGGAAAAGGCCTCATGTGTGAGTCATCTTGTTGTGGAACTTCAGCCTTGTTTCGCTGTGGATCGGAGTTCCACTCACTTTGCTGGGCTACGAATGTGCATACATGTGCATTGCAGGTTGGTCGGCCTGGCCCGAGCGGGTGGTCAGAAAACCCGAGCTAGGGATTGTCATGAGGGAGGCATGCTCTTGATGCATGTTTAAACTGCCGGATAATGAGGGGCTGTGTCATAGTTGGCCACTGCAAGCTACATTGAAAGGAGACGAATGGCTCTTGTGGGCTGTGTTTTGTGCGGAAGGACCCAGGGCCGTCGAAGTATACACTTAACCTCTGGAGAAGACTTTTTTGAAGGGCTATCCTTCATATCAAAGAAAACTATCTCATTATGTCGCCTGTGCATCTGTTGTTGCTCTCCATATCCCATGCCATAAGGTCGTTTGATCTTGTTCAAATCCCCCTGCTTAGGGGGCTACTCAAGACTCAACAACACCATGTTGTTGGCACTTCAAATAAGAACTTGATAACAGATGCTTTGGAGCCGGAGAGGATGCCTGCTTCTTTTCAGAACACCTTACGGAAGCCTGTTATTCAACACGTTGGTCATTCGTTTGGCATCCAGCCTTGATGGGGATCAGGACTTGATATGTCCCGCCGTCGCAACCTTAAGGATTTCCTTCTCCAACCCTCCAACTTGGACAACATTGATACCAGCATCGGTGAGGATCTTTCTCCCGGTGTTTTCTGCCACGAACGTCTCAGGCTCGAGGGCTCCAACGAAGACTGTAGTGATGCGCCCAGCCAGACGGAGTATCCTCTGAACACAGGGAAGATTTCCACTCAAACGTTCAGAGCAGGGCTCAAGAGTTGTGTAGAGAATCAATCCAGGTGGCAATACCTTAGAAAGATGCTCCTCAGAAACGCCACGCTGCTCTGCAAGCTTCATGAAGCAGCACTGCTCCGCGTGTGTGTTGCCTGGCAGTTCAAGGGTGTAGCCAGTTGCGAGGATTTGGTTTGACGAGGGGTCCACGACCAGCGCGCCTACACGGAAGTTTGTTGATTTTGGAGGAGACTTTTGCGCCTCCTGCAGCGCGAGCTGCATGTATGCCTTGTGGTCGCCAGGGGCAGGCATTTTCGTGAGAAGGGATGAGAGGAGGATGAAAAGACATCGCAAAAGTTATTAAGCCAACACCGTAAGATAAGAGTAAGATACAAAGTCTTGGCACGTATCTTACAGGCCCTTGCTCGTACAGTTTAATAACGGTAAATAGTCATTAATTAACACTGTGTGGAGTATGACACGTTCGACGCGACGGGACGCGCTTCAACTTGTCACACACTCATCTTTGAACCATCTTAACAACCCAGTGAAAAAGCAATGTCTCCCCACGACATTACCGACGGCGAACCACCCGAGATCGACCCTTACGAGGTTCTCGGGCTGGAACGCACGGCAACCGCCGATCAAATCAAGTCAGCCTACCGCAAGGCGGCCCTCAAAACGCACCCTGACAAAGTCTCGGACAACAAGAAGGAAGAGGCCAAGGTCAAGTTCCAGCAGGTCGCTTTTGCCTATGCCGTGCTCTCGGATCCAGTCCGTCGTAAGCGCTACGACGAGACAGGCTCGACATCGGAGGCCGTTGTCGAAACGGAAGACTTCAGCTGGGCCGACTACTTCCGCGAGCAATATGCAGATGCCATCTCGGAGGAAGCCATCAAGCAATTTGCGGCCCAGTACAAGGGCTCCGATGAGGAGCGCGATGACCTACTGGCGGCGTATGAGGAGTTCGAGGGCGACATGGACAAGGTCTACGAAACGGTGATGCTAAGCGACGTGCTTGAGGACGATGAACGCTTCCGCAAGATCATCGATGCCGCCATCAAAGCCAAAGAAGTCCCCGCTTTCCCAAAGTATACCAAGGAGACCAAGAAGACCCGCGAGGCACGCGTCAAAGCAGCCAAAAAAGAGGCGGAAGAAGCCGACAAGTTGGCCAAGGAGCTAGGTGTTTACGAGAAGCTGCGCGGTACCGGCAAGAAGAGCAAGAAGGACACCGAAGCCGACTTGGCCGCGTTGATTCAGGCCAGACAGGCGTCGCGCATGGATGCTCTCGACCGGCTGGCTGAGAAGTACGGTGCTATACCCAAGGCTGTCAAGGGGAGCAAAAAACGTAGCGCCAAAGACTTGGAGCCTGATATTTCAGAGGAGGAATTCCAAAGGATCCAGAAGGAGATGATGAGAAAGAAGCGCAAGTGACCAGGTTTGCTATCATGAATTGGCGTTGGGGACATGGCATAATGGATATGTTAGGGCAGAACATCGGCGTTTGGGTCGGGAATATTAGTAATGGGTACTCTCAAGTAAATTAAGATACGTGCTTAATCCAATTATTGAGTCAGAGTGACAAAGCACTTTAGCATCAAAAATACCTCTATCTCTCAACTCCGATTCAGACCGGTTTGAAAGCGTCGACAACGAGCCTGTTGATGTAAGCTGAAGTCATGGGCCGTCAAGGTTCCACTGTGTCACCGGGTCAACGTGCACGGGACGTCAAGTGAAATCTTGGCATCCCAACGCCGTTTGAGACAATGGCAAACACCTTCCCCTTTCCATCCCACCCTTTGGCCGGAGCCCGAGAAGGTTGTAGCCGCCGCAAGTACGCAGCGACGAGAACGCCCAACATTCGCACGCGTGGCCATGAATTTTATCATTCCTGGCTGAAAAACCACCCAAAGGCCGCATGCCGAACCATGCGACACGCAAGATGCCATGAACGACGCGACGGCGCTTGAGTTCGAGTTCTACCCGCAATATTGCTTTCACCTGTCGCCCACCCTCAAGCAGTTCTGCCACCTGCGCATTGCCGACATCTGGGCTCTGACATTTGACCCAGGCTATAATGGTGTGTTATACAAGTCAGATTGTGCTCGTTGCCGCGTGATCTAATGACAATGCGCCTACAGGGCAAGATCTATGGTTTTACCTAAACTACCCGATCAAGTGGGTGCGCGTGTCGGGGCTGGTCGTCGGCATTGATGAATATGCGACCAAACACATCTATACGCTCGATGATGGCAGCGGGGTAATGATAAAGGTCGTTTATGCCTTGCCGCGGCCCACAAACGGCCAGACAGCGACCGAAGCTAGCTCGATGGCGTCAAATCTCGATGGACCTGTCGACATCGGTCATGTTCTCGATGTCAAGGGTATTGTCAGGACATTCCGTGATGAGAGGAACATACACGCAGACAAGATCAAGCATCTTCGCTGCACAGAGGAAGAGGTTGCCTTTTGGGAGAAGACTTCCCGGTTGAAGGCAGAGGTCCTTTCCCAGCCATGGGTGCTTGACCCCCGGGTGGTGAGAAAATTGCGGAAGAAACAAGAAGACAAGGTTTCTCCACGACGGCATCGTGACTCTCATCGACGAGAAAGGAGGAAAGCCGACCAAGAGGAAGATGTGGTTAAGGATCGCGACGGGACAAGGCTACCGCTGATTCCAGGGAACGAGAACAAAGTCCTTGTGACTGGGCTAGAAAGGCGGGGACCCATGCTCAAGGAGGTTGCAAAGGGCCCTCCTGAGAAGCCCGCTGTTCTGACAGGATTGGAAAAGTCGACCCGGCGGGCACCGTCACCCGAAAAACGAGCCGTAGTGACCGGACTAGAAAGGTCAACGAATGTTTCGGTGACGGAAGAGATGCCAGTTTTGGTAACAGGCCTGGAAAGAGCTGGTCGAGCGCCGGTGCCCAAGAAGCCGGTTCCTATGACAGGATTAGAAAAGAAGAAAAAACCCAAACCTCATGTCAGACTGGTCCCTGTCGGTGAGGATGATGTTTTAGACTTTTGAACTGTTCCTGGGATACCGCTCTTCCCAGATTACGACGTGGACATATGTATTTGTGGGAGATTTCTGATACCAACCCCGAAGCAGACAGGTTATATACTGTTCTGGTGTTTTACAAAGGCAAAGTTGCTGGTATAGATAGCAGAGCAAGCAAGCTCATTGGACCGGAACTGTGCAACAGAAGAGTTTCATGGAGTTGACGATAACACGCACATGAGCACACAGAATGGATACAATCAACATAGATACATCATCCTTCCGGGACACATGTTCCATTGTCTTGTGAGCGTGACCGCTGTTTCTTGGATAATCTTAATGTCTTAAAATGCTGTGCTTTGATTCTCGGCACCTGTTCCATTACTTCCAAAAGCCACCCGCACAAAGTGGGCAAAGTAGCAGGCCACTGAAGCACGTGAGGGAGGCAGCAGAACGCCAAGTGGTTGTAACGCGCCACGATCCTGGCTTCTTTTGCTTACACAACTCAGCCAAGCATATGGGTTCGACCGGGTTCGGTAACACCAGGCGCTCGACGAGCATGGACAAGAGAGCGTCTGCCTAATCTCCGATCTCTTTATCTTGCCAGTGCTGTCTGCCAAACTTTTCACAGCGAAGTGCAAACCATCCACGACCTTTCCACAGCGCAATGCAACGCTTTTCTATCCGTCACATTCTTCACGTTAAGGACACTGAACTAGTGCGATATGTAAAGCAGCATCAACGTCGCGAAGGCGGCTTTGATTTGGAGGTCGATGCTTGGGACGATCTTTCCGAAGAAGAGAGGCATCAGATAGCACGGCGGCTCAAGTAAATCTGCCTTCCATCCGTAATGTGTTTCCTAGTAGCTAATAGAGATATAGGGACGTACTGCTTCGAACCAACAATGAGGAACAATCTCGACCAGTAGACCTCGATGAAGTTGCTGCGCGATTACAAGAGATCGTTGATACCCAGGGTGCGACGCCACAGGTCATACGCCGGTCGCGTTCTTGCGAGAGGTCCCCGACCCCTATATACGATGAGATGAGCGAAATCAGGGATACCGAAACTTCTGCTTACCAAGAGCTGATGCAAAGCGGTGGCAGGCCTATGTATCCCATCTGCCTCCTTGATGAAGTACTAAAAAACCCTGAAGGACATCTCTCCTTCCTGTTGCCGTGGCAAGCCTATCCGGGTACGGGCATTTCCGACAGAAATGTGTTCACAAAGCAATTGGTTCGATGGAAGGCGTTCCGCAGTTGGCAGAAAGATTGCCGAGGGATTCGCACTGATGAAAAGGAATTCGACGCATACGTTGAGGATGCTAAGCGCAGAGATCCCGAATGGAGAGGTGAATCGAATTACGAACATCAAGAATTGATGGATCAATATCTCAGAAGGCTTCAAGCTGAATTTGAGAAGACTCCCGAGGCAAAGGACAGCAACAACAAAGGCGCAGCCTTCCGGGAGTTCGTTGAGAAGAGGAAACAGCGCAATTTGGAGGTTGGATGCACATGGCCGGGAATGACAGAAGCTGAGTATCGGCAAGCGCTCAGCGTGCAGTTCAACCTGGACAAGTACCGTCATTATCGAGCTCACCTTGGTCTGCTGGCTCTTGCCCGAGACAAGCACGGATTTCCCGAGTACGTTGCCAAGGCTAGGCGCCGTCTATCTGAATATGGCCTCACCCAGACATTCGAATTTGACGAAGACCCAACCCGCCAAGACAAGCTGACAACATGGATCGAATATCTCTATTACGAGTTGTTGTGGCACGATTACCATGAACGTTCCATTAATCGGATGCAAAGAGAGTATGACGAAGCCTGGGAAAATCTCGTTGCCTCAAGAGTTTTACAGTCGATGGAGACGGACGAGACACTGCGAACAACTGAGTCCATACTCCAGCGTGCAAGCGAGAGACAGCATGCTGAACAGGCTTTGGCGGCTGCTGAAGAAGCTGCTAGAAAGGCATTATTGGAGACCGCCAAAGCTATCCATGGTGGTTCGAGTCTTTCTCCCCAGCAGCGGAAGCAAAGATTAAAAACAGCTTACACTGGATTGCTCAAGGCCAAGAAAACGCTGAAGATCATCACAAGACGAAACAATCTGATTGCGGAGTTTCTCCAAAAAACACGGGGCTATTCAGAGGCCAAATACAACTTACAGCGTCAGCAACTTCTACTCCAGTGGATTCTTGCTCAGGTACCGCATGTTGAAGAAGAGGTGAACGCATTCAACGGCAACAACACTATAACATCTGGTCTGGACCATACGCATCGCAAGAAGCGCCATCCGAGCACCTCTATAGAGGATATCGGTATTTTTGAACACCGCAGCAATGAGCCTTGGGATGAGCGGCCTGCTAAGCGAATCCGGATAAACAATCAAGGAGGTGCACTGGGGAACGAGGACGTCCAACTTCGCCGCAGCGCTCGTATTGCAGCGCGGCGCAGTCACTGTTTGGAAGACAAGAAGCAAGCCAGCATTTGCCTTCGTCGGAGCGCTCGTCTCGCTGCTAAACGCAGCTTGCAACGAACATAGGGAGATGAAAGGTCTTCAGGGTGTTTCTGCCTCATATCTCCTAAAACTGTATTATCGGCCTCCATTACGAGGTTCTTCCAGACTTCCAAGAT
>Ga0065720_1019680_pt1 | contig 21386 bp, 18 predicted proteins | sample Thericmetagenome_FD_59107 | JGI IMG/M metagenome (GOLD analysis project Ga0065720, IMG submission 59107) | Thermophilic microbial communities from the Joint Bioenergy Institute, California, USA of rice/straw/compost enrichment - eDNA_2 v2... | ecosystem: Engineered > Solid waste > Grass >...
GGGGCCGGCGAGAGGCTTCGGCGACACTCGGGGATGTGGGGCGCTTCCGGTCGGGGGGATCGCCGACACACGGGTTGGGGAGAGGTAGGTATCGTTCGTTCTCTGCCGATCGGTGGCCACACGATCGTTCAGTTATCGAAAAACGGGATAGAAGGTAAGGGAGGGACGTAAGTATGGTGGTTTGATGTAGTCAGGAAGAATGAGTCGGCACAATATCGTCGACAACGAGGCGGTCTCTGCGGTTTGGTTGGCGGTGATGATGATGCGTTGTTGGTGGCCGTCTCAGTGAGGCTGCTTGTTGGTCAGCTCCTCCTGGGCGAGGCGACAAGAGACGTGGCACGGTCAGTCTTGGCGTCCGTGGCTTCGATCTCCACGGACGTTGCGGGCGGTCAAAAGCTTCCCCGTAGCCGAGGCTGATGCAATTTCGATTGGCCACCTCCATCCGCGGCAGAGGAAGGGTGGGGAGTGGGGCCCAAAGGGTGCAAATGGACCTGACAGCCCCGGCTCTCCCATGTGCACGGCCCGATACACGCATTAAACCAGGCTTCGCTTAGGCGACTCATTTCGTATCGCAGTAACGGGGTGCTCAGGTCTTTGGGACGAGGGCCATGCCGAAGGATCAGGTTGAACTGCCTGATCGGAAATCTCTTACAAAGAGTTTGTAAATGGCTCCACCCATGCGCTTATCTACACCCTCAATTTGTCTGGTGATGCTGACGACTGTAGGCTCTCTAGGCTTGCCGCAGTTCAGGAGGCTCAAGGACACATTTCAACTCTGTTTTGAAGAGGTTGGACATGCCGCAGAAGGTAGTGACGGCAAGAGATTTGCTCTCCACCTCTCTGGAGCGCTGGAAGCGAAGATCACATTCTATTGATCCAGTCGCGTGCCTCGCGATGTCGAGCCAGGACTCCTGGGAGCCGCAGGGGTCAGGGCTCATGCAACCCCCGTCAGTTGCAACATGCAACGCAAAGTGCAGGGTGCAGAGCGCAAGGCCGGACTCCGGACCGGATTGTTCACTGTGTGGGAGGCGGCTGGGCTGACGGTGCCAGCCAGTCAGTGAGAATGCAGCAATGGTCTTCCGTCGGGACAGCCAGGAAGGACGGGGCAAAGGCAATTCGGTCCTAACTCTCCATTGAAACTCCGTCTGACCTCATCCGACGAGTCCACACACAAACAACTGGTAGAGAGCACGAGACTTCTTGCCCGCGCAGCATAGCACAGCAAAAAACAAACCTGGAAGCAAAACAACTACCTGCCTACAACTGCAACGTTCAACTAAAAAAACCCAGCACCGCAACCAGGTTAGCCTGGAAGGCCGTTGCAAACGCACGCACACACCTTCCCTCTACCGGTAGCTCTAGCACTGGTTCCACCGCTCCTTGGTGGTCCCCCGGAGATCTGTGTTTTCCCAGGTTGGGACTCCGAAGCAGCACCCATCCCCAGAGGACCTAGCGCAGACCCAGAGTCAAACGGAACCTTCGCTGTCCACCTTCCCTACCCTCGCCCTGGCAGGCCTCTCTTTCCCTGCTCTCTCCTGGGCCCCCTGCGAGATCCCAGTTCCCCCATCCATGGTCCACAGCAACGATGCCATCACGCTCAGCAAGCCGTCGTCCATGCGGTTGGCCCACCTGTAATTAGAAAAGACTGTGGATGCTGCTCGCTGCTCGCTACTCGCGGCCCTCATCAACGCTTTGTAGCGCCCTCTGTCTTCTGCCTTGCGCCGTGCTCTCAACTTTGTGCTCTCATCCACTGCGTCTGAAGGACTGGACACTGCAGTTATCGCGTCTCCAGTCAGCTACGCGATCCCCCGCTTCCAGGTTCCTTCTGGCCCATGGCCCATCTGCATACACTAACTGCTTAACACGCTCGCACCTCGATCCTGCTCCATTCCCTCATCCAGTATAACCCCCATTCCGTCCAGTAGCCGTTGAGCTCAGCCATATCTCTGCTCCTATCTGCCATCTGCCTTCAATCGTCACGGGTTTACACTCTCCCATATATCTGTTGCCTCGCCCTGCCGATAAAGCGCCACTAGGACTTGCGGGAGAGCCCAGCACGTTATAATATCCCAGTCAGTTCAGTGGCGGTAGGGACCGGTACGAAGCATTGCATTGCTGAGAGATCCGGTTCTAGTTCAGCAGCATCGCATCTTGTCTTGCTCTCCATCCGGCTTCAAGGTCACTAACAGCTCCTGTCGCCACTCATCTCCAATCCGATTCGCCTCTTCCCCGCCTCAACCGACTCGCATGCCGTTGCGCACCATTCCTGCTCTACCTGCTGCCCATCATTGATCTGCAATCCTTCCGCTTTCTTCCCTGCTTTATTATCTGCTCTGCACTGGGAAGCAAAAGAGAGAAAATCCCAGCACAGCCGCTACTTACAGACCACGCGATCTCAGCTCGGCATCTCGGCGCATGCTCACCCTCTCACCTTACCCTGGGCTCCTCGTGAATCTACACTAAACCTAGATCTCCACCTGGCTCACATACTCGCCCCATTATTGAAGATACTTAGCGCTCACCCGCCCCTCTAATCCCACACGCAACTTAGCTTCATTCTCACCATCACCACCGCACCACCATCATATTCAGACCACTCTCGCAACCTCCCAATTACACAGCTCTCGCCATGGCGACTCAGTACATCATGCCTCGTGTACCAACAGAGCAGGCGCACATGCCCTACTACGCCTATCAGCAGCAGCAGCAGTACCACCAGCAGCAGCCATCGGCTTATGCGCCCTCACAGATCTCGACTGCTTATCAAAGCCCCCTTCCATACAACCCATCACCGCTGTCACCACTTGGGAACCCGACCACCATATCACCCTCAAACTCCAAGAGTTACATCTCCCGTCAGATCCGGCCCTTGTTTGTCCCTGCTGTCCTTCGTCCGACTGAATTTCCTTCCAAGGAGCCGCCCTCGAGGCGGAAGCAGCCTGAGGATGAAGAGGAACAGGAGGACCCCCCGAGGCCAACCAGCAGTCTGTTGAGCCTGGGCGGTTTGACCGCTTTAGGCAGGTTAAGCAAGCGCTCGACTGGCGATAGCGCGAAGAATCTTGCAGGCAACTGGGATCTCGAGCAATTCCCCAAGCCAACTGGCGCGCCGACTAGGAAGCACTGGAAGGTAAGCATGCACTGTGTTTCTCCTTTGTGTTAGACTGCAACATGGTTGAGTGCGATAGCACTGACCACGCAATCCCGCTTACTAGCCTGATCATGAGTCTACCATGTGCGACCACGCCACTTGCAGGCGCTCCTTCAACTACTTCACACGCCGGCATCACTGCCGGAAGTGTGGCAACATCTTCTGCGACATGCACAGCTCCTATGAGGTTCCTCTTGACCAAGATGCCAACTTCAACCCACGTGGTGTGATGAGCCGTTGTTGTGACCACTGCTACGCCGAGTTCAAAGCCTTCCGCGCCCGCAAGGGTAGCTATTCGTCCTCGACCACCCAGGAGTCTTCTTCCCCGGTTGACCCAAACAACGCCAGGACAACACCGAGCACACCCATCGCCGGTTCCCCCACCGCAGCGAACGGTCTTGCTGGTACTGGCGGTGTTGCTGCTCCCGCAGAGGTAGCCCAGAGCGTGCCGAGAGATTGGCATTGGAGCACATTTTAAATTGGATGATGTCACCGGACAGTTACCGCTACGCTATGCTACCTATCACTCACCCAGTCACCTTCTTACAACACAGCCTCGGATCTTCGCCCAATCGGCTACCGACGATAGGAAATACCAACAAAAAGCTTATCCCTCTCACCCGCTCCAACCAGCCAACTAGTCGACCAGTCTGTTGGCAGACCAAATATTCTCAACCAATACAATATCACCAACTCACCCACACGACCTTTAATGCTATCTAGAAGTCGCTACCCTTCTTGCGTTTTCCTGGTTTTCTTATAAGAGGACAAGTTGTATAAACAGTGGGAAAAGATAACAGGCGAACGGATATGGTTCTGATTTTGCTTATCTCGTTTTATCTCAGAGGGGAAGACTTCTACTGCTTACAGTATAAACTGGGTGGGGGCACGATAAAAAGAGAGAGAGAGAGAGAGAGAGAGAGAGAGAATGGCGCTTTATGTGTAAAGGATATGGAACGCATCGGTCATCACGGAGACCGGGACGGCGCAGATTTGGGTAAGACGCTCACCCACATTGCGGCGAAGATTGGGATACCGGTTTTTCTTTTTTTTTCTCGCTTTGGGCTCGTTGGATTTGGGCGATGGGTTCTGGTTTTCTTCGTCCCGTCTTGTGTTGATTTCTTGTTTCTTGGCTGTTGTTTCCCATTTGCATCTGGTTTTGATACCACAAGGTTGTTTGACCACAGAGTGATTGGATATCGGTGTGATGAGACCTTCTCATCGTCACTTATCTGCTGGCAATGTCAGTGGGACATGTGATGACGAGTTGGTAGAAAGGGATCTAATGGGTGACGATAATACGATCGTCCGTTGAGTCGGTCCAATTTGCTTTTTTTTTTTTCTGTTTCTTGGGTATCGCCTCACTTATCTGGGTATTGGGAGCATTCTCATGCATACGATGCAGGTGCATTTTTGCATTGGTAGGCGTTTTATGTCTGCTTCAAACACCTAGGGACACGGGATAATGATGATTGCTTTGATGCCCTTTCACTCTTATTAGTCTTATGTAATTGGAATATGTGATTCGTGTCTACGTTGCTTTTAGAAAGATGTCGCTTTTGTATGGGTTGATACCCATATCCGAGCGTTCATTCCGTCCTCTCCTCATTCTTGGTTGAGTCAATTTACATTTCACATTTCATACCAAGTCTTTTCTCTTGTTCCTCGTCTTCTCTTTCCTGGCTTTTGCCTTGGGAAATTGTACATAAAAACGTCACTGAATTCCCCTCTCCTCTTCTTACCCCCCCTTTTCCTGTTTTCTTCTATCCTGACAACATTAGCACGGTGGAGGATAGACTGAAGTCAACTTTCTTGGTGAAAGAGCTGTTTCTCTCGTAAATGTCAAGAGTTGCTGGTAAAATATAATGGAGAACGATACCCATTGGGTTTATTTCGTTGAGGGATCCATAGGCCGAAATACTTCGTCTCTAGACAGATGTTGGGAACATTAGAGAGGTGGTGCTTATGATCTTTCAGATTAACTCGTCCTGACCAGAACACTCTCAAGATTTTTATTTAGTAGTCAGCAAGTACTTGGAATTGTTGATTGATACCTCATTGTAGTGTCATCATTACACGGCCGCAGTATGCACCAGTTACTTCTCTCATAACCATAGCAAAGAATGAGATTAATGTATGCCTGGAAAGTTAAAGGAAGCAGTGTATGGAATGACTCGCTGCCTGCAATCTTGCTATGTCTCACCATGAGTGGTCAAAAGCCGGTGATCAACCTTCGTACTTCATGTAATTAAGGATTATGGATTACCCACAAAAGTATTAATCATTAGCATGTATCCGTAGCCTTTTACAAGAGGGCATCACAACAGCATCCGATGGCGTATCATAAATGATATATATTTCCCTTTTTAAACCCCGCCATATCACCAGTATGCCTAAGATATGTCAAGCCTTCTCTAAAAGAAAAAAAAAAAAAACAGAGATGCCAATGCAGTTATAACCAACCCGATGCTTGTGCTTGTGTCAAAGAAAACAGACATCCTTCCATGCCAAAAAAAGCCGCCACCTCTCCCATCACCGAAAAAGCCCGCCATTTCGATATACACCCGACCTTTTCTATTTCAATTCCTTGCCATGATTTTGGTTGGTATGTATTGAGTCCAACCTGGCTCATGAAAACTCATGATGGCTCTCAATCACAAGCGTGACGAATGTGGTAGGTAGCTCATGTCTGTGTGGATTTGGTCCCATTAGATCAGTGACCTGCGGGACCGCTCCCCGCATCATACTCCTTGTCAATACAAGAAGACCCGCCAGCTGCGGCAACAAGCATCAACGATGCCCCCGACAATAGGCCGGCGTCCACACCCTTAACAACCACCACATTTAGTAACGGTTGCGCAGGACACGGCCCTTGCCGTTAGCCTTCTTGCTGCTCTTCTCAGAGACAACAGCCTCCTCAGTGTTCTCGCCATATACCTCGCGCTCAATGTTCTTTGCCGCCTCCCAGCCAGCCTTCTCAGCGAGCTGGACGTTACTCAAGCGACGAGCATCGACACCACCGGTGCGACGAGCAGCAGCCTGGGCGCTGGCAGCGGCATTTGAGCGGCGCAGATAGCTCTCAATGAAGAAAGCGACAAACAGGTAGGTAAGAGGGGCAAGGTAGAAGACGTTGAGCCAGACAGCGACCGTAGCACCGTTGTTGGTGATGCACGGCATGTCCTGGCTCGTGTACTCGCCCTGAAAGCCATCGTCGCGAAGGTTGACGGCGATCAGGCGTCCGGACTCGGAGCCCGCAGCGGCTGAGGCAGCGGCGCCAGAGGCAGAGTCGGTCTTGGAGCCGGCAATAACAGGGATGGTGTAGTGGACGAAGGAGTGAGCCATGGCAAGAGAACCGCCCACGAGGAATTGGGTAATCTGCATGGAGGTCAAAGAGCGCTTGATGAACATGGGCACCCGAATGTGAAGAGCCGTGGCCGTGTAGTAAGTATACTGTTATCACGAGTTAGTCAGACATGCAAAAAAAAAAAAAAAGCTGTCCGATATAACTTACCATAATGGCGTGGATGAGCGAGTTAAAGAAGACGAAGATCCAGATAGGTACAGACATGAAGCGGATGCCCGCCCACATGCACAGCATGGCACCAGCGTGGTGATAGGTCTGCAGAGTCGAGCTGAGCTTGCCCTTTGCGAGGATGATGAGAGTGTCAAAGACCTCGTAGAACTTGCTCAGGTAGAAGAGCCAGCCGTAGAAGGCCAGACCCTCGTTCCACAGACGGCCGGTAGCGAAGCGGCTGGGACGGCCATCCGGGCCAAAGACGGCAGAGGCGTCAGCAGCATACGACTGCCAGGTCTTGGTCTCTGGGTCGAAGAAGGCGGCGTTGCCGAGGCCGGCCGGACCGTTGATGCCGCAGATAGAGTCGACGAGGCCAGCAACGCCCGTGGGGCCGAGAGGGCTCACGACGGTGCGACGAAGAGTGTTAAACATGCCCCACCAGGTCCAGGCAGAGTAGACGGCCAGGAAGACATTGTGGAGAATGACGAAAACGCGGAAGAAGAAGGTCTTGCTGATAGCCCACGGCTTCTTGCCGTTCGCTTTGTTGTAGGCGTTCAGAAGCTTAGCGGTAACGGCGTAGATGGTCGCGATGGTGATGGGCACGCGGAAGTCCAGAGCAGCGTAGTAGATGTGATCGGGAATGTCGAACGGAGGGGCCGAAGGCGTGCTGCCTGCTGGCGGCGGAGGAACAAAGCCGGAAGCGTCGGCACCCTCAGGAGGGACGCGCAGCAGCGAGGACGGGGGGAAGGACAGGAAGACGGGGAGAGAAGCCATCTTTGCAGACTTGATGCTGACGACAAGCCCGACAGACCACACGAAGATGCGTTTGAAGAGGAAGGGGAAAACGGCGAGAAGGAAAGGAGGGGAGGGGGAGAGGACTTAAAGCAGTAGCAAGGGAGGGCGAAAGGCAAACTCCAACGCTTTAAAAAAAAAAAAAAAAGTTACGTAGGGATTCCCAAGCGCGAGATGCAGAGGTGCAGAGCCGTCCGAGAACCCGCTAATCTGCACGTCACACTCGGCAGGGAAGGGCTTGCCCACGTGTGGACACGGTCTGGCCGGGAATCGCGCTCTTCGTCACTCAGACGACCACCAGTAGACCGGAGATCGGAGTTTTCTACGGGAGCCAGAAGGTGATGTGCTGGATGTGTGGGAAGATAAAGAAAAAGAGCAGGGGTCGAAGAGGGGTGATACCGTGAAGATGGCGGGGTGGACTTGACTTCGAGATGTGATGAAAAAAAGGCCGCCGGTGCGGACATCAAACTTGAAAAAGATGCCCAACAGGAAGGAAGAGGATCACGATGTGTTTACATATTTACCTACATAAGGTAGGTACATACCTTATATAATGAGTGACAAGAAAGGCCCTGTATATTGTGGCAGGAAGTTCAAAGCTACCCTACCCAGATCGCCACCTCTGCCCGCTGTCCTGCCCCGCGCCATTCCCGTTCCTGCAGTCCCTGTGGCCGGCTACTAGCCAGGCTGGTTGGCGGCGCGCGCATTGGAATCATTGGAATCGTGGCCGTGGGCCTTCCACTTCTTGATTATTTTCTTTAGGCTTTCTGCCGCCACCTGCCAGCGACCAGCGCCAGCATGCCAACATGCTGCGAAGCCAATGCAGCGGCGCCGGGCCAGCGCATGGCGACGACGGTGTTAGTCTTGTCAGTCAGCCACTGCCCAGCGCCTCAGAACCCTGAACAGTACGTAAACACCCTGCCAGCGCCAGAGTCCTCTCGAGAAACATCGACAATCAACAATATCAACTGGCACCCCCTCAGAAAACACATTACACACTGCTGCATCTAAACCTGCATTCACACAGTACACACCCACGCTCCAGGTCGTCCAGGCCAGCGTCTTGATTGGACAATGCCACATGTTGTGATAAGACGCGGGCGTAGCTGACGGCCGCTGTCTGTGTTACTGGCTGTCAGTGGTCACCCACGCAGCGAAACAGAAGCAACCTGGAAAAGGCAAAAGCTGCAAACAGCCCAGCCCAGCCCAGCAGTGCCAGCACAGAAACATGGGCACGGCGGCCCGCGGACAGCGAACTCAGCAAAGCGTAGGAAGCTTCGGATGAGACGGAACGCGCGCTCTGGTCACAATACCGCGCTGGATGCGACTGCGGGTCTGACCGGTCACGCAGCTCCACCAGCCCAATCCTCCCTCCATGCAGTGCCGGTCCCAGTGCCTACATTGTTTCCCCTCACTTCATCCCAAGTTTGTCCTGGCTAGGTACTTAGTGTACTGTGCAGGCACTTCATTGGGCGCTGCTTGGCCTGGACTGCGTTGTGCTCGTTTTTGCGCCGCGAAGGTTTGTTCTCCACGTCTTGGATCGCGGATCGTGGGCGGTGGAGTCACCGTCGGCGTGCCGGACCCAGTAAATCCCGACCCCGACCACCTGGATGTCGGAGATTTGTGCTGACCGCAACACGTACCCTGTCCGCTTTCACATGCTTCGATCTGAATGAAAAACAAAAAGAAAAAAAAAAAAGTTGGATCCCTTGTCATCGATGGCGAAAAGGCCCGCAGAGAAGTTCATCTGCCGAGGTTTGCGATGGACATTTTTTGTCCTTTCAACCCATTCACGACGCGTCTCATTGGCCAATTTCATTCAACAAAATCCAAGACTGACCCGCTCTCCCCCAACAGCCGCACGAAGGCTGCACTGCAGCATCGCACAACAGAGCAGGGACCCGCTTTCCCCGGGGCCATCTGGCTTGGCAAGTGTTTTCTGGAAGGAAAAGCCCGACCATGGTCTGGCCTGTAACAACAACTAGCTGCAGCAGCGACATCCACGACACCACCACAATAGACATCACAGACTACCGGATTTGGTCCTATGTACTTATCGATTTTCGCGCCCTTTGGTGCTACTGCATGTCAGCGGCTGTGACATTGCTGCCCGTTACATATCATACAGATATATCTACCGATATTGAGATGCGGTGACACACTGGTGACCTTTCATCCCAGTCCTATCTTCGTCTACGTATCTGCCAACGGAGATATCGATCTTGGGCCAGTCTCCGTGGTGACCGTGACATTTCGTATGAACTCCATCTTTCTCAGATATATACCTCTCTTTAATTCCAGGCTCTCGGTGCCGTGTTGTCCAAGAGATTCAAGCCACGAAGGGCATCCGCACAGCATGCCCAGCTGCCTTGCCGGGAACTAGCGCCACTGCCGGGTGAACGGCTGCTAGCGCTCTTGTTTGTTGGCCACCGATTCCTTCCGTGGTGGGGTCGCTTTTCGGTCGGGTTAGATTAGAATGATAGAACTGGCGATTCCGATTCTGACTCGGATGCCTTTGCCCCGGATCCGAAGTACCAGGTTAGACAAAGATTTTTTGTTGCTGGGACGGTGCACGCATACCCCGCGTCATCAGGTTGCATTTTCATGCTCTCCGTGAAAAAGAGAGTAGTGTACGTAGGTACGTAGGAAATGGCATGAGTGAAAGCGAAATTGATGACCGGAAGCTCTTTCAAGGATGTAAGTAACGGGTTCGATACCTTCAATCATCTCGGCTACGTTTTGGCCGTCAAAAACCGTCGGTGATGGTGGCTCGGCGTTGCCGGCTTACACCAGGATTGCTACACGCTGATTGGCTCGGGCCGTTGTCCTTGGTCAGAAACGGCAAGTGACAAAGTTTGAGGCTTGACCTTTGTCCCGTCCCGTCCGCCTGTCGACATGCTTGGAGAACTTCCCCTGTGTCCAATTCTATGATCTTGAGTCGAGTACACACAACTTTTAAATTGTAACATCAAGTGAGAGATAGTCCAAAGTGACCAACACTAAGTTGGGGCAGGCAGCATTTTTCTCGGTGCCAGGGTACGTAAATGTGATCAATAAAGATCGAATGACACGGACATCTCTTGTCGGTCATCTTCAGGTGTTAAGGATTCCATCGGGTGCTGTGCAGTTACTCACCACTTTGGGCCTTAGATGCGACGCATCATACATATGGAATTTTCTAAAAATAATCTCACAAGAGTCAGCTTATAGTCGCGCTGTCATCTGCTCGTCAGCTGCTTCATTCTGTTGCTATTCAACCTGGCTTCAAAAACACGCTGGCAGGCATCAATAACTGATATCTCAGCAACAACAGTCCGCCCTTTCAGAGTTGATTCCGAGTGTCACACAACTCTAGACACAGAATGCAAGACTGGCAGTAGGCATATGCGTCACGAAACCAAACCAACTGACCGGTTACAAAGCGTAAGATGGTTTATATATATACATAGTTGACATGATTGCCGCTGAGACTTTCTATACCTGGTACATACGAACCTCGTTTCCTGGGGGGGTTACGATTAGATCACCTCTTAACTTGGCAGCTGGGTTAGTCACACTTCATACTGTGACTAAGATCAGGGAACACCTATACTGTAGGCTCTCAACAACTGCGGCCAAAATCACTTCCAGTTGTATGACATTGGACACAATACAGACATGGCTCGATACCTCAGGTGAGGATCATGATTGAGATGACTTACTGCAACAATTTGACCCGACTTTGCTTCGAGACAGCAAATGAACAAAGCTGCTGATAGTTTTCATTCACGCCTAAGATATCTGGTCTTTAACATTGTTCGAACTTTCAGTCATCCATGTCCAGATATGTAGGGGACTAGCTGACAGTCCCCGGAAATTTGCGTCATAGCCAACTTCTGTTAGGGTCGAATGTCCGGGAAGATCAGTCCGTGCAAGGGAACTGCAATTCCACACGCGGATCGGACCTGTGCCCCGACAGTGGAGAAACCAGGAGCCAAGTCCCCAAGCTTAGACGGACCGGACCGGGAAAGGAGGGGGCTCTCGGCCTTAACATGCAAGCGCCGCCGGCTGCTTGGTCGGTTGCCGAAAAGGAGGGATAGCTAGGTAGGTAAGTACCTTCACAAATAGTTCAACTGGCTAGGTAGGTATGCATGATGGTGGCACAAACGGAACAGGGACAATAGCCAGACATACAATGCCATTGTCTTGTCTTCGTCTTTGTCCCTGATCCCACGAAGACTGACAACACAACTTCCATAACACGCAGCATTAATCAACCTGCCTCTCTGGCTGCTTTTCCAAGATCAGGAGAATAAAATATGTGATACTAAGTTATATATGAAGGGTGAAGGTACCGAGTTATCTACAAAACTGTATGACAGTCCTCAGCCAGGAGCAGGTGAGGATGAATGAGAGATTGCAGATGTAAACGCCGCTGCAAAATCCCACGGGTAGGGAGTGGCAATGTCGCAGGTCAAAGCCGTGGTCCAACAACCCGCCTTCCAAGAGGTAAGTATGCGAGAGCAAAATATAATTTTGGCGCTCGGTGACCAGCCCGCAGTAACTTCGTACCGGTGTCGGAGGGAGCCGTTCTGTTGGTTGGCGGCACAAAGAGAGGCATTTTAACGACGGCCAAGATAATGGCCGAGACTTTTCATGAGGGGGAGAGAGGGGGGCAATGGCTAAACTTGGCTGACATGTCCCGCGCTGAATTGTTTGTGGACACTGAACAGGGCAGTCCGAAGCCGATCCATGCCCCGCGTTTATTCTCGACCGCGACTGAATGGTCCCTGAAGGAGATCGTCCACTTGTGCGGTTAATGAAAAAAATTCAGCTGTCAAAGAAGTGACAGGTACTAGCAGAATCAGAGGACAATTTTAGGCTTGACACATTGCAGTTCGCGATTTGCAGGAGCAAAAGACCCTGCAATTGCAACTGCAGAGTGAGAGTAACCTGGAGGCGACACCGCTGTCTGCCCCTGGCCAGTGAGTCAGGAAAAATTGCCCCACCAAAAAAGCCCCGCGTACGGTGACGGGGCCCGTCACCCGCCCGCAGACGGAGAGATCTGAGACCCAGGAGCAGAGCCCTGATTGCGCAAACAAAGTCCCTCGACACCGGCGCATCGTCACCAAACCGAAAATTTTCCCTTTTTCCTCTTTTTGGGATTTTTGCGAACTAAACTGCGGTTGCTGCCAGTTTTTTGGGCCTCTTCGAAAACATGACCACCATCATTCTGGGCTCCCAATGGGGTAAGGTGCTGCCAGTTTTCTGCCTGGAAATTGCCTTTGAACATTCCGAAAGTTTCTGGAGGGGTAGTTTGCTGACTGGAGCGCATCTCGGCGACAGGGGACGAGGGTAAGGGGAAGCTCAGCGACATTCTCTGCCAAAAGGCTCAGATCTGCGCCCGCGCGGCAGGCGGCCATAATGCAGGCCATTCGGTTGTGTATGTGTCTCAAAGTCAAAAATACCTCCGGTGTGATACAAAGAGAACAAATGAACTAACCGTATTGTCTTGTCCGCAGTGCCAACGGCGTAGAGTACGAGTACGGTACCACCCGTTGACTTGAGACACCGACGACAAAACAAAGCCATTGACATAAAACCTGTGCACAGTTTTCACCTCTTGCCCTCGGGCCTTGTGAATCCGGACTGCATCAACCTGATCGGGTCGGGCGTGGTCTTCAACGTGCAGGCCTTCTTCAAGGAGCTCGAGACGCTGGAGGCCAAGGGTCTGACGCACGCGCGTAAGAAGCTGCTCGTCAGTGACCGCGCGCAGGTCAACCTGGAGCTTCATGCGCGCGTCGATGGTCTCGAGGAGCGCGAGCTGGCCAACCAGAAGATCGGCACAACGGGCCGCGGCATCGGCCCCTCTTATTCGACCAAGGCCGCACGCAACGGGATACGCGTGCACGAGATCTTCGACCAGGAGCACTTCGAGGCTAAGCTGCGTCGGCTGGCTGCTGGCTACAAGAAGCGCTTTGGTGATTTGCTCGAGTATGATGTTGAGGAGGAGATTGCTCGCTTCCGCGAGTACCGCAAGAAGCTGCCCGAGTTTGTGGTTGACGCTGTGAACTTTATGGCTAATGCCCAGAAAAATGGGGTTGAGATTCTGGTCGAGGGAGCCAATGCGTTGATGCTGGACATCGACTACGGCACCTATCCCTTCGTCACTAGCAGCAACACTGGCCTGGGCGGTGTCATTACCGGGTTGGCCATCAACCCGCGAACTATCAAGTGAGCTACCCGCATGTTCGTTCGCTCGAGGAATGGCCTGCTAACTGTGCTCGTTGTAGGGAAATCATTGGGTTCGTACTCTGAGTCTTGCTTTTTTTTGTGCGTTAGGTTGCTGACATAACAATCCGATAGTGTTGCCAAAGCATATACCGTATGTCACCCCCTTTGTTTGTATCATTGGGTTTTCTGACACCAGCGCAGACAAGAGTAGGCGAAGGCATCTTCAAGACTGAGGACACCGGCGAAGTTGGCCAGAAGCTGCAGCAGATCGGCCGGGAATGGGGCGTCTCGACCGGCAGGAAACGCAGGTGTGGTTGGCTCGACCTCGTAGTGCTCAAGTACTCGGCATCGGTCAACTACTACACGGCCTGGAACCTGACGAGTATGTTCACCTTGCAGAGACATGTGTGTTTGGGAAACATGCTGACTCCATGCAGAGCTTGACGTCCTGGACACATTCCCGACCATCAAGGTTGCCGTCGCCTATAAGGACCCCGAGACGGGCGCCGAGCTCGACTACTTCCCCGCCGACCTTAGCTACCTCGAGAAGTGCGAGGTTGTGTATAAGGAGTTAGAAGGCTGGATGAAGCCGACCACATCAGTCCGGAAGTGGGAGGATCTGCCGCCACAAGCGCAGGCATATGTCAAGTTCATCGAGGAGTTCACGGGCGTGCCAGTGAAGTGGATCGGGACTGGCCGTAAGACCCCATTCTGCACGGTGTGTCCACGAGGAAACATGCTGACGAGTTGCTGCAGCGGCGCGGGACGATATGATCTACCTGTAAAGAGCAGGCGACTTTCTCGGATTGACGGCGAACTCGTATAGACATGTGCTTTTCATTTGGCGCTAGGCAGCTGACCAGGTATGGATTGGGGTTATTCTGAGATGATCCATGTTCCTTCTATCTTAACATGCAGCAATATCTGGGAGGGAGACGATGACACCTATCACCAACCAGCAACATCACATAATACCGTATCACTGGCACCCAGTATTTTAAGTAACTTGAAAACTATAAACTGATGGAGCATATGAGGACAATGGGAGGGGAGGGAGGCTCACTGTGTTGTATTTCCACGAGGATTGTAGAGATGATAGACTTGAAGACGTGTAACCCTGGTTCCCCTGGATTGATGAAATGAATTGGGTGTTGGGCGAAGCCATTCCAAGAGGAGGGGTGATCAGCGCCTGCTCTCCAGTCCCACGCTGTCAACCCTAACCCCTGGTGCAGTTGTTCTGTCGGCTGCTGCCAAGCGTCACGTGCAACACTTTTTTTCAGGTGGGTCTGTTGGCAAAAGCTTTTGCTGTTGGGCGTGAAGCTCCGCCAAAAACTTTCTTCGACTGGAGTGGGACAAACTAAAGCTTCCATCATCAACCAGACTCAACAGACTGCTCCCTTTACATTGTTCATGTATCGCGACGCCCCGCGGGGGGCATAATGAAGAATGGCCTTATACTTTGGCTCCCTGCAATTGGTTCCTCCTTAGTGGCACTGAAGCTTGTGCGTTTTCGCTTCCTGACAAGATGCTAGCAGGGAGCCAACGAAGTGGTTTGGTCATTAACTCACGTCATTTGTCCACAATCTTCTCTTTTCAGCTATTCGTGTGACACTGGAGTCTGTCTTGCAGACAGCAGCCCCGAAGAAAGCAGTCTGGATGTGTCGAGTGAACATCCTTCCTCATTCTCATCATCTGTTCATGTCCCTTTTTATGACACAACACTCGCCCGCTCATACCTGTCAACTCGTCTCCTGCCTGATTCGTTCAGCCATCATGCCCCGCGGCTGTCCTTGAGCCAGGATGCGCGCGAACTGGTGTCATCAGATACCTGCTCGCAGCGTATCAGACGAGATTGAATTGCAATGTTGTTTGAGTACGGGACTCTCTTGTTTGCCATGAGGGATTTCGTAATTTACTATTGCAACATACCTTGGTTTTTTTTTGGTTATTCTCCACAAGTTTATCTATGAAAATATGTTTTCCTTTATATGTCAATGTGGTATCATTCAATTCAAGTCTTTCATGACATGTTGGAGAACGTGAAGATGGGCATGCTCAACTTAAATGATGCATGTATTCCTGATAAGCAGCCCGCTGCTTTTAAAACCAGTCTGGTTCAACTCAAATATCAGACAACACAAGCCCCCAAAATACACTGAATACAACCAACCCTTGAGCGCTCAAGAACCGCGTCCACAATGCCGTTGCTGATGATCCTGAAGGCTCCTTTTCTCTCCCAACAGGTTGGATGCCGTTCAGCCTATCCGCAGTATCAATGGATGGACCGCGATTATAAAAGTCGACGAGCAAGTACACCGGCTTGACCCCCCAAAGACCTGTACAGTTGTTGACATGAAGGCCCAGAGCGCCTGTGGTAGTGGTCGACGGGCTGTTGGTGGTGTTGACATCTGACACATCCGGAATCTGGATATCCGAAGTCAGGCTGGTATAAGCAAAGTGATTCAACAACGGCAGCATGCCCTTGCTGATGGCATTCGTCGCCGTACCCGCAGACGACGGCCGATCCAAATCACAGCCAAACCCATCCAATGACAAGATGTTATACGGCGTCTCAAAGACATAGTCAAACTCGGGCAACAGATACGGATACTGTGACGAAGCGGTAATCGACGCAATATATGTGACCAGTCTCGTCCCAGCAGCTATCATCCCCGCCAGCGTCGGCCATGCCGCATACCCCTCTGACGGCGAAGGCGGCACAAACCCGTACTTGGCAATCCCTGCCTTCTCAAACGCCGCTCCGAACTCTTCCACGCTAGCATCATCCGAGTTGACCAACAGCAGCGTGACGACATCATCTGGATGCTGATCCATCCAGTACCTGATCTTCTCCAACCACTTATCCAGCGGACCGGCGTCCATCAAAGAGCACAGCGTGTGGCATAGCTCGAGGGTGCCATCGTCGAGGCGGTGGACCTGGGCCTGCAACAAGCGCACACCGGCCGACAGGGCGACAGTGGCGTTGTAGAACTGGTTGCCAGCGATAGAGTTGCCAGTAGAAGCGTCGCGGACGAAGGCGCTGTTGTGGGCTCCAAGGTGAGTTATGTTGGTGTAGGTGCGGGAGCAGAGGTCCGGAGAGTTGTTGCAGATTTGTGGGGCTGCGTTTGTTATTGTTTGGCGGGGTAATAAATTCGGGCTGGCTGCTCCTGGGTTGGGGAGGGCTAGGAGGAGGAAGAGGAAGTTTCGCAGGGAGGCTGTCATCATTGTCATTGAGGAGGGCCTGAAGTACGTGAGGAGGGAGTGGTATGAGGGAAGCCCGAGCATGGTAAGCTCTCTAGGTAAGATGAAGATACTTTTGATGAACGTGTAGGCGCTGGGGCCTCCGATATCACTAATCCGTTGACTGAACGCGATAGGATGGCTAGGAGAAGCTGCTAGAGATGAATATGTAGAAAAAAGATGCAAAGAACGAAGTCCTCGTACTTAGGTTGAGCGGGAATGTGGAGAAGTTTTGACCTCTGAAACACCGCTGACGAAAAGGCTGATCCTGGGCTAAGACATGGAGAAAGCTGGAAGCAGGCTCATTCGGCTGCTGGGGCTGCCATTTGAACAATAGTCAGTCAATTGGTAAAGGAAATGCCATTGACTGCCAGTCCAAGAGTTTGCTGTGTACTAACACTGTAGCTCCACGTGCAAGCCGTGAAAGCTGCGTGAGCTTGTCAAGTTGTGGCTGTGCCTCCTTGATGCTGCTTGGCTGACGACACCTTCGCAGCTATTTTCGTATGTTCACAGCATAGCATGTAAACAACAAACATGTGCATTTGAATACGCAGAAACGTCATATGAAAATGAACTTGGGGCTATTGTTCTTTGATGATGCTCAATCCTGCCTCTAGAGGGGATGACTAATTAATTACCTTCCGATAACGATATTCAACCCAAGACAAACAAAAAATTAGAAGAAGAAATCTACCTAATCTATATGCAACCTATGCATGCAAGAGGCTCCAAGACTGTCCCGGAAACGAAACTCTAGAGACCACATCCCAGGCTTGACCGCTTGACCAAATACCCTCTATCTCGTTCCTAGAGAACAAAAAGGAATTGCTATATCCGCAGTCAGGCTGAAGTGTCTTCAAACTTGAATGGACTCCCATAAGAAGCAAGACCATCTCCATCTGGTTCAAAGGAGCGACTGACTCCTCTCGCCAATCTTCCGTTGTTCTTCAAGACAGCTTCCACAATACTCAACATACCATTTTTTCAACGCCTCCATCCTCTCCCTCTTCTTCTTCTCCTCTCCCTTCTCCTCATCCTTACCCTCGCTCTCTGTATTCAACCCTAACCCCAACCCTAGGGCTTCACCATCAACAGGGGTGGCAGGGAGGTCTGGCTCACTGCTAAACAACAAGCCCTTAGCCCTCTCACACCTCCACGCCTCCCCTCTCAACCAAGCCTCCCACTCCGCACGAACCATCTCCCGTTCCACGCCATTGACGACGCGCAGGGCGACAAGTAGGTCGTGGCGGTAGCCGCCAAGGCGCTGGCGCATGCGATGGATGCGTCGAGCCGCCGAGGAGGTTGCTGCTGACCAGGGTGAGGAGGGGGACGAGGAAGGGGGGGGAGGGACGTAGGGCGCGTTGAGTTCGGCGGGAGTGGTGTTGAGAAGGAGGGTTTGACGGAATGTTTGGTAGCTGTGAAGTGTACAAAGTTAATGTTAGTATTACTACTTGTATGCAGTGTGACAATTTGAAGCAACACTTCAAGGCAGGGAGGGAAGTGAACCGAGGGGAAGGGGGGGAAGGGGGGTGGGGAGATGTTAAAAACTTACCAAACACCACCATCATCACCCAACTCCTCCACGACACTTCCTCTCGCAGCCTCCTCCAAATCCTTCAAATAGACCGCCCTCCCCATGACCAAATTCGGCCCAACGCCCAACCGGCGCATATACCTCGCCGCTCTCCTCTCAACCCACCAAGTACTCCCGGCCTGCGACATGATCACCAAATTATGCGCAGCACTGATAGCTAACAGCACCAAAATGACCCGATGGGCCGACAACACGCCAAATACCCTCCTCACGGCAGCAAACGCCCACATCATCACGGAGCTGATCACGCTCTCGAGGAAGGAACGGCCAGAGTCGAGGAGCATGTCGGCCATTGTTCGAGGGCGGACGGCCTGTACCACGACGCCGCCAGCGCCGGTCTTCTTCTCATCGTCTTCAGCCGGCGGCGGCGGCGAATACTTGATCGCATCTGAGACTTGTCCGACCTCGCCGTACACTTGGATAGCGCGCCTTGTGCGTCGGGTGTGCGGACCCAGCCGACGGACGTGTTCGGTCACCAGATCGGCCAGCTCCTCCGCGTCGTTAACAGCATCGTCGAGGGCCTGACGCTGGACGAGGTTGCGGGCAAACGCGACCGGGGCAAGTTGTCTTCCCGACGGAGGGAGCCACTCGGGACGGACGTAGATAGCCAACTTGCACTTCGACTTGGCGAGGTGCGTGATGACCACCTTGACAACGAGCCGTAGAGATTGGTAGTGAGGCAAATGCCACGGAATCTTGACATGACTGACCACATACGCCATATGGTCCCGGAACACATCGATAGTCTGGAAATCGATAACATCACTAGCGCGTCTACGACCCAGCATATCGCCGGTCCCGTCGACGGTGAAGCGGAACTCGCGGCGCATGACGCCATGATCCTGGAGTTTCCAAGGGCCCTGGGCGATGTTGCGGGCACCGCGCTCGAAGTAGAGCTTGGGGAAGAGGGCGCTGCGATCGCCGAAAAGGACGTGAAAGCAGGATTTGGCTGACACTTCGAAGTGGCGTTCCGCGACGGGCTTGCCCATGTCTTCGGGCTCGTAGACGACGGGGTGCGTAGGCAGGTGCAGCTTGTGCGTTTTCTTGACCGGTTGCTGCTGGGCTTGGACTGAGAGGCGTCTGCCATGCTTGCCGCTGCTGCTGACGCCGTGGAGTTCCTGGACCCGGCGGAGCGATGCGGTCGCTGTCATGCCGAGCCTGCCGGTGGGAGAGGTATCGTCGAGGGGAGGGTTGGAGGACACCTCCTCCCAGCTCTCGACGCTGGGACTCCTCTTTCCATCCTCGTCATCCCCATCGTTGCGTGCGCAAGCATCGATGGTAGCCAAAGCCGCCACAATCTCAGCCAGCTCCATCGGCTCAGCAGCCTGTAAATCATCAACCAACAGATTAAGGCGAGCCTGCAGCGAAGCAACATCATCAAGGAAGACCTTAATGGTGATACGTGACAGCATGGCAGTGTCTTGGCCACTCTGACTCAAATGCAAGCAAATCGTGTCACAATCCCTACCCCGGGCCGCCGTAATCTCCGCGATGGCATCCAGTCCCAAAATATACGGCACCACAAGCCCCAGGTGATGCCCATAGAAATACATCCGATCTGGCGTAACAAATATCCGCCCATTGCCAGCCAGGCCAAGTCTCTTCCCCCCCACATCCTGTACTTCTTCAGCGGGTGTGCTCGTCCAAACAGCGTTGAACACCAGCACTGGCATGTCCCCTGCCGGTGCGGCAGGGAAGAGCAATCTGAACTGCGCATACTGCGCACGCAGCTCGGATGGATAATTCTCTGGAAACACCGACACCGCCGAAGCCTTCTCCCTCGCCGCTCGACTGATATCTGACACCGTCGCCGCGTCTGCACTAAATGTCTTTCGGTGCATACTGCTGCCGCTCGCAGCGCTAGACTTGTCAGCAGCAGTAGCCGCCGCTGAAAACGGATCAGCCACGTTGTCAGGCCGAGGGGTATGCGGTCCCGGAGACGGGGTCGGAATAGAGCAGTACACAGACGAGTAGCTGTTGCTGCCCCAGTAGTTTGCGATGGCGGCGCTGGGGAGGCTACGGGCTGCGGCAGCGGTAGTGGCAGCGGCACCACCGGCGTTGGCACTGGCCAGGACGGCAGTCTTGCTGAGACTGGTTAAGATTGGCGGCTTGACAAGAGTCGTCGGGGCGAGGAGGATTTTGGGGCGGGCGTTATAATGGGGGTCGAGGAGAGGAGGCTGCTGGCCGTGGGCGAGGGTCGTCGTTGATGTTGCTGTGGTGTTACCGGGCAGTAAGAGCCCGCCCCCGCTGCCGAGAGCCGTGGTACCAGAGACGGTAGCGTCCGTAGCGCTGGGCCCGACAGTCTTGGTGCGGTGTAGATCTAGCTTCTGCATAATGCGAGTAGCGTGGTCACGACCAGAGTCGCCTTCGTCGCGAGCAAGGGCTGTTGTGAGGGCACGACGAGGAACATCGAAGCTCTGGCGCGCGCCGGCAGCAGCCTCCTGACCAGGCACAGACAAAGTCTTACCCTCGCCAGACACAACACTGGTAGCTCCCTCATCCAAACCCTCGAGAATCTTGGCCGAGAAGTCGGGGATCGAAGGCGGAGTAACAGAAAAGGCCGGGTCAGGCATGCCGACAGGCAGCGTGACCGACTTCTGATGCCGCTTCATGCTCGCTTCAATGTACCGATTCTTCGCCGTCTCAAACACCTCGAGCCACTCAACCAGCTGAGCCTGAGTCTCGGCCTGCAGGAGGATTGTCTGAGTCTTGGTCTTGATCTCAAAGCAGAAGCGACGCTCTTCCTGCACGGCCGGGCGAGCGCTGCACAGCAGCACGCCAATCTCATCGCCCATCAGCACGCCGTTGGGCCCTTGAGCAAGCCAGCCGAAGACACCATCGCGGCAATAATACCAGCGTCGGATCCACGTCGTGCGGACCGGCTT